>Ga0181531_10002782_pt1 | contig 10839 bp, 9 predicted proteins | sample PEATcosm2014_Bin_38_FD_119743 | JGI IMG/M metagenome (GOLD analysis project Ga0181531, IMG submission 119743) | Peatland microbial communities from MTU Mesocosm Facility, Houghton, MI, USA - PEATcosm2014_Bin11_10_metaG | ecosystem: Environmental > Terrestrial > Soil > Wetlands > Peat | place... | reverse complement strand
TGAACCACGACAGATGCCGGGTGATTGTTTGGGGAGCAGGAGGGCACGGTAAAGTGACTGTGGACGCTTTGCTTGCGTCTGGGTCTTGCGAAGTAGTTGGAATCTTGGACGACGATTCCGCGAGAGCTGGGGCCAAGATTCTAGGAATACAGGTTTTGCATTCTCCGGGCGGCTTGCGAGCGCTTCTAGATACCATCGATCTCGACGGCATAGCAATTGGAATCGGTGACAATTACATTCGAGACAAAAAATTTCAAGAAGTCCGTTCATGCGGATTAAAGCCAGTGAACGTAATTCATCCCAGCGCTCATCTTTCACGCTTCGTGGAACTGGGAGTCGGGGTAACGATCTTTGCGGGTGCCACCATTAATCCCGGCACCGTAATCGAAGACAACGTATGCGTGAACACCGCTGCTTCCGTCGATCATGACAATTATCTCGAGCGCGGTTGCCACGTGTTGCCCAACGCGACCTTAACGGGAACGGTGCGAGTCGGTCAGTTTGCTTATATAGGTTCCGGTGCGGTTGTCGCGCCAAACATTGTAATTCACAAATATTCTCAGGTCGGCGCGGGCGCGATTGTGTTAAAAGACGTGGCGGAAGGCGTGGTTGTTGCGGGCAGCCCGGCGGTAGAAATTGGCAAACAAACTAAACGGCCTGGATAATTCGGAGTCGAGCATGTCTTCGGGGAGTTCTGATCTTCCGGCGATAGCGGGCGGACGCCCGATGTTTGAAAAGCGCTTGCCTATCGTTTCTCCGGAGGGCCTACCGGACGACGGCTTCCTTTGCGACGTGCAACGGATTTTGAGCAGCCGTCAGCTCACCAATTCCACGTTCGTCCGCGAGTTTGAGGAAGCGGCCGCGGAGTATGTTGGCGTGCCGCATTGTGTCGCAGTCTCCAGTTGCACGTCTGGGCTTATCCTTATTCTGCGCGCGCTGGAGCTTCAAGGCGAAGTGATCCTTCCCAGCTTCACTTTCCATGCCACGGCTCACAGTGTTCTCTGGAATGGACTCAAACCTGTCTTCGCAGACTGCGATCCTGAAACATTTTGCATCGACCCGCGCGCAGTCAAGCATCAAGTTTCTCCAAATACTGCTGCGATCCTGGCCGTCCATTTATTCGGAAACCCGGCACTCGTTGTGGACCTCCAAACCATCGCTTCCGACCAGGGCGTCCCGCTGATCTGCGACGCCGCGCATGCGTTTGGAAGCGATTTAAACGGGCGGCGAATTGGAACGTTCGGCGCCGCTGAAGTTTTTAGCTTTTCTCCCACGAAACTTTTGGTGGCGGGCGAAGGGGGAATGATCGCCACACGAGATGCGGACCTCGCGCGAAAACTGCGCGCCGCGCGTAACTACGGCGATAGCGGCAACTACGATCCGGACTTGGCGGGCCTGAACGCGCGCATGAGCGAATTCCACGCTGCTCTAGCGCTTCGCGGGCTTCCGTGTCTTGATGCGCGAATCACGCGGCGAAATCAAATACGCCTCCGCTACGAGCAGCGTCTTGGATCAATTCCCGGCATAGGTTTTCAGCGCATTCTGCCCACCAACCGAAGTGCCTGCAAAGATTTCTCGATCCTCGTCGATGAAGCCGTGTTCGGCAAATCGCGCGATTGGCTCGTCGAGGCCATGGAACAAGAAAATATTCAGGTGCGCCGCTATTTTTGGCCGCCCGTGCATCGCCAAAAACTCTACGGCGACATCTGGGACAAGGAACCTCTGCCGGTAACGGATCGAGTTTCGAGCCAGATTTTGAATTTGCCCATCTACTCCACTTTAAGCACCAAACAAATTGACAAAGTTTGTGACGCGATCCTGCGAAGCTACGAGTTCGCGAACAAATTCGGATTCGCCAGGGCGCAACGCGCGTGAAACACATGGACCCGCATCGGTATTGGAGCTCGCTACGAGGCGAGGGGCGCGCCTATCCCTGGAAAAATACGTTGTTGCGAATGGGTGTTGATGTTTTCCTGGTGAATGCTTCCCTGCTCTCCGCGTTCGCCGTTTGGTTTTTGTTTTACGTCGTGATTTTGCGAACGCCCGACCCGCAAGCGCTCGCCGAGCGTTTCAAGAACTTCGTGACGCATTACTGGCTGCTGTGGTCGTTCCTTGCGATTTTGGTGTTTCAGCTCAGCGGATTTTATCCGCGCACTCGAAACGTAGACGGCGCTCGCAAAGCCATCACGGTATTTCGCGGCGTCAGCTTGTTCATCGTGCTATTTGTTTTCGCGGATTATTTTCTTTACCGCGGGGCGCTGGTCCCCCGGGGCGTCGCGGTAATCGGGTGGATTCTGATACTCGCCACGGTCGGCGGGGTTCGTCTCACGAAACATAAAATCCTCGAGCGGTACCACGTCGAACTGAAAACTGATCCGGAAAGTGTGAGGCAAGTTCTGGTGCTGGGGGGAGCCGGGTTCCTGGGGTCGGTCGCCGTGAGGCGGCTGCTGGAGCGCGGATTCAAAGTTCGCGTGCTGGATTCGTTTTTGTTCGGGCAAGGGGGCCTGGAGGATGTGAAGGGGCATCCGGGCTGCGAGCTGGTGCGCGGGGACATACGCGACATCGGCCAGGTTGTGACGGCGATGAAGGGATGCGACGCGGTGGTGCACTTCGCGGCGATTGTCGGCGACCCGGCTTGCGAGGAAAATAAGCAGCTCGCGATCGAAGTGAACCGGGCGGCGACGCGGATGCTTGCCGACGTGGCGCGCGGGTGCGGGGTGCGGCGGTTTATTTTTGCTTCATCGTGTGGGGTGTACGGGGCATCGGAATTTTGTCTGGACGAAACTTCCGCGGTCAATCCGCTCTCGATTTACTCGCAGACGAAAGTGGATTCCGAAAATATATTGATGGCGTCGAAGGCTGCCGATTTCGCGCCGACGATATTGCGATTCGGGACTTTGTTCGGGCTTTCGGCGCGGATGCGGTTCGATTTGGTGGCGAATTTGTTCGTGGCGCGCGCGGCCGCGTCCGGGAAGATCACGGTGCTGAACGGCGATCAGTGGCGTCCTTTCTTGCACGTGCAGGACGCGGCGGGCGCGGTGATTGGGTGCCTGGACGCAGAGACGAGCGCGGTTTCCGGCGAGATTTTTAACGTGGGGTCTTCGGCGCTGAATCTTCAGATCGGGCAGCTCGGAGAGGCCATTGCGAGAGTGGTCCCGAACACGGAGATCGTCAGGATCGAGAATGCGGACCGGCGGAACTATCGCGTCTCGTTCGAGAAAATCGAGAGAGTTCTTGGGTTTCGATGCGAGCGGACGTTGGAGTCCGGGATCCAGGAAATTTACCAGGCAATTCGCTCTGGGCTGATCGCCGACTTCACGACTGACCAGTTCAACAACCAGACCGCGATGCGCGCCATGGCTGCGGCGGCGGGTGGAGAACTCGCGCCGGTGGGGCAACTCAGCATGCTGGAGCGGGCGGAAGCGAAACCTTCTTGATACTTTGCGGCACGAAACGCTTCGCGGATGAAACGAAAAAGAGTGAAAATGCAGGTACTCCATATTTGAATTTTTTGGCGATTTGAGCGAGTGACGGTTCTTTGTTTTCTGTAACTTACGGTGTGTTCGATAAAACGTAATTTGGCGATTTAATTTCATGGGCGAGGCTCGGAATTTTGGGGACACCGTGGGCGGCCAGTTGAGGGCGGTCGGGGAGAAGGAAAAAGCCTGACCTCTGAAGAGCCATCCTGCGTTAGGGCAAACCCTTCCTGTGTCAGGGTAAACGTGAGCTAGATGACCCCTGGCCGAGCTAGATTCCGCTCTGGCCAAGCCGCCCTGCGCTACCAATTTGATGTCGTTACTCATATTCATATATAGCGTGGCACGAAGCGAAAAAAAGGTCAAGGACTTGAGTGCTGTGTACACAGACTCCAAAAAAGATCACTGCGAATGAGTCTTGACGTAATCGTAGAAAGCTCGGCGCACTTCGCGCAGGACTTCGGGGTCGAATTGTTTGGCTCTTGCCAAATTTCGCGCGGACATAGTCTTCATGCGCTGAGGGTCGGCGGTCACTTCCATAATTTTTCGCGCTAACGCCTTGTAATCGTTGGGAGGCACAAGGTCTTCGGCGGCAAGCAGCTCTGGAATCCCGCCTACGTCGGAACCGATGCATGGACAGCCGCGCGCCATGGCTTCCAGCATGGCTCGGGGCAATCCTTCCTGACGGGAGGGCATCACAAACACGTCAACCGAGTCGAGAAAATCACGGATAGCCTGGCCAGAGGCCAATTGGCCCAGAAACCTCGTCTGGCGTGTTATCCCAAGTCGCTCGGCAAGTCCCTTCATCGCATTTGCATGGCGGCCATCGCCAGCCAGAAAGAATTCAAGGTTTAGACAAGCTGAACAGCAAACCGCCGCCGCATTCATCAGGACGTCGGGGCCTTTGTACAATTGAGCCAAGCTACCGATGAAGCCTATGCGAAGAGGCTTGCGGAAATCGACTCGCCGGTGCCTTTCCTCCAGAATTGGGGCGGGAGCGAACGCGGAATACATTAGCGCATCAGAAAATCCGACCGAGTAAGCACTATTCGCGGCCGGATAGCGTCGCTGCAAGGCTTTTTCTGTCACGTAGTGGACCGCAGCTGCTCCCCGGCACATGACTCTTAGGCCGCGCGCACCGATCTGGCGAAAGAAAGGTCGGAACATGCTGGGCCAAGCTCCCGGCCCAAGCGCGTCCCATGGATCACCTACTACTTCGAGGGCATAAGGCTTTCGCAGGCGCCGAATCTCGTGCCAGGCTAGCCGGCCGACCAAGCCGGGAACGCGAAGAATATAGGCGTCGGACTCGGCTATGGCTCGCCGCACGATCACGTTGAGCTCGGAAAGACTGAGAAAGTATTGCCAAGGACCCTGGTAATCGGGAAGCGGCAAGAACGATACCGAAGGCCCGTCCGCTCTTGCTTCTTTAGGAAAAGGACCGCTACTAACGCCTACTCGGGACAGGACTGCGATTTTTTCAAATGTATCGAGATAGGTGGACCAAAATGAGTAGCTTGTCGGCCCCTCACCGTAAATATGTCCATCCGGACCGCGCTTGTAATGGTGCTCAACTGCAACGAGGGCTTGCATTTGTCCTTGCTGGCATTGCGACAGGATAACGTCTCGATGCGGCAAAAACTGCCGCCGTAACCAGTGCGCCTTCCATGACCGCCGCGAATACCAGATTATCGCTGTCGCCAGTTAGAGCTGTTACGAACAATATCGTAAAAAAGGGCGCCAGAAACATCCGAGCATCCAGTGGGTCCCAGCTTGTCAATTTACGCCGATACCATCCGAGGAACCCGCCGAAAATCGCAAACATTGGGACAACACCGAACGGTCCGAAATTCAGAAGCGCTTCGCCGCTCAGCCCGTAGACTTGAGATGATCGCCAAGAAGTGGCCTTGCCTTGTTGCGCTTCGGTTCCCGCGTCCACTTTAAACTCAGGGCGGTTGGGCCAGATGTTTCTTGGGATCAAGATGCCGAATGCCCCCGCATAAGTGAGGCCCCATCGATAGTCGTAGTCACTGGGGTCCTTTATTAGATTGTGGAGAATTAGTGCATTGGAATCAGCGCGAGCAAAATCGCCCAATAATAGGTGCTTCATATCACGTTGATACCCTGGCGGCTCCAACCACAAAGTTGGCGAGCGCAGGATTTCGAGGCTAGCTCTCTTTTGCTCCTTATAAAAACCGTAAAAGTACATGAAGACAATCAATAAAATCAATCCGGCGGTCACCATCCTGCGAGATAGTTTTCGGAAACGGTAGTGAATGATTCCGGCCATCCAAAATAGTGCCCAAATCGTTGTACCCCGGCTTCCGTACCAACCCAGCAAGAGAAAGTGTCCGATACCAGCAATGCTTAGAAGCATTATTCCTGTTGTCAGACGGGGCCGATTCTTTCGGTTTCGATCTGACCAAGCGAAGACGATGACGATAAATGACAAGACAGCAAGCGGCCACGCGAAAACGAGTAACCAACCTTTTCCCACAAAGGCCTCTTGGTTATTCTCATAAGCCTCTACCACCCCTGAGATTCCACCCAGTTCCCACAAGTACGTTCCTACCCCGGCGGCGGATGAAGCCAAGGCGAGCGCAAATACCGGATAAAATCTTTTGCGATTTATTACCCATCGAGTCGCTGATCGTGCGGTGCGATTGAATATCCAGTTGTGAGAGCAGCGATAGGCAACCAGGCCCAACGCGTTCAAACACGCCATCGCTCCCAGCCATGGGCGCCAATCACCCCATAAGAGCATTTCGTTGCCGACTCCGTAGATATTCCAAACCGCGTGCAGTATGGGAGCCACGAAGAAACCATAGAAAGCTAAGCAACCAACAACGGTCCTTGGATCAAACACGTCAAGTCTGCCCCGCAGCCAGCGAACGACATCAACACCAGCGAGGATTCCACAAACTCCGACCGGCAGGAGAAACCATTGAAAGACGGCCTTACTCCATGCGATGCAGAAGAGAGCGATGAGGCTCACGGCTACAGCAGTAGTTGCATAGTCCCCTCGCACAGTTCGTCTACTGACTACCGGCGCAAGATTTCTTGCTCCGACGCCAAGGGCCCCAGCGGGTAGGACGCTAGACATGTTGTTCGACAGTAACGGGCCGAAGAGAAGATTGGACCGTGGAATAAAGGACCATGAGGTTCCGTAATGATTGTTGCATAGAAAATTTTTTTTGGATTTCCGCGCTCAAAACCCGAACCGATCCCAATCGCCCCGCATCCAGACCGTGGGTTACATTCGTAGACCAGAGATCCTTTCCCGAAGATAGCGCAAGAAACCTCACCGAACCGGGGACTCTTACGACCTCTCTCGGAACCGCATCAGAAACTAAACAACGCAGCCCAGCTGCCTGGGCCTCCAGCAAACAAATTCCCAGGCCCTCATAAAAGGATGGGAAAAGAAATAAATCCATCGCGGCGAGCATCAAACGAGGCACGTCGGTACGGACTCCGACGAAGTGCATTTCGCGGGATATGCCCATCTGTCGCACTCGACGCTCGATTTCGGGGCGGAGGGGCCCATCGCCAATCAACAGGAAATGAACATCTCGCCTAGACTTCAAGACAGAACCAGCAATTTCAAGAAGAAAGCGGTGGTTTTTCTGCTCGTCGAAGCGGCCGACGTGCCCTACAACTTGCACATCAGATGGGATGCCTAACTCGGCGCGAACCGCAACTCGATCGGGAGATTTCTGAAATGGCTGCAAGTCCAGACCGTAGTGGAGCACCTGAAAACGGCTATCCGCCCGCCAGTTCTCACCAAACAGTTCCGTGGCGGCTGGTTCGGAGGCTGCCAATCCATGCGTCGAGTAGCGACTGATCCAACGCTTCATAAGCTTCCGGTAACAAAGGCGAGTCAGTGAATCGCTCCTTCCATCATGCGTATTGTGGCTGTGGGCGATGCGGATCGGTATTCCTGCTGCTTTCGCCCAACGGAGCAGGGCACCCGAGAAAAAATGTACGTGGCTATGCACGACGTCGTACATGCCTTCGCGGAGTAGCTCACGAAAGTGGCGTTGGAACGACCATAGGTTTTGACTCCTCGGACACCTTAGTATCTTGCCGCCCAAACTTTCAACTTCCGCGGCGTAGAGACCAGCTTGCTCCCCGCACAGGCAGAAATCAAATTGGAAGCGATCGCGGTCAATATGTTCTAGCGCATGGAGAAGCCAAGTCTCAACACCGCCGGGGTTCATCGAGCCGAGCACGTGCATGATTCGGAGCCGCCTTTGAAGCTTCACGCCTGCGCTTGCCACTTGAATTGTCACTAAACAGCTCACTTTTTAAGAATTCAGAATTAGATTCGCGCGAAGACGTAGGCGTGCCCTCCACCCCAAGGCAGGATGCGAAGCTCGACCGCGCTAAAGCCGCATTGCCGGAGAACGCCATCGAGATGGACGAAACTGAATACCCGATATTCGTCGATTTTCCAGGGCAATCGGCGAATTCCGATCCGCATAAGCCCGCGTGTCGCCGCCAATACCGCCTGCTTCGCGATTTCCTTCACACGCCTCAACATTACCTCGCTCACGCTTCCGGTCATGCCATGCGCCCCAATCACTGGGACGTGAATGACCGCAAATGCCATTGGTCTGAGTACTCGACACATCTCACTGAAATAATTTTCGACAACCCCCAAATCGGAGACATGCTGAAGGACGTGGGTGGAAATACAAAGATCACAGGTTTTATCCGCAAGCGGGATGATCGGTTTCTCCAGTAAATGAAAGACGACATTGCTCGAGTTCGGTACCTCTCGCGCCATCGCCAAGCGATGGGGCGACACATCGAGCGCATGAACCACGGTAAAGTCCCGGGCTAAAGCGTTCGTAAGACGGCCTGCACCGCAGCCCAGTTCGAGGCACGTTTGCATACGATTCAAACCGATCTGCCGCAGATGGTTCTTCAGCATAGACCATTCTTCGAGGCCTGCTGAAAGATCGTGGGAGGCTCCGTAATCGAGCTCGCCATAAGCTTGCCATTCGATGTCGGAACTGCTTGCTTTCATCATCGCGCACCAGCGTTTGCGGCAATCTCGGAACGCCCCGATGGTTTCGAACTGACGGGATCTATCGATTGACTCGCGGCAAAAATACTGGAACCAGATTGGCGTCGGAGAATCCTTTCGTAGATGCCGACAATTTCGCGGCCGTTTCTCTCAACGTCGAAGAGAGTGCGAGCTAGCTTTTGACCCTCCGAGGCACGGCGTCGGGCCTCGGCTGTGTCTTGGAGAGCATCGAGGATTGCGCGCGCTAACGCGCCTGGATTCCGCGGAGGGACCAGCCATCCAGTCTTCCCGTCTTGGACGAGATCCGGCAGGCCGCCTACGTTTGTCGCGATCACGGGCACGCCACTTAAGAGCGGCTCGACCGCTCCGCCACAGTTCTCGGAGTAAGACGGGACAACCGCGAGATCCAAATCCGGATAAATCGCTGGGACATCCGATCTCGGTCCTAAAAAATTGAGAAAACCATCGCAGAGCTTCTCTCCAATACAGCGGAGGCGTTCCTCATACCATCCAGGCTTTCCCCACGCCCCACCAATGATCACTGCGCGGATATTGGGGTGAGCTTGCTTGACGATAGTCAGGGCTGCAATAAAATCCTCGTGGCCTTTCAACCCCCTCATCTGGCCCAAGAACCATTTCGGGGCATACATATACGCGACCATTCCGACCAGAGGAGCTTCCACAGGGATTCCAAGTTCATTTCGCAAAAGTCCGGTGCGGGTGCCGCGGAACGGTATCGTGTCGGTCCCAGCGTAGGACAAGAATACCCGACCGTCATTAATTCCCAATTCCAGGTATTTTTTTTGCGTCCAGCGGCAGGTCGCGATCCAGGAATCGCGGGGGACGGCTAGCGTAACGTCGAGCCAGGCAAAAAAACGATGTTCGAGGTGCAGGGGCCCTGGAACCTGGAAGACGCGGGGGATAGGGGATTTTTTGCCGAGGGCTAGGCGGGTGACGAAGGTTGGGCCGACGTGGTGAGTGTGGATCAGGTCGGGCCGGACGTCGGCGACGAGTTGGCGGCAGGCGCGGAGAGCGGCTGGGATGCGCCAAGGTTCGCGCGCGGGGAAATCGAGGTTGGCGCGGAGGACGGTGGCGCCGGCTTGGCGGTATTTGGGGGCGAGGCCTTCGGTGTCGGAGGGGAGAGCGACGACTACTTCGATGCCGAGCGAGCAGAGGACGCGGACTTGTTCGTAGGCCCAGTTTGCGCCGACGGCGGTTTTGACGATGTGCAGAACCTTCATCGCGGCGACCATTCTAATCCCGAAAGGAGGAGGTGGGGGCAAAATCGCGCGGGGGCTGGCCTCGGGCTCGCGGGCCTCAGGGGTTGAAACCCCTGAGTACTGCGGAGGCAGTCGGCACGGCTAGAGCCGTGCCCTGACGGAAGCAATTTACGATGACGAATGGGATTGCACTTGTGACGAGGCGGCGCTGTAAGGAACGCATGCGTGCGCGGTTCTTGATGGACAAAAGAAAGAAGGGGTGGTAAATAAGCAGCGGCGGGATTTTGTGTTTGAGGGGGATGCGGTGAGTGGATTGAGGGCCAACCCCGAAGACAAGATGCGGATTCGGACTTCAAGACTTTCCTCGTTGATGCTCGCGCTGCTGGCTATTTCCAATTTACTGGCTCCCACGATTGCGCAGGCGGGCAAGCGTTCCCAGGAACATCAGGCGCTGGGGTCGTTGAGCAGCGTGGGGGAAGTTTATGTGAACAATTCTCCGGCGCCGGCGGATTCGACGATTTTTAGCGGTGACACGGTGCGTACAGGCGCGGCGGGGACGGCGACGTTTACGGGCAGCGCGCAGGGGCAGGGGACGTTCCAAATTTTGGCGCAGAGCCAGATTGCGTTTAATGGCGGGGATCAGTATGTGGCGGAGCTGCAGTCGGGCACGGTGGTGATGAGTTCGAGGCGCGGACCGCAAGGGCTGAATTTGCGACTCGGGAGTTTTACGGCGGTGGGAGTGACGGACGGGGAGCAGTCGACGTCGAAGATTGAGAAGGCGGGGGACGGGACGTTTGCGGTGACTTGCCTGGACGGAAGCGTGATTCTGGTGCCGGTGGCGGGAACCAACGGGCTTTTGATGCAGGCGGGGCAGACGGTAAGTATTTCGGGGCAGGGGCAATTGTCGGCGGTGAAAGAAGTGGCGCCGCCGAATCCGACGCCGGGGACTGTGCAGCAGAAGAAAAATTATACGGTGTGGATCATTGTTGGAGCGGCGGGCGCGGGGGCGGCAGGCATCGGGATCGCCTTGGGCGGCAAGCATTCGAGTTCGTCGGTTAGTCCTGCTGAGGTATCGGATTAATTAGCTGCGAGCGCGGTGTTCTTCATGGTAGACCGG
>Ga0181531_10002781_pt1 | contig 10841 bp, 8 predicted proteins | sample PEATcosm2014_Bin_38_FD_119743 | JGI IMG/M metagenome (GOLD analysis project Ga0181531, IMG submission 119743) | Peatland microbial communities from MTU Mesocosm Facility, Houghton, MI, USA - PEATcosm2014_Bin11_10_metaG | ecosystem: Environmental > Terrestrial > Soil > Wetlands > Peat | place... | reverse complement strand
CGCCCTCCGCAACTACCATCTCCTCCCCAGCGTCCGCGCCGACCTCTTGAAAAAACTCTCCCGCCTCTCAGAAGCCCGCGCAGAATTCACCCGCGCCGCGTCCCTAACGCAAAACGCGCGCGAGCGTTCGCTCCTCCTTGCCCGCGCCGATTCCTGCGCCACAGAATTGCACTAATATTTTCTGAAATATCCGCCGGTGTGATTCACCGCGTTGTGACTCGCTGCGGTGTCAGTCCGGGCTCTACTTTAAATTCTCGCTCCGATACAGCTGCCCCAGTTGCGCCCCATAGGTAAACGCCACCCACCGCCCATCTGGCGTTACCGACGCCGGCGCCTTCCACGTCCCGAGCCCAACTTGCTGCTTAGGCTTCCACTCGAGCCAAGCTTCCCGCTTGCCCGTCCCCAGCTCCAGCCGCGAAATGCTCATGCCGTTTGCGCCTCGCACCACCGTAAACACATGCTTCGCATCCGTACCCCACCCCAGCGGAAATTCTCCCTCTTTCAGGCCCGTCATGGGTTGGGTCTTCCCGTCCGTCATTGACGTCAGCACCCATCCGTTCGCGTCCCGCGTATAAAACTGCTGCATATCGGGCGAGGCTTTGGACCCCGCCACGTTAATTTCCCCGATGGACAACTGTTTGGGCACAGACCCTGCCGCATCCGTTAAAAAAGCGCCTGTGCCTTTCCCGTCCTGCACCGCAAACATCATGATGTGTGATCCGTCCGGGCACCACGATGCCCAGAGCGGATGAAACCCGTCCCAGTGCAACGCCTTCGCCTCTCCCGGACCCACCGGGACCACCTGGATTCTCCCCTGCGGGTCATCCCCCAGCACAATCAATGCCCACTTCCCATCCGGGCTGATGTCCGACCCATATCCGCCGCCGCCAATTTTCACTGCCGGCGACCCATCCGTCTTGCGCACATACACCGCATAATCCTGCCCCGCATGCACCGATTGGTCGGTAAACAAAAACATGCTCCCATCGCTCGTCAATCGCGGGTTGTAGTCGCTGTCCAGCCAACTCACATCGCGCGCCGCCTTGCCGCGCTCCACCAGATACATGCTCTCGCGTTCCTGGTCCGAGGAAACCAGAACCCGTCCGCTGGCCGCCACATCATGAACCCGCGTCGACGTCGTGCCGCAATAAACCGTGCGCTGCTTGGCCGCCAGGGTGGCCGCCTGAATACACGTCGCATCGCCCGCTAGCCCGCCGGAAAACCACACCTCTTTCCCCGAAGGCGCCCAAGCCAGCGCTTCCAGCGTGGCCCACCCCGGACCAATCACGCGTGGATTCCCGCTGCGGTCCGCCACCATCACATCCCCGCGGTCGTCCGAGTTCGGCGGATGCCGGAAGTACGCCACCTGCGATCCGTCCGGCGACACGCGCACATCGCTGATCCAATTCTCGCCCTCCCACAAAACTTTCCCCACCGGATACTCCAGCCGGAAATGATGGTTCTTCGCAAATATCACCGCCATCTCTTTGCCGTCCGGCGACCAGTCCGCATCGAAAACGTCTTCCAGAATTTCGCGCGGCGCTCCCCCACCCAGCGGCGCCGTCGCCAGCGTCCCAAAAAACTGGTAGTGCGCAAAATATTTCGGCCGCACCAGCACCGCCATTTGCCCCTGCCGCGAGAGCGCCACCAGCACCGCGCCATTCAACCCCGCCGGCACGGACTCCGGATACTCATCGCGAATCACATAGGTGTCCGGCGCGCCACCGTTCAACTGCGCCGTATACACCACGGTTTTCCCGTCGGCGGCCAGTCGCCCGCGCAACACCGTGCCCTCCTCGAACGACACGCGCGTAAACGTCGCTGGCTGCGCTGGCGCAGGCCGCAGCAACCCCCAAGCCAGTCCCGCCGTCGCTATCACGCCCAGCACCACACCTGCGGCAAATCCCACCCAATTCCGTCGCTTGGTTTTCTCCGCCGCCGTGGCCGCCCCCGCAGCCTCCGCTGCCGCAGCCATACTTTTCGAAGACGTCGTCGTCGACCCGCTCAGCGCCTCCAGCGCAAACGCCAGATCCTTCGCCGATTGAAACCGCTGCTCCGGCTGCTTCTCGAGGCATCGCCGGATGATCCGCTCCAGCCCCGGCGAAACCGGCTGCAGAGACTCGGATAATTCCGGTGGCTCTTCCTTTAAGATCGCGGTCATCGTCTCCGCCGCCGTATCCCGCTGAAACGCCCGCCGCCCCGCCACCATCTCGTACAGCACCGCACCAAATGCAAAAATGTCCGTCCGCGAATCGACGCCCGCCCCGCGCACCTGCTCCGGCGCCATGTACCCGGCGGTGCCCATCACCAGCCCCGCCTCCGTGGGCAAGCTGGTCATGGTCATCACCGCGCCATCGCGCTCGTTTCCTAAGGCAATCAGCTTCGCCAACCCAAAATCCAGAATTTTTGCTCGCCCGTCGCGCGTGATGAATAGATTCTCCGGCTTCAAATCGCGGTGAATGATGTTCTTCTCGTGCGCTGCCGCGAGGCCCTGCGCAATCTGCACCGCGTAATCCGTGGCTTTGCGCGCCGGTAGCGCCCCATCCGCCAGCAGCGCGCGCAGGCTTCCGCCTTCCAGCAGTTCGGACACCAGATACGGCCGTCCGTCCTGCTCCCCAATATCGTGAATCGCCAGAATGTTCGGATGATTCAGCGCCGCCACCGCGCGCGCTTCCTGTTCAAACCGCCGCAGCCGGTCGGCATCTTTGGTCAGCGCTTCGGGCAACACCTTCACCGCCACTTCGCGGCCCAACCGCGTATCGCGCGCGCGATACACTTCGCCCATCCCGCCCGAGCCCACCAGCGCAATAATTTCGTACGGCCCCAGCTTTGTACCCGCGGTTAGCGTCATAAGTTGCCGGCCAGTATAACCTCAGAACATTCGTTTGCCGCGCAGCCTTCGCGCACAGCCGCCGATGATTCTGTCGCAGGGCATCCCGCGAGGTGGCGCATCGCTTCGACGTTCGCCTTGGACTCGCCACTCGCCACTTCTTCCTTCCAAAACTCCCGTCTGTCAGGTTTAATTGTTGCCGCAACCCAACGCTCACCTATGATCCGACAAATCGCCCCGCAGTTCTTCACCCTCGACCTCCCCGCCACCCTGGCCTATTACGAAGCCAAGCTCGGCTTCCAAATCGTGAGCACCTGGCAGGATCCCCCCATCTACGCCATCGTCTCCCGCGATCACCACGCCATCCACTTCCGCTGCGCCGAACCTCCCACTCCCAATCCCGACAAGTATCCTGACGAGCTTCTCGACACCTACATCAATGTCGATGACGCCGACGCCCTTTACGCCGAGTACTCCAGCCGCGATGTGGAATTCGCCCGCGCGCTCGACAACACCCCATGGCACACGCGCGAATTTGTAGTAAAAGATGGCGATGGCCGCCTGCTAGCCTTCGGCGCAAATCTATAGGCTTTTCCGGCTGTCACGATCGGTATGGCGCTTTCCATGAACTCGATGAGCCGCTGATGGAAGCGAAGAAGTGCAGCACAACCCAGATTCAAAAGCCGCCGCGTAGCTCCGATGGACAAGCAGATGAAAACGCAACTATTCCGACTTAACGGCGCCGTCCAGCACGATCCCGCCATCGATGCCTGGCTGAAAACGCACGCCGGTGAACTAGGCCTGATCGCCCAATACTGGTTCGCAGCAATGCGCAAATGCGGCGACGAAGTCCGCGAACTCATCCATGATGGCTGCCCGGTCGCCTGCCTGGGCGACGCCCCCTTCGCCTACGTCAACGTCTTCAGCTCCCACGTAAATGTAGGCTTCTTCCACGGCGCATCTCTACCCGACCCCGCGCGCCTCCTCGAAGGCGCCGGCAAACACATGCGCCACGTAAAGCTCCGCCCACAAACCCCCACCAACGCCCCAGCCCTAGCCAAGCTAATCGAACTCGCCTACGCCGACATAAAATCCCGCGTCGAAAACGGCTAGCCATGGCGGAAAGGGAACTTGCGGTTGAATTGGCTTTGCCCGATAGATATCGTCAAAACCATGAAGTTAGTCTGACGGAAGCTAAAAATAAGCTCACGAAGCTAATCAAGGCCGTCGAAAATGGTGAAACCGGTACCATCTACCGCCGCAGCGTGCCCGTCGTGGATATCGTCCGCACCAAAAAGCCCAGTCGCAAAGTGCCGAAGCTTGGCACACTGAAAGGCAAAATTAAGATTCTCGATCCCAACTAGTGGAAGCCCATGTCCGACGAGGAAGCCGACGACTTTATAGAAGGGCGATACTAGTCGCTCTTGCTGCTGGGCCCCATTCTCGGCTTAAGCCGTGAGTCGAGAGACGCGGGCACCTCACCGCGCCGCAGACGTTGGCGCACCAACCTCTCTAATAGAGCGGACCTGCAAATTTTTGAAGGTTGAAATGGTGGGCCCTAGTTGACGATTTTAGAACTCTTCCGCTGGGTCAGATCGGTCCAGGGATTCCGCACATTGGAGAGCTTTCGCTGCTCTGATTCTAACGAATAGCATCGAGCGCCGGTTGTCGGATGCGGCGGTCATGCCGGCGTATGCCTGTTCGCCTAGCGTCAGATCAGAGAATTAGACACCGCTCCGAGGCATTTGGAAATGCAGGCGCTCCCTAACGTAGCGACCGAATGAAGAAATAAGCCGTCATCGACACCCCCACCGCAATCACCAACCCTCGTATTCAGCTCTGCGGCAGCTTCTGCGCATAATGCGCCCTGGCATACCCGCCCAGCGTCGCCCCCACCGTCATCACCAGCGTGTGCCCTAAACCCAGACCCAGCGATCGGCAGCCCCTTAGCCACGAGAAAAACACACCGCCGGGCAGACTGCCCCCAAGCAGCATTAAGCTCGCTTCAGCAGCGACGCCCACCCAGCAAAGTCCGCACAATCTGTTCCTGCCGCGGACGAAACGCGTCGTAACCCCAACACCGCTTCAACGCTGTCATCACTGAAGGACGAATTACTTGAAAGTCCCCGGTCAGGATTGGACGAAGCCATGCTGGCAGTTTAGTTTTCGCCAGCACACCCTCGTCCACCCAGCACACGCGGTCAGGCTTCGACGAGTCGGCACCTATGCAGCAACCGGCTACAAATTGCCGCGAAAAGGTCAAAATTCTTTAAAGGTAGCCTTTCCCGCTCCGGCGCCGGTGCTGGCGCTCGTCACCGGCGACGGTGTGGCTGCCGTTTTCATGCTCGACACTTTCTGGCCTCGTGGCACCGCCATTTTTGCGCTCGCGGTGCGCTTCGCATAGGTACCTTTCCTTGTCCTTGCGCCATTCGAACTGTCCAAACTCTTCTTTTGTACGGACATTTCCAGTTCCTCCTACTCCAGATTTTACTCCCCAACGTGTGCCCTAAAACCAGACCCAGCGATCAGCAGCGCCCTAGCCACCAGAAAAATGCACCGCCGGGCAGTCCCGCCGCAAGCAGCATTAAGCTAAGCTCGCTTCAGCAGGGAGAACCCCACACCGCCCAAGAGGGCCGTGACGAGCAAAGTTACAGTCGAAGGCTCGGGTACGCCGCTCGCTGGCAACGTCCCGGCAAATGACAGAGTCCCAGAAAATAGATAACCTCCTGGAAATTGGAACTGGCCGTCTGAGTCATAGTAGTCAGAGCTGTAACTTAAGCCTAGCTCATCGCGTCCACATAGGTTATTAAGAGAGCACAGCGGTCCGCCGGTGTACCCATACAGCGAGTCCATTGCCACCGGTCCCTGCGCCAGGAACACGAATGCCGGATAAAGAGCCGAGCTGGTTCCTACATCGAACTCGTAAGCGAAGGGAACCGCAGTGTGGTTGGGGGCAGTGCTTCCCGTGTCCGCGCCCTGGAAGAGTACCGTACCGTAGGTTTGGCCCATGTAGTCCAGACTCGCCCCGGTAATCATCCCTGTCGACACGTCGATCGTGACAGCGCCCGACACGGTCGTTCCATTAACTAGTTCCGCGTTTAGGTTGAAGACATCAAGGGTGTCCGCCTTCGCGAACGGCGCTAACATCGCGAGACCCAGACCGAGCGTTCCCAGCAACATTTTTGGTACTTTCATATTCCCCCGCGTCGACTGCTTATTGAGAATTTCGCAAATGGCGACTGCGTCCTGTGGCTTTTATCCGCCCTGTTCGGTCCGTGGTCAATGGAAGGAAGATGAGGGAAAACTGGTAAAAACATGGAAGTGCAAGCCCCTGATCTAGCGGACTTTGTGTAATCAACACGCTATAATTCGCCTGCCGGTTTGCGTCCCCCAGGCATTGCCCATGGCCCAGCCGCTGCCCACATATCGCTTTGGTCCGTACGAGTTGCGCACCCAGTCGCGCGAACTCTTCAAATTGGGCACCAAGCTGCGCCTGCGTCCCCAGTCTTACCAGGTGTTGCAACTCCTCGTCGAACACGCCGGCGACGCCGTTAGCCGCGAAGAACTTCATCGCGCCTTGTGGCCCCAAGCGGCTACCTTGGACTTCGAGCTTGGGCTGAATACCTGCATCAAAGAACTCCGCGGTCTGCTTTCCGATTCCGCCACCGAGCCTCGCTACATCCAGACGCTCCCCAAAGTCGGCTACCGCATGATCCGGGCCGTGAGCTTGGAGCCGGTTTTCCCTCCCGAAGAGCCCACCGTCGGTGCCGATGACCGCTCGCCGGAGACTCCGCCTCGCCCAGTCATCCTAGGCGGTTCGCAGTCCAGAGTAGTTGCGTGGAATATGGTCGCGTGGAAGCTGGTCGCCTGGAAGTGGCTCGCCGCAACCACTGTCGCCCTCGCGTTTCTGGCTTCTCTCGGGTATCTACAATGGTCCCGCTCGCGCCGCGTTGCGCAAGCTCCGCCGGTGCGCACCATCCTCGCCGTCCTTCCCTTTGATAACTTAACCGGCGACCCCAGCCAGGACTATTTCAGCGACGGCCTCACCGAGGAAATGATTACCCAGCTCGGTCGCCTCGATCCGCAACATCTCGGCCTGATCGCACGAACCTCCGCTATGCACTACAAAAACGACCGCCAAGGTTTGGTGGACATCAGCAAAGAATTGGGCGTGCAATATGTCCTGCAAGGAAGCGTGAGGCGGGACGCCGGCAAAGTCCGTATTACCGCGGAACTAATCCAGACAAAAGATCAAACTCACCTCTGGTCCCAGGAATACGATCGCGAACTGAGCAGCCTGCTCGCCCTTCAGAGCGAAATCTCCCAGGAAATTGCGCGCGAAATAAAAATCACCTTGCACCAGACCGAAGACTCCGCCCACGTCTCCGTCGGCGCCTCTTCAACAGCCCTTTCACCAAACGCCTACCAGGCGTATGACCTCTATCTCGAAGGCCGCTATTTTTGGAATAAGCGCACCGGGGAAGGTCTAAAGCGCGCCGTTGACTACTTCCAGCAGTCCATCGATGCAGACCCCACCTACGCCCGTTCCTATGCAGGCCTCGCGGACAACTACGCGATGATGAGTGCCTACGGCGTCATGCCGGCGAATGAGGCGACACCCAAAGCGCGCGCCGCGGCGCAACGCGCCATTCAACTCGACAATCACTTGGCCGAAGCCCACGTCTCTCTGGCCGTGATCGCGCAAAATTATGATTGGGATTGGGCGACCGCGGAAACAGAATATCGCCGCGCCATCGAATTCGATCCCAACTACGCTACCGCTCATCACTGGTATGCCGAGTATCTGGCGCTAACCGGGCGCTTTGACGAAGCCCTCGTTGAGATTGAGCGAGCCCGGCAGCTTGATCCACTGTCGCTGATCATCGCCGCTGATCGCGGCACCATCCTGTACTTTTCGCGGCAATACGATCTGGCCATTGCGCAGTTTCACTCCGTTCTTGAAATGGAGCCGGCTTTCCCACGCGCCAACATGGTCATCTACGCTTACGTACAGCAGGGAGAATATTCCGAAGCTCTGGCGGACATCGCCCAAGTCCGCAAACTGGGGGACGCGTCCTGGATTTCGCTCATAGATGTTTATGTACTGGGCCGCTCGGGACAGCGCGAAGAAGCCCAGCGCGAACTCGACCGTTTAGGAAAGGTGAACGCGCAGGAGAGTCCATTGGCCATAGCCATCGCCTACCTCGGTCTAGGCAATAACGAGCAAACCTTCGCGTGGATGGAAAAGGCCTATGCCGCCCATACCACTTCCCTAGCCGCAATAAAAGTCGACCCCACCTTCGACCCGCTCCGCGGTGACCCGCGCTTCCAGAATCTACTCCACCGCCTGGGCCTTCAGCCCTAGCTCGCGTCTCCGTGGCAACGAAATTCCGCACGCTGAACCCTGGTGCGGAGCTAAAACTACCGCCACGCCAATTGGGCGGTGCGCACGACGCCGCCATATGGGAGTACACCAAGACCTGGGGCGCCTTAGTAGCACAGACTCGGACGTGCAAATTTTTGAAGGTTGAAATGGTGGGCCCGGGTGGACTTGAACCACCGACCTCGCCCTTATCAGGGTAGCACGGTTAGGTTTTACAACAACTTACAAGACCGCGGGGACTGCCAAAATACGCGGAAATCCTGCAAGACAGCACAGTTTGTGGGTTGGATTGTGGGTTGCTCTCCTGAGCGTGCGCGTTCATAAAAACAGACATGATTTGTCTTGGCGATGCGTCGTTGCACTAACGTCCAATCCAAAGTGAATAATCCAGCCCCAGCTTCCAATATCACGTTGGGAAAGCCTCTTACCGTGCAAGTGACATGCAACTTCCGCCCTCCTTCGACATCGAGGAGTTTTCCTGGTGTTCCACCGATTTCAGGAGTTCGAGCGCTGGGCTGGATCCCAAGCCCACCGGGATGGCATTCCGTTCGCGTTAGCTCGGACGAATTCAGGCGCCTGGGCCAACTCCCTCAGTACGCAGAGGATTGGGGCCGGGCAACATGTCCATGCCGTACCTGCTCAGCAAATCAGGGGTCATTTTGATCATCGCGGAAGCATTCTTCGGCGGGAGAACGCGTTCGGTTGCCGCGGTCGCGAACTCAACCAGGGCCGCCTCAAGGCTGGCGGGAGTGTAGCCGTTGAGGAAACGCGCGGTTTCGCTGGTGACGCGGAAGGCGTGCCGTGTATTGCGCGGGACCATGAGGAAGTCACCGGTTCGCGCGGTCTTGATTTGGTCGCCGATCAGGAAGGTAATTTCACCGTCGAGCATATAGAAGGTTTCGTCGGACCAGGTGTGTTTGTGCGGCCCAGGGCCCGAGTCCTTCCGCAATAACTCCTCCATCATGGAGAAGCGACCGCCGGTGTCCTTGGCTTGCGCGAGGACGATCCACAGGTCATCTAGCCACCAATAGGCGGGTGCGGAGTCGACGTTGTGAATGAAGAGTTCCGAGCCAGGCATCGGCGGTTGGGTATCTGGAGTTTTTGTGCTCATAGTAGCCTCTTTCGTGGTTGCGTGGGGTCAGCGGGGGACGCCTCAGCCGTCATAAACTCAAGACTTCCTTCCTCCACACCGTCCAAGCACGCCAAAGATTCTCAGCTAAGCCCTAAACGAGTCGCGGATGGCGCAGTTAAAGCCCGTGCCAAATCCCTCGTTGTTACTGCCTTAAAAAATATTTAAGGAAGGAGGAGCGGGGAACGCGATGAAAATAAATTCCACGGTCGACAGATCGTCAGTGGTGTACTAGCTCCGGCCAAAACATACAGATTTTCTGTTAGGCAAGATGTACGGTTCTGCACACCACTCAGGAACTTCGCGTTGCTTTCGTGTCAGGATGGGGATCTCTTCCGATATAGCTTGGGCGATGATTTGACGGTCGAAGGGATCAGTGTGACGTCCGACGAGAATTCAGCCTGCACCAAGGTATCAAAGTCCACTGGTGATTTTTTCGGACTTGCTATGCAATTAGGCTAGCAGTGGGGAATCGGTTGGGAATGGTGGGCCTGGGTGGACTTGAACCACCGACCTCGCCCTTATCAGGGGCGCGCTCTAGCCACCTGAGCTACAGGCCCATAGAAAACTGCGCGGCGCTTGCCCGCAGTCTTTTCAGTTTACGATGCCTCACACCGATTCGCAACGTCCGCCATAGCCAAAAGTTCGTCCCGCAGCTACGGCCTCGACCGCCGCTCTATTTGCCGGCTGGGAAAATGGCATACTTCGTCCGGGTGCGCGCAACCTAGCTCCGGGGAACCCGCCACCCGCCGCGACCCGAGCTACGCCATCATGCCCTCCATAACCATTCGCCCCGCCGCCGACCTCGACATTCCCGCCATGGTCGACCTGCGCGCCGCGAATGGGAAACCACCGCCTATTGGCATACCCGCATCACCGCATATCTGCGTGGAGAACTATCTCCACAAAGGGCTCTGCCCCCGCGTGCCGCCTTCGTTGCCGCCGACCCCGATTCCCGCGTCGTCGGTTTCGTCGCCGGCCACCTCACCAAGCGTTTCGCCTGCGACGCCGAGCTTGAATGGCTCAACGTCGCCGAATCCCACCGCGGCCAAGGCCTCGCCGCCCAGTTAATCGCCGCTATGGCCGCCTGGTTCATCTCCCAAAACGCCTTCCGCGTTTGCGTGGATCCCGGAACCGCCCCCGCCCGCCGCCTCTACACCCGTCTCGGAGCCCAACCCCTAAATCCCCACTGGTTGTATAAGCCAGACATCCCCCAGCCGTTCCCGACCTCCAAATAGACCCCGCCACTATCGAAATCGCTGTAACAAAATCACCCAAAGTTGCAAATTACGTCGCACGCTGCGCAATCCATTTCCGAGGTCCTCAAAAGAAATCTGCACCCTTCCGCCTGAAACCAAGACGACACCCACCGAGTCTTTTCAATTACTTACCAATCGTACTAAAATAAGTTATGACTTTACTTGACAATCTGAGCATAAATTTGCCAGCCTACCCACGTAAAGATCTGTGCCCGGCTTCCAGCGTTTTTCGACCCCGAT
>Ga0181531_10002778_pt1 | contig 10847 bp, 6 predicted proteins | sample PEATcosm2014_Bin_38_FD_119743 | JGI IMG/M metagenome (GOLD analysis project Ga0181531, IMG submission 119743) | Peatland microbial communities from MTU Mesocosm Facility, Houghton, MI, USA - PEATcosm2014_Bin11_10_metaG | ecosystem: Environmental > Terrestrial > Soil > Wetlands > Peat | place... | reverse complement strand
GCGTGCTATTAGCGCATGCATGGCCTGGCCGGCAATGCGGTCATTGGCGCAGACCAGCGCGTCGCACCGCAGCGCCTGTTCCGGGAGAACGATTCGTTCGCCCGCATCCACGCGCAAGAGTTCCGACGCGCCAGCTGCGTCAGTGTAGCCGCGGATTCGCTCCGCGACCGTAGCGGCCTGGTGGTTATAAGCGATGAAGCCGATGCGGCGCGCTCCCCGTTGCACCAGATGTTCGGCGGCGAGATAGCCCGCGCGATGGTTATCGATTCCCACAAGATCGCAGCGTTCTCCCGATTGGCGGTCCAGCAGAATCACCGGGATTTCGGCCTGCGCAAGCATCTTCATCACCCGCCGATTCACCTGCGCGCTGCGTTCCGATAACTCCAGCGGCGCGAAGAAAACGCCATCCACTTTCCGGTCGATGCATTGCACGCAGAGCCTTTCGACTTCGGGATCTGCCTGCGGCCAGAGCAGACCGTGCCCCGCCGCTTCGGGAGCGCCCGCAATCGCCTGGCAGATGGGTTCGAAGATCTCGGTTTCGCCCAGATTCGGAATCACCAGACCGAACAGCAAGCCGGCGCGATCCCGGATTCCCGCCGCCCGGACGTACGTGCCGGAGCCCGCAACGCGATCCAGCAGGCCGCATTGCTGCAATTCGCGCACGGCATGGCCGACCGTGATGCGCGACGCGCCGAACCTCGTCACCAGCGCCGCTTCGCTGGGAAATTTCTGCCCGGTTTTGTACTTTCCCGAGCGGATATCGCGCGCCAGTTGTTCGGAAATTTCGCGGTATTTCGGTACTGCCATCCATAGCTGTTATAACAGCTATCTCGCAGAAATCGCAACCTGTCCTATCGGCGCCTCATCCAAACGGCAGGAGGTAAACATGACGCCCAAGAACTATCTGCTCTTCAGCGATTTCGATCAGACCCTGAGTTTTCACGACTCCGGAATCGTGCTGAGCGAACTGATCGGCATCTCCGGCTTTGGCGAACGCGTTGCCGGTCTCTCCAACATTCATCTGGTACAGCAGGGCGGCGAACTGGCGTATCTGCTGCTGCACGATCCGGATTTCCGCCGCGTGCGGCGCGATCAGCTGATTGAGGTCGGAAAGCGCATTCGGCTGAAGGCGAACATTCCGCTGCTGCTCGAACTCCTGAAAGATCTGGACGGCCATAGCTTTTCGTTCTACGTGGTTTCCGCCGCGCCGCAGGAAGTCATTGAATCGGCGCTCGAAGGCATTGTCGCGCCCAGCCATATCCGCGGTACGCGTTTCCGCTACGATGCGCAGACGGGGGAGATTCAGTCGATTGTGCAGTTGCCCGCGGGTTACGGGAAGGTGGCGGTGGTCGACGAACTGCGCGCGGCGTCGCCCATCGGGCCGCACCGCATGATCTATGTGGGCGACGGTAGTTCCGACGTGCATGTGATGCTTCATGTGAACCGGCTGGGCGGTCTGACCATCGGGGTTTCGGAGAACAAGTACATTACGTCGATCGCCAGCCGCACCGTGCTGAGCGATGACGCTCTGAGCGTGCTGGTACCGGTTCTCGAAGACGTCCTCAAGTGGGACACCGCAAGCATTCGCGCGTTCTTCGAATCGCATGGTTTCGCGCTGACGGAGTGGGACAAGATTCGCACGGACGCGATTGCGTTCAGCGGCGTGCCGGCGGAAACGGGCCGGGTGCTGCAATGACAGCTATGGGGCTCACCACAGCCGTCGATACACCCGCGGTTCCCGCTTTCGACAGGACCCGTGCCTTATGGGGCGTTGTGGTGACGTTCCTGATACACGGGCTGGTTGTGTCGACGTGGGTGTCGCGGGTGGCCTCGGTAAAGTCGCTGCTGCATCTGGATGACGGGGTCTTTGGTCTCGCACTGCTGGGGGGCGCGATCGGTTCCGTGACGGCGATCCCCATCTGCGGAATGCTGGTGGCGCGCTACGGCAGCCGCACCATGGCGCGCGGGACGAGCCTGTGTTTCTGCGTGGTGCTGGTGCTGCCGGCGCTGGCCGTCAATGCGGCGACTTTGTTCGCGGCGCTGCTGGCCTTTGGCGCCATGGCGGGCGCAAACGATGTGGCGATGAACGCTCAGGCAGTGGCGACGGAGAAGCGCCTGGGCATGCGGGCGATGTCGCGCTTCCATGCAATGTTCAGTCTGGGCGGGATTGCGGGCGCGGCGGCGGGCGCGCTGGTGGCGGGATGGCACGTGGCTCCCCTGCGTCATCTCGGCTTCGCGGCGATTCTGCTGCTGGGTGTTGCCGCGGCCGGATCGTGGCTTACTCCGGAGGTGCCGGTGGACAAAAAGCCAGTCGCTTCCGGCCGGATGTTCCGTCGACTGCCGCCCGCACTGATCGCTCTGAGCGCGATCGGGTTCTGCATTTTCCTGTCGGAAGGAGCGATTGCGGACTGGACCGGGGTTTATCTGAAGCAGGTGATCCATACGACGGATGGTTTTGCGCCGATCGGCTATGCGGTCTTTTCCGCGTCGATGGCGGGATTCCGGATGGCCGGCGACCGGATCACGAACCGCCTGGGCGGCGCGCTGACGGTGCGCCTGGGGGGATCGCTGGCGGCTGCCGGGATCGCGCTGGCGGTTTTCGTTTCATCGCCATGGGCGGTGCTGGCGGGAATTGCGGCGGCGGGGGCGGGGTTTTCTTCGATTATTCCGCTGGTGTTTGCAGCCGGGGGAAGATTTAAATCGATGGCGGAAGGAATTGGAGTGGCGACGGTGAGCGGGATCGGGTATCTGGGATTTCTGATCGGGCCTCCGGCGATCGGGATGATTTCGCAGATCAGTTCGCTGCGCGCGGGTTTGTTCCTGCTGGTGGTGCTGAGCGCGGTGGCGGTGCTGCTGGTGAGTGTGGTGGAGCGGCGGAATCCGGAATTGTGGTAGTAATACAGTAGTGAAGAACGGTGTAGTGCTGCTGATTACGGGGCTGGGGGCGGTTATTTCGGCTGTTGCGCAGACGCCGTTTCGGGGTTATGTGGCCACGTCTGTGGACTATTTCGACTGCGATCCGGCCGTTTCCAGCTGCACGCCGAAGATGAATTACACCGAGAAAATGCTGCCTTCCGGCGAGAGCCTGCGTGAGATGAAAATACCGGGTGGTGGCCCGCAGGCTAACGCTCTGATTTCAACGAAATCGAGGCGGATTATGGTCTATCCGGACGTGGGGAAGTATTATGACCAGCCGGGCGTACGGCTTCCCGTGTTTTCGAGCGACGAGCAGTGCGCGGCGCGGGCGGTCTCGATGGGGCCCGCCCGGTTTGTGCGCGAGACCCAGGTCGCGGGGTTTGCGGCGTTCCAGTATGAAACAGGTCACGCGACGGTCTGGCTTTTCCCAGCGGTGGGATGCGCGCTGCTGCAGAGCGTTACGGATTTCGGAACGACCAAGACATATCATATTCTGACCGCGCTGACTGCGGGCTTCAGCGATGCATCGGTTCTGGAACCGGGCGGAGTGAGCAGTTCGCCGGTGGACGTGCGTCACGACGTATTTGTGGCGAATGCGACCTCAGGCGCGGCGGCGATTTCGAAGGATACGGCGGAACAGAAGTGGGCGGCTGCGATGGCCGACCCCAAAAGTTCGCTCTGTTTGTCCGTGACGAACGCGCAGAGCGCCTGGTTGCGGCTGCACCAGCAGTAAGCATCACGACCGGGGCAGGCGCCAGCCTGGTACTGATACCTGATTTTCTCCTCCACACTACTGTGTTTTCCCCCAGGCGCCGATAAACAGCGGAAGATCCCGATGTTAAACGTGTGGTCGCCACCGGTTCGTAGCGGCCCTGCGAAATCCAGAGCGAACGTGGTCGGCCCGAAACGGAGCGGTGGATCGGGGGATAGCGTCCGGTCTGTCCCTCACCTTTGGCCAGAAGCGTGCTGTTACCACCGGTAGGATATAGGAGAGTGTGTGAGATTTCTGAACAGAGTAATGACGGCCGGGCTGGGGTTCGCGGTGAGCGTGGCATTTACCGGGTGCTCGGCGAATCAGCCTTCCGTCAGCCAGACGCCCGCAACTGACGCCGCTGCGGCGGGCGACCCCGCGAACGGAAATCTCGCTCCCGCGCAGCAGGCGGCGTATTCGAATCCCGCGCCCGCTCCGCCCCAATACTCGGCTCCGCAGCAACCCTCGTCCGGCAATCAGAGCGTGGATTCTTATAATGCGGATTCATATAATGCCGTGGCGCCGGGCGATTACGCAGCATCTCAGCAACAGCCGGTCGAAACTACCCAACCCCCGCCGCCTTTACCGGAATACAGCCAGCCCCCTGCTCCAGGCGACAACTATATCTGGAACCCTGGTTACTGGGGTTATGCTGCTGAAGGATATTACTGGGTTCCCGGCGCATGGGTTGTCGCGCCCTATGTCAACGCGCTCTGGACCCCGCCTTACTGGGGCTTTTACGGTGGCCGTTATCTCTGGCACGCCGGATACTGGGGCGATCACATCGGATTCTACGGCGGTGTGAACTATGGGAACGGTTATGTCGGACATGGCTATTACGGCGGTTACTGGAACCAGGGCCATTTCGATTACAACCGGTCCGTTACGAACGTCAACACCACCGTGGTGAGGAATGTTTACAACTACAACGTAACCAACACGACTACGAATAACCGCGTGAGCTACAACGGCGGGCCCGGTGGGCTGAGGGTTCAACCGTTGCCGCAGGAAACGGCGGTACTGCGTGAGCAGCGCATGGCGCCGGTGGCCGCGCAGGTGGATCACGCTCGCCAGTTCGCGGCGAATCGCGCGCAGTTGGCATCGGTGAATCACGGTAAGCCGGCCGATGTGGTGGCCGCGAAACCATTGCAGACGGAGTATCATGCGCCTGCCGCGCGGCCCAGTGAAGTGGCGGGGCATCCGCCGGTACTGGCGCCCCGGCCTGCGGAGGGACGTCCCGCGGAAGCACGCCCCGCCCAGCCACAGATGCGGGCGCAGGCTCAGCCCAACCGTCCCGAACCCCCGCAGCCCAACAGGCCGGAGCCGGCGCGTCCGGCAATGCAGCAGCCACAGCAGCGACCGGCGCAACCGCAGGCCGCTCGTCCGGAGGCTCCGGCACGTCCCGCCCCAGCGCCCGTGCAGCAGCCCAGAACTCAGCCTATGCAGCAGCCCAGACCCGAAGCGCGTCCTGCGCCGGCGGCCAGGCCGGCGCCTCAACCGCAGATCAGGCAGCAATCCCATCCCGAAGCGCGTCCTGCGCCGGCGGCCAGGCCGGCGCCTCCGCCGCGTCAGGAAGCGAGGCCCGCACCCGCTCCGCATCCTCCCGCACGGCCGGAAGAAAAGAAAACCCCTTAAGGACGCCGCACGAGGATCACCACACTCCTTGGACCAAGCAGGTAGTTGAGCGTCCGGATCGATTTCTCTTTGCCCGGCTCGGCGATATCGTCCGGGGCCGCAAGCGTCGTGTCTGCCAAGAGGAGCCAATCCCGTGCCCGGCCCTCCTGAATCCGAAACTTCGTCTCGCGAGGGCTGCCGTTCACCATGACGTAAATATCGGAGTCGTCTACCGACGCCCCATGCAGACAATACGCGAGCGTCTGGCCCTGAGGCGAAAAGTCGACCTGCGGCCCAGTTCCGTACCAATGAATGTCTTCGCGCCAGTAATCGCTGCGCGCGATCGAGGGATGCGCCTTGCGGAACGCGATCATGCGCTGGAAGAACTGAAAGATATCGTGATTGCTGTAATACAGGTCCCAATCCAGATAGTTGAGTGAGTTGTCCTGGTTGTAGGGATTGTTATTGCCGTTCTTCGTCTCGAGGAACTCATCCCCGGCGCAGAACATGGGCGTGCCATTGGCCAGCATCAGGAGACAGGCGAAATTCTTCACCTGCCTGCGGCGTAACTCCACAACCGCGGGCGGCGCGCCCACGGTCCCTTCATAGCCACAGTTCCAACTCCGGTTGTCGTCGGTGCCGTCCTTGTTCCCGTGGCCGTTGACTTCGTTATGTTTCTGGTTATAAGAGACCAGATCGTAGAGACAGAAACCGTCATGCGCGGTGATGAAATTGACGCTCTGAAAGGGCCGGTAGGCGTGCTCCAGATCGTCGGGAAAAAGATCGTCGCTCCCGTATAGCCTAAGCATCAGCGCGCCCACGCGGCCCGGCACCCCGCGCACGAAATCGCGCACATCGTCGCGGAATTTGCCGTTCCACTGACTCCAGTTAATGCCGGGAAAAGCCTGGCCCAGCAGATAGCTGTTTATGTCCCAGGCCTCGGCGATGAGCCTTGTTCCGTTACGCGCGGCAAGCAGTCCAATGTCCGAGATGAGCGGCGGATTATCCAGATCCACCGAGCCGTCCGACCGCCGCGTAAAGATCGACGCCAGGTCGAAACGGAAGCCGTCCACATGCATGCTGCTCATCCAGAAGCGCAGACTCTCCAGGATGAGCGCGCGGACCGCCGGATGATCGCAGCGCAGCGTGTTCCCGCAGCCCGTATCGTTGGCGTACACGCCGTGGTTACGGCTCAGAATGTAATACGACTGGTTATCGATACCACGGTAGCTGTAAGTCGGGCCTTCCGCTCCGCCCTCGCTGGTGTGGTTGTAGACCACGTCAAGCCAGACTTCGATGCAATTGTCGTGAAACGCCTTGACCATCTGGCGGAACTCTTCAAGCGGCTGGGCGGCGGCATAAGCTCGATGCGGTGAGAAAAAGTTGAGAGTCATGTAGCCCCAGTAATTGCCCTCGCCCGGATCGTACTGGTGGACGGGCATCAGCTCCACCGCAGTGACGCCAAGGCTCAGGAGATACGGAATTTTCTCGGCGAGACCGGCGAAGGTGCCGCGATGGCCCGGCGTGACACCCGAATTCTCCCGCGCCGTGAAGCCTTTCACGTGCAGTTCGTAAACGATGAGGTCGTGGCTGTGGCGAGGCAGATAGCTCTCGCCCCACTCGAAATCCGCTTCCTCACGGGTGGGGAGAACGCCCAGCGGCGCGCGGCCGTCGTTCGCGCCGGGTCCGATGGCCGCATCGCGATCGTAATCCGGAGGGAAGATGACCGAGCGCGCGAACGGGTCGAGCAGAATCTTGGTGGAATCGAAGCGATAGCCCTCGGCGGGCTCATGGCGGCCTTCGACGCGGTAGGCGTAGAGGCACGCCCCGGGGGTCTGTTCCTGTGTGACCCAGCAGTGCCAGATGCGGCCCGACTTGTTAGCCCGGGGATTGAGACGGATTTCGCGGATGGGATGGACGAGATCTTTTTCGGAGTAGAGCAGCAGGGTGACCCCTGTGGCGCGGCGCGAATAGAGCGCGAAGTTCCAGGCCTTCAGGGGCTCGACCCAGGTAGCGCCCATCGGTCCCGGAGAGCCATCCCGAACGTCCCATTTCCCGAACTCCCGGATGAGCCTTTCGCGCCGAGTCATCCTTTCAGTATTGCCCGCGATAAGACGCAGATGGAGTTTGCCTGCGATGAGGCAGATGACGAGAGAAACATATTTCTGTCCGCCCCGGGAGGCGGTTTGATCGACGCCCACCTGAGTGACCGTGGAATGGCGTGTAACCGCTTGCATGAGCGGTCGCGCTCTGATAGGCTGAGGCTGCTGCTGGCGGGGGCCGTTGACGCCGCGGGAGTTGCGGCGAGAACCGATTGCGCGCGCGCTGCCTGGGACAAGAGCGAAAACAGGAAATGAAGAGAACCACAAGACGCCATTTTCTCGAGTTAATCCCCACTGCGGTCACGATGTCGGCACTCGTGCCGGACGAAGCCTGGGCGGCGCCGGCGATGAATCCAACCACCATCTGGTATGGGCAGCCCGCGGGCAAATGGGAAGAGGCCCTGGCGGTAGGCAACGGCCGGCTGGGCGCGATGATCTTCGGAGGAGTCGAGAAGGAACGCCTGCAGCTCAACGAGATTACGATCTGGTCCGGAAGCCTCGAGCAGAACGCCGATAAGCCTGAGGCATGGAAGTCGCTGCCTCAGATTCGTCAGGCGATCGAAGAGGGCAGGTATGCGGATGCGGGGAAACTGGTCAGCGCCGAACGGCTGTGCCTGAAGGGCGGCAGGTACGGGCGCGACAGCTACGGGTCGTATCAGACGCTGGGCGATCTGAACTTTGAGTTTGCAACTGCGGCGGGACCGGTCAGCGGTTACCGGCGCTGGCTGGATATCGACGAAGCTGTAGCCGGCGTGACGTGGCAGGCGGGCGGGGAGACATGGACCCGCGAGATCTTTTCTTCGGCCGTGGACCAGGCACTGGTGATGCGCGTGGCGTGCAGCCGCAAGGGGGCCGTCGCGTTCACCGCGCGGCTGGGGCGCGTGAAGTATGCGGAGACGAAGCCAGCGGATTCGGACACTCTCGCGATGACGGGGACGAGCACGGGGCAACCGGGAGATCTGCGCTACGAAGCGCAGGTTCGCGTGAAAACCAAAGGCGGCAGCGTAGCCACGGCAGGGGACACGATCACCGTGAAGGACGCCGACGAAGCCGTGATCTATGTGACCGCCGGAAGCGATTACACGCTCGATTACGCGAAGAATTACAAGGGGCCGGACCCTCACGCCGCCGTTACGAGCGCGATGGACAAGGCATCGAAGCGCGCTTTCGCGGCCCTGAAAAGCGATCACGTGAAGGATTATCAGCGCTACTTCCATCGTGTATCCTTCGATCTCGGCAGCACGGCCAACGCCGCACTGCCCACCGATGAGCGTCTGCGGAAATTCAGCGCCGGGGAAGACGACCCGGCGCTGGTCTCGCTCTTTTATCAGTTCGGCCGGTATCTGTTGATTTCGTCGAGCCGTCCGGATAATCCGCTGCCGTCGAATTCGCAGGGGATCTGGGGCGATGGCCTGAGCCTGCCCTGGGGCTGCGACTACAAATCGAACATCAATTTCCAGATGAATTACTGGCCCGTCGAGACCGCTAATCTGAGCGAATGCCACGAGCCCATGCTGCGGACTATCGAAGGTCTGGTGGCTCCGGGCGAAAAGACGGCGAAGGCATACTTCAACTCGCGCGGTTGGGTAATGGCCTACACGACCAATGCATGGGGCTGGACCGCTCCGGGTCCGGGCGTTCCCTGGGGGCCGTTCTTTTGTGGCGGCGCGTGGGTTTGCCAGCATCTTTGGGAGCACTATGCGTTCACGCGCAACCGCGAATATCTGAAGCGCGCTTATCCCGTCATGAAGGGCGCGGCCGAGGCGTGTCTTGAAATGCTTCTGCCCGATGAAAACGGCAAGCTGGTTACTTCGCCATCGACCTCTCCGGAGAACAGCTTCCGCACCGACGACGGGCAGGCGGCATGGACCTGCGCGGGCACGGCGGTGGAGCGGCAGATCATATGGGAGCTGTTCAACAACACGCTGATGGCGGCCCGGACGCTGGGCGTGGACGAGGAGCTGCAGCGCTTCATGGAGGCCGCCAAAACCGGTATTCGTCCGCCGGAGATCGGCAAAGCGGGACAGCTGATGGAGTGGGGCCGGGACTGGGATTTGAACGCGCGGGAAATGGGACACCGCCATATATCGCATCTGTTTGCGCTGCATCCGGGGCGGCAGATTACGCCGTTGCACACGCCGGAACTGGCGGAGGCGGCGCGGAAGAGCCTTGCTCTGCGCGGCGACGAGGGCACGGGATGGAGCAAGGCGTGGAAGATCAATTGTTGGGCGCGCCTGCACGACGGGGCTCACGCTTACAAGCTGATCCGCGAACAGCTGACGGCGGTGGACAGCACGCGCACGAATTACTCGAACGGCGGGGGCACCTATCTGAATCTGTTCGATGCCCATCCGCCGTTTCAGATCGACGGAAATTTCGGGGCGTTGTCGGGGATCACCGAGATGCTGCTGCAGAGCCACCTGCTTTTCGGCAATCCGGCGCAACCGGGGGAGGACCGTTACCTGATTCACCTGCTTCCGGCGTTGGCGCCGGAGTGGAAGAGCGGGGAGATCCGGGGAATTCGCGCGCGCGGCGGTCTGGAAATCGATATCGCCTGGAAGGATGGCAAGGCGGTGTTGACGAAGTTGCGGCCTTTGGTGAGCAACACGTGGCGGCTGCGCCCTCCCCAGGGGCAGAAGATTGCCGGGGTGCGCTCGGCGAAGGGCACGGCTCGGATTAGCCCCGCCGCCGATGGGACGGTGGAAGTCGCTCTTACGAAAGACGCTGTGTGGCAGATTGTGTATGGGTAGAGTAGCGTAGCGTCGCCCAAGGTAGCGGAACGCCGAGCGGAAGCTCGGCGGCAGGGCGGAAGCCGTGACCCTACGCGGGGCGGCAAGATTCGCCGATCCGGAGGGCTTGACACCTGACCGCTCCTCATATATAACTCTTGGTGAAATCGCTTACAGCGTCAGGAAATGAAACCGATTCGATCTATGGTCTGGAGGTATTCGCTGGATCAGTTCGAGCCGCTGCTCTTACAGTAGAGATCAATGTCTAACTCGTCTAACTCATTGACTGCCGTGTGTCTGGTCGCCTGCGGAGCGCTGTGGGCTCAGAGCCAACAGGCGCCCGACTCCGCCGAGGCGCACCGCGCACTTGCCAAAGCCGCGGCCGGCGCCGATCTGACGGGAATCTACGATGCCGCGTGCCCCGCTCCGCCGCCGGATGGCGCAGCAGCCGGACGAGGTCCGGGCCGAGGCCGCGGGCCCCGCGCCACGCCGCCCCGCGAGGAATGGTACAACGAACCCGTAAAGGTATTCGACAACCTTTACTTCCTCGGCACCAAAGTGCATGAATCGTGGGCGGTGACCACTTCAGAAGGAATCATCGTGATCGACGCGCTGTTCGGCTACGCCGCCGAACCTGAGATTACGGACGGCATGAAAAAGCTCGGTCTCGATCCCTCTCAGATCAAGTACGTGATTATCAGTCATGGCCACGGCGACCACTCCGGCGGCGCGAAG
>Ga0181531_10002777_pt1 | contig 10848 bp, 10 predicted proteins | sample PEATcosm2014_Bin_38_FD_119743 | JGI IMG/M metagenome (GOLD analysis project Ga0181531, IMG submission 119743) | Peatland microbial communities from MTU Mesocosm Facility, Houghton, MI, USA - PEATcosm2014_Bin11_10_metaG | ecosystem: Environmental > Terrestrial > Soil > Wetlands > Peat | place... | reverse complement strand
CGTTCGGTGAAGCGGCGGATGGGCGAGCCTCCACCGATGGTGGCGTAGTGATGCTGAACTTTGTGGGCGCGCGTGGTCGAAATCAGTTTGGCCAGAGGCTTGCGTCCGATGCGGGCGAAAGGAAAGTCGATGATATCGGGGTCGCAAAAGAGGTTATAAAGAAAAGGCTCTATCGCAGCCAGGGTGTCAGGTCCGCCCAGCTGAAACAGAACTACCCCCAAACGCCGTGTTGTACGCGTCATCCCCCAGATTCCCCAGAACGGGCGAATTTACTCTCATCTGCGGCTAGAGTCAATGGCGGAAATCGAGAAACAACAAATGAAGCGAAATGTTAGCGAACGGCAGCGGGCGCCACTTTCGACTTGTCCATTTCTTCGATTACCGCGTCGGCGAACTGCGAGGTGCCAGCCTGGCCGCCGATATCTTTTGTAAGTTTTTCGGGATGGCTGTAGACCTTCTCCAGCGCGTTGCGGATCTGCATAGAGGCCTCGAACTCGCCCAAGTGGCGCAGCATGAGCAATGCGGAACGCAGCAGCGCCGTGGGATTCGCGATGTTCTTGCCCGCGATATCAGGCGCGGAGCCGTGAACCGCTTCAAAGATGGCGCAGTAGTCGCCGAGGTTGGCGCTGGGGACAAATCCGAGGCCGCCGACGAACGCGGCGCAGAGATCGGAAATAATGTCGCCGTACAGGTTCTCCATGACCAGCATGTCGTACTGATACGGATTCATGACGAGCTGCATACAGGTGTTATCCACGATGTGCTCGCCGTAGGTGATCTCGGGATATCCCTTGGCGACGGTGCGGCAACAGCGCAGGAATAACCCGTCTGACAACTTCATGATGTTGGCTTTGTGGATGGCGTGAATTTTCTTGCGCTGATTCTTGCGGGCGTATTCGAAGGCAAACTTGGCGATGCGAGTCGAAGCTTTCTCGGTGATGATCTTCAGGCTTTCTACCACGCCAGGGACGACTTCGTGCTCCAGACCGGAATATAAACTCTCGGTGTTCTCGCGCACGATAATGAGATCGACATCGGGATAACGGGTGGGAATGTGCGGTAGATTGCGGATGGGGCGGAAGTTCGCGTAGAGCTCGAACTTCTGGCGCAGGGCAACGTTAATGCTGGAAAAGCCGCCTCCTACGGGCGTAGTCACCGGACCCTTGAGGCCCACGTGGGTGCGCTCGATCGATTCGATTACTTCTTTTGGGATGTATTCGCCGTGTTTCTCAAAGGCATCCGCGCCCACGGCAAAAGATTCCCAGTCAAACTTCACGCCGGTGGCTTCTAGAATGCGGACTGTGGCCTGGGTGACTTCGGGGCCGATGCCATCGCCGGGGATGAGGGTGATTTTATGCGCCATATGTACTTTCCAAAAGTGGCCAGTGGCCGAGAAGCAGTGGCCAGTGGCCGGTGATCAGTGGCAAGTAACCCAATGTCTTATCATCCCGAGCCGCAGCGAGGGATCCTGGTTCTTGCCTGCGCCACCCGCGCCGCCGCAGCCGGTAAACACCAAGGTCCCTCGCTTCGCTCGGGATGACAGTACCATCGGGGTTCGACTGGCCACTGGCCACTGACCACTGATCACTGACCACTTTTTTTTCGAACTTCCACTACTTCCTTCGCCTTCACCAGATCTCTCAACTCATTCATGAACTCGTTCACATCTTTGAAATCGAGGTACACGGACGCGAACCGGACATAGGCCACTTTATCGTAGCGGCGCAGGCGGTTCATGATGAGTTCGCCCAGTTCGCTGGTCTTGCGTTCGCGCTCCTGCGATTCAATTACGAAAGACTCAGCTTCGTTCACGATCTGTTCCAGCTTGCTGATCGGGACCGGGCGTTTTTCGCAAGCGCGCAGCAAGCCGTTCAGAACTTTCTGGCGGTCGAACTTTTCGCGGCGGCCGTCTTTCTTGACGACCATGTAGGGGATTTCGTCGATGCGCTCGTAGGTGGTGAAGCGCTTGTTGCACTTCAGGCACTCGCGCCGGCGGCGGATCGACTCCGCCTCTTTGCTCTCGCGCGAGTCGACCACCTTGTCGTTGGCAAATCCGCAAAAAGGACATTTCATGGCGCTGAGATTGACCGAAAAAGACTCGCCTAACTGAATTGAAGCTCAGGGTTAATAAATCAAATTGTAACAGGGCACTCCAGGAAACCTTTGACCACGAAGGACACGAAGTAACACGAAGGCTCTTGTTTCGTGGATTTCGTTCATTTATCGTCGTGCCCTTTGTGGGGGTACAGTTCGCACTCACGCCGGGCCAGCGATCTCCGCTTCTTCGGCCTGATGGCTTTCCTTGGACAACTTCCGCAGCGACAATCTTTCATGATGGGCCAAGGCCAAGCCGAGGGGCACGACGGCGGCGAACGTGACCAGCCACAGCAGGATGCCGCAACTGGCGGCCAATTCCGGGGGCACGTCGAATACGCTGGTGAGCGCCGCGATGGTCGCCATCTGCGATCCGCCGCCCACCGCCGGCAACTGCAGCATCGAGCCCGCCATACTGGCTCCCATCAGAATCAGAAGCTGGGAGACCGGAATCTCCAGCGAAACCACGCCATAGGAGTGCGTGACCTCCTGATAGGCCAGCGCGATGATGTACCACATGCCAACCGAAACCAGGGTCAGCCAGAGCATGGAGAGTGGGCCGTGAATGGTATCGAGTCCCGCGCCGAATTCGCGCACCTTTTGCGCCAGCTTGTGGCCGAAGTTGGCGGGAAGGTGAGCGAAACGCTGCTCCACCCAGCGTGCGACAGCGTCTCCGCTGCGGCGGATTATGATCGCCGCCACCGTCGTGATCAGCACGATGCCGATCAGGAAAAAGCCGCCCTCGCGAAAGCGCAGGTAATACTCAGGATGAGGAATCGCGGGCAGAGCGCTGGGCAGAAAAATAGCCAGCACCATCAGCACCGTGAATGCGCCTACGTCAAAGATGCGTTCGACTGCCCACGCTGCCAGCTGCGAAGAGAAAGGTAAATCCGTGCGGCGAGCGATCAAGTACGGACGAATGAACTCTCCAGCGCGGCCCAGCAAGGCCAGCCCGGTGAATCCAATCAAGGTCGGAGACAGCATGTCCATCACTGTTGCCTTGGGACGCACCGGCTGCAGGAAAATCTTCCAGCGAATGGCCCGCATCACGTATGCGATGTAGATCAGCGCGATGGCATGCAAGATGTGAAGTTTTTTGATGCGGTGGGTCTGGGCCCAGAATGTGCCCCAGTCAAAGCTCTGCCAATGCCGGTATTGCAGGTAAAGCAGAACGGCCAGGATGAGGAAAACCACCGCGCTGGCCAGGATGCGCTTTTTATCCATGTAGGGGAGAAGCCTCGCGCCGCGACCCTCGCAACCCGAAGCGGAAACGGCAGTTCCAAGGTAAATGAGTGGGAGTGGAGGGTCAAACCCGAAAGATGCTTGTCATCCCGAGCGGAGCGAGGGATCTTGGTTCTTGCTTACGCCACCCATGTCTTCGCTGCAAGCCAAGACCAAGGTCCCTCGCTGCGCTCGGGATGTCGGCGCGTAAACTGCAACGGTTTATAAATGGCTATTCGCTGGCCTGGGGCGGAACCGCTTTAGCCTTGGTTGGCGGCGTCGACTTGTGCGGCTTGGCCTTTGTAGCGGGCGCTGCGGCAGACTTGATGGCGGAGTTTTTCTGAGCCGCGGGTTGGGCCGCATTTTTTGCGGCCAGCTTCTTGTTGTAATCGCGGACGATGCGGGCTACGTAGGCTTTGGTTTCGTAGTAAGGAGGCACGCCGCCATATTGCTCCACACGCTGCGGACCGGCGTTGTAGGCGGCCAGGGCCTTGATCAAATCGAAGTTGTAGCGCTCCAGCAACTCGCGCAGATAACGCGCGCCACCTTCGACATTGGCTTGCGGGTCAAAGGCATTGTGCACGCCCAGCTGCGATGCCGTCTGGGGCATCAACTGCATTAATCCCTGCGCGCCTTTGGGCGAGACCGCGCGCACGTTGAAGCCGCTCTCGGCGCGGATCACGCTGTTCACCAGATCAGGGTCGAGCCGGTAGGCGCCACTGGCAGCTCTTACTACTTCGTTCAGATCGAGCGGATGCTGGAGGTTTTCCGCGCTGGCCTGAAGCTTGGGTTGCTGCGAGCCGGACGGCGAAGCGGGAGAATCTTTTGTTTGATCAAGTCCTGGCTCACTCGGCGTAGCTTCAGGCGCGGCCGCTTCGAAGTGATCGATCTCCGTCGTCGGGATGTCTACAAAGCTGGAATCGTCGGTGCCCGTGTAGAGACGAGTGATCGTGCCAATGACCTGCCGGCGCTCGTGGCGGATAGAGAATCCATTGCGCAGCACGGCCGAATCGGCTGCCAGACAGGGCAGCGCGGTCAGCGCCAGCAGTATGAGAACTGCTGTGCATGGCGCGATTTGGATTGCTTTCTTCATCGGAAAATTCTAGCCAGGCCGGTCCTCAGGGGCTAAAGCCCGCATCATTTCAGACGCTTAACGGCACGACTGAAGTCGCGCCCTTCCCGAAACACAGCCCGACCAAACTTCTCTAGCCGACTACTTCCGTCAGGGCTGCGGCGACCCCGCACTGATCGTTACCCAGGGTTACGGGCCAGCCGCGCCCGCGCAGCTCCTCGCAGGCATTCCCCATGATAACCGGATGGCCGGCAAACTCAAGCATTTCCACATCGTTGTGGTTGTCACCGATGGCCATGACCTGATCGCGTCGAAAGCCGCGATGGGCGGTCCAGCGTTCGAGGGCGTGGCCCTTGGAGCAGCCGGTATTGAGCACGTCGATCATGGAGAGGTCGCGCTCAGGATATTCGGTGCGCAGGATGGTGACGCGGTTGCCCATGCCGCTGGCTTCGAGCGCGCGCAAGGCATGGCTCATGCGCTGCATCGAGCCGCAAAACATGGCCTGCACGGGGTCGGCGATGAGCGCACTCTCGATGGGCACGACGAATTCAATGTATGCCATATTTTTTTCCAGCCAACGGCGGATGCTGGCATTCAAGTCGTCGAGGTGCTCCAGCACGATCGCGCCCTTGATCTCTTTGTCAAAGGTAAGAACGGTGTTGCTGCGAAAGTCTTGCATCGCGCCGACCAGCTCGCGGCAGACTTCGCGCGGCATCAGGTCACGGTGGAAGGTCTCTCCCGCAAGCGAGCGCGTCACGGCTCCGTTTGAGCTGATGAGCCAGAGATCGAAGCCCAACTGCTGGGCGATGGGCAGGGCGAAGGTGTGGCGGCGTCCGGTGACCAATACGATTTCCATGCCGGATTCATGGGCGTGGCGCAGGGCTGTCAGGTCGCCCTCGGAGATTTGAAATTGCGGATTGAGCAACGTGCCGTCGATATCCGTTGCCAGCAAACGCACGGAGGGCCTAGAAAGAGGAACCATCCATAATTTTACATCACGGTGCACGCCCGTGCGCCCGCATTCCGTCGTATAGGATATAAAGATGATCGTCGTTAAGATGTTCGTCGTTAAGATGAGCGTCGCTAAAAGGGATCGCCATGGGTAGCCCTACTCTTCTGTCTGAGCTGCAAGCGCGGCTCCGGTTTGTGAACCGGGAACGCTGGTTCCGGACGATGGTGCGGTGGGGCAAGCGTCCGCAGAGTGCGGGATTCTTTGACGCATACCCAAGGTTTTTCTCGACCAGCGCGACGGCTTCGGTTTCGGACCGCCTCAACCAGAGACATCGCGCGCTGATTGAGTCGAACGCCGGCATTATCGCCAAACGACGCGTGCTCGATATCGCTTCCCACGACGGCCGCTGGAGCCTGGCCGCGCACAAAGCGGGAGCGGAATATGTGTTGGGCATCGAAGCCCGGCAGCATTTGACGGAGGCGGCGCGCGCCAACATCAGGGCCTACGATGTTCCCGAGGGGAAAGTCGAATTCGTGCAGCGCGACGTGATGGTGGAACTCGATAAACTCGAACCTGGGCGGTTCGATACCGTGTTCTGTTTCGGCTTTCTTTACCACACGATGGATCACATGGCGTTGCTGCGTAAGATTGCGCGGCTCCAACCCGCGAGCCTGATCGTCGATACGGCGATTTCCACGCGGCCGGGGAGCGTCATCGAGGTTCAGATGGAAGAGACGGCCAACGAAAGCGCCGGCGCCGTGGGTGAACCGGGCAACCCGGAGCGGGCGGTGAGCGGCAACCCCAGCCGGGCCGCGCTGGAACTGATGCTGAAGTCGGTTGGATTTTCTACTCTGCGCTATTACGACTGGCGCAATGCCGGCATCCGGCGCTGGGACGATCTGAAGGACTACTACCTGGGCACACGCGTCTCTGTAACCGCAATTTCCCCGCGTGAAAAATAGGTAAGGTAGAGGATTCCGCGCCAGCCCGGACTAAAGCCCCGCCCATGCTATATTCCCACACGATGGGATCGCTCTTTTTCTTCTTCGCTTCGTGGTGGGGATTCATTCTGCAGGCGGTGGCGATTGTGCACTTCATCCGCCGCCGTCCGGAGATGTACTGGCTGTTCATCATCCTGATCGGAGGATGGCTGGGAGCTTTGGTGTACGTCGTAGTCGAGGTCATTCCTGACGCTGGCCTGCTGCGCACCGAGTTTCAAGTCTTCCCGCGGCGGCGGCGCATTCGTGAGCTGGAGCGGGCGATCCTCGATAATCCTTCGGCGGGCAACTACGAAGAACTGGGGTTGCTCTATCTTGACAATGGCGACTATGCGCGCGCCCGCGCCAGCTATGACAAGGCGCTTGCATCGCGCACCGATTCGGTGGATGCGTTCTACCGCCGCGGCGTGGCCGAGGTTGAGTTGGGAGACTTCGCCGCTGCGGTTCCGGATCTGGAGCGCGCCGTTACCGCCGACGCTAATTATGATTTCCATCGCGCGAAAGGCCTGCTGGCTCATGCCTACGCGCAAACCGGGCAGGCGGAAAAAGCCGATGCGCTGTTTCAGCAGGCAGTAGGGATCTCTACCAGTTCGGAGACCTATTACAACTACGCGGTTTTCTTGCAGGCCCAAGGCCGGACGGAAGCAGCGCGGCAGTGGGCGCAGAAAATTCTGGATCAGCGCCGCACCATGCCGGGCTACCAGCGGCGGCGGGAGCGAGTGTGGTTTCGGAAGGCTTACGCGCTGCTGGCGCGGATGAGGTTGTAGGGCACGGGCGCAAATTTTGGAGCAAGAACGCTGAGCGAGCCTCGGTAGGCTCGCTTATATTGAGGCGGCGCGGCGACGGCGTCGTGCATTGCTCACTCGTTGGCTTTTCGCTACCACTTCAAAGGTTAAGTCCATCGCTGCCAGCACGGCGACAAAGGTTTCGAAGGTTGGGTTTCCGGCCGGAGATGTGGCTTTGTATAAGCTCTCCCGGGTTACGCCCGCGTTCCGGGCGACGCGGGTCATCTGGCGGGCCTGGGCGACGTCGCGGACGGCTTCAAGAAACATTTGGGGCGAGTCGTCGAGAGCCGTATTGAGATAGTTCGCGGCGCGCCGCGGATCTGCAAGTTTGTCAAGCAGCCAAGATTGGTGATCTCTGGTTCTGTCAAGCATGATTCTGTTCGATATCGTTCTCTTAGGCACGTTCGTACTCCCTCCAGAGATTCTTCGCTCTCGCGATGTCCCTGGGCTGCGTTTTCTTCGTTCCGCCAGTGAGCAGAATCACGGTGTCTCCATCCTGGCCGAAGTAGACCCGATAGCCGGGGCCATAGTGCTCTCTCAATTCTGAAACTCCCTGCCCAACGGGACCGTGATCTCCGAAGTTGCCTTGTGCGACGCGCTTGAGACGGATGACGATCTTGGAGAAAGCGGTCGCATCTTTAAGGCTTTCCATCCATTCGTCGAACGGGTCACCGGCATCGGTTAGAAGATGAACGACGTTCTTTGACGTCGCTTCCACGCTACTGCGATCCGGCCAAAGTGTATTCTATAGTTCACATTCAGCCTAGCACCACCCTCGGAGTGTTGCAAGAGGAATTGCCTTAACGGTGGCCTAAACAAGAATTAAAAGAGTTGAGTGCTACTAATACCGATCGTTGGTGTCGATGTTAAACCCGAGGATGGCGTTTACTTCTACCGGCTGCTGGCCGCGCATGGCGGGGCGGAACTTCCAGTTCGGTAACGCGGCCATGATTTTTGCGGTCATGGCGGCGGGGCCGGGTTCGAGGACCTGGAGATCTTGCAGGTTGCCGGAAGCGTCGAGTTTGCATTTGATGACGACGCGGGCGTGCGGAAAGTCAGTGGCAAGTTCGGAGGGAAGATTGGTGCGCAGGCCTTGCGGTCCGACGGCCGCTGCCGCGCGTGCGGTAACGGGATTCGCTTCGGCATACTGCATCACTACGGTGCCGATGTTTGTATCCACGTACACGCTGTAGTTGTCGCCGGGGAGTTTGCCGTAGAAATCGAATGCTCCGCCGGAGCGCGAGGTGGCCACGATGGTGATTGCGGGGCCTTGCTGCTGCTTCACCGAGGAGCGGCCGGGAAGATTAGGATCGTTGCTGCCCTCCGAGCCGAAGCTAGGCAGGGTGACGACGCTGGTGGTGCCGCCGCGCACGTCGACGCCGGGAATGATTGGAGCGCCAGTGGGCGAACTGCCTGCTCCGCCGGGGCCGGGCGTGGGCGAGATTCCTGCGCGGGCGTTGGGGTCGGAGCCCAGGCCGGTGCCATTTTTGCCAGCGCCGGGGCCTGCTCCTGTGAGAGCGCTACCGGGGCCGTTGCCGTTCCCGATGCTGGTGCCTCCGCCGGAGCCGCCGAGGCCGGGCTTGTCTCCGCCGGAGGGCGACATGGCGATGGAGCCTTTGCCGCCGCTGGTGGGGATTCCTGCTTTCGAGCCGGGTTGCGATGAAACCACGATTCCATTGCCGGCGCTGCTTCCGCCTTCAGCTTTCGGAGGAGCTAGAACTGAGCCGGCGTCGCCGGGTCCGCCGAGGCCAGAGCCTTTTCTGCCGGAGCCGGAGAGACCGGGGCCAGAGCCGAGCGATGGTGGTGGTGGAACGACGTTGCTGGCGAGGAGCGTGCCGTTGCCCGAGCCGCCGGAGTTTCCGGTGCCTGTAACCAATGGCGGCGGAGGGATGACGTTCGATCCGCCTAGAGTTGGATTCTGCGATCGTCCGGTGGATGAGCCTGCGCCTGAGCCTTCTTTTGAACGACCGGATCCGCCGATGGACGGTGGAGGTGGAACAACATTCGTTGCGAGCGAGTTGCCCGTTGCGCCTGCGCCGCCGCGGCCGGTTCCTGAGGCCGCGCCTGCAGAAACGGAGGGCGGAGGCGGAACGACGTTGCTGGTTAGCGTGCTTCCTGCTCCAGCAGGATTGCGGCCCGTGCCTGAGGTGCTTCCTGAAGCGACGGTTGGAGGCGGCGGAATGACATCCTGCGTGCCGAAGATTTTGCCGATGATGCTGCTGAACATTGATCCGGTTTGGGATCCGCCTGACGCCGGCGTAGGGGGCGGCGGGATCACAGTTCTTGAGGGATCGATGCTGCCACTTTCCAGGCGGCGCAGGTCACGGGTGGAATCGGCTGAGGGCGGGGGAGCGATTACGGACGGTGCGGGCAGGTTGAGTTTCGCAGTGCGCGAACTTTCGCGCTCGGGGGCGGAAACTGGAGGCGGCACAACCGCGACATTGTTCATCTGCACGCGCGAGGGCGAAACTTCACGGCCGGCGACCGAGGGAGCGGGAGGAATCACGCTGCCGTTGAGGGCCGGAGCGGAACGCGCCTGATCGCGAGAGACGCGCGCCGAGGCCGGAGCAATCACATTGGGGTTTAAAGATGGGCCGGCCAGCGTCCGCTGCTGAGAAACATTGGGAGCCGGCGCGATGATGCTGGGATCAAGATGCGGCGTGTACAGCGTGTGCTCGGAGCGGACGCTGGGCGCGGGGGGAACGATTGCGGCATTCAGTGCGGGAGCAGTGCGAGAGTTGTCGGCAGAAACGCTGGGAGCTGGCGCCACGACGGCGGAATCCAGCGTGATGCCGCTGCGGGATTGATCGCGATTAATGTTAGCCGGCGCGGGCGCGATCACGTTTGCGGGAAGGCTGGGAGCTTTGAGGGACGAGTGCAAGCCTTCGGCCGGAGGCGGTCCGGGACTGGCCGGAGTGGATTTGAAGGCGAGCAGGTTGGCGACTGCATCCGTAGTGGCGGGCAGCTTGAGGTTGGGAGCGTCCACAACCTGCGGCGTTAGTGAGCCGCCGCGAGCTACGCGAATAGTCTGGGTGCGGTGATGCGCTTCCTGGCCTCCGGCGCGTCCAGTGGCTCCTGATTGTGCGCCTCCGAGGTCCTCGATGCGGGGCAGTTCGTCGCCGGAATAGTAGATCACTTCGTAAGGCTTGAGCTTCGGCGGGGCGTAGGGACGAAGCTGGTTGATCTTTCCGGGAAGGACGATCACAACGAAAAGCAGGAAGGCCTGCAGCAGCCACGACGCAAACATGCCGCGGTAGGGAAAAATACCATGCGGAGCTTCTCCGGCAAGGCGTGCACCGGAGCGGGAGAATGCCGGGCCGATGGAAGTGACGAAGTCCTGCCAGCGCGGCGACCACTCGACCAGAAGTTTCGGCGCGTCATGAAGCGGGATGACGGCGACTTCTTCGAGTTGGAGTGTTTCGATCAAAGTGTGAGCGTCTTGAGTGGCTTGAGGGGAAATGACAGCAAGAATTCTAGACCCCGTCTTTCATCTTGATTTCAATCCTATCGCCTAATGTCGTTTCAGTTCTGGCCAGCGTGTGGCTGGGTAACTCCAGAACCGAGGCTGCCTGCAAGCGGATGGGGGAGAAGCGCCAGGGCTGGAGGTTGTGCTCGACGTGCACCACCGTCCCGGCGCGGTCTAGATAGACTACGTCAATGGGGAAGCGCATAGCAAGAGTATGAACTCCGTGGCAGGGACGAATCCAGAGGCCGCATCCGTTACGG
>Ga0181531_10002776_pt1 | contig 10850 bp, 7 predicted proteins | sample PEATcosm2014_Bin_38_FD_119743 | JGI IMG/M metagenome (GOLD analysis project Ga0181531, IMG submission 119743) | Peatland microbial communities from MTU Mesocosm Facility, Houghton, MI, USA - PEATcosm2014_Bin11_10_metaG | ecosystem: Environmental > Terrestrial > Soil > Wetlands > Peat | place... | reverse complement strand
GGCCATGTCCTCGACCTGCGGCAAGGGCATGGTGGTCGAGGTGAGCGCCAACGTCAGGATCGGCGCGTCGGCGGGATTGACCTTGGCGTAGATCGGCGGCGCCGGCAGGTCGGTTGGCAGCAGATTGCCGGCCGCGTTGATCGCCGCTTGCACTTCCTGTTCGGCGATATCGAGGCTGATGTTCAGCCCGAATTGCAGGGTGATGACGGAAGCGCCGGCCGAGCTCGTCGACGACATCTGGTTGAGGTTCGGCATCTGGCCGAACTGCACCTCCAAAGGCGCCGTGACCGATGAGGTCATCACGTCGGGCGAGGCGCCGGGATAGAAGGTCTGCACCTGGATGGTCGGGTAATCGACCTCGGGCAGCGCCGACAAGGGCAGGAATTGGAAGGCGACGATGCCGCTGAGCATGATCGCCACCATCAGCAGCGAGGTCGCGACCGGACGGATAATGAACAGGCGGGAGGGACCCATGCGGCCGCCTCAGGCGCCGATGCCGGGCCGCGCGCTCATTGGCCGCCCCCGCTGGGTTGCTGCCCGTTCTGCTGATTCTGCTGCTGATGATGGTGCTGGTGTTGCGGCGGATTGGCCGGGACGAGATTGACGGGAGCCGAATTGGCGGGCGGCTGGGTTGCGTCCGTCGGCGCGGGCGGCGTTAGATCGGGGGCCGGAGCGGACGGCGTCTGGGCGGGTGCCGCCACGGGTGTCTGATCGGGCGCAGCCGCCGCGGGCGGAGCCACGCCGTCGGCCGGCGCGGGCGGCGTCTGGTCGGAGGTCGGAGCGGGGGCGGCGGGCGCGGGCGAAGCCGGCGGTGCCGCCGTGGGCAGCGAAACCTTGGCGCCGTTCTTGAGCTTGTCGGCGCCGTCCGTCACCACCAGATCGCCCGCCGCGAGGCCGGAGGTGATCGCCTGGCTTTCACCCTGGCTCGGGCCGAGCACGACCTTCTGCACCGTCACGGTGTCGTCGGGCTTCACCAGATAGACGAAAGTGCCCGGCGCGCCGCGTTGGATCGCCGATGACGGGATGACGATGGCGTTCTTCAGTACGTCGACCGTGAGCTGGATGTTGACGAACTGGTTCGGGTACAGCATCTCGTCCGCATTGGCGAAATTCGCCCGCAGCTGGAAGGTGCCGGTGGTGGTGTTGATGGTGTTGTCCACCGTCGCAAGATTGCCGTCGGCCAGCTTGGTGACGCCGGTGCGGTCGAAGGCGGCAGCGGGCAGCGTCGCGCCCGCATGCGTGCGCTTCAGGATCGGCAACAGATCGTCTTCCGGCAGCGAGAACAGCGCCGAAATCGGCTGCATCTGGTTGATGAGCACGAGACCGTTGGTTTGCGACGCGGTGACGTAATTGCCGGGATCGACCAGGCGCAAGCCGAGCCGGCCCGCAACCGGCGCCGTGATCCGGCAATAGCCGAGATTGACGCGCGCGGTATCGACCGCGCCCTGGTCGAGCTGCACCGTGCCTTCGAGCTGGCGGACGGTGGCGGCCTGATCGTCATAGGTCTGCTTGGCGATCGAATCCTGCTTTATCAGCGTGGCATAGCGAGTGAGATCGACGCGCGCGCCGTCGAGTTGCGCCTGGTCGCGCGCCAGCTGCCCTTCGGCCTGATCGAGCGCCGCCTGGTAAGGCCGCGGGTCGATCTGGGCGAGAACATCGCCGGCCTTCACCTCCTGTCCCTCTTTGAACGCGACCGCGGTGAGATAGCCGCTGATCTGGCTCTGGACGGTGACCGAGGCGAGCGGCGTCACCGTGCCGAGCGCGGTGTAGGTGATGTCGATGTCGCCGGTGGTCGCGGCCGCCGCAACCACCGGTAGTGGCGCGGTGGCGCGCGCGTTGTTCTTGCCGTGTTGTCCGGTGAACCACCACAAGGCGGCGATGACGGCGAGCAAGCCAATGCCGAGCCACACCAGGCGGCGATGCGTCAGGTGGTATTTCTCCAGCAGCCGGGGCGGCTGGCTCGGTTTATCGGGGAATGGGTTCATGTCATGGCGCGCGTGGCCTTAAAGTTGCAGCAAGACGAGATGCGGGGTTCGAGCGGGATCCGTGATCGCGGCGACCCGCCGAAGTCTTGCCGGCCTTTTGCCCGTTTGCCCTCCCGTTACCCCGCCAAAGGACAGGGTATAAACCTACCGCGCTGTTGGGAAGTTCCGGACCGCCGCGCGGGGCGGCAGGCTACCCCGCGTTAAAGAACAATGCGAAAACACCGGCGATGCCTTAAGAAAGGCCTGGACTACCCTGCGGGATTATAGGCGGCAAGGAGCCGTTTGATCCACTGCGCCGGGCCAAAAACCCCAATGGGCATCAGGGGCTAGGGGCTATTTCGTGTGGAGAGGATGAACATGAAGGAGAGCGAGGCGCTGGATCGCTGGAACACGCGTTACGCCCAGGCGGATTACGTCTTCGGGACCCAGCCCAACGCTTTCCTCGTTTCCCAGGCCCCCCGGCTCAAGGCGATGGGCCTGAAGCCGGGGTTGACGGCGCTATCCGTCGCCGACGGCGAAGGACGCAACGGCGTTTGGCTGGCGCGGCAGGGATTCGCGGTGCTGTCGGTCGATTTCTCGCCGGTGGCGCTCGAGAAGGCGAAGAAACTCGCGGCGCGCGCGGGCGTCGAATTGGCGACCGAATGCGCCGACCTTGCAACCTGGGATTGGGGCGGCAACCGCTTCGACGTGGTCGCCGGCATCTTTTTCCAATTCGCCGGCCCCGCCTTGCGCGAGACCATCTTCCGCCGCATCGGCGAATGTTTAAGACCCGGCGGAATCCTGATCCTCCAGGGCTACCGGCCGGATCAACTCAAATACGGCACCGGCGGCCCGAAGGATATCGGACACCTTTACACCGCCGAGCTGCTGCGCCGGGCCTTCGCCGGATTCGATCTGCTCCATCTCGAAGAGCATGATTCCGAGATCCACGAGGGCGGCGGGCATCACGGCATGTCGGCGCTGGTCGACATGGTGGCGCGCAAGCCCGCAGCGGGCTGAGCCCGAAACGCCGCGGCGCCGGCGGGGCATTCAAGTCCCGGCCGGCGCCGCGCAAAAAAGCAGCGGATCGAATCTAGAGCGAAGCCTTGAGCTTGGCGCCCGCCTTGAAGCGCACGCCCTTGCTCGCCTTGATCTTGATCTCCTCGCCGGTGCGGGGATTGCGACCCATGCGCGCCGCGCGATTGCTCACGGCGAAAGTGCCGAAGCCAGGAATGCTGAAACGCTCGCCCTTGCGCAATTCGCCGGCGATGGTTTCGGTGACCGTATCGACCGCCTGATTGGCGTCCACGGCCCGAAGGCCGATTGCTTTCAACGCATCGATGAGAACTTGTTTGCTCATTGGAGTTTTCCCTTCTTCGCTGTACCGCGTTCCCCCTCTGGATGCGGACGATTTCACAATCCGTGACGAACCGGACCCCGCCTAGAAAAGAGACAGCCGAAGGGCTTCTGCCGATTCCGCCGTCTTGCAACAATTCCCTCATACTCGAAGGCAGGGCGCGGGTCCAATGAAACCCGCATATTTCAAAGGGATTCGAGGGCTTCCGAGTCGCACCGGAAACGAGTCGCGCGGCCCGCCAATCGATCGCGACTCGTTGTATCACTGCGAGTCGAAGCCTTCAGCCGATGCCGCGGCGGGCGAGCGGCGCCTTCAGCGGAATTATCAGCGGAATCACGGCCGGCACCGCCAGCACCGCCGCCGTGAGCATGACCGGCACGCCCAGCGCCGCGACCGCGCCGCGCCACGGCCACAGCGCGATCATCGCCGCGGTGAGCTTCGGCAGCAGCGCCTTGCCGAAATCGCCGGAGAAAAATCCTAGAGGCTCAATGCCGGGAATGGCGGATGCCGCACGATTGGACCCACTCCGCCCAAGGAGTGGCGGAGGACAAGCGTGAGGAATCCGCCGTCCCGTCCCGCGCACAAATAGGCCGCGCCCGACACAAGCGAACCGCGCGCCCCGCCATCCTCGCTGCTTGATAATTATTCGCACCGGCACGGATCACATTATGCCTCGGTAATGTGATGCGAAAGCAGCCGGAAAGGCGCGAAAAACCTGGAGTTTTTGGGCAGGTCCGCGGTCAAATACCCGCTTGCCATCGGCGGTTCTGCCGTATTGAATGGGCAAGGAAAAGCGCGGTTCAAGCGCGTGGCAAGGCAGAACAACCGGCGGGCTCCCGACTGGGCCCACCCAAGGGGGAAGGAAATGACCGACAAATCCACGGAATTAAGCTCGCCCAACCGTTGGTGGCAGCTCATCGCCGGCGTCGTCTGCATGGTGATGATCGCCAATCTGCAATACGGCTGGACATTGTTCGTCGCGCCGATGAGCAAGGCGCAGGGTTGGGCCGTTTCCGACATCCAGTTCGCCTTTAGCATCTTCATCGCGCTCGAAACCTGGCTGACCCCGGTCGAAGGCTGGATTTGCGACGCGCTTGGTCCCAAGCACGGACCGAAGCTGGTCGTCGCCGCGGGCGGCATCCTGGTCGCCATCGGCTGGATCCTCAATTCCCAGGCGCAAACGATCACGGCGCTTTATATCGGTGCGGCGCTCACCGGCGCCGGCGGCGGCGCGGTTTACGCGACCTGCGTCGGCAGCGCGGTGAAATGGTTCCCCGACCGGCGCGGTCTCGCGGTGGGATTGACCGCCGCCGGCTTCGGCGCCGGCGCGGCCCTGACCGTGATCCCGATCCGCATGGTGATTGCCGCCAACGGCTACCAGGCGGCATTTTTCTGGTTCGGGCTGGTGCAGGGCGCGATCGTCTTCGCTCTGGCATGGCTGCTGCGGCAACCCGTGCCGGGAGAAGTGCGCGGCGTGACGACCCTCGTCAATGTCATCCAGTCGACGCAGAGTCTCTCGCCGAAGAAGATGCTGGTGTCGCCGATATTCTGGCTGCTCTACGTCATGTTCGTCCTGGTTTCGGGAAGCGGCCTGATGGCGACCGCGCAGATCGCGCTGATCGCGAAGGATTACAACGTCGCCGATTCGGTGCTGTTCCTCGGTGCCACCACACTGACCGTGACGCTGGTGGTGGACAACGTGATGAACGGCCTGGCGCGTCCGTTCTTCGGCTGGATTTCCGACCAGATCGGCCGGGAATACACCATGGCGGTCGCCTTCGGCCTCGGCGGCATCGCCTATTGGCTGCTGGGCTCGGCGGGAACGTCGCCCTGGACCTTCATGATCTGCGCGGGCTTCATCTTCCTGACCTGGGGCGAGATTTTCAGCCTGTTCCCGTCGACCTGCACCGACACTTTCGGCACGAAATACGCGACGGTGAACGCCGCGTTTCTCTATACCGCCAAGGGCACGTCGGCGTTCCTGGTGCCGCTGGCGAACAAAATCGAGGTATTGACCGGCAGCTGGTACCAAGTGCTCATCGTCACCGCCATCATGAACTTTGTCGTGGTGGCGCTGGCGTTGTTCGTGCTGAAACCGCTGCGCGCCCGCCATATCGCCAACAGTACGATGCGTCTCCGCGCTGCCGAATAGCCGCCTTGTATCGTTGACCGCTTCTTGGGCGGGGCTTCGGCCCCGCCTATTTTTTTCGCAGCGGATTTTCCGATTATGACGGTTCGCCGCCTTGCATTGCGGTGGGTTTCTTTGTCCAATGCGAGGAACGCGATCCGTCTGCCGCAATGCGGGAGCCGGAAAAATAAAAATGGCGTGGCAGAGGTAGGAAATGTCTTTCGTCGAGGCGTCCCGCACTGGTCCGGCCGACCGTTGGATCCAGCTCGTTCTGGGCGTCGTCTGTATGGTGACCATCGCCAATCTGCAATATGGCTGGGTTCTGTTCGTGGCGCCGATGCAGGAGAAATTCCATTGGGAACGCGCCTCCATCCAATTGGCGCTCGGTATCTTCGTGCTGACCCAGACTTGGATCGTGCCGGCGGCGGGCTGGCTCGCCGACCGCTTCGGGCCGCGGCCGGTAATGGTCGCGGGCGGCGCGCTGGTGGGCCTGTCCTGGATGGTCAATGCCGGGGCGGATTCGCTGAGCCTACTTTATGCATCCGCCGGGCTGGGCGGGATCGGCGCCGGCGCGGTTTACGGCACCTGCGTCGGCAACGCGCTGCGATGGTTTCCCGACCGGCGCGGCTTGGCCGTGGGATTGGTCACGGCGGGATACGGCGCGGGCGCGGCCATCACCGCGCTGCCGATCATGCATATGATCGCCGCCTACGGCTATGCGGTGACGTTCCTGCGTTTCGGACTGGGCCAGGGGTTGATCGTGCTGTTGTTGGGATTGCTGTTCGTCGTGCCCCGGCGCGGCGCGCTCAAGCCCAGCCCGTGGCTGAAGCAGACTTCGCGCGACGCCACGCCGGGCGAGATGCTGCGTCAGCCGGCCTTTTGGGTGACCTATGCCATGTTCGCGCTGGTGGGCGCGGCGGGATTGTCGGCGATCGCGCAGCTGCCGCCGATCGCGCACGATTTCGGCGTGGCGGATATGAGCGTGGGTTTCGCGGGGCTGATGCTGCCGGCGTTGAGCTTCGCGCTGGCGATCGACCGCGTGCTGAGCGGGTTGACGCGGCCCTTCTTCGGCTGGCTGTCGGACCATCTCGGCCGCGAGAACACCATGGCCTTGGCGTTCTGCCTTCAGGCGGCCGGAATCGGCTCGCTGTTCTTCTTCGGCGGCGACCCTGGCATCTTCGTGCTGTTGAGCGCGCTGGTTTATTTCACCCTGGGCGAAATCTACAGCCTGTTTCCGGCGATCTGCGCCGATACCTTCGGCGTCAAATACGCCGCCACCAACGCGGGATTCCTTTATACCGCCAAGGGCACGGCGACGCTTCTGGCGCCCGTCGCCGCGGCGATTTCGAGTATGACGGGAAGCTGGCATGCCGCCTTCATCCTGGCGGTCGGCGTCAATGCATTGGCCGCGCTGGCGGCGTTGTGCGTGCTGAAGCCGATGCGCGAGCGCTATCTCGCGGCGGAGGAGCCGCGGCGTTCTAAAAGCTAAACTTTTTCGACGCGGGCGGCGCAGTACTTGAATTCGGGGATCTTGCCGAAGGGGTCGAGCTGCGGATTGGTGAGGATATTGGCGGCGGCCTCGGCATAGCAGAACGGGATGAACACCATGCCGGGCGGGATCGCATTGTCGGGCCGCGCCTTCAGCTCGATGGCGCCGCGCCTGGTTTCGACCCGGATCATGGATCCGGCCGAAACGCCCATGCGGTTGAGATCGCCGGGCGACATCGAGACATGGGCCTCGGATTCGAGCGCGTCCAGCACCGAAGCGCGCCGCGTCATGGCGCCGGTGTGCCAATGTTCGAGCTGGCGGCCGGTGGTCAGCACCAGGGGATACTCCGCATCCGGCTGTTCGGCCGGCGACACGAGCCCTACCGGCACCAGCCGTCCGCGGCCGTTCTTGGTCGGGAAGCCCTCGCCGAAGACGATCTCGTCGCCGGGCTTGTCGTCGGCGGAACAGGGATAAGTGACCGAGCTTTCGCGCTCGAGCCTGTCCCAGGTGATGTGATCGAGCGACGGCATCGCCTTTTTCATCTCGGCGAACACGTCCTTGACGTGGGGATAATTCCAGTTGAGGCCAATGCGCCGCGCGAGCTCCTGGATGATCCAGATATCCTCGCGCGCCTCGCCCGGCAGCGGCAGCGCCTTGCGGCCCATCTGCACCTGGCGGTTGGTGTTGCTGACGGTGCCGATCTTCTCGGGCCAGGCCGAGGCCGGCAGAATCACGTCGGCGTATTTGGCGGTCTCGGTCAGGAACAGATCCTGCACCACCAGATGATCGAGCTTGGCCAGCGCCTCGCGCGCGTGTTGCACGTCGGGGTCGGACATGGCCGGATTCTCGCCCATGATGTACATGCCGTGGACGGTGCCTTCGTGGATCGCGTTCATGATCTCGACTACGGTGAGGCCGCGCTTGGGATCGAGCTTGGCGCCCCAGAGATTCTCGTAGAACTGGATGCGTTCGGGGTCCTCGACCGATTGGTAATCGGGATAGAACATCGGGATCAGGCCCGCATCCGACGCGCCCTGCACATTGTTCTGGCCGCGCAGCGGATGAAGCCCGGTGCCCGGCCTTCCAACCTGGCCGGTGATGAGCGCCAGCGCGATCAGGCAGCGGGTGTTGTCGGTGCCGTGGATGTGCTGGGAGATGCCCATGCCCCAGAAGATGATGGCGGCCTCGGCGCGGGCGTATTTGCGCGCCACGGTCTTGATGGTCTCGGCGTCGATGCCGCAGATCGCCGCCATCTTTTCCGGCGTACGGTCCTTGACGCTGTCCTTGAGCTTGTCGAAATCTTCGGTGTGCGCCTGGACGTATTGCTGGTCGATCAGGTTCTCGGCGATGATGACGTTGATCATGGCCGAAAGCAGCGACACGTCGCGGCCGGGATTGAATTGCAGCATGTGGGTGGCGTGGCGCTTCAGCGCCTGGCCGCGCGGGTCCATGACGACGAGCGTCGCGCCGCGCTTGGCCGCGTTTTTGAGGAAGGTGGCCGCCACCGGGTGGTTCTCGGTCGGGTTGGCGCCGATGACGATGATGAGGTCGGCGTCCTTGGCGGCGGTGAAGGGCGCGGTGACCGCGCCCGAGCCGATGCCTTCGATCAATCCGAACACCGAGGAGGCGTGGCACAGCCGGGTGCAATGATCGACGTTGTTGGTGCCGAAGCCGGCGCGGATCAGCTTCTGGAAGAGATAGGCCTCTTCGTTCGTGCCCTTGGCCGAGCCGAAGCCGGCGATGCCCTTGGGCCCGTGGGTTTCGTGGATGCGTTTGAGGCCCTTGGCGGCAAGGTCGAGCGCCTCTTCCCAGCTGGCTTCGCGGAAATGGGTCCAGGGATTTTTGGGATCGATGTCGAGATCGCCGTGCTTGGGCGCGCCTGCCTTGCGGATCATCGGCTTCGTCAGGCGATCCGGATGGCTGACATAGTCGAAGCCGAAGCGGCCCTTGACGCACAGCCGGTCGTGATTGGACGGGCCGTCGCGGCCGTCGACATAGAGCAGCTTGTCGTCCTTGATCTTGTAGCTGACCTGGCAGCCGACGCCGCAATAGGGGCAGACGCTGCCGACTTCGCGGTCGGGCTTCTTGGCCAGCACGCCCTGCTCGTTCTCGACTGAGGCCGGCATCAGCGCGCCGGTCGGGCAGGCCTGGACGCATTCGCCGCAGGCGACGCAGGTGCTGTTGCCCATCGGGTCGTCGAAGTCGAACACGATCTTGGCTTCGTGGCCGCGCTTGGCCATGCCGATGACGTCGTTGACCTGGACTTCGCGGCAGGCGCGGACGCAGAGATTGCATTCGATGCAGGCGTCGAGCCGCACCGCCATCGCCGGATGCGAGCGGTCGGGCGCGGGGTGATGCATTGCCGGAAAGCGGCTTTGCTTTACGCCGACGCGGTCGGCCCATTTCCAGAAGCGCGAATCGGGATCGGGATGGGCCTGGTGGTTGGGCTGGTCGGCGACCAGGAGCTCGAACACCATCTGGCGCGAGAATTTGGCGCGGTCCGACGCGCTCTTCACCTTCATGCCGGGCGACGGCTTGCGGATGCAGGAAGCGGCCAACACGCGCTCGCCCTCGACCTCGACCATGCAGGCGCGGCAATTGCCGTCCGGCCGGTAGAACGGCGCGGGCGAATAGCAGAGATGCGGAATCTCGGTGCCCTTGCGGTTGGCCACTTGCCAGATGGTCTCGCCGGGACGCGCCTCGACCTCCTCGCCGTCGAGGAAGAATTTGACGCTGTCGCCGATCACGCCGGAACCGTCGCTCATGACACATCCTGCGGAAAATGCTTCAAGACCAGTTTAACCGGATTCATGGCCGCCTGTCCCAGGCCGCAAATCGACGCATCGGTCATGACCTTGGACAGCTCCTCGATCAGCGGGCCGTCCCATTGGGGCTTGGACATGAGCTGAACGGCCTTTTCCGTGCCCACCCGGCAGGGCGTGCATTGGCCGCAACTCTCGTCTGCAAAAAATTTGAGCAGGTTGAGAGCCACGTCCTTCATATTGTCTTTGTCGGACAAAACGACAACCGCGGCCGACCCGATCAGCGCGCCGTGGCTTTCGAGGGTGCCGAAATCCAGCGGCAGATCGGCCATGGAGGCGGGCAATATCCCGCCCGAGGCGCCGCCCGGCAGATAGCCCTTGAAGACATGGCCGTCTTCCATGCCGCCGCAGAATTCGTCGATCAGCTCCTGCACCGTGATGCCGGCGGGGGCGAGCTTCATCCCTGGTTGCTTGACGCGGCCCGAGACCGAGAAACTGCGCGGCCCTTTGCGTCCGCGGCGGCCCTGGCCGGCGAACCATTCCGGGCCCTTCTCGACCACGTCGCGGATCCACCACAGCGTCTCGACGTTGTTGATGAGGGTCGGGCGGCCGAACAATCCCACCTGCGCCGGATAGGGCGGCTTGTGTCGCGGCAGGCCGCGCTTGCCCTCGATCGATTCCAGCATCGCCGATTCCTCGCCGCAGATATAAGCGCCGGCGCCGCGGCGCAGGTGAATCTTGCGGCCCTTGGCGAGGCCCGATTTGTTCAGGAGCGCGATCTCCTTCAGCAGGATGTCGCGGCATTGCGGGTATTCGTCGCGCAGGTAGATGTAGATGTCGGCCGCGTCCACCGCCCAGGCTCCGATCAGCATGCCTTCGAGCATGCGGTGCGGATCGGTTTCGAGATAGATGCGATCCTTGAAGGTGCCGGGCTCGCCTTCGTCGGCGTTGACCGCCATCAGCCGCGGCGGCTTCTCGGCACCGACCAGGCGCCATTTGCGGCCGGTGGGAAATCCGGCGCCGCCCAGGCCGCGCAGAGTCGAATCCTCGAGCGTCTTCAGCATCTGCTCGAGCGTCTTCTCACCCGCGAGACAGGATTCGAGAAGCTTGTAGCCGCCGGCGGATCGATAGGCCTCGAAGCCGGGATAGC
>Ga0181531_10002775_pt1 | contig 10853 bp, 7 predicted proteins | sample PEATcosm2014_Bin_38_FD_119743 | JGI IMG/M metagenome (GOLD analysis project Ga0181531, IMG submission 119743) | Peatland microbial communities from MTU Mesocosm Facility, Houghton, MI, USA - PEATcosm2014_Bin11_10_metaG | ecosystem: Environmental > Terrestrial > Soil > Wetlands > Peat | place... | reverse complement strand
CCTCCGACGGCAAGAAGGGCGCGGTTCCAGCCGCCAATCCCACCCATTACCCCAACGAGCAATCCGCCCGAACCCTCTGGTATCACGATCACGCTCTCGGCATCACCCGCCTCAATGTGTACGCGGGATTAGCCGGCTTCTTCCTCATTCGTGATCCTGAAGAGGATGCCCTCAACCTTCCCAGCGGCCCCTACGAAATTCCCTTGATGATCCAGGATCGCAGCTTCGGCGTAGACGGCTCCTTGCTCTATCCTCCGGCAAAAAATGGCACTCATCCCATGTGGATGCAGGAATTCTTCGGCGATACCATCTGCGTCAACGGCAAGGCTGCGCCATTTCTGGGAGTGGAACCGCGCAAGTACCGCTTCCGCATAGTGAATGGCTCGAACTCGCGTTTTTATCACCTGACCCTGGTTCCCGCCGACGCCTCCGGCAAACGCAACGGCCGGCCGGTGGATGCTCCGCCGTTTCGCCAAATTGGAACCGATGCCGGTCTGCTGCCCGCGCCCTTGAGCCTGCACTACCTGATCATTTCTCCCGGAGAACGCTTCGACCTCGTCATCGATTTCTCGGAGCACAAGGGAGAGAACTTCGCCCTCATCAACGACGCTCCCGCACCCTACGCGCGCGGCGGCGAAATCGTCCCCTCCGACGTCATGCTTTTCAAAGTCACAAAGCCGCTAAGGGGGAAAGACACCAGTTCGCTCCCCGACACGCTCGTGTCTTGGACCCCGCTCGACCCGGCTCACGCGGTTCGCGAAAGAATGTTAGCCCTCACAGAGATGGATCGCCAGCCCGATGGCTACACCATGATCGGACTGCTCGGCCAGAAGCACTGGGATGACCCCATCACAGAAGATCCAAAAGCTGGCACCACGGAAATCTGGTCTTTCGCCAACGCGACCGGCGACGTTCACCCCATGCACATTCATCAGGTCCAGTTCCAGGTCCTCAATCGCCAACCCTTCGACGCCAAAACTTACGTAGAGAGCGGCAAGCTTGTTTACACCGGCATCCCCATGGCCCCAGAATCAAACGAGCGCCCCGCCTGGAAAGATACGATCAAGACCTACGCCCACTACATCACTCGCGTGATCGCAAAGTTCGACCTTCCGCCGGGAACCCCAGTCAAACCCGGAGACGAGTTCCGCTACGTCTGGCACTGCCATGTCCTCGAGCACGAAGACAACGAAATGATGCGCCCCTACAAAATCATCGCCTGAGAATCACTCTGTTCCTTCTTGTCATCCTGAGAGGAGTGAGTGCTTCGCGAATGCGAAGCACTCACGCAGTCGAAGGATCCCTACACTCTTCCGTTGACTCAGCGGCATCGAGGCGTTCTACCCTGTGTTACGAGCTTGCCCTGAGCGAAGCCGAAGGGTGCCCTCCGTGGTAAAGGTTTTCCCGTACTCGAATCCCCTCACGCCGCCCAGCATCCGTTATCCTAGTAATGAACTAATATGCCTACTCCGAAATCTAAAGTGTCCAACGGCGGCGCAATATCTGCCTTTGTTGAAACGTCAGTCAACCCCGAGCGCGAACAGGTCTTCAACGCCTTCCGCCAATGGGGATACCTCGAAGGCGACCTCGATCCCCTCGGCTTCCTTCGCCCGCGTCCTACGCCTGAACTGCAAATAGAGGGCGAGTACGCCCGCGAAGCCCGTGCAATTTATTCCAGCACCATCGGCCTCGAGATCAACCATATCTACAATCCCGAGCGCCGCCGCTGGATCTACGAGCAAATGGAATCGCCGGATTCCGAGGTTACAGAAAAGGCCCAGGCTCGCATTCTCGATTTGCTCATCCGCGCCGACATCTTCGAACAAGTCATGCAGCAGCGCTATCTCGGCAGCAAGCGCTTCTCGCTCGAAGGCGTAACCGCGCTGATCCCTTTGGTCGACGAACTTCTCGACACCGGCTCCCGCCTCGGAGCTACTGAACTCGTCATGGGAATGAGCCACCGCGGCCGCCTCAACGTAATCGCCCACGTCGCCAAGCGCTCGCCCGAAGAAATCTTCGCCGGATTCGAAGACGTCGACCCCCGCAGCGTTCTAGGTTCCGGCGATGTCAAGTACCACATGGGCGCGACCGGCGAATACACCACCTACAGCGGCAACAAAGTTCACATCCATCTGGTCTCAAACCCCAGCCATCTCGAAGCCGTCGATCCCGTCACCGTCGGCCGCACTCGCGCCAAGCAGGACCGCACCGGCGAAGGCGGACGCGAAAAATATCTCCCGCTTCTAGTCCACGGCGACGCCGCCTTCGCCGGACAAGGCATCCTCGCCGAAACCATGAACTACGCCGACCTCCCGGGCTACACGGTCGGCGGCACCATCCACGTAGTCGTCAACAATCTGCTCGGCTTCACCACCAGCTACGTCGAAGAGCACTCGACGCGTTTCGCCGCCTGCATCGCGCGCCGCCAATCGATCCCCATCTTTCACGTCAACGGCGAAGACGTGGACGCAGTAGTTCGCGTAGCTCGCCTCGCCACCGAATACCGCTACCGCTTCGGCACCGACGTCGTCATCGACCTGATCGGGTACCGCCGCCACGGTCACAGCGAAGTCGACGACCCGACCATCACCCAGCCGCTGCTCTACAAGAAAATCAAAGAGCATCCGCCGCTGTGGGAAATCTACGCCGACGACATCGGCGCAACCGACGCCCAAGCCCAGGCCGCCGCTATCAAAGCTGAATTCGAATCGTCCCAGAAAGACGCGGGCAAGATCACTAAAAAACCGTTGATGCGCGACCTACCCAATTATTGGGACCAGTATTACGGCGGCCTGCATAAGCAGGAATTCGAAGTTGAAACCGGGATCTCGATCGAAGAACTATCCGAGCTTACGAGTCACCTCACCACCTATCCCGCAGGTTTCCACATCCATCCCAAAGTGAAGAAGTTGTTAGAACAGCGCGCCGAAATGGGCACCGGCAAACGCCCTGTCGACTACGGCATGGCTGAAGCCCTAGCTTTCGCCAGCTTGGCGAAAGCCGGAATCCCGGTTCGCCTCAGCGGACAGGACTCCCGCCGCGGCACCTTCAACCAGCGACACTCCGTGCTGATCGACATCGAGAACGAAAACGAATACGTTCCGCTCGAGAACATCGCGCCCGGCCAGGCCCGCTGCGGAATCCACAATTCAACACTTTCCGAGCCCGGCGTTCTCGGCTTCGAATACGGCTACAGCCGCGACTATCCCGAAGCGCTCGTCCTTTGGGAAGCGCAGTTCGGCGACTTTGTAAACGTCGCGCAAGCCATCATCGACCAGTTCATCTCCGCGGGCGAGGCTAAGTGGAATCTGCTCTCCGGCGTAGTAATGCTTCTCCCGCACGGCTACGAAGGCCAGGGACCGGAGCACTCCAGCGCCCGCATCGAGCGTTTCATTCAGCTCGCCGCGAAACACAATATCCAGATCGCGCAGCCCTCGAACGCCGCACAATACTTCCACCTGCTGCGCCGGCAAGCGCTGCGCCACTGGCGAAAGCCGCTGGTGGTGTTCACGCCCAAAAGCATGTTGCGCCACGCCGACGCCTCTTCGCCCATCGCCGACTTCACGCGCGCCAATTTCCAGAATGTGATTCCCGACAACGAAGTTGAACAAGCCGATCGCATCCTGGTCTGTACCGGCAAGATCGGCCACGAACTCCAGGCCGAACGCAAAAAGAGAAAAGACACCTCGACTGCAATCGTGTTTCTCGAACAGCTCTATCCGTTCCCCGAAAAAGAATTAGTCGCCGAATTCGCCCGCCACGGCGATAAGGGCGAAATCGTCTGGGTGCAGGAAGAGCCCGCCAACATGGGAGCGTTATTCAACATGCTCCCCCGTCTTCAGCGAATAGCCGGCAACCGCCACGTGCTCTCGGTAAAGCGCAGCTCCAGCGCCAGCCCCGCCACCGGCAGCGCCAAAGCACATGAAGTGGAACAGAAGACGCTCTTGACGTTGGCCTTCACGACAAAGGGATGACGTAGTTCAGCCCCGTAGGGGCGGCAGATAATAGCCCAGGACGTAAGTCCTGGGTATGAGTCGGAAAGGGAACAAGTCCCGTAGGGACGGCAGACAATTTAAGCCGCGATCTCCGACAGCAACCCGAACCGATCGAACACTCGTTCTTCTGGAAACCTGCGTTCCTCGCGGTTCCGAATCCTCCTCGCAGTCCACAAGAGGGCGTACGCGTCGAGAACATCTTCCCGATGATATGGATTTTCATTCAAATGCCTACTGGCATCGGGGAAGTACTTGCAGACCAAGTTGTTTCTTTGTTTTCGTCCGTCTGGTTTCTTCTTTCCTATTGAAATCGGCAGTCCACCATTCATGAGTGCGAAACTGACTTCCGGGTGGCCCTCGCGCAAACCATCCGCCGTGCTTCGACGCAACGCGGCATCGATCTCGGAAACTTTACGCAGAATCCCAAACTGCTGTTTGGACATCTTCTTGTTTTCGACCTTTAGTCTTACGCTGCATGCCTCCTCCCATGTCCCACAATCGAGAACCGGACGTATTGGCGCCGGAAAGACACAACATCCCCGCTTGCCCAGGAATTGTCTCGCGAGGACGTCGGCTTGGCGTGAACCTCTTTCCATGAGGCCGATCGGAACATCGATCACGATGAAGTCAAGTCCCCTATCTTGTGTCAGCTCCTGAAATGTACACGGCCGCCTAATCCGAGTTCCGCCGTCCGGCGTTTCGACTACTGCTATCCACTTGTCCTTACACCCATCCACACCGGCGATCATGTTGGAATGTTACCCTACGTTCCGAGCACTCCATGCCGCGCCGCTCCCAACCCCTCCGCGTAGCCATCGACACCGGCGGCACCTTCACCGACTGTGTCTGGATAGATAAAACCACCGGCCGCATGCGCATGTTGAAAGTTTTCTCCACTCCCGCCGATCCCTCCCAAGCCATCGTCGAAGCGATCAGCAAAATCGACCACCAGGGCGAATTCATTCTCCTGCACGGCACCACCGTCGGCACCAACACGCTGCTCGAACGCAAAGGCGCGCGCACGGCTCTGGTCACCACTGCCGGCTTCGAGGATGCCATCGAGATCGGACGCCAGGCCCGCCCCAAGCTCTACGATTTCTTCTTCGACCGAGTCGAACCGCTCGTCCCAGCCGATCTCCGCTTCGGCGTCGGCGAACGCACAACTAGCGACGGCGAAATCCTGACCGCACCCACGCCCTCCGATTTGCAATCGCTCGTGTCCCAAGTAGAAGCGAAGCATCCGGAATCCATCGCCATCTCTTTACTCTTCTCGTTCGCGAATCCGAAGAACGAATTAGCCGTAGCCCAAGCACTTAAGCCCTTGGCCGTTCCGCTCTCGATCTCTCATCAAGTCCTGCCCGAATTCCGCGAATACGAGCGCTCCTCCACGGTAGTGATCAACGCGTATCTGCAGCCAGTAATGCAGCGCTACCTGAAAAATCTGGAAGCCCGCGCGCGACAGCTTTCGCATCCTGCGAAGAATCCTGAAGACAAAGGCTTTTGGGTGGCGCAGCGCTTCGGCGCTGCGAAAAGCAATCCAAGATCGAATCGGGCTTTAGCCCCCCCGGAACCTCAGCCTCCCCGAATCTTCGTCATGCAATCGAGCGGTGGCATCACGGCTCTCGCCTCGGCCGCCCGCGAGCCCGTCCGCACCGTTCTCTCCGGCCCCGCCGGAGGCGTAGTCGGAGCCGCCGCCTCAGCCCGCGCCAGCGGCTTCGAGCACATCATCGCTTTCGACATGGGCGGCACTTCCACTGATGTCTCCCTCGTCGAGGGCGCAATCGCAACGGCCAGTCACGCCGAAGTTGCGGGGCTCCCCATCGGCGTCCCCATGCTCGACATTCACACCGTCGGCGCCGGCGGAGGTTCGCTCGCACGCTTCGACGCCGCCGGCGTTCTCCGCGTCGGTCCCGAATCCGCCGGAGCCGACCCCGGCCCCATCTGCTATGGCCGCGGCACCCAGCCCACCGTCACTGACGCCAACCTCTTACTAGGCCGCCTGCAGCCCACTCGCTTTCTCGGTGGAGACTTCACCCTCGATCTCGATCGCACCCGTCGCGTAACCCGCGAGTGGCTGAAAAAACAGAAGAATCCTCTCACTCTCGAAAAATTCGCCGCTGGAGTAATTCGCGTGGTGAACGCCACTATGGAAAAAGCCATCCGCGTCGTCTCCATCGAGCGCGGCCGCGATCCCCGCGACTACGCCTTGGTAGCCTTCGGCGGCGCTGGAGGCCTCCACGCCTGCGCCCTGGCCGAGTCTCTCAGCATTCCGCACGTGATCGTGCCTGCTCTGCCCGGCGCGCTCTCCGCTCTCGGCATTCTGGTCAGCGATGTAGTGAAGGATTATTCCCGCACTGTGTTGTGGAGAATTGCACAGAAGATTCCGCACGCGCGGATCACACAAGAGTTCGCAGCGTTAAAAAAGCAAGCCGCCCAAGATTTTCAAGAAGGAGCCTGGCAGGGACGAGTTCACTATCGGCCCAGCATAGACATCCGCTACCGCGGCCAGGGTTACGAACTAAATCTCCCGTTCACCAGCAATCTGCAGAAAGACTTCGAACAAGAACACCACCGCCGTTACGGCTACGCCCACCCCAAGCGCGACCTAGAGCTGGTAACCCTCCGCCTGCGAGCAGTTCTGAAATCCACCACAGGCCATGTGGAAAAAATAGAACATGTGGGGACGGACGCATTCGTGAGCCTGCCCCGAGCGAAGCCGAGGGGTCCAGGCCGAGCGAAGCTCGGCTCGCTCTCTACGCCCAAAGCCCCGGTCCTATTCGACGGCAAGAAACTCGCAACGGCGATCTACTCGCGCGAAGCACTCACGCCGGGCAGAAAATACTCCGGCCCCGCCATCGTCACCGAATACAGCGCCACCACAGTGGTCCCACCCGGCAAGCGCTTCCAGGTTGACCAAGTGGGAAATCTACTCATCGCGATGGCTTGATCGTCTCAGTCAGCGACATTCCTGCAATCCCGTCTCCCTGCCTCTTTCTCCACCCATTCCACAAAGAGGGCCTGAAACTCTTCCTGCGCGTAGATGCCCTTATGGATCAGCAGGGTATTCATGGCATCCACCGTAGCCTTAAAGCTTTCATCCCGCGAGGCCACCTCCAACGCTTCGTCAAACGACATGCCGGTCATGATGATTATCCCCTGGCGGAAAGTATGACACCTCGACCTCGCGGCCAACCTGATTGTTACAATCCGATGAAAATCACGCCCATATCCCATTCTGACGACTGGCAACTGGCAACTGGCAACTGTTTTCCGGCTACAATAATCCCGTGAAGCCCAGCATCTTCGTCGTCGAAGACGATCCCGATATCTCCCGCCTCGTTCGCCACCACCTGGAAAACGATGGCTTCGCCGTGCGCGTTTATCCCAACGGCTCCACCGTCATTGCCGATGCCGAGCGCCAGCGCCCCGCACTCTTCGTGCTCGACATCATGGTCCCCGGCAAAGACGGACTCGAACTCTGCCGCACGGTCCGCCAAACTCCAGGCCTCGCGTCGGTACCGGTGATTTTCCTCACCGCAAAAAGCAGCGAAGCTGACCGCGTCCTCGGCCTCGAGATCGGAGCCGACGACTACATCGCCAAGCCCTTCAGCCCGCGCGAACTCGTAGCCCGCGTCAAGGCCGTGCTGCGCCGCTTCGAGCGCCCACTGCCGCCCAGCCCGCTTAAAGTCGGCGATATCGCCATTGACCCCGCTGCCATGATCCTCACCGTCCGCGGACAAACCGTCCCCACCACCGCAACCGAATTCCGCCTGCTCGATTATTTCGCCCGCCATCTGGGACGCGTCTTTTCCCGCGATCATCTTCTCGATTCCGTCTGGCGCGACACTTCCTATGTCACCCCGCGCTCGGTCGACGTCTACGTCCGCCGCATTCGTGAGAAAATCGAACCCGACCCGGAAAACCCGCGCTACCTCAAGACCGTGCGCGGCGCGGGTTACCGCTTCGAGACCCCAAAGTGAACTCAAGGTCAGCGCAAGCTGCGCGCAAGGTGAGAAAAAAGAAGTGAGGAACGGGATCTTCCTGAAGCTGTTGGCTGCCTTTCTGGTCGTCATCCTCGCAGCCGCGGTTACCTTCGACGTCATGCTCAGTGGCGCATGGCAGGATTCTCTGCGCGGCGAAATCGAACGCAACTTAATCCAAAAGACCCAACTCCTCGCCCACCGCGTCGAAACCGACCGCACCGGACATTCCCTCGCCGACATCGCCGCTCAGGAGGGACAAGCCGCCGGCGCGCGCGTCACCATCATCGATCCCGCGGGTAACGTGCTCGCCGATTCCGAATCCAACGGCGTGACCGAAAATCTTGCCCAGCACAAGGAGTTTGCCGCCGCACTCTCCGGCCGCGTCGGCGTTGACCAGCGCCCCAGCGCCACCATCGGAACCCCGTTTCTTTACGCGGCGGTTCCCATCTCCGGCGGAGCAGTCCGCCTGGCCTATTCGCTTTCCGATGTCGAAGCCGTTTCCCTGCAGGTTCGCCGCAGGCTGGAACTGGCTTCCGGCCTCGCCTTGCTCTTCGCTCTGCTGGTCGCCGCAATCGCCGCCCAATGGACCGCCAGCCGCCTGGAGCGCATAGTCAATGTCGCCGCCCGCATCGCCGAAGGCGATCTGCAAGCGCGCATCCTCGAAACTTCGCAGGACGAAGTCGGACGCGTCGCCAGCGCCATCGACAAGACCGCTCGCCGCGTCGAACAAAGCTTCGCCGCCGTCAGCTCCAGCCAGCGCCAGCTCGAAACTCTGCTCAACAGCATGCAGGACGCAGTCATCGCCGTCAGCGCCGATGGCCTCGTGCAATGGGCCAATCAACCCATGGATCGCCTCGTTCCCCAGGGCACTCGCCTACATCAGCCCGTTGTCGAAACCATCCGCGATCCCGATTTTCTCGCCACGGTCAAGGAAGCCGCCGCCACCCGCGAAGTCAAAACCGCCCGCGCCACATCCATCGTCCCCGGCCGCGCCTTCGATGTAACCGCTGCGCCCTTGCCCGAGGGCGGCGCCGTCGCTGTTCTCCGCGACCTCACCGAAACCGAGCGCGTCGAAAAAACCCGTCGCGACTTCATCGCCAACGTCTCCCACGAACTCCGCACCCCGCTTACCTCGATTCAGGGCTACGCCGAAACCTTGCTCGATACCACCCCTGATGGCGGCGCTCCCACCCGCGAATTTCTGGAAATCATCCGCAAGAATTCCTCCCGCATGTCCCGCCTCACAGAGGATCTACTCACCCTGGCGCGCGTCGAATCCGGCGAAACCCGTTTCGACGTCGAACCCGTTCCCCCTGCCGAACTTCTCCACGATGCCGAAGAAAGTTTCCGCGAAATCGCACGCACACACGGAATTGATTTGCAGATTATTGGTTTGCAGAGTCACGACTTCCAGAGTCACGACTTGCAAATTCACGATGCGACCGTTCCCGATTCCCCTATCCAGCATCTGCGCTCGGTTCGCGCCGACCGCGAAGCCATTCACCAGGTCTTTTCCAACCTGATCGACAATGCCCTGAAATACGGCCCGTCCGGCGGACGCATCGTGCTCGGCGCGCGCGCCGTTCCCCACGCCGTCGAATTCTTTGTCCAGGATTTCGGCGCTGGCATCGCCTCCGAACATCTCCCGCGCCTCTTCGAGCGTTTCTATCGCGTCGACAAAGCCCGCTCCCGCGAATCCGGAGGCACCGGCCTCGGCCTCGCCATCGCCAAGCACATCATGCTAGCGCACGGCGGCTCCATCCGGGCCGAAAGCGAACTAGCGCATGGCAGCACATTCCTCTTCACGCTGCCGACAGCGTAACGCTCGCTCGGAAGATGTGGCCGAGGAAGTGGGGATCCAAGACGCTTTTCGCAGGGGGAGTTACTTCATAAATTGTCATCCTGAGGGAAGGAACTGCTTCGCGAATGCGAAGCAGTTCCGCAGTCGAAGGACCCCTGCGCTGCCGGCAGTCCCCATGCAGCTTCAGGGAGTTCTCCCAGCGCACTCGACATCGTGAGAATTCCTTGAAGTGTTCCAGCCGCTAATGACTTCACCGGGCTGCCGGTCCGTGCCCCGTTCTCTACGCCTTTCGTTACCATCGGAATGCGCCGTCCCTCTGCAAGTCCGAATTCGGCAATCGTTCAATGTTAAGATCACTGCAGGATTTACCCTCCGGAGACATCATGAAACGAATTGCGACACTGATACTGCTTGGTACCTTGAGCCTTGCATGCGCCCTGCCCGCCAGCGCCCAACGTGAAAATCGCAGCATCGGAGAAAATGGCCGCGAAGCCAGGAAGGCCTCCAAGCAATACCAAAAAGCCCAAAAGAAGGCAGCCAAGAAGCAGCGCAAGGCCATGAAGAAATACCAGAAGCAGCAACGCAAAGCTGCCAAGCGCCAGCAACGCCGAAAATGACGAAGTAGCGCCGGCGTCCCGCCCTCGCTCTGCAGAACGGCAAAGCTGCACTCAGGTTTCCCCGCACCATCCACAACCTGCTCATCGCGGCCCACACAAAAAATGACCAAAAATTCACACCTTCTTAACCCGCTCCCGAGCAAATAGCTCTATCCTTAGCCGTTGACCTTCCCCTTATGGGTACGGCAAAATCAGAGTCAATAAGTACGCGCACTCCCAGCCCCCGTACGAGGGATATCCTCATGAGCACCGCTCGCGCCGAAGGTCTTGATCTTCATCCCGCCCACAGTATTGTCCGCCGCACCATTGAAGCCTGTCGTCTGACCAAAGAAGCCGCCGGAGCCGCCGCCGAAGGCATCGCCACCGGTTCCGCTCCTCTCTTGAATTCTCTCCGCCAGCGCGAACGCGAACTCGACGCGCTCGACATGGAGATCGACACCGCCGTCACCAACGCCAT
>Ga0181531_10002774_pt1 | contig 10853 bp, 4 predicted proteins | sample PEATcosm2014_Bin_38_FD_119743 | JGI IMG/M metagenome (GOLD analysis project Ga0181531, IMG submission 119743) | Peatland microbial communities from MTU Mesocosm Facility, Houghton, MI, USA - PEATcosm2014_Bin11_10_metaG | ecosystem: Environmental > Terrestrial > Soil > Wetlands > Peat | place... | reverse complement strand
TATAGGCTGTTCTACTTTCATTCACACTAATCATAGAATCTCGTTTGATTTCTTTTCCTGAAGTTACTAAGATATTTCAATTCACTTCGTTTATTATTGAATTTCTCTAAGAGTTCATGTGTTAACTTTCTCTATAAATACACAAATTAAATATAAATTTAAATCTTTCTCTCTTTAATATATAGCTAGGTATTCCTAATAGTCTCTTTATATACTTTCTTATACTATTAAATAAATAGTATAAAAATACCTACTTGATATCTTACACATTACTAATACCCTCTTAAACTTAAAGTATATTTAAATTATAATAATTTGTATTATTAACATTAGTTTATTTATCGGATTATTCAAAATTTAACATAACAACTCCTTAACAAATAAAATATTATAAATAAATAAAATATTATAATTAAGTTAATTCTCTATTCAGGTTACTTCAATTCTTTATCAGATTACTTAAAACCTTTTATCAGGTTGCCTAGAGTCGAACTAGGAAATTCTTTTACCCAAAAAAAGCGCCCAACCATTAGGCTTCAACCTGTAATATTAATCTGATTTTAGATCATAACCTTTAAAAATTTATTATCTAATTTTCTCATATTTCTATTATACGCAATTTATAATCTGGTCTTCATGTTTTTTCTATTTAAAACGAAAGAAAAAATCGCCATTAAGAAAAGTATTAAGAATAAATCCATTGTAAATTATTTTTTTTTCATAATTATATTATTATAGTTAGTATTTAGCTTATAAAAAGGCTATAAATTGCATAAGCAATGCTTCTCCCATTCATAAAACTAAAAGTCATAAACTTTCCATTTTAATCTAATCTTTTAAATTAAAAGATTAAAATAGGATTTATCTCTCGCTCTGTTACTATAGCAGACGCTTACGCAGTAAAATATTTATGCGAAAGATAAGTGTAAAGTTTATGCTTAATAAGACTAAATATTACTTAAATAAAACAAATTAATATATTTGTCTATAACTTTCATCTGATGTAGATCCGTATTTATCTATCTTACGTTCTTTACCTAAATTTCCCCTTTTTATATTACAACTAGCGGGGGCTTTTATCACTGTATTTATTAATACACAATAATTTATCTAAACCTAAATAAAAACCGAAAGAGCTAATTTCAATATATACTATAACAAATTGAAATTTCTTAAACTAAAGTAAAATAATATCAATACAATATCTAAAAATAGATATACTAGAATTAAAGTAAAGTATATAAAAACTTATTATACGAAGCATAACGAACTAATTTAGTTATGGTTTATAAACCCTATTAAAATAATAGTTAAAGAACTACTTATCTGCTAAAATAGAGAAGAATAAATAATTTAATTTAAATATTTTTCAGCATTGTTTATTGCATTATCCATAACATAATTATCTTCAGTATCTGGTACTAAACTACCATTAATGTTTAAATATAATTTATTTTTTATTATAGTATTATTTTCCAAATTAGTATAAGGATTTGGGAAAGACTCTAGTACACTATAATCATAATTTCTAATCGGAGGATGTCTATTTAATGTATAATATTTACAAAGAAGATTTACAGCAAAAACATCTCTTTCATCTGTAAGACAGTAAGCTTTAATCTGTGGAAAATATGAATTTTTAACCGGTATAACTTCTACACCTTTATCAGTTACATATAATCCGAGAATATTTTTTAATTCAGAACATCTCAAATTTACATTTACTTTATGTTTTTCAAAATAATCTACATTATTTTCATAAAATACAACATAACAGCCTTTTTGTAGATAAAAAAAATGTCTATTTACAATACTAATTGATTGAGTTATGTATGTATTCCCTTGTAACATTGTAGCATAAAAATGAAGACCTTGTATTGTTTTAAATTCACAAATTGCAGCATCATCTTGTCTAAAATTCGACGTAAATGAACCGTCCGGTAACTCAACTTGCTCAAAGATATCTTCGGATTCTTCTACAAGAGTTATTTTTACTATAGCATCTGCATTATTGGACTCAGGACTGACTGTACATTGTATTTCTTTAGTATAATAATTAGTTAAAATACCAAAAGCAGCTTTCCCAACAAAATCTTCTTGTTTACGATTATCTTTATCATTTTTATCGTAATCAATCAAGGCTAAATTAACACGATTAGGTACAAAATTATTGTAAGCATTAAATAAAAAAGCACTACATACATAATGATGATAACATTGTCAATCAGCAGATATTATAACACTAGTATTAAAATTTTCAACCGCTTGTTTAGAATAAGCATATCTTCCATCTAAAACTTGTATCATATCACCATCATGAGAATTCATGTAGTTTGGTTCTGACTGTAAAATATGTTGATTAATATCTATAGGGAACATATCAGGTATATAATCTAATGATGTAGTAGTGAATTTTTGCATATTTTTATAGTCATTATTTAAATACTTTATTTTAGATTCTTCTAAAATACTTCCCAATTTATCTAGAAATAAATTATCAGTGTTATTCAATAATTTAACAATATTTCTATAATTATCTATATTATTTTGTGTTGCTTTATTTTTAACTACCTTGTCATATATACTTTTTTTTTCGTTTTCCAACCTTTCTATTTCTGAAACATTTTCTGATAAAGATTCTTCTTTATCAATTATATTTTCAATATAAGAATCATCATTATTAAACATATTAACATCTAATGTATGAAGACTCATTATTAATAGATCTTTATCTACATTTTTTATTAAATCTTCTATTATATTATTATTATGGAATAAATTACTAGGCAATTTATTATTTTCTATTTTAAGGGGTAATTTTAAAGGTTTAAGTTTATAAATAGGTAATTCCTTACCTGTTTTAGATGGTAATTCTAAAGTTTTTAGTTTAGAATTAGATAATACCTCACTTCTATTATAAATAGATAATTCCTTACCTGTTTTACATGATAGTTTAAAAGACTTAATTTTATTTAAATCAACACTTTTTTTACTTATAAAAACTTCATATGTATCGAACTTTAAACTTACATCACTTTTATTTTTAGTTAAAGGAAATCAAGCAATATTACCTTCTGTTTTAAAAGCAAAATAAGTTATATTATCTAATTTTTTTAAAACAAAAGGAACAGATTTAAAAGGGTTTACCTTAATTGATTCAATAATACTATTTGGTTTATTAACTATAATTTTAGGAAAATTATGTTTTTCAGCCAAATTTTTAAAATTAGATATCTTATTATGAGATGATTCTCATATAGATTTACCAAATATAGCTTCTGTTACATATTTTAAAAAATTTCATTTTTTTTTTATAACATCTTCTTTATATAAATCAAGTATATCTATTTTTGGACTTGAATAATATAAATCTAGATTTAATTCTGATTTATTAATAGAAAGCTTATATAATAATATACCACCATAACTCAAAGAAATAAAACTAGTTATAGTAAATAATCTAAATAAAGTTAAACATGTAAACATATTTTCACTGTATATACTATAATCTATAGGTTTTGTTTCTTTAGTATATAATTTTATCAAGATAGAAATGATAATATTGTTAATATAAACAATAAAAGGCAATAAACTTAATCGTATCCATAAATATGAGAATAAACTTTGTTTAGTTATACCTAAATAACCTAAAATAATATTTAGACCTAACATGTTTGTTCCAATAAAAATTAATAATAAAGTTGTTATTAAAATAATTTTAAAATAAAATCTTGATGCATTTTTTTTATTTATATAAAACTCTGACAACATTTTTATAAAGATAAAAATATTACCTTTATTTTTATAATAAATATTTCATCCTACAATAAATAATAGGTGAAAGGTACAGCAAGATAAAAATCCTAAAGATAATAACATAAAATAACTAGTATCATTTATATTTATATCCAAAATATATAAATTGAAATAAAAGATAGGTACTATACAAAATATAAAAATGGAGTATAATAAAGGAAAAATTTCATTCAGAGAAAATATAGTAAAACTCTTTTTTTGATTACATTTATCAACAATGCACTGTAAAATAGATTCTAAAAGTGAAAGTGGTCTATATATTATAGCTTTTTGCGTGGTATAATGTTTTATACATTGTGATTGATAATACCTATTCATAAGAACTCTGGGACTTATAGCCATTTTTATCCAATTAATTTGATTTTTATTAAAATATTTTACTAGACTACACACCCAAAATCTGTATATAAAAAATACTTCTAAAATACATTTATGGCTCGCCATCTAATACTACATAAGGCCGGTTAAAGATAACCGTAGTAGATTTATAATTGAGGACCTGGCGAGTTGTGCATCTCTGACCTCCACCGTGGCATACCTAAAATTAGGTATGTTAGCCTATTAACATACAACTAAATCTTTGTAGTTAAGAGCATTTTTACCTAATTTAATAAAAGTCATATATATATATATATAATTAACAGAGACTCTCTAATCTAATTAGACCATACACTTGTACCTTTGAATACTACCTTGATTTCTGACAGGGATTGGTGAGCTGTTAACCCCGTTTTCTCATCCTCAGTAAAAGAAGGAAGGCAAATTCTAGCCCAATTCAAGTTTCCTTAGTTAGTAAATCTATGCAATAAATAATTCCAGTATTCGACAGTTTATACTTTCCCTACTTATTATTGTATAATATAATTTATACTACTATATTTTATAATATTAAATTTTTTTAGCCTAAAATACCATAAATTCCAATAAGAAAAAGTATTAAGGATAAATTACTATATATTTTTTCTTTAAAGTTTACCCTCTAAATTTAACATAAATATCACATATTCAGACTAACACTAAAAGTTAGTTATTAAGAGTCATGAAAAAAATGCTAAAAATAGAACACCACAACCTCAAAATACTTATTTCCCTTTATAATTTCCTATTTCTAAGACAAATCAAGGTTTTTATGTATTTCTACCTAACTTTAAAGAAAAAATATATAGGTGTTCTTGTTTTTCATTTCATAATTATAATATGTTTTTATGAGTTTTATCATTAGTAAAAATTATTATTTATTTTTTTTGAAAAAAAATAAATAATATAAAGGAAGAGGGGGACTCTAAAGAGTCCAATTCGATCAAAATCCCTTTTCTTATTTTTTAGTTACTTATATAAATAACTGGGGTTAATTATCTAACTAAAGGTACGCTCTCATTTATTGTTTTAAATTTACTCGAGCTGCTTATAACACTATTATTTCAAACCATTTATAAGAACTCATGTCTTAACTTAAAAAAACAATAAAGACAAATAAAAAAAAAAAGATACTCTCTTAATGTAATCAGTCATCCATAGTTTCTTTATATATTTTATATAAGGTAAAATATTCGTGTATATTATTTTTATTCCCGATATGTCTTACATATCATACACTACTTCTCCTAAGACTCGAACCTAAATATTAATATATAAAATATTATTTGTTTTACCATTTAAACTAGTAGAAGATTATCCATCAATCAACCAAAAATTTGTTAATTAGTAGTTTACCACTTTTACAATCAAAAAGAATCATTATTTTTATATTATTTTTATTAAAACATAAAAGAGGCTAAATCCTCTAAAGCGTTAAAGTTTTAATAAAATACTACCATATAAACCTGTCAATATAATTCCACATATAACATTATTATCAATCTTAAGATTAATGTTAATCATAGAAAAAAACGTAATATAAAAAATATATTTAATATCATATAAATTTTAATGATAAGAAAAAAGAGGCATAATTCTCTAATAATTCATGTTATTACTATTATAACAATAACCAGACCCATTACTATATAGTTTCTTAAACTTAACCTATAACAGCCCCTTCAAAACCATAACCTTTATAAACAAGATTAGAATCTTATAAAAACCTTATTGAATTTAATGTAGCTTTTCAACAGTAAAATATACTATGTCCTTCTTGGCAGAAATAATTTTAGATATTATCAGATAAAAACCTATATAGATCTTATTTAGAGGTAATAGCATTATTAACACAATAAATATTATTAAAAGTAATAACATTGTTTGATTCTAAAAAATATAAAATTCTAACCCTAATAATAATCAGAATATAGGAGGAAAAAATAATAAACCAATAAAAATATTCGAATAGATATTAAAAATAAAATGGCCTAAATCAATAGAACTAAGTATTTCACTAAATCATTTATTCATGTATTTATTTATTATAATAATAAAAAGAAACATTATTCTCTAGAAGCTTACGTTAATGTAAAGTACATTTCTATGCTATAGTATAAACAGAGACTGGGGGATTCGAACCCTCGTAATCTATTAAATTAACTTCTACTCAAGAGAAGCCCGTTCAACCGCTCCGGCAAATCTCTTTTTATAATAATTCTTCTAAGAATTGAACTTAGACAACATCCTTATCAAGAACGCACTCTACCATTTAAGTTAAAGAATCCTTTTTTTTTACAAGAGCATTCAGAGTTGAACTGAAGATAGTAAGTTTGAAGCTTACGGTTTTGCCATTAAACTATGCTCTTTATTAATATATTTTTACAGTCTAGATAATAATACTTAAAGTCGGATAAGGACAGGTTCGAACTGTCAAGTGCATAGCACGGCGTTTAGCAAACACCTCACCCTACCAATGGAAACTTATCCTTTTTTTATACGGCCAGCCGAATTCGAATCGACACACTTCGATTGGAAGACGAAAGGTCTACCATTAACCTATGGCCGTTTTATATTAACTTAACTTAAGTTAATATAAAGAACTAAATATTAATTTACATGATAATATTATTAAGAAGAATGTTTTAATACAAAAGTTAACATTCAAAACAAACAATATAATATTATCTAGTTATAAATTTGTTTTGTATTCAGATAAAAAAAAAATATATTTGTCTAATATAAAACCTACGTGTGATATAGTACTATAAACAATTTAAATGGGTTTATTATAAAAATTAGTAAAGATTTTTTTCTTTTAAATATTATTAGCATTAAGTATTAACAGAGTCGATCCAAGCCTTTATATTTTACTTAATGCAATATTCTATAAGTAATTTAATAATGTATTACTTGTATAGTGTATTAGTTATAAGAATAAAATAAATATAGATATATTCACAATAGAATCTGAATACAAAACAAATTTTAAAATTACTTAAGACAGGGTATCTGGCTTAAATAAACCTAAAATTTCACTAGTCATAGGACCTGAATATGTAAATCCTTGTTGAGTTGTTCTAAACCGATGGTACATATTAGGATAAACATTTACTATATGATTTTCCATCGTACTTCTATCCACGCGCGTGAATTCTAAATTTATCAATCTGGAACTATTCATAGTTAACCCTTTATTAGGGCTAGTATTTTCAACTGCTATAGATAATTGACTTAACTTAGAATGTACAGTACGTAAACGCTGCGCTTGTATAGGTTCAACATCTTGATCTAAAAAAACAGATGGCATAGCAGTAGCACCCCGAGGAGGAGCGGGAGCCAGAGGAGGTAGTGGATTTCCACCTCCCATAGGTGGTTGCGGATTTCCACCTGTAGGTGGAAAGGAATTACCCCCCATAGGCGGTTGATTTCCACTACTACTTAATAATATATTATCAAATAATATGTCATTAGCACTAACATATAAAAGAATAAATAAAGAAATCCTAAAGGTAATTAACGGATATATATATATATAACATAAAGTACCTAAAAATATTTGTTTTAAAATATTTAAAATAAAATAACGTTTTTTATATAAAAAAACTAAACATAAAAATAAATATGAGAATAATTGTAAATATGTAATTATATTTGTTGTAAATAACAGACCTACAAATAATTTGATCCCATTATTTAAAGAACTAAACGTATTAGGTATAACAAGTACTCAAGAATAAAATAAAGCTATTATAACAACTCTACTAAAAAGTATTAATTTATCTCGTCTTAAAGTGACGGCATTAGATAATAATATAAATATTATTGAAAAGATTAACATGTAAGAAGTAAAAGAATCGAACTTTTTTAATATTTTAGTATAGTGCTTTACCAATTAAGCTAACTTCTTATGTTTAGATTAAATATATAATTAATTTATTGTAATAAACATATAAGACCTATGGTATTTGAACCAATAAGGATCGTTTGAAAGACGAATAGTTTACCAATTAACTTATAACTGTTATTAAATTTTATTTTTTTTATATATAATAAAAAATGGTATCTAGCCCATTATAAAGTATACCATTAAATAATTAGTTTATTAAGACCTATGGGGCTCGAACCCATATAACAAAGATTAAAAGTCTCGTATTTTACCATTAAACTAAGGTCTCTATTTTTATTTTTTAGAATAAAAATAATGATTGTTAACGTTATTCGCTATCGTCATTACCTGTAAAGTCAGAATCCAAGTAATGCTTAGGATATACGATATGTTTACTATTAAAATAAGTTAAAATAATATCTTCTAATTCACGTATTGTGTTTAAAATATCTTTACAAGCATCTTGTTCACAAGCTAACTCTGAAAATCAACGATTAAGCTCCGCTTCACTTTTAGCATCATTAAATAATGGGAATTCTTGAGAAATATTATAATTATCTTGAAATATATAACCCATTTTTTCATTGTTTATTATTCTTATATCAAATTCTTTAATTAAAGAATTCAACGCAATAAAAATTTTTTGATGTTTTTTATGATTAATAAACTCAATAATATTTTCTAATAAATAATATCAACAAATTTTACTTAAATTAAGTAATTTTTGTATTATATTCTCTAATGTATCTAAAAAAGTATGAAGTAAAGGTTTTAATGTAAAAACTATAGCTGGAACTAATATATGAGTATATTGTAAACAAAAATTAAAGATATTAATAAAAGGAGATAATATATTAATTATATGATGCGTATGTATAAAAGTATATACATTATTTAATTTAAACACTAAAGGTTTTAAATTAGAGAAATCATAAGAACTATTTTTTAAATGTATAGTATTTAAACTATCTACTTTACATCTAACATAATCATAATAAGAGTTTGCTAAATCATGCATAACTTGTCTATGTTCTAACTGATCAGATAAAAAATAAACAATATCGCCCAAATATACTGTTATTCCACTATTTAAAGTAAAAGTTACAAAACCACCAGCTGAAGGAGGATTAGTATAAAGATGACTATAATCTTTAGAAATAAATTTTCTTAAGAACCCCAGTAATAAATTGAAATAAATAAAAATAACCAAACGACATCTACAAAGTGCCAGTATAATATACTTGATTCCAAACCCAAATGATGATTTTCAGTCGAATGGTATGCAAGCACTCGTCACAAACCCACAGCAATAAAAGCTGTACCTATCATCACGTGAAGCCCGTGAAATCCGGTTCCAAAATAAAAACATGTACCAAATGCACCATCACTTATAGTGAAAGAAGATACGTTATATTCTACACCCTGGAAGGCTGTAAATACTAAAGCTAATAATACTGTGGCTATTAAACCATATAATGTTCCTTTTCTATTACCTTCTATCAGAGAATGATGAGCAAAAGTAACCGTTACACCTGAGGATAATAATATAACTGTATTTAATAAGGGTAATTCGAAAGGGTTAATAGCTTCTATACCCATAGGAGGTCATTGAGCTCCTAATTCTACTGTAGGAGATAAAGCAGAATGAAAAAATGCTCAAAATATAGCTAAGAAGAATAATGCTTCAGATACTATAAATAAAGCAACACCCATATTTAATCCTTTTTGTACAGCTAATGTGTGATTACCTAAATAGGTTCCTTCACTTATAACATCCCGTCATCAAAAGGACATTGAAAATATAACCGATACAAAAGCTGATATTAAGAATATATTTGCATTACTAAAACCATGCATTGTTAATACTCCGCTTGTTGTTAATGTTAATAATGCAATACATGTATATAAAGGTCACGGTGATGGTGACACTAAATGAAAAGGATGAGCTTGAAATTTGCTTCTTGTTAAGTTAGTAATTTATTTGTATTTTCAATTTATATAGTTCAATTATAATAAATTATTCTATTTATGATTTGAATATATTTATTAATATTATTTAATCAGAAATAAGATAGTTAATTATAATCTAAGCATACCATAGGTATATAATTTAGCACTAGTAAAAATACCTTGATATTTATGTAATATCTTACATAAAAAGGATTAAGGAATAGGTGACTTGAACACCTAGCCTACCGTGTGTAAAACGGTTGCTCTACCTTTAAGCTAATCCCTTTTATTATATTTTATTTAAACGGGCTAAGTCGGCTACGATCCGACATTTTATTTCTTGACAAGAAAGATTCTTACCAATTAGAAGATTAACCCTTATTGTTTTTAGATATTTAATTTTTTTGTTTTATTGTTATAACGATAGCCCCTATCATGGCTAATAATAATATAATAGAAGTTAATATTAATCATATACTATAACTAGTATACATTATATTACCTATACTTGTAATATGACTAGTTTCAGCTAAATTACCATCTCATATTTTACTAGTAACAAAAGATATTTCACCATTATCTAGTTCAGTTCCATTTAATTTAAAAAATTTATTTAAATAATCACTATTGTTATTATATCATATATCGTTGAATGTATTATATAAATAAACAGTATAACTATTAAATGAAGTAATACTGTATGGTAATATTTGATATACAAGATAATAAAATGAAATAGTTATAAAAATAGCTAAAGGTATACTATTACTTGTATTACTTAATAATTCACTAAGTCTAACATTTATTAACATTAAAATAAAAAGAAATAAAATAGATACAG
>Ga0181531_10002773_pt1 | contig 10855 bp, 9 predicted proteins | sample PEATcosm2014_Bin_38_FD_119743 | JGI IMG/M metagenome (GOLD analysis project Ga0181531, IMG submission 119743) | Peatland microbial communities from MTU Mesocosm Facility, Houghton, MI, USA - PEATcosm2014_Bin11_10_metaG | ecosystem: Environmental > Terrestrial > Soil > Wetlands > Peat | place... | reverse complement strand
CTGCGGTAGCCTGAGCGGCCTGAAGGTTAGCGAGGCCAAGGAGATCGTCATCCAGGAGATGAAGGACCAAGGTGCCTCGACAATGTACGAGCTCCCGCAGCCGGTCATCTGCAAGTGTGGCACGAGGTGTTACGTCAAAATCCTCGAGAACCAGTGGTTCCTGAACTATTCCGACCCCGTGTGGAAGGAGAGGACCAAGGAGCTCATCCACGACGCCAACGTCTATCCGCCAGAATCACTCGAGTGGTACTATTCGACCATCGACTGGCTGAGGAACTGGCCGTGCGCCAGGAAGTCCGGGATGGGGACCAAGCTTCCCTGGGACAAGGAATGGATAGTCGAGACCCTGTCAGACTCCACCATCTACATGTGCTTCTACACGATCAATCATCTCGTCAACGCCGAGAGGGTCAAGTATGAACAACTCACGCGCGAGGTCTTCGACTTCATATTCTTCGGAAAGGGGTCTGTAGCCCACATCGCGAAGGCCTCCGGCATCGACCTGAAGCTGCTCGGGGACATGCGGAGCGAGTTCCTCTACTGGTACCCCGTCGACCTCAGGAACTCAGCCAAGGAACTAATACCAAACCACCTTACCTTCTTCGCCTTCCATCACGCGGCGCTCTTCGAGAAGAAGCACTGGCCCAGGGGCTTCAGTGTCAACGGGATGATCCAGATTGAGGGTCAGAAGATGAGCAAGTCGAGGGGCATCTTCGTCACGTGGAGGCAGGCGCTGGAGGAGTACGGCGCGGACGCCCTCAGGGCAACCCTGGCTCTGGCGGCAGACGGCATGGACGACGCCGACTGGAAATCCAAGAACGCAGAAGACTTCCGGTTCAAGATAGACTCGCTGTTTTCGTTCGTAGAAAAGAATCTGCAGGGGAGCGTCGAGAGGGAGCCGGACCATCTCGACAGGTGGCTGCTCTCAGTCGCGCGTCAGAGGATAGAGGCGGTCACGTCTTCGCTGGAGACGATGAAGATAAGGCGGGCGCTGTCGACAGCGCTCCTCGACCTCTGGAACGACATCCGCTGGTACCTCCGGAGAAGCAGCGCACCGCGAAAGCAGACCCTCGAACTGGTCTTCGAGACATGGATCAGGCTCCTCTCGCCCTTCATCCCGTTCACTTCGGAGGAGCTCAACAAGAGAAACGGGGGAAAGGGCCTCATAACCACTGCCGACTGGCCCTCGACGATCGAGTTCCCGGCAGACGCCAAGGCAGAACTCTCCGAGCTGCTCGTCAACACGGTGATCGAGGACGCAAGGAACCTGCTGAAGATCATCAAGGACGAGAAGAAGAGCCTCAACCTCTACGTCTCCTCTGAAAGCGCCCGGGAGTACTTCCTGGCGCTCTACGCAGTCCAGAAGGAGAAAGGTGACAGGGGCGCCGTCATCAGAAAGTTTGCGAGTAGCGGCATCAAACCCGAGAGGGTCATCAAATTGCAGTACGAGCTAGGGGAGGACCTCGTATCAAGGCTCGCGTCTGTAGGAGGCTTCGACGAGTTCGAGGTGCTCAGCGGGGCCTCGGCCTTCCTCTCGAGTGAGCTGGGGCTGGACGTGAAGGTGTTCCAGGCGGGCGCGAAGGACATTCATGACCCCGCAAAGAAGGCGGCCGGAGCTCTGCCGTTCAAGCCAGCCTTCTATCTCGAGTAGTAAACCGGCCGCAAAGGATATTATTCAGCGCAGCTTCCTGACTTTAGGGACGAGCGAGCGTGTCGCCCGACGACAACGACGACGATTCCCGAGGAGGAGGACAATGGTAGATGGCGAAGTACGTGCTGGTCTCCGACCCCAGCCTTTCAAGAGAGTACAACAATTTCCCTCTGCTGGACTTTCTCCCGTGCGCACCGAGCGGCCCCGTCCCCGAGTTCCTCTACAGCTTTCTGAAGGGCCGGCGCACCCCGGATGACAACGGACGCGCCGTACTCGCACCATACGCGCTCCGAAAGCTGGAGGCGGCTTTGCTCGTCAAGAACAGGAAAGAAGACGTCGTCGTAGCGCATGAAGACTTCGCTTCGTCTTTCATCAAGGACGACACCGAAATAATTGGGGTCTACACGATGGACCCTCTCGGCCTCGGCCCCCTAACTATGTCCTTCTCTATCCTCTTTGGCGACCAGTCGAAACCCTGGGTGAGGATCGAGTTCGAGCGGCTGATGAGGAGGCTCGACCGTGCCAGGAAGGGGAAGAAGGCGAAGATAGTCGTGGGCGGCCCGGGAGTCTGGGAGCTGACCGTCATGCCGGAGACGATGGACGAGCTTGGCATCGACCTGGCGTTCCAGGGCGAGGCCGATGACATCATCAACGAAGTGCTCCAGGACATTTCGTCGAACGCGATTTACGATAGTGGGTACTTCCAGGGATACCAGTCGTTCGACGAAGGCTTTCACAAGCAATGGGTGAAGCACGAACGTTTCATCACCCGGATGCGCAACTCGAAGCAGTTCCCCACGCTGGAAGACATACCTCTGATACAGGGTCCCACCGTCAAGGCGCTGAGCGAAGTCATGCGCGGGTGTGGCGTGGGTTGCGACTTCTGCGAGGTCACACTGAGGCCGATAAGGTACTACACTCCCGATATGGTCAAGAAAGAAGTCGGGGTGAACGCGAAGTTCGGCAGGACGAGCGCATGGCTGCACAGCGACGAGATATTCGCATATCAGCACGGCCCTCATTTTACTCCAAACGGAGAGGCCATCAAGGACCTTTTCGGCGCCACGATGAGCGTCAAGGGAATCCGCTATACTAATCCCACCCACGGGAGGATATCCATCCCCGCCGGCTATCCCGAGCTTGTGAGGGAGATATCCTCGGTTATCCGCGCCGGCCCTGATCACTGGATAGGCGTACAGGTCGGACTCGAGACTGGCAGCGACAGACTGGCCCTCATCCACATGCCGAACAAGACGCTGCCGCTCAAGATAGGACCTGACGGGTCATGGCAGCAGATAGTCGCAGAGGGAGTCAAGGGGATGAATCTCGCCTATTGGAGACCAGCTTTCACCGTGCAGGTCGGTCAGATGGACGAAACAGCCGATGACAACTGGGAGACTGTGGCCATGGTGAACCGGCTGAGCAACATGGAAGTCGGCAGCTTGCCGTCCGAATTCAGCGTGACGCCCATGCAGAATGTTCCACTCGGCCTGATAAAGAACAGGGCATTCACGTCGGAGATGCTCGACGAGTCGCAACTGGCTGTGTACTACGCCTGTTATCGTCACCTCTCGAAGATGATAAGGCGAGACGCGGTGCGCGACAGCAAGGGCAACCTAGCCCGCCGCACCGCCATGTCCATGACGCTGACCCTGGGCGGCTGGGGACTGCTTCACTTTATCGAGACGCTGTGCAAGAAGAGGGGGCTCGACCTCGAGAAGGTAAAGCGATACGGGGTCAACTGATGCTGCGTTTTTAACCACCCGGCCGCTAAAGATACATGCAGACGACCCTGACCCGAACTCCAACCTGGCTCGACAGAATAAGCCCCTCGGACCCAAGACCGAGCGAAGCCCCAGCCCGTATTGTAGCCCACATAGACATGGACTCGTTCTATGCCTCGGCTGAATCGAGGAGGGATGCGACGCTCAAGGACAAGCCAGTCGTCATCGGTGCGGACCCCAAAGAGGGGAAGGGACGTGGCGTTGTAATATCCTGTAATTACGCTGCCCGGCGATTCGGGCTCAGGTCCGCAATGCCGATATCAGAGGCTTGGAGGCTCTGCCCCTCAGCGGTCTACCTCCGACCCGACTTCGAGTACTATGAGTCGCTCTCCAACAATGTGATGAAGATCATTAGGAGCAGGGTGGCTGTCTTCGAGCAGGTCAGCATCGACGAAGCCTTTGTGGACCTCGCAGGGTCGGCGAATTCCTTCGACGATGCTGGGGCCTGGGTGGGACGGCTGAAGGAAGAACTCAAGTCGGAGACAGGTCTCACCTGCTCAATCGGACTGGCTGAGAACAAGTCGGCAGCAAAAATCGCCACGGACATGCACAAGCCTGACGGAATAACGATCATCGCACCAGGACGGATTAAAGAGACCCTCGCTCCACTCCCTGTCTCCGTAATCCCCGGTGTGGGTTTGAAGACCGAGCTCGCTTTGAAGGATCTCGGGGTCTCAAAGGTCGGAGACCTTCAGGCCACGGAGATCGACCTCGTGAAGAGGCAACTGGGGACGTCGGGCGTCTGGCTCTGGGAGGTGGCGAACGGTCTGGAGGACGAGCCGGTGAGAGAGCACGAGCTGAAGTCGCTCAGCACGGAACGGACGTTCGAGGAAGACACTGACAACTGGAACTTGGTCGAAGAATTGGTGGGTGAGCTATCATCCGAACTCGCTGGGAGGGCTCAGATGTCGCACGTGACTTTCAGAAAGGTCGGGATCAAGGTGCGCTTCAGTGGATTCGAGACGCACACCAGGGAAACCAGGCTGGCGACATACACAATGGACGGCTCTGTCATCGCAAGGGAGTCCCGCTCGATGCTGCGGGAATTTCAGGGGAAGAAGCTTCCAGTGAGACTCGTAGGTCTCAAGATTTCAGACCTCAGGGGAGAATCTGCCGACCAGACCAGTATGACGGCCTGGATGGAGAAAAATGGAGAGGGGGTTGAGTAGGCGCCGCGCCTAGCCCCCAATCCGGAACAGCTTGGTGCCGCAAACAGGGCAGATGCCCTGCACTGCCTTCTTCCCGTTCTTCATGGTTATGTTTGTCGGGGTCTTCATGTCCCTCTTCGCCTTACACTTCACGCAATATGCTTGGGTCAAATTTATTGCCTTAGCATCGGTATGCGCCAAAATAGTGTATAAACGTTGCAGAGCGATTTTTCTTCTGCAAATGGCCAATTACCCGGCGCATCTAGTCATCAATTTATTCCAAGATTGTGCTTTTCCCCATCCATTTGTCTCCTGTACCCGCTAGTCATGTTCCATTTTACTTGGTTTGCTAGATCCACAGCCTTCAGGGCAGTCCTCGCGGGAAAAGTTCGGCTAATTTCCAGTGTATTTCTCGATAATGTGCGGCCAACCTTTATACACAGTTTTGCGCTGCGAGAATACACCTGAGTTGTCCTCGGATTCCCTGCAAGAGGTGGCTTTGGAGAGTTCCCGGGATGAGATTACCGACTACACGGTATACAAGAAACTGGCGGCCCTGAGCATCGAGAAAAATGCGGACTTCCGGCTCATACTGCAAAGCCTGGCGGAGATGGAGCTTAGGCACTACGAATTCTGGAAGAAGTACGTTCCCGGCGCGGAAATCAAGCCGAATACACTTACTGTCTACCTATCGATCCTCCTGCGGGTCCTGCTCGGCACGACCTTCGCGAGCAAGTACCTGGAAAGAAACGAGACTTCTGTCATAGCCCGGTACAAGAGGTTTGCCCCGCTTATTCCTGAATCCGACAGGAAGGAATTCGAGGCCATGCTGCAGGACGAGGTCGAGCACGAGAAGGAGTTCGAGCAGAAGACCCAGAGCGGCGCCGTCAAGTACATCTCCTTCGTCATTCTCGGGCTCGCCGACGCAATCGTGGAGATTGCGGGAATACATGCCGGGTCCCTAGGCATCTACAACTCCACCAGGCTGGCAGGGTTGGCGGGAGTCGTCGCCGGGGCTGCCGCCTCCATCGCAATGGCATCAGCCGCCTACGCCCAGGCGAAGCAGGGCTTCGAGGGCTCGGCGAGTGTCTCGGCAGCATACACCGGTGTGTCTTACTTCGCTGCAGCACTCATACTCGCGAGCCCGTATTTCGTCACGGACACGATGGCCCTTGCCCTAGGAACATCGCTGACCTTTGCGATTCTGCTGATAGCGTTCGTTAGCTTCTACAGCTCGGTGATATCCGAGAAGCCCTTCACGAGGGACTTCCTGGAGATGACCGGCATAATGCTGGGCGCGACCGTCGCGCTCTACATCCTGGGCACAATAATCCACATACTGTTCCACATTACGATCTAGAAGAGCTCAATCCAGATTCCGTCAGGGTCCTCGATGTAGGCCCAGCGGCTCTTCTCTGTCTTCATCTCAGCGGCTACAGGGTATCCTAGCTTCTCGGCTTCTGCGAGGAACTTGTCAAGGTCTTCTGTCTGAAACGCGAGGTGGTCGAGGCCCTCCCCGACGGAGTACTCCGTGTTGTACTGGCTGTCATCGTCGTATGCGTTAAGCTCCAGGGAGAAACCACCATCGGTGCTCGCTAGGCTTACCACTTCCCCCTTCGCTACCGCGATCTTGCTTCTTCCGACCTCCTTCATCCCTAGCACCTTTGTGTAGAATTCCACTGACTTGCGCATGTCCTTTACCCTTATTCCCACGTAGACGAAGGTAGCCTTCAATCTCTCCCGTGGTGGCTCGCGTGGGTGCGATATGAGATTTATTATCGTAACAAGGTCATGGCCGTCGTTTGAACGGGATCCTCTACGCCGTCAGTCCGATAGGGTTGGGACACGCCTCGAGGGCTGCGGCGATAGGCGCGAAACTGAAAGAGAATGGGCTCGAGGTGGAGTTCGCCACCGGAGGAAAGGCCGTCCCTTTCATCAGGTCCTACGGCTTCACCGTGCACGATATTGTGACCGAACCGACCCCTTCAGAGAGGAACGGGGTAATGCGCAACTCCGCCCTGTGGTACATCCGCTACTGGTCGGGGTACCGGTCGACGCGGTCGAGGATGTCAGAGCTCATTGCACGATCGAGCCCAGAGCTTATCGTGGGGGATGAGGAGTTCTCCTCCCTCTCCCTTGCGCTGGCAGGGAACATCAAGCACGCGATGGTCTCGGACGAGCTCCAGCTCGGGTTCGCACGGAGCTTTCTCTCCGGCTATATCGAACGGAGGGTCTCAAGATGGTATTCGGCCCTCCAAGAGTCGGTCTCCGACCTCCTGGTGCCTGACTTCGGGTCAGACTACCGGAACGTGCATTTCATGTCCCCTGTGGTGAGGTCGACGACCGCGGAAAGAAGAACCGTCTTTGAGACACTCGGGCTGGACCCTGATTCCAAGATGATATTGCTGAGTGCCAGTGGCAGTGGCATCGGGGAGTTCCTGCTCAAGTCTGTGTTGGCCGCGCTCGAGGACCTCAAGATCCAGGATGCAAGACTGGTCGTAACCGGACTGTCTGGACGGGAACCCGGCAGCTCGGTGCAATATCTGGGAGTCTACCGGGACAACCAGAACCTGGTATCGGCAGCAGACCTCGTCATATCCACAGCGGGAAAGAGCACGATCGACGAGGCCCAGAGCTGCGGCTCCCCGATAATCGCTATTCCCATAAAGAATCATTCGGAGCAGGAACGAAACGCCACGTCTCTTGGTTTCAGTCACGGTGACCTGTCGCGTCTTCGGGAATTGATCCCGCAGCATCTTGGTCAGAGAGCTCAGCCGAAGAACTATCGTGGCGCAGAGGCCATCGCGGCCTATCTGCGGGAAATCTTGGCGCGTTCAGGCTGAAGCGCTCTTTCCTTCACAACGTCAGAAGTTCTCCTGGCCACGATTTGCTATAAGTACGCGGCCCGAGTGAAGGACGCCCTCTCGCTGTGAAAGCATGAACCCCATTCTGATTGGACTAGGCCTGCTTCTTGCGTTTTCGTTCGGGACATCCGACTTTCTATCCAAGGGAGTGACGAACAAGATAGGGGCCTACAAGACGACCGTCTACATCCTCGCTCTGAGCGGGGTCGGAGTCCTCTTCCCTGGTCTGTTTCTCAAGTCGAGCGTCGCCATCTCGCCGGTGTTAGTCGTTCTGCTCCTTTTCGTAGCCGTGACCACGTACCTCTCGTTCGCCGCTCTCTACAGGGCGTACAGCAAGGGGATGCTTTCCCTGACTGCGCCGATAGTGAATTCCTATCCTGCTTTCTCTGTGATCTTGTCCGTACTCCTGATCGGCGCATCCTTCTCGTTGGGAGCGATTGCTGCGCTCGCCGTAGTGGTCACAGGGATAGTGCTAGTCTCCACAAGCATCTCAGACCTTAGGAGGCTCCTGTTCTCAAGAGGCGGCGCTCTGGCGCCTGGAGTAGGTCCGGCAATCCTAGCTTCGGTGTTCTTCGGTGCATCCTTTACGGCCTTCGGATACGCCAGTCAGACCTACGGTTATCTTCTGCCCGCGATAGCTGTGAGGTTTGGCGCTGCCGCTGTGGGTTTCGGTATGGCCCCGATTCTGAAGGAGGACGTCAGGCCGGTCTTCTCCGGGTCGTTTCCCCGACTTCTTGCCATGGCAGCGCTGGAGGCAACCGGCGTGATTCTCTTCAGTCTGGCAGCTATCCTGTCCTCTTCACCTGACGCCGTGCCCATTATGGCGACGTTCGCCGGTATGTCAGCCGCGGTGACCGTATTTCTGGCGATTTTCTTTCTTCACGAGCGACCGGAGATCAACCACGCCATAGGGGTGACAATCCTGATAGCCGGCGTCGTACTCCTGCTGCGTCTGACCGGCTAGTCGTTACTTTAGGGAAAAGTAGACTCGCCGGTTGCTCTTTCCCTTGTTCTCGGCCTTGTCTATGACAACCTCGCCTATCTCTCTTGTATTGGCAACGTGCACTCCTCCGTCCGCCTGAGTGTCCACATCGCCGATCTGGACGATCCTTAGCTCGTCAACTGCGGGTGGAAGGGCGTTTGCAAGCTTGACAAGGCCCGGGGTCGCGAGCGCTTCCTCCCGCTTCATGAAGTACGTCTTGACATCAACTCCTCTTGTGACCACCGCGTTCGCGGCCGCGACATAATCAGAGAGCTTCTCCCTGTCGAACTGGTCGAGGTTGAAGTCAATCCGTGACTCTCCCGGGTTGATCTGGTTCCCGGTAATCAGCGCCCCGGTCTCGCGATTGACGATGGCACACAGAATGTGGGCGGTCGTGTGCATCTTCATCACCTTGTACCTCCTCTCCCAGTCGATGGCTCCGTGTACCGAGTCACCCACCTTGAACAACCCCGGATTGTCGACTACATGGAAGACCTCCTCGTTTTCTTTGACTGTCTCGGTCACGTTCGCCCCACCTAGCCTTCCGATATCAGAGACGAGCCCGCCTCCTCGTGGATAGAAGGCCGTCCGGTCCAGCACTACCCTTTTCCCTTCTACGGAAATCACTTTCGCATCGAATTCACGAGCGTACATGTCTTCCCAGTACAGGCGTCGCGTCATCTGGCTCAGCCACGACCAGTCCACTAAAGAAGTTTCAGTAGGCGGTTATCTTGGTCTGGGTAAGTTCCCTGGAGATCAGGACGGAAGTCTCCTGCCACTTCTTCGGGCTTATTTTCATCTTGGACATCGCCGCCCTGAGGGCCCCGCCGAACGTGTCGTGACTCTCGGGCTGTTGCTTCATTAGCATCCTGATGCTCTCTCTCACGTTCCAGACCCCCAGGGGCATAAGATACCCAGGGTAAGTCTCCCTCAGCACGATTGCCGCGGCCTGTCTCCTCTCCCGGCAAAGCTCCTCGGCCACTGCGAGCCTCGTCGAGTAGTAGCAGCCGCCGACTTTCGCGTACGTCTTTCTGCCGAAGTACTCTTCGTAATCGCCTATCATGTAGGGCTCGGTGGTGTACTGGTTCCACGTTGTGTTCGGGAACCAGGCCTCTATCCATTCGAACCTCCACGGCTCCGGGACGAGTATTGCAACGTACTGGTTGTCATAGACGCTGTAGCTGTAGACCCTGAAGTCGTCGATAGTCGGGTAGACTTTCACTTTCTCGATGAGCCTCTTGCTGATGCCGCTGTCGACCGCAGTAATGCTCCACCTCGTCGGAACGAATCGACGCCTGGCCCCCTCCCCCAGCATGCCTATGCTGAGAGCCCTCTGAAGCCTGGTCACGAATATTCCTTCGTTGTATAGTGAGAATATCGCGTCTGAGGCGAGCAGGTCTCTGTCGTAGTATGCCTTCTCGATCTTCTTGTCGACCGAAATGTTCGATGTACTGAACTTCTCCATTGGAGCAGACGGCCCATAGGGCTGCGTGTCCTCGCTCAGCGACAGCATCTTTCTCGGGGCCTTGGACAAGACGAGCTCGGTCTCTACCGGTCGCGCGGCCATCGAGAGTTCCTGCAGCTTCTGCATGACCGATGTCGGGCTGGCCGCATCTTCCACTCTCGCGCGCATGTTGCCCCGCACTAGGGAGTACCTGTAGTCGACTATTGTCTCGATCGGCCTTCCAAGCCACCGTTCGGGTGTGTCGAGTATTGTCGTGTCGCCGTGCTGCGGCGGTACCATCGGTCCTATCGAGACCTTCGGATACCCATACCTCCCCACGAAGACGCCAGGAGGCGACGCGCCGTCTATCACGTTCGTATAGGCTGAACTCTCCACCCTGGCCATCGACTGGGCCTTGACGATAATCGGACAACGCGGTTTCCCACAAAGAAGCTTGGCTCCCCTACATTGAAGGCACATCCAGGCCGGAGGATTCTCCACGACCTCTATCGACTTGGCAACGTTCTCTTCGAGTCCCATGCTCTCCGCCGACATCACGTTAGAGAGCCAGGTAATCCTGCGGGGCAGCTAAATCGAGGTCCGGAGCAGCGAGAATCTTAAAGCTCTTTGTCCGTCACTGGGCGACCAGTACCTTCGATTCTCCGCGTTCCTTGACCACCCTGTAGATCTGGTCGGCGAAGCTCTCGAGCTCTTTGTCGTGTGAGACGATTATGACCTGGGGACTCTCTATCTCATCGAGGATTTCCCTCATCTTTGCAAGTTGTTCGTTGCTGAACCCGTCCGTCGGCTCGTCGAGTATCAGGAGGTTCGATTTCATCCCCCTTGAGACCCTCCGCACTATCCCGTTGAGGGCCAGCCTGTAGGCCAGAGCCAGGCTCGTCCGCTCCCCCCCACTCAGGTACTCAACGTCCTGCTCGTAGCCGTCCTGCTCGACCATTGGCGTGAAGTTCTCGTCCACCCG
>Ga0181531_10002772_pt1 | contig 10856 bp, 13 predicted proteins | sample PEATcosm2014_Bin_38_FD_119743 | JGI IMG/M metagenome (GOLD analysis project Ga0181531, IMG submission 119743) | Peatland microbial communities from MTU Mesocosm Facility, Houghton, MI, USA - PEATcosm2014_Bin11_10_metaG | ecosystem: Environmental > Terrestrial > Soil > Wetlands > Peat | place... | reverse complement strand
CTCTGCCCTGGACCCGCTGGGGCCGGCGGCCCCAGACCCCCATTCCTTAAGAAACGGGGTCTGGGGCCTACGGCCCCAGCGGGGTCCTAGGGGCAGAGCCCCTAGCCTTCCTTCTCAAGTTTTCTAAGCACCTTGGTATAAAAGAACCCCCGCACCACGCGGCCGCGAACCCGCGCGTAGCTCGGGTGCTCACCCCAGCGCACATAGCCCAGCGACTCATAAAGCGCGATCGCGGCCTCCTGCGTTTCGCGCACATCCAGGTTCAGCACGCGGAACCCGCTTGCTCGCGCGCGTTCCTCCACCTTCAGCATCATCAGGCGCGCCAGCCCATGGCCGCGGGCATAGGGGGCGACGTAACTATGCATGAAGTGCGTGGCGTGCGCCTGCGCCTCGTTGTTGCGCGGCGGGCGCACGAGCTGGCAACTGCCGGTGATCAGGCCGTCCACGCGGCCCACGAACAGTTCGCGCTCGGGCACCAGCAGCACGCCCTGGAAGTAGCGTTCCAGCGCCTGGCGGCCGGGCGGACTGATCCAGCCGAAGCCGCCGCCCTCCAGGATCGCCGCGTTGGTGGCTTCGCACAGCGCCTGCAGGTCATCGTCGTCGAGCGCCGTCACGCACTCGACCGACAGGCGCGGGATCTGTGTGGCCTCCGACGCCGCGGATCGTCCCGTCATGGCGCCCAGCCCAGGAAATTGCCGAGAACCCGCAAGCCCGCCTCCTGACTCTTCTCGACGTGGAACTGCGTGCCGGCGCGGTTGCCGATGGCGACGAACGCGGGGACGCGTCCACCATAGTCGGTGCAGGCCAGCACCTCGGCGGGGTCCTCGCCACGCAGGGCAAAACTATGCACGAAATAGAATTCCTCGCCGGGGCGCAGCCCCTCGAGCAATTGGTGGCGGCCGGGTTCGAATTGAAGGGCATTCCAGCCCATGTGCGGCAGCCGCAGGCCGGGCGCCTCGAGGCGGGCGATGTCCCCGTGGATCCAGCCGAAGCCAGCGGTTTCCCGGTGTTCCAGGCCGCGCTCCGCCATCAGCTGCATGCCGACGCAAATGCCGAGAAACGGCCGGCCGGCCGCGACGACATGCTCGATCGCCTCGCGCAGGCCGGAAATGGCGGCAAGTCCTGCGGCACAATCGGCGAAGGCACCCTGCCCCGGTAGCACGATGCGGTCGGCGGCCGCGACCTGCTCGGGCCGCGCGGTGATCGCGACCTCCGCGGCAACGCCCGTGCGCGCGGCCGCGGCGGCAAGCGCACGGGCGGCAGAAGCAAGGTTGCCGCTGCCGTAATCGATCACCGCGACGCGCATCAGGCGGGTGACCCGACCAAATTGTTCAGCAGATCGGCGCATTCCCTAAGCAGCCGCGCCAATGCGGTATCGTGATCGCGCGCGGCCACGATCGGGCCGGGCGTAAAACCGCGGCGCGCAAGCGACCAGCGTACCATGTCGCGGCCGAGCAGCCCTTGCAGCACGACCAGGCCGAGGCAGATCGCCCCACCCGTCGATGAGGCACCCACACGGACCATCAGCAAGTCCGCGGCAAATACCAGGGCGGCCGGGATCCAGGCGCGCTGCCATAGGAGCCAGAGCCACCCGAACAGCGCGGCCCAGATCGAAAATCCCTCGCAGACCAGCACCGGCACCGCGCCCGGCCGCAGATGCGTGGTAAAGGTTTTCACAGTGCCCCCTTGGTGGAGGGGATCGCACCGCCGGCGCGCGGGTCATCGGCCGCCGCCATGCGGAGCGCGCGGGCCGCCGCCTTGAAACAGGATTCGGCGATGTGGTGGGCGTTGCTGCCGGCGCGGCTGGTGATGTGCAACGTCAGCCGTGCATTGCCGCAAAACGCGCGAAAAAACTCTTCGAACAGCTGCGTGTCCATGTTGCCGAGCTGTTCGCGGCCGAATTTTACCGACCAAGCGAGGTGGCCGCGGCCGGAAATATCGACGGCCGCCTCGGCCAGCGCTTCGTCCATCGGCACCAGCGCCTGCCCGAAGCGGGCGATGCCGCGCTTTTCGCCCAGCGCCTCTGCAAAAGCCTGGCCCAGCACGATGCCGACATCCTCCACGGTGTGATGTGCATCAATGTGCAGGTCCCCGGCGGCGGCCACGCTCAGATCAAACAGCCCGTGGCGCGCAAACGCAGTCAGCATGTGGTCGAAAAACCCGATGCCGGTCGCAATGCTGGCCTGGCCCATACCGTCCAGTGTGAGGGAAAGCGTGATGTCGGTCTCGGAGGTGCGGCGCGCGATGCTGGCGCTGCGCGGGGCGGGGCTCATGCGGGGGCCGTATATGGCAGCGCACCCGGGCGCGCAAACAGATTGGCTCTGGTGTCCCGGCAGGCGCCGCCCCTAATCTTGCAGTTCATCCGGCGCGCCGGGCGACAGGAGACGAGAATGACCGAGATTATCCGGCTTGATGCCCATGACCCGCTCCCGGAGGCAGGCACCTTTGCGCTGGTGATCCGCCGCTTCGGCGAGGACGACCCGAACTCCGTAGTGACCGAGATCGATTTTTTCGGCCGCCACCGCACCATGAGCATCGCGGTCGGGCCGGACGGGCTGCCGCTGGCGTGGGAGGACGTGGTGCAGGGCGCGCGGCGCGAGGCCAACGAACGCGGCTATCACACGCTCTACGCGGTGGATCGCACCGCCGGCCGCCGCGAGCAGCAGGTTCTGCGCCACCACGGTGACCATTCGTTCGGCCCCAGCGTGCTGGTGGATACCGACGAGGAAGACGGCGTGCGCGGTTCGACCATGCTGGACCGGCCGCCTGGCGCCGGGTTCTTGAGGTAGGTCAAAAGAAGACCAGGGCTCTGCCCTGGACCCGCTGGGGCCGTAGGCCCCAGACCCCATTCATTCAGAATCGTTGGGGTAAACGGCGAAGCCAAATAATTCATTTCAATTAAGGGCTTAGCCTAGAGGTTAGGAAAGGCCGCGCAGCGCAAACGGGGGTCTGGGGCCTCAGGCCCCAGCGGGTCCAGGGCAGAGCCCTGGCCTTACTTTTCTTTCTTTTTCTCCTATCCTAGCGCTTATGGGGCTCTGCCCCTGGACCCCGCTGGGCCCGGGGGCCCCAGACCCCATTTCATCTGTTCCCGATGCATGTCGGCCTGGCGGCGTCGCTTCCAACGTCGCTGTGATTTTTCCCGGGCGTGCAGTTTTGCACACAATGGGACGACATCAATTCCCCGCGGCGTTAATTCGGCGGCGGCGACGCATTTCGCGTTACCCACGCAATGACCGCCGCACGGCGAGCTGCGCGTAACATCTGTTACAGGATTTGCAATCATGCGTGTCATTCACGGCCTGAGCGGGGCCGCCGCGCTGTTTTTCGGCGCTCTGTTGAGCGCCCATTCCGCCTCCGCCGCGGCCAATCTGCTCAGCAACCCCTATTTCACGACGCCAAATGGCAATGGCACCAGCACGTTCACCGGCCTTTACGAAGGGCCTTCCGGCGCGGCGGACTGGACCGTGTTCAACAATACCGACGGCACCACGAACACCGACCTCGAACCCTCTAGCCTGGTGCGCGGCGGAACCATGATCCACGTAACGACCACCGGCATGAACAACGGCTTGGAGCAGGTCTTCACCGCGAAGGGAAAAGGCGAGAAATACGCTTGCGCCTGGCTTTATATCGTCAGCGGCACGGTCGGCATCGGCGCCGGCAACGGCGGCAGCACCGGTGTCGACATCGAATCGTCCACCACCGGCCAATGGCTGGTCCTCGACGCACACAGCGGCCGCGGCCCGGTGACCTTGTTCATCGCCTACGCCACGAGTGTCGGCGGCGCCGAATATTATGTCACCACAACATCGGTAAACGGATCAAAGAAAACCTGCCGCGCGATGTAATCGCGCCCGGATAACGAAGGCCAGGGGCAGAACCCCTGGCCTTTGTTCCGCCACAGTCTAAACGCGCAAATGCGCGGGGATCACCAAACCCAGCCGGTTCGGCACATCCCAGATCTCGCGCACCTCGCGTACCCGCACAAAACCCGCGCGCAGATATGTCGGCATCGCCCGCGGATGGTCCGCAGTACACGTGTTCACGGTCAGCATCTGCGGCCGCCGGCGCCACGCCTCGTCGATCGACGCACGCAGGAACGCCGGGCCCATGCCATGCCCCACCAAACGCGGCATCAAGCCGAAATAACTCAGGTTCACCGCGGCCGGCAGCCGTTCCTCCAGTTCGAAGAACCCCGCCGGTTCGCCGTCGCGGTACAGCACATGGATCGACACCGCCGGATTGGCCAGCAATGCCGCGATATCCTCATCCGGCAACGTCCGCCGCAGCCACCACACGTACGGCGCGCCCACCGTCGCATAAAGATAGCGGTAGAACGCCACCGTCGGCGCCCCCAGGCGCACGATCGAGGTATCCGCCGGCATCGCGGGCCCCGGCAGGATCGGCTGGAACTCCTGCTTGAGGAAGGTCACCGTCACCGCGATACGCGTAAAAGGTCCGCTCATGCCCGCGGCCGGGCGCCCGTGACACGCGAGTCCAACCATGTCATCGGCAATGTTCGCATCCTCCGCACCGCGCCGCGCACCGCGCTAATAGATTTTTCCACCCTTCTGCGTCGATGTCAGCACCCCGGCTACCGCGGAAACGCTGTAGGCGGTGCCGCCGGTGCCGGTCCAGTTCGCGACGTCGAACCGGTCCCCCTTGCTGATGCGATACACCGACAAGCCGGTGTAAGTGACCGGCATTTCTGGCGCACATACCTCAGGTGGACCGGGCGTGCGCAGGAAATACACCGTGCCGCTCCCCACCACGCCGCCCTCCCCATTGGGCTCCATCAAGAAGGCGGTGTTCTCGTTCAGCGCGATGCCGAACGCCTGGCGCTCCTCGCCGCTGCCGACGATGCGCGCCAAAAACGTCACCAGGCGGCCCATGCGGTTGCGCGTGACAAAATGATCGTCGGTGATGATCGCCGCGACCAACGGGCTGAGATTCAGGAACCCGTCATCGATCGTAATGCGGCGGTCAAAGCAGTTCGCCAGCGCGTCCTTCGAATAGATCGTGCCGATCAGCGCCGAAAACGCATATTGCGCCAGAATGGCATTGCCCGCGCTGGTGCCGCCCACCGGCACGCCGCGCGCCGCCAGCCCATTGATCGCCCCCTGCACCGGCGAATTCTGAAGGTAATTCACGTAGTCGGCCTGATCGCCACCGGCGATGAACAGTGCCTCCGCGTTCTGAATGATCGCCAGCACCGCCGGGTCGAAGGAGCCCCTTCGCTTGATGATCTTCAGCGTCGAGACCGAGTTCTCGCCCGGGCAGAGCCGCTGGATATAAGGATTATAGTCCGCGGTACCGTACGACCGCAGCACCAGGAAATCGCCGTTGCCGGACCTGGCGCACATCCAGCGATAGGCGTCGTCCACGTCCGTGCCGCCGCCCTCGAACATCACGCCCGGCTTGGTCGCTGTCTGCACGTCGGTCGGATTGCCGCTCCGCCAGTAGATCCAGCCCTCGCCCTTGGTGACGAACTCGCCGGCCAGCGCCGGAACGCAGGCCAGGAGCAGCAGGCCCAAAAACCGGCATGAAAACATGGCGGACATCCCAGCAAAGGAAGGCCAGGGGCTCTGCCCCTGGACCCCGCTGGGGCCGGAGGCCCCAGACCCCTTTAATACGAAAGGGGGCCAGCGGCTCAAATCATTAAAAAAGGGAGGGTCTGAAACCCTCCCCCTCGCACTTTCAGGCGCTTCGCAAGCGCTCCATCTCTTCCTTGACCCGCAGCTTTTCCACCTTCAGGCGTGACAACACCATGTCGTCCGGGCGCGGTCGGTGATCCTCGTCGGCGATCCGCATCTCCAGGCTGGCGTGCTTTTCCTTCAGGCTTTCGATATGGGCTTGCAGGCTCATGGTGCCTCCATGCGAAGTTTCAGCACGCCCGGGGCGACGTGCCTTAAAACTGTAATACCGGCCGATCCGTGTACGCCACCTGAATCAGGCGTAAACAAACACAAATTCATACGGCGGCCAGCAACCCCGGCGAGCCGCCCTGCGCGGTGGCCAAAGCAAAACGCCGCGCCCTTTCCCCACCCCGACTATGTAACCGCCCGACGCCCCATGCTAAGGGCACCCGGATGCTGACCGACCGCGACTCCCTGCTGCGTAAGCTGCATGAACTGCGGAGCGAGCACCGCGACCTCGACACCGTCATCGCCCGCCTCAGCGCCCAGCCGCTCGACCAGCTGCAGGTGCAGCGCTGGAAAAAGCGCAAGCTGATGCTGAAGGACGAGATCTCCCGGCTCGAAAGCCTGCTGATCCCGGACAACATCGCGTGACCCCCCCCGCCAAGGTCGGCGTCATCATGGGCAGCCAGTCGGACTGGTCCACCATGAAGCACGCCTGCGACATGCTGACGGAGCTCGGCGTACCGCACGCAGCGCAAATCGTCTCCGCCCACCGCACCCCCGACCGCCTGGCGCACTACGCGAAGACCGCGCGCGACCGCGGCCTGGCCGTGATCATCGCCGGCGCCGGCGGTGCGGCCCACCTGCCCGGCATGTGCGCCGCCCAGACCAGCCTTCCGGTGCTCGGCGTGCCGGTCGCCACACATGCCCTCACCGGCATGGATTCCCTGCTCTCGATCGTGCAAATGCCGGCCGGAGTGCCGGTCGGAACCCTGGCCGTCGGCCGCGCCGGCGCGATCAACGCTGCCCTGCTGGCCGTCGCGATCCTCGCCCTCTCCGATCCGGCCCTGGCCGCGCGCCTGGATGCCTACCGCGCCGCGCAGACCAAAGCGGTCACCGAAACGCCCGCCGACGATCAGTGAGCGACGCACTCCCGCCCGGCGCCACCATCGGCATCGTCGGCGGCGGCCAGCTCGGCCGCATGTCCGCCATCGCCGCCGCCCGCCTCGGCTACCGCGCCCATATCTTTACTCCCGAAGCCGACAGCCCCGCGTCCCAGGTCGCCGCCGCCACCACTCTCGGCGCCTACGACGACCCCGAAGCCCTCACCCGCTTCGCCAACGCCGTCGAAATCATCACCTTCGAATTCGAAAACGTCAGCGCCGCCGGCCTGGACCTGTTGGCCGCCCTGAAACCCGTCCGCCCCTCCCCCGCCGTCCTGCGCATCAGCCAGGACCGCCTCGCGGAAAAGCGTTTTGTGAACCAAGCCGGCGCCCGCACCGCCCCCTGGGAACCCGTCGAAACCCAAGACGACCTGACGCGCGCCATAGAAAAACTCGGCCTCCCCAGCGTCCTGAAAACCACCCGCCTCGGCTACGACGGCCGCGGCCAAGCCCTCCTGCGGGACCCCACCGACGCACCCACCGCCTGGGAACGCCTCGCCCCCCGCCCCCTCATCCTCGAGGCCTTCGTCGACTTCGCTTGTGAAATCAGCGTCATCGTCGCCCGCGGCCTGGACGGCACCGCCGTCGCCTTCGACGCCGTGGAAAACCGCCACAAACACCACATCCTCGACCTCACTTTCGCCCCCGCCCGCATCGACCCAGAGCTGGCCGCCCAGGCCCGCGCCACCGCCATCCAGATCGCCACCTCGCTCGACGTCATCGGCCTGCTGGCCGTCGAAATGTTCGTCGACCGCGACGCTACCCTCCTGGTCAACGAAATCGCCCCCCGCCCGCACAATTCGGGCCACTGGACGATCGACGCTTGCCCCGCGAGCCAGTTCGCGCTGCACATCCGCGCCATCGCCGGCCTGCCAATGCCGCCCGCCACCCGCCACAGCGACGCCGTCATGAAAAACCTGGTCGGCCCCGCCGACATGGCAGAATGGCCCGCCATCCTCGCCGCCCCCGACCTGATCCCCCACCACTACGGCAAGGCCGAAGCCCGTCCCGGCCGCAAAATGGGCCACGTAACCCACCTCTTCCCCCGCGGCTCGCTGCCCGGAGAGCACGGCGTGCGCGCCGCATTGGGCTGGCTGGCGGACGAAGAAGAAAAGGAAGGCTAGGGGCTCTGCCCCTAGGACCCCGCTGGGGCCGGAGGCCCCAGACCCCGTTTAATAAGTCAGGGAACAGGGAGGGGGGCTACGAGGACGTCACCACAAACTCGTTGCCCCCCTCCCTGTCCCCTGACCTAATGAACAGGTTCTAAGGACTTGTCCTTAGCGGGGGTGCAGGGGGCAGAGCCCCCTGGCCTTTCCTGTTCTTCTTCCGTGCGCTAACTCCCCAGGCATGCCCAGCAGCAACGACATCCGCGCCACCTTCCTCGACTACTTCGCCCGCAACGGCCACGCCGTCGTGGAATCCTCGCCTCTAGTCCCCCGCAACGACCCCACCCTGCTATTCACCAACGCGGGTATGGTGCAGTTCAAGAACGTTTTCACCGGCCAGGAGCGCCGTCCCTACAACCGCGCCACAACCGCGCAAAAATGCGTCCGCGCCGGCGGCAAACACAACGACCTCGACAATGTCGGCTACACCGCCCGCCACCACACGTTTTTCGAAATGCTCGGCAATTTCAGTTTTGGCGATTATTTCAAACCCCTCGCCATCGAGCTCGCCTGGAACCTAGTCACCCGCGATTTCGGCCTCCCGCGCGACAAACTGCTCGTCACCGTCTTTTCCGAGGATGACGACGCCGCCGCCCTTTGGCACAGCATTGCCGACCTCCCGCACGATAAAATCATCCGCATCCCGACCGCCGACAATTTCTGGCGCATGGGCGACACCGGCCCCTGCGGCCCGTGCAGCGAAATTTTTTACGACCACGGCGACCACATCGCCGGCGGCCCACCCGGCAGCGCAGATCAGGACGGCGACCGTTTCATCGAAATCTGGAACCTGGTCTTCATGCAGTTCGAGGAGGGCCCGCCCGGCACGCGCGTCCCCCTCCCCCGCCCCTCGATCGACACCGGCATGGGCCTGGAGCGCACCGCCGCCATCCTGCAAGGTGTGCACGACAACTACGATACCGACACGTTCCGCGCCCTAATAACCGCGAGCGCCGAAATAACCGGCGTCCCCCCCGACGGCCCGCACAAGGTCAGCCACCGCGTCGTCGCCGATCATTTGCGCAGCACCAGTTTCCTCATGGCCGACGGCGTGCTGCCCAGCAACGAAGGCCGCGGCTACGTGCTCCGCCGCATCATGCGCCGCGCCATGCGCCATCTACACATGATGGGCGCGAAAGACCCGGTATTCTGGCGCCTGGTGCCCGCCCTGGTGCGCCAGATGGGCGCCGCCTATCCCGAACTCGGCCGCGCCGAAAAACTCATCGAGGAAACCCTCCGCCTCGAGGAAACTCGTTTCAAAACCATGCTCGATCGCGGCCTCTCCCTGCTGACCGCCGAAATGGAACAACTAGAAGAAGGCCAGCCCCTCCCCGGCGATGTCGCGTTCAAGCTCTACGACACGTTCGGCTTCCCGCTCGATCTCACCCAGGACGCCCTGCGTGAAACCGGCCGCGCGGTCGACCTACCCGGCTTCGAAACGTCGATGCAGGCGCAGCGCGCCCGCGCCCGCGCCGCCTGGTCCGGCTCCGGCGAGGCCGCCACCGAAACCCTCTGGTTCGACCTGCGCGAAAAACTCGGCGCCACCGAATTCCTAGGCTACACTACGGAATCCGCCGAAGGCGAAATTCTGGCCATCGTGTCCGGCGGCACCGAAGTCACCAGCGCCCCGGAAAACGCCGACGTCGCCGTAATCCTCAACCAAACCCCCTTCTATGCCGAAAGCGGCGGCCAGGTCGGCGACACCGGCACCATCGCCGGCCCCAATTTTACCATCCGGATCACCGACACCCAGAAAAAACTTGGCGATCTCTTCGTACACCTCGGCCGCGTAGAATCCGGCACCGCGCAAATCGGCCAGCCGGTAGCCGCCGACGTCGATCACACCCGCCGCACCACCATCCGCGCCCACCACAGCGCCACCCACTTGTTGCATGAAGCGCTACGCCGCCTCCTCGGCACCCACGTCGCCCAAAAAGGCAGCCTGAACGCCCCGGACCGCCTGCGTTTCGACGTCAGCCACCCCAAACCGATCGCCCACGAAGAACTCCTGGCCGCCGAAACCCTGGTCAACGACCGCATCCGCGACAACAGCGAAGTCACCACCCGCCTCATGACCCCCGACGAAGCCGTCGCCGAAGGTGCGATGGCCCTGTTCGGCGAGAAATACGGCGACGAAGTCCGTGTCGTTTCGATGGGCGGCCCCGAAGGCAACAAATCCGCCTGGTCCATCGAACTTTGCGGCGGCACCCACGTCCGCCGCACCGGCGACATCGGCCTGTTCCGCATCGTCAGCGAAACCGGCGTTTCCGCCGGCGTCCGCCGCGTCGAGGCTGTCACCGGCGCCGCCGCCGAATCCTTCGTGCGCGAAAACGAACGCCGCCTGCTCGAAGCCGCAGCCACCCTGCGCGCCAGCCCCGCCGAACTCCCCGACCGCGTCACCGCCCTCATCGAGGACCGCCGCCGCCTCGAACGCCAGGTCATCGAACTGCAAAAGAAACTAGCCACCGGCACCAGCGCCTCCGCCGACGAAGACATCGGCGGCGTCAAACTATCCGCCCGCAATCTCGGCGACGTCCCCCCCCGCGACCTCAAAGGCCTCGCCGAAGCCATCGGCAAACAATCCGGCAGCGGCATAGTCGCCTTAGTATCTACAGCGGAAGGAAAAGCCAGCATAGTAGTCGGCGTTTCCCCCGACCTCACCACCCGCTTCAGCGCCGTTGACCTGGTCCGCGCCGCCGCCTCCGCGGTCGGCGGCAAAGGCGGCGGCGGCCGCCCCGACCTAGCCCAAGCCGGCGGCCCCGACGCCGCCCAAGCCTAAGCCGCCCTCCAAGCCGTCCGCGCCGCGCTCGCGGCATAAAACAAGAAAGCACTTCTTTTTGAAAAAAGAAGCAAAAACTTTTGTTAATTTAGCGCACCAATTGGAGCCG
>Ga0181531_10002770_pt1 | contig 10858 bp, 9 predicted proteins | sample PEATcosm2014_Bin_38_FD_119743 | JGI IMG/M metagenome (GOLD analysis project Ga0181531, IMG submission 119743) | Peatland microbial communities from MTU Mesocosm Facility, Houghton, MI, USA - PEATcosm2014_Bin11_10_metaG | ecosystem: Environmental > Terrestrial > Soil > Wetlands > Peat | place... | reverse complement strand
CTGGTGGAACTTCGTGTCATCCAGTAAAGAGCGGATCGAGCAGGCCAAGCAGGACTGGAAGTCCGGCCGCTTTGCTGCCGTCCCCAACGAGCACGAATTCATTCCGCTGCCGGAGTGAGTCGTCTCCATCCTGATCTGGCCGCCGCCCGTGGCCGTCTCCGAAAGTAAATTCCATGACCACCATGCTTGCGAGCGACTTGCCTCTGCCCCGGATCGGGCGCGGCAAGGTTCGCGATGTCTACGCCGTCGGCGAGGATCGCGTACTGCTCCTGACCACCGACCGCATCTCGGCCTTCGATGTGGTCATGGCCGAGACGATCCCGATGAAGGGCGCAGTGCTGACCCAGATCAGCGCCTGGTGGTTCAAAAAGCTCGAAGGCACGGTGCCGCATCACATGATCAGCGCCGACGCCGACACCATCATCCGCGAGGTGCCGGCCTTGGAAGATCACCGCGCCTCGCTTGAGGGCCGCGCGATGTTGTGCAAGCGCACAACGGTATTCCCGATCGAATGCGTGATCCGAGGTTATCTTTCAGGTTCGGCCTGGAAGGAATACGCCGCGCACGGCACGCTTGCGGGCGAGAAGCTTCCCGCGGGCCTTCTGGAAAGCGGCAAACTTGAGCCGGCGATCTTCAGCCCTGCGACCAAGGCCGAGACCGGTCATGACGAGAATATCAGTGTTGCTCGCATGCGCGAGATCGTGGGCCGTGAGGTGACCGATGCGCTGGAAACCATGACGCGCGCGATTTACGCGCTCGGCGAAAAGATCAGCCGCGATCACGGCATCGTCATCGCCGATACCAAATTCGAGTTCGGCCGCGATGCGGGAGGCCGCATCATCCTGATCGATGAAGTGATGACCCCCGACAGCTCGCGGTTCTGGGCGGCGGACGTCTATCAACCAGGTCAACCGCAACCCAGCTTCGACAAGCAGCCGCTGCGCGATTATCTCGACACTGAGCGCCGCGCCGGCCGCTGGAACGGCGAGGCTCCGCCGCCGCCGTTGCCGGCCAGCGTGGTGGAGGCGACCAGCGCCCGCTATCTCGAAGCGTATCGCCGTGTTACCGGCAACGACCTGAAGATACGGAGAGCCGACCGATGACACTGACCGTCCGAGAGATGGTGGATTCGGAGTTCGATATCGTCATCGACTATTTCTTCAAATCAACCCCGGAACATCTGGAAACGCTCGGCGTCGATCCCACACGCCTGCCTCCTCCGGGCAGTTGGCGCGAGCGTTTCCAGCGCGAGCAGGCAAAGCGGATCGAGCAGCGAACCTGGCTTGTCGTCATTTGGCTAAAGGATAACCGCCCCCTTGGTTTTTCGACGTCCGACAAGATCACCTATGGCGAACATGCCAACATGCACCTGCATGTCGTCGACCCCGAGCGCAGAAACCAGGGCTACGGCGCCGAATGTGTCCGGCACAGCGCCGACATCTATTTCGAGCGGCTGAAATTGAAACGGCTGTTCTGCGAACCGAACGCTTTCAATATTGCACCGAATCGCACGCTGCAAAAGGCCGGGTTCAAGTATCTCAAGACCCACATGACCGTGCCCGGTCCGCTCAATTTTCACCAGGCCGTAACCCGCTGGGTGATGGACCGATAGATTTGCGGCCGCAAAATTTGACCTTGTCCTCACATGTCGCACTCGTCTACGACTGAGGATAATGTTTCGGGAGTAAACGCGCGCGTGAGCATTCAGTCGGTCAGTCTGCGTCCGAAGCTGGCGCTACGCGTGATGCTCAAGGACATTCTGGGCGGCACTGCCGCCAGCGTCCTTACGATCACCTTCGGATTATCCTACGCACTCCTGATCTTTGGCGGACCGCTTTCGCCATACCTGGGCTATGGCGTCGCCGCGACGTTCATCGCATCCGCTATCCTTGCCGGCGTGATCGCGGTCGGAAGCTCGCTACCCTTCGCTGTTTCGGGGCCCGAAAGCTCGACCGCAGCCATGATGGGCATTCTGGCCTCCTCCATGGCGGAACATATCGCGGCGGCCAATCCCTCCGCATCGGTTCTCGCGCCTGTCCTGCTCACACTCGCGCTTGCGACCGTCTTGACCGGCATTGTGCTTTGCGGCTTCGGGATGACGCGCATGGGCCGCGCGATCCGCTATGTGCCGTATCCGGTGGTCGGCGGCTTTCTTGGCGCAACCGGCTTCCTGATCCTTCTCGGCGCGGTCCGCGTCATCACCGGCCAGCGCCTGCAATTTGCAACGCTCGGTCAATTCGAAAATCTCCTCACCTTGTCCAAGCTCGGCGCCGCCTGTGTCATGGCGCTCATTCTCTATATGACCTGGCACCGCTCCCGCTCGTCGTTTGGACTGCCCGCCATTCTCATCGGCGGCGTGATCGCGGCACACCTCCTGTTTTGGCTGGCCGGCATCTCGCTGGCGGAGGCGCAGGCCGCCGGCTGGACCTTTCAGCCGCCACCCAGCGTGGCTTTCATGCCGCCGTGGAGCGTCGATGGGCTTCGCACCTATCCCTGGCATCTCTTCGCAGATCTTTCGGGGAATTTGATCGCCGTCGTCTTTGTCACCGCATCATGCACGCTATTCAACACGACCGGCGTCGAGGTCGCGACCCATCGCGAAGCCAACCTGGAACGGGAGCTCAACATCACCGGCGTTGCCAACATGCTCTCAGGCATATTCGGCGGTTATACCGGCTGCATTTCCATCGGCCGATCGGTCCTCAACTTCAATAGCGGCGGCACCGGCCCGCTGTCGGGACTGACGGTGGCCGCGATCTCCCTGCTGATGCTGGTTTTTGCACCCACGCTTCTCGGCTATATGCCGAAATTCGTGCTCGGCGGCCTGCTGATCTATCTCGGGATCGATGCACTCCACAAATGGATCGTTCAGTCGCGGCGGCGGCTTTCCTTCACCGAATACCTGTCGCTGCTGGCGATTATCGTCATCATCGTGCAATGGGGTTTTATTGCCGGCATCCTGATCGGCGTCGTCATCGGCTGCGCAACGTTTGCGTTGAGCGCCTCGCGCATCGATTCCATCAAATTCAGTTTCGATGGCTTCGAATATCGAAGCTCGCTCGACCGTTCCCGCGAGCAGCTCGCGGTGCTCGCCGCGCACGGCGGATGCGTCCAGGGCCTGAACCTGCAAAGCTATCTGTTCTTCGGATCGGCCAATCGTCTCTATCAGCATGTCAAGGCGCTGCTGGCGCGTCACCCGGAATGCCGCTTCCTGGTGTTCGACTTCAAGCTGGTGACCGGTGTCGACTCCTCCGCCGCCTACAGTTTCGCCCAGATCAAGCGCACCGCGAACGACCGCGGCATCAGGCTGGTCCTGGTCAACCTTCAGGCCGCAACGGAAAAAACGTTGCGATCGAGCGAATTCGTCTCGAACGAAGTCAGCATCATGCCGGAGCTCGATCATGCCCTGGAGTGGTGCGAAAACGAGATCATCGCGCAGCACGAAGGCCGCGGCGACGAGGAAGCCTCCTTGCGAGACTGGTTCGTGCGCATTCTCGGATCCGAGGAAGACGCGATGGAATTGATCCATCGCTGCGAACGTCTGGAGGTCGGCGCCGGCGAGACCATCGTCAACGCCGGCGATGTCGCCAATTCCATGCACTTCATTCTCGACGGGCGTGTCGGCGTGATGATCCCGGCGGGCGATGGCGGCCTGACGCGGGTACGAAGTCTCGGCCGCTATACGACCATCGGAGAGATGGGCCTCGTGGCGCGCGCCCCGCGCAACGCCACCATCCAGGCCGAGGTCGCCAGCGTCCTGTATGTCCTGAGCGTCAATCAGTTCGAGGCGATCAAGACCGAGAATCCGGCACTCAGCCAGAAGCTGCTGACGTTTTTCGTCCTGGTGATGGCCGAGCGGTTGACCTTCGCCAATCGCCTGATCGGCGTGCTCAGGCGGTAAATCTGCTGCTGACCGGAACCTATCAGGCGAGTGCGTTGAGAAAGCCGCCATGGCGGTCTATGATCATTGAACGTACTCGGGTCTCAATTTCACATTGTCTTGGGGACAGAGGTAGCATCATGCGTGAATTTTGGTTTGCCGCGACCCTTGCTACGACGCTTGCCGTCACCGCGACGTTCGGCACTTGCTTACCGGCGCTGGCGCAAGATGAAGCCGATCAGAAACTGGGCAAGGTGCATTTCGCCACCACTTGCAACGAAGTCGCACAGCGGCGATTCGATCGCGCGATGCGTTATCAGCATTCGTTCTGGTATGCCGAATCGAAGGAGGTTTACGAAGAGGCGATCAAGGCCGATGCCAATTGCGCCATCGCCTATTGGGGCATCGCGTTGTCGCTGTTGAACAATCCCCACAGTGCGATCCCTGCGCCAAATCTTCCGCTTGGACTATCTGCCATCGGGAAAGCAAAAGAGATCGGCGCCAAAAGCGAGCGCGAACGCGATTACATCGATGCGCTCTCGGTCATGTATGTCGACTACGACAAGCTGCCGCAGCAGGCGCGCGTGCAATCCTATTTGAAGAAGATGGAAGAGCTCGCTGCGAAATACCCTGATGACGACGAGGCCCAGATCTTTTACGCGATTACGCTCAATGTGGCGGCCTCGCCGGCCGACAAGACCTACGCCAACCAGCTCAAGGGCGCCGCCATTCTCGAGCCGATCTGGCAGCGCCAGCCGATGCACCCCGGCGTGGCTCACTACCTGATCCATCTCTACGATTACCCGCCGATCGCCGCCAAAGGGCTGCCGGCGGCGCTTAGCTACGCCAAAATCGCGCCGCAGGCACCGCATGCCCAGCATATGCCGTCGCATATCTTCACGCGCGTCGGCTATTGGAAGGAATCGGTTGCGGCCAATCTTGCTTCCGTGCGCGCGGCCCAGGCGGGCCACGAAACTGGCGAGCAGCTTCATGGCGAGGATTATCTGGTCTACGCCTATCTGCAACTCGGACAGGATAGGGAAGCACGCGGTGTCATCGATCAAATCGAGGCCACAAGCCCAAGTCCCGACTCTTTTGGTGGCGCCTTTTCCCGCGCCGCTGCGCCCGCCCGTTACGTGATGGAGCGCTTCGACTGGAAGGGGGCGGCCGAGCTCGAGGTCAAGCCGACCAATTTTCCGCAAGTAATGGCGATCACTTACTTTGCGCGCGCGATTGGCGCCGCCCGCTCCGGCGATCCAGCCGGCGCGAAGGCCGATGCCGCCAGGCTCACCGAGATTCGCGACCAGTTGCGGGCTGCCAGGAATGACTATTGGGCCGGTCAGGTCGACGTCCAGGCGCAGACCGCGAACGCCTGGATCCTTTACGCCGACGCCAAATATGATGAGGCGCTGACGGCCATGAGTAGGGCCGCCGATGCCGAAGACAGAACCGAGAAAGCCCCGGTCACGCCCGGCCCGCTGGTGCCGGCGCGCGAGCTCTATGGTTTCATGCTGCTGGACCGCGGCATGGCCAAAGAGGCGCTGGCGGCGTTCGAGGCAACCCAGGCCAAGGAGCCGAACCGTTTCAATGGCTATGCTGGAGCGGCAAAGGCGGCCGAGATGCTCGGCGACACTCCAGTCGCGAAAGCAAACTATGAAAAGGTACTTGCGCTTGCGTCAGGTTCGGATTCCGATCGGCCGACGCTTGCCGCGGCGCGGGCTTTTGTCGCGAGCAACTAAACATGAGTAGAAACCGAAAAACCTTTATCGCCGCGGTCCTGGGCCTCATGCTCGGGGCGTTTACGGGCCTGTCGGCATTTTTCGGATGGCCGATGCTGGTCCAGAGCCAGGCGCTGGCGCCGCCGAGCCATCCGAAGTTTGCAGAAGTAAAGTGGCCGTTTCCAACCGACGAATGGGGCGAGGGCAAAGCCTTCCGTTGCGAGGCCGCCGATTGCGGCATCGAAGTCAACCTCTACATCCGCCCCAAGATCGGCTTTTGCAATTGCCTGACCGGCGTCTCGGACGACAATGAGCTCGACCGCCTGAGCGACTTTAATTTGATGGGCGACAAGCCCAAGGTTTTGGGACCGGGTCGCGAGATCAACATCGCATGGATGAAGGGCCGCAGCCGCGCCTACACCGTCACCGAGCCCTATCACGCGCCGAGTTCAGTGCTGGCGATTGCATTCAACGATCGTTGCGACGCCATTGTCGCTACCGCAACCATCGCTCACGATGGTCCCAAGGCGATCGAGCCCAGCGTCATCGAATTCCTCAACAGCGAGGTTATCGTGCACTGGGCCGAAGTGACGCTCGGGCTCTAAAGCGTTTTCGAGCGAAGTGGGAACCGGTTCGCGTAAAGAAAACGCGTCAAATGAAAATCTAGAACCCCTCTCAGATGCCCGCCATCATCACGTATTTGATCTCAAGATATTCTTCCATGCCGTGGTGCGAGCCCTCGCGGCCGAGGCCGGATTCCTTGACGCCGCCGAAGGGCGCGACTTCGCTCGTGATCAGGCCAGAGTTGACGCCGACCATGCCGGACTCCAGCGCTTCGGCCACCCGCCAGACCCGGCCGAGATCGCGGGCGTAAAAATAGGATGCGAGGCCAAACGGCGATTTGTTGCACATCGCAATCACGTCGGATTCTTCCTTGAACCGGATCACCGGCGCGAGCGGCCCGAAGGTTTCCTCGCGCGACACCAGCGCATCCGGCTTCACCTCGGCGAGCACGGTGGGCTCAAAAAAGGTGCGGCCGAGCGAGTGGCGCTTGCCGCCGGTCACGATCCTGGCGCCGCCCTTGACGGCATCCGCAATATGCCGCTCGACCTTGTCGATCGCTTCCATGTTGATCAGCGGTCCCTGCGTGACGCCCTGTTCGGTGCCGTCGCCGATCTTCATCGCCGCGACCTTCCCGGAGAGCTTCTCGACGAACTGATCGTAGATCTTGTCCTGGGCGTAGATACGATTGGCGCAGACGCAGGTCTGGCCCATGTTACGATATTTCGAGACCATCGCGCCTTCGACCGCTGCATCAATGTCGGCATCGTCAAACACCACGAACGGCGCGTTGCCGCCAAGCTCAAGCCCGAGCTTCTTCACCCCGACCGACGCCTGCTTGTAAAGAATCTTGCCGACCTCGGTCGAACCGGTGAAGCCGACAAAGCGCACCGCAGGGTGCTCGCAAAGCACGAGCCCGATCGGCGGCGCATCGCCGGTGATGACGTTGAAGACGCCCTTCGGCACACCCGCTTTTTCAGCGAGCGCCACCAGCGCCAGGGCGCTAAGCGGTGTTTCATTGGCGGGCTTGAGCACCACCGTGCAGCCCGCGGCAAGCGCCGGCGACACTTTGCGGGTGATCATCGAATTCGGGAAGTTCCAGGGCGTGATCGCGCCGCACACGCCGATCGGCTGCTTGATCGCGACAAGACGCGCATCGGCCTTCTGGGTCGGAATGGTCTCGCCGTAGACCCGCCGCGCTTCTTCCGCAAAGAACTCGACATAGGCAGCGCCGATATCGATTTCGCCGAGCGCCTCAGAGAGCGGCTTGCCCTGCTCCGAGGTCAGGATCAGCGCGAGGTCGTCGCGGTTGGCGACGATCAACTCGAACCATTTGCGCAGGATATTCGAGCGCTGCTTGGCCGTGAGCTTCGCCCAAGCGGGGAAAGCCCGTTCGGCGGCTTCAACCGCGCGGGTCGCATCCGCCGTGCCCAATTGAGCTATCTTTGCGATTTCAACACCGGTCGCCGGATTGTTGACCGGGAACTCAGGCTGCCCAACCCAGGTGCCATCGATGTAGCACTGCTCGCGCAGCAGCGAGGGATCCTTCAGGCGATCGCGCAGTGTCGGGGCGGAGGATTGCGAAGCGCGAGCGGCGGCGGTCGGGGTCATGGCGTTGCTCCTGAAAGATTTTCTGCTGCTGGGCCCCATATAGGCCGAAACTGGCCGCGATGCATCGCCCGCACGGGCGCAGGCCGCATCAAACAAACTTGCAGGGCTTTGATATCCAGACCGCGGAACGACGGGCGGTCAGGGCGGGAATCAGGCCGCGCCACTCATATAGGTTTCGCGTCGTCCGATCATGCGATCCGCCACCGCTTTGGCATCCGCCTTCGAGGAGGTCGCGCAGGTGCGGTATTCGAGGTCGGGCGTCTCCGCAGTTCCACGACGGCTGAACCAGGATTTGGAAGCGGCGGGCAACAGCGCCAGCGCCTGGGCGACGTTGTCGACGGCGCTAAAAGAATGCAGCGCACCGGTGGCGGCAAAGCGAACTTCGTAAATGCCCGGCGAGATCGGCGCTTCGAGGTTTTCGTCGCGCCCAACGCGCGGATACCGCTTCCATTCGCTCCAGGTCGAGATCATCAGGTTCCCCTTTACGCCACCCCCCCCCCTTGGTTATTTGATCCAATGGAGGGCCAAATGCAACATTCGTGCTGCATTTTTGCTTTGATCTGAACGCATTACTGAGAAGCCGGCTACGCATCCCACCATGGCAATCGTGGCGATCAACCGGATGTCGCTAACGATGCGGCCAGATTTGTCAGAAATTATGGCACGCTTGCCTTCATCCCCAGGCTGGATTGGATAACGGTCACGAGATCGCGACCCCTTCCAGGAGGTATTGCGGCATGAAACCTTCAGGAGGAAGATCAGCCGCTTCAAAAAATAACCTGGAGGAAACCCATGCATAGCAAAGCCCAGATCGACCAGATATTGCGCCAGAAAAGCGATGCCGTGGAAATTCCCGGCGTTGTCGCCGTAGCCGCCAGCGGCAAGGAGGTGATCTATCAGGGCGCGTTCGGCAAGCGTGACCTGTCCAAGCCGGACAACATGACACCAGATAGCGTGTTCTGGATTGCCTCAATGACCAAGGCAGTTACGACGGCCGCCGCGATGCAGCTCGTCGAGCAAGGCAAGCTCTCCCTCGACGCGCCGATCGGCAAGCTGCTGCCCGATCTCGCCGCGCCGCAAGTGCTGGAGGGATTCGATGCCAAGGGCGAACCGAAGCTGCGGGCCGCCAAAGGTGCGATCACGCTGCGTCAGCTCATGACCCACACCGCCGGCTTTTGCTACGACATGTGGAACGGCGAGATGGCAACGTATCTGACGAAGGCCGGCATCCCGGGCATCATCACCTGCCAGAATGCCGCGCTGAAAACGCCTGTCGCCTCGGACCCCGGCACGCGCTGGGAATACGGCACCAATATCGACTTCGTCGGGAAAGCCGTGGAAGCCGTGAGCGGCAAGAAGCTCGATGCCTATCTGCGCGACCACATGTTTGCACCGCTCGGCATGAACGACACCGGTTTCAAACTGACTGATACCATGCGCAAGCGCCTTGTGAGCATGCATGCCCGCGGAGCGGACGGAAAGCTTGAGACCTTCCCGTTCGAACTCGAACAAAATCCGGAATTCCACATGGGTGGCGGCGGCCTTTACGGCACGGCGGGTGACTACATCAAGTTCACCCAGATGATCCTCAACAAGGGCCGCGGCAATGGCAATCAGGTGCTCAAGCCTGAAACCGTCGCCACCATGAGCCAGAACCATATCGGCGAGCTCGTCGTGACCAAGATGGTTTCGGCGGCGCCGCCTTACACCAATGATGTCGACCTCTATCCGGGCATGGTCAAGAAATGGGGCCTGTCTTTCCTGATCAACACGGCGAAGACGCCCGAGGGTCGCAGTGCGGGCAGCCTCGCCTGGGCGGGTCTTGCCAATACCTATTTCTGGATCGATCCGGCACGCGACGTGGCCGGTGTGATCCTGATGCAGGTGTTGCCGTTTGCGGACGGAAAATGTCTGGAGGCTTTTGCCGGCTTCGAACGTGGGGTCTATGCCGGACTGGATGCCGCCGGCCAAAAGGCGGCGTGACTTGATTGTTCCTCTCCCCACTCTCAAGTGGGGAGAGGAAATGACGCATCAAACTGGCAGGCCGTTTTGCCGCGCCAGTTCCTTCAATGACACTCGCGGCCGCGCGCCAATGTGCTGGATGATTTCGGCTGCGGCGAGCGCGCCCAGGCGCCCGGCATTCTCATGGCCGACGCCGCGCGAAAGACCGAACAGGAAGCCTGCCGCGAACAGATCGCCCGCGCCCGTGGTGTCGACGATCCCTTCGACTGGAAACGCCGGCACCGCCGTTACGCCTTCCTTTGAAGAAACGACGCAACCCTTCTCGCTTCGTGTCACCGCTGCAAGACCGATATCGCTGCCCAATTGCTTCAGCGCAGTTTCGAAGTCGGATGTTTGATACAAGGAATGCAGCTCGGCCTCATTGGCGAAAACGAGATCGACCGTGCCTCCCCGCATCAGTTCGATAAACTCGCCGCGATAGCGGTCCACACAAAATGAATCCGAAAGGGTCAGCGCGACCTGACGGCCCGCCTGATGCGCGATCGTTGCAGCCTTCACAAAGGCTTCCTTGGCGCTTTTCGGATCCCACAGATAACCTTCCAGATAAACAAACGCGGAAGCGGCGACCTGATCGGCGTCGATATCGGCCGGCATCAATTCCTGCGCCGCGCCGAGATAGGTGTTCATCGTACGCTCGCCGTCGGGCGTCACCAGAATATAGGAGCAGCCGGTCGCGGGGCCGCTCGCTGCGGGCTTGGTCTCGAAGGCGACGCCAGCGGCGCGGATATCGTGCGTGTACAAACGGCCGATTTCATCGTCCCTGACCTTGCCGACATAAGCGGCGCGGGCACCCAGACTGGCGATACCGACAATGGTGTTGGCCGCCGATCCGCCCGACATCTTGGTCGCCGGTCCCATGTCGCCATAAATCGCAGCCGCGCGATCCTCATCGATCAGCGACATTCCACCCTTGGTCATGCCGTGACGGCTCAGAAAACCCTCATCAGTCTGCACCAGTACGTCGAAAATGGCATTGCCGATTCCGAGTACGTCGTATTTCGCTGCGGTCATGTGTCTTCCCTGAAGGGGCATCCAAAACGGGTATAGCCGCCTATCACGATCCCAG
>Ga0181531_10002769_pt1 | contig 10860 bp, 6 predicted proteins | sample PEATcosm2014_Bin_38_FD_119743 | JGI IMG/M metagenome (GOLD analysis project Ga0181531, IMG submission 119743) | Peatland microbial communities from MTU Mesocosm Facility, Houghton, MI, USA - PEATcosm2014_Bin11_10_metaG | ecosystem: Environmental > Terrestrial > Soil > Wetlands > Peat | place... | reverse complement strand
TCGCGGTTGCTTTTGCTCTCCCCCGCCGGTTCGCATCGCCGCTGGGTGCTGGAAAAATTAGGGGTCGATCCCGCTCGCGTGGAATTCGTCCTGAAGCAGGAGCGCCCCGATTATTTTGCAACCTACAGCCGCATCGATATCTGCCTCGACACCATCCCGTACAATGGCCACACCACCAGCCTCGACGCCTTCTGGATGGGCGTCCCTGTGATTACCCTTCGCGGCTCCGGCGTCGTCGGACGCGGCGGATGGAGTTTGCTCAACAATCTCGGCATGCCCGAACTGGCTGCCAAGAACCCGGAGGAATTCGCGAGCATCGCCGCCGCCTTGGCCGCCGATGTGCCCCGGCTGGCGCAATTGCGGCCAGCGCTGCGCCCGCGCATGGAGCAATCCGTCCTCATGGACGGCCCTCGATTCGCCCGAAACATGGAATCCGCCTTTCGCCAGATGTGGGTGCGATGGTGCCAAACGGACTAATTGCCAACTTCGAGCGCCAGGCCCTGAATCACCAGCAAAACCAGCGCTGGGACGACGCCGACGCCACCTGGCGGCAGATTCTGGCGATTGAGCCGTACAACGCTCAAGCGCGCTTCGGGCTGGCCAATTGTCTTTTGGTGCGGGGGAAATTCGCCGACGCCGCTGAAATTTACCGGCAATTGGCGATCGAATTGCCCGACCTTTCGGAGATTCAAAGAAACCTGGGCAGCGCTCTGTCCGAACTCAGCAAGCACAAGGAAGCCGCCGCCGTTTTTCGGCGCGGCGTTGCTTTAAGCCCCGGCGACGTCGACCTCCTCTTTCGATTGGCTGATGCTTACCGCTTTCAGAATCAATTTGATCTGGCCATTGAGACGTACAGCCGCGTGTTGCAACTCGATCCGCGCCGTGCAGTCGCCCACCTAAATCTTGGGCTGGTGCTCGAGTCGGTCGGCCGCGTCGACGAGGCCATCGCGTGCTATCAAAAATCCGAGGCGCTGGCGCCCGATGACTTGTTGCCGGCCGGCAACCGCCTTTTCGCGATGCTTCATGTTCCGCAGTTTAGCGCGGCGGAAATTGGCAGGCAGCACGCACTGTGGAACGATCGCTTCGCCCGGGCGCTGAGCCAAAATATCCCGCCGCATCTGAACGATCCCGATCCCAATCGCCGGCTGAAAATCGGCTACGTCTCGGCCGATTTTCGCGTCCATGCGGTCGCGCTGTTCCTCCTCCCCTTGCTGGCCCATCACCATCACCGGCATTTTGAGATTTTCTGCTATTCCAATGTCGCCAAGGATGATGAATTCACCGATCGCATGCGCGGCCACTCCGATATCTGGCGCGACATCCAAAAAACAAGCGACGCCCAGCTCGCCCAGCAAATCCGCGACGATCAGATCGACATCCTGATCGACCTCTCCCTCCACACGGCCGGCAATCGCCTGCTGGCTTTCGCCCGCAAACCCGCCCCCGTGCAGGCGACTTATCTCGGCTACTGCGGCTCCACCGGTTTGACAGCCATCGATTACCGCATCAGCGATCCCTACCTTGACCCTCCAGGCTCGGATGAATCCTGCTATAGCGAAAAAACGATTCGCCTTCCGCGAACTTATTGGTGTTACCGCTCCGAGTGGCCCGCGCCCCAGACCAATCCCCTTCCCGCGATGAAAAACGGGTTCGTCACGTTCGCCTGCTTCAACCATTTCTCAAAAATATCCCCCGCGACCTGGCAGACGTGGCAATCGATCCTCCGCCACGTCCCCAATTCCCGCCTCACGGTCCATGCCCCCCAGTGCTCCCGGCGCAATTCGATTGCCGAATCCTTCGCCCGCGCCGGCCTGGACCCCAAACGCCTGACATTCATCGGCAAAGTCCCGACCAGCGTGTATTACGCCAATTATCTGTCGGTCGACGTCTGCCTCGATCCGTTCCCCTACGGCGGGGGAACCACCACGTTCGACGCGGTGCGAATGGGCGTCCCTGTCGTTACCCTCCGGGGGCGCACCGCCGTCGGACGCGGGGGCGCCAGCATTCTTAGCAACCTCGGGCTGCCGCAAGCGATCGCGGAAGACGAAGAGCAATACATTCAAATCGCGGCCGCGCTTGCGGGTGATTTGAATCGGCTATCGCAATTGCGCTACACGCTGCCAGAGCGCATGCGGCAATCGCCGCTCATGGATGAATCCGCTTTTGTGCGCGACATGGAGAATCTCTACCGCCAGATGTGGCGCGCGTGGTGCGAGGAGCACCGATAACCAAGGCCGCGCAACGGCAAATTGTCCACCGCTTGGCGCGGGAGCCGGTGGATAAATTGCGGCAAGAAAAATCCCGATTCGCGGGAAAAAAAATCTTCACTAACCTAACCGTCGAGAGGTGCGATTGTTAAAGCCTGATTTAGGTTTGGAGACCCTACATTTAGTAAAGTTTTCTTTGACGAATACCAGATGTTGTGTATATTCGCGGAATCCCGATTGCGCGGGGCGCCAGGGTGCCGCGGACGGCTATGGAGCCGTAGAATAGGCGTGGACCGGTGGCGCATATCACCCCGCGCGGGATTCAAGGGCGTCGTTAGGATGATGACGTAATGGCCGCCGTGCCTCCGCTTTGCGGGGTGCAACAGGAAGTCCGCCGCGCCGGGTTGGTCAACCACGGCCTCCCGGCCGGCGCGGCAGGCAAAGGCGCGGCGCATTCGCTTGGCCCCGGAAATCCGGTGGTCGAGACTTGATCGGAGAGCAGTATGGGAATCCTTTGTGACTCGCAAATCCGTGAACTAATCGGCATCGAGCCGTTTGAAGAGAACGAAAAACGCCCGGGGAAAATCAGCTATGGAGTCTCCAGCTACGGGTACGATCTCCGCGTTGGGTCGGTGTTCAAAATTTTCACGAATGTGAATTCCGAGATCGTCGATCCGAAGAAATTCTCGGAAAGAAGTTTTGTTACCATCGACACGGACGAAACCCGTCAGGATCATGTGCTGATTCCGCCGAACAGTTTCGCGCTGTGCGAAACGGTCGAGGTGATCACCATGCCGAGGGATTATCTGGCCATCTGCGTGGGCAAGAGCACGTACGCCCGGTGCGGGATTATTGTGAACGTGACGCCGATCGAGCCGGAATGGCGCGGGCGGATTACTCTGGAAATCAGCAATACCACGCCTTTGCCGGCAAAAATATATGCCAACGAGGGAATCGCCCAGCTTCTGTTCCTCAAGGGCGAGCGCGTCTGTTCAAAGAGTTACGCCGATAAGGCGGGGAAATATCAGGACCAAAAGGGCCTGACGCTGCCCAAAGTGGATTAGGGCGCGTCGGGAAAATTGAATGGTCGTGCCTTTGTTTTGGCGCGATAATGGAAGTCCGTTGCATTTTGGGAAGGATTCTAGTCATGAAAATCGCGCGCCGCTTTTCCAAGCCCGGTCAGGATGCTCTGGGCACGGTGGAATATGAAAAACGCACCAGCCGGATCACCAATCCGGACGGGTCCGTCGTTTTCGAGATGAACGATGCGGAGATTCCCAAGAACTGGTCGCAACTGGCCACGGACATCATGGTCAGCAAATATTTTCGCAAAGCCGGCGTGCCCCAAAAGGACGAAGCGGGCAACCCCATCCGCGACGGCGAAGGCAACATCGTTACCGGTCCGGAGCGGTCCGCGCGCGAAGTGATCCACCGCCTCGCCGGATGCTGGCGATATTGGGGCGAAAAGCACGGCTATTTCGACACCGCCGAAGACGCCCAGGTCTTTTATGACGAAATCGCGTACATGCTGCTCCACCAGATGTGCGCTCCCAACAGCCCGCAATGGTTCAACACGGGATTAAACTGGGCCTACGGAATCACCGGCCCGGCCCAGGGCCATTTTTATTGCGATCCGCGCTCTGGCGAGCTACTCCGCGGCAAGGACGCCTACACCCATCCCCAACCGCATGCTTGTTTCATCCAATCCGTCCACGATGATCTGGTAAACCCCGGCGGCATCATGGATCTCTGGACCCGCGAAGCCCGTCTCTTCAAATACGGCAGCGGCACCGGTTCCAACTTCAGCATGCTCCGCGGCGAAAACGAGCCCCTCTCGGGAGGCGGAAAATCGTCAGGCTTGATGAGTTTCCTCAAAATCGGCGACCGCGCGGCCGGCGCGATTAAATCCGGCGGCACCACTCGCCGAGCCGCCAAGATGGTCTGCCTCAATCTCGATCACCCGGATGTCGAGCAGTTCATCAATTGGAAAGTGCGAGAGGAACTAAAGGTGGCCGCCATGGCCGAGGGGATCAAGCGCCTTCCCAAGGACCAGCGCGATCTGGCCGCCAAACTGGGCCTGAAGCTCGATTACGATTTCAATGGCGAAGGTTACATGACCGTCAGCGGTCAGAATTCCAACAATTCCGTGCGCATCCCCAACCGCTTCTTTAAAGCGGTGGAAGACGACGGCGTTTGGAACCTCACCAGCCGCACCAATGGAAAAGTGACCAAGAGCGTCAAGGCCCGCGATTTGTGGGAACAAATCGCGGTGGCGGCGTGGCGCTGCGCCGACCCGGGCGTTCAGTACGACGACACCATCAATCAGTGGCACACGTGCCCCAAGAGCGGCCGGATCAATGCCTCCAACCCCTGTGTGACAGGTGACACCCGCGTCCTGACCCCTGGCGGAATCTGGCGACGCATCGACCAGATGATCCATCTCCCCAGCCGCCTGGTCACCAATCTCCACCAGCAAATGATCAGCGCCACCGAAGGGGCGTTCCCGACGGGCAATCAGGAAGTCTTCGAGCTTCGCACGGTGGGCGGGTACACTTTGAAACTGACCGCCGACCATCAAGTCTGGACGCGCCATCGAGGGTTCGTCGCCGCGTGCGATCTGAACAGCTCGGATGAGGTGAAGCTTCCCGGTTCAACGGCCGCTGTTCAGGAGATTGGCCAGCCGCGCGATGGGCAGTTCTTCCAGCTCCTGGGTTTATTCGTCGCCACCGCCAACGCCCCCGCCGCGGCGGGCCGGTGTGCCATGCGTCTTTGCCTCGATGACGCCGATCAGGTCGCCCCGCTTTCGCGGTACGTCAGCCAGACCTGGTGCGCCCGCACGGATTACGAGGACGATTACGTCAATCAGCTCATGCTCACCGAATCCGACGCGGATTTTCCGGAGACCGCAGAAGGTGGTACCGCCACCGCCGTGCTGAGCAATCATCGGCTTCTGAGCCGGCTTAAAGCTTATGTCCGTCACGAGAACAGCCAGCGCCGTCTCAGCGACGACGCGTTCACCGCCGGCCTGGCAGCCCAGCGGCATATTCTTGCCGCCCTCTTCACCTGCGACGGACTCGTCCTGGACGGCACCCTCCTTCTTCCCAGTGACAGCCTCGGGCTGCTCCAAGACGTGCAATTACTCCTGCTGGGGTTCGGCGTGCAAAGCGCGGTCGTCACCGCCGAGGGTCAGGCCCTGCGGATCGACCCGCGAAATCTGGCGAATTTCGCCCGGCACATTTCCCTCCTGCCCGGCAAAAAATCTCAGGAACTCACCGCCGTCGTCGCCGGCGCTGTGCAGCAGAGCCAGGAAAATTACGACCGGGTCGAGTGCCTCACGCCGCTGGGCCGCCAGCAGGTCTTTGACCTCTCCGAGCCGGTCACGCAATCCTTCGTCGCCAACGGGCTGACGATCCATAACTGCTCGGAATACATGTTCCTCGACGACACCGCTTGCAATCTGGCCTCATTGAACGTGCTCACGTTCTTCGATGCGGAAACCCGCAGTTTCGATATCGAGGGTTATCGCCACGCGATCCGCCTGTGGACGATCGTGCTGGAAATCAGCGTTCTCATGGCCAGTTTTCCGTCGGAGGAAATCGCCCGATTGAGTTATCGCTTCCGCACACTGGGATTGGGTTACGCGAATCTGGGCGCAATGCTTATGCAGGCGGGGATGTCGTATGACAGCGAAAAAGGCCGGGCGGTTTGCGCGGCTCTCACGGCGATTCTCACGGGCGAAAGCTACGCCGCCAGCGCGGAAATGGCCCGCGAACTGGGCGCGTTCCCCGGTTACGAGGAAAACCGTCACGATATGTTGCGGGTGATCCGCAACCATCGGCGCGCCGCTTATGATGTCGCCACGAGCAGCTCCGCCCGGAAGGGCCTGGGCGATTTTGAGCAGCTTGACATCCGTCCGGTTGGCATGGATGCCGCGCAGTTTTCCGATAAGGACCCGCTGGCCTCGACGCGCCTGCTCCGGGCGGCCCAGGAATGCTGGGACCGCTCGCTGCTCATGGGCGAACGCCACGGATTCCGAAACGCGCAGACTACGGTGATCGCGCCCACCGGCACCATCGGCCTGCTCATGGATTGCGACACCACAGGCGTCGAACCCGATTTTGCACTCGTCAAATTCAAGAAACTCGCCGGCGGCGGGTATTTCAAAATCGCCAACCAGTCGCTGCGCCCCGCGCTGGTCAACCTCGGCTATGCGGCCGAGCAGGTTCACGACATCCTCCGTTATGTGATGGGAACCCTCACGCTCCACGACGCGCCGCATGTTAATTACGAAGCCCTGCGTCAACTCGGCTTCACCGCGGCCGAACTGGATAAAATCGAAGAGACCCTCCCCGCGCAATTCGAGATCGGCTTCGCCTTTAGCCCCTGGTCGATCGGGGCTGAGACACTCAAACGGCTCAACATTCCCGAATCCACCTGGAAAAGCCCCAATTTTAATCTCCTCCAACATTTGGGGTTCAGCAAAAAGCAAATCGCCGACGCCAACGATGTCATCTGCGGGCGAAGCACTGCCGAAGGCGCACCGCATCTTCGCGAAGAGCACTACGCGGTCTTCGACTGCGCGAATAAATGCGGCCGCCATGGCGAGCGATTCATCGCCGTCGAAGGCCATATCCGAATGATGGCGGCGGCGCAGCCGTTTATCACCGGCGCGATTTCCAAAACCATCAACCTCCCCAACGAAGCCAGCATTGAGGACATCAAGGGGAGCTATTACCTCAGTTGGAAGCTGGGCCTCAAGGCCAACGCTCTTTATCGCGACGGCTCCAAGCTCAGCCAGCCGCTGAACGTCAAGAGTGATGAAGAACTGGAAAAGGTCGAGGAGGACGACGAGGAAGGCGTCCAAGCCGCTCGCGAGGAAGTGGCGCAGGAAGTCATCAGCGCCGCGCAAACCATGTTCGGCATCAAATCCGCCAGCAGCGATAATCTCTCGCCGGCGCATACTCACGTGGTCGAAAAAATCGTCGAGCGGATTGTCGAGCGTCCGCTGCGCCGCCGCCTTCCCGACACACGCAACGCCATGACCCATAAATTCGACGTCGGCGGGCACGAAGGGTACATCACCGTCGGCCTCTACGAAGACGGCAGCCCCGGGGAAATCTTCATCCGCGTAGCCAAGGAAGGGAGCACGATCGGCGGCCTGATGGACACCATCGCCACGCTCGTCTCGGTCAGCCTGCAATACGGCGTCCCCGTCGAATCGCTCGTCCGAAAATTCGAGCACGTTCGCTTCGAGCCCGCCGGCCTAACCCGGAACCCGGAAATCCCCTTCGCCAAGAGTCTGGTCGATTACATCTTCCGCTGGCTCGCCATGGAATTCGTCCACGGCTACCGCGCCGCCAACGCCCCCAAGCGCGAGCGCACGGCGCCGCCCGAGATCGAATCCCCTGCCGAAGCCCTCGAGGCGCCGCCAGCCAAAAAAGGCGGCAACGGCCACGGCCCCCGCATCGAACCCGACACCGCGCGTTCCTTCGCCTACACGGATGAAGAGATTCAAGCCGCCAAAACGGTGGAACCCGCCGAGCCGTCGGTCGCCCCGAATTTGCGATTGGCTATCGTCGCCGATCCCCTAAGTCGCCAAAGTTCAGAGATGCAAGCGGACGCGCCCGCCTGCGACGTGTGCGGAAGCATCACCGTCCGCAGCGGCACCTGCTACAAATGCCTGAACTGCGGAAACTCCATGGGCTGCAGCTAAGCCATGCCAATCCCTTCTCGCCATTTCTCAGGTGCATGCAGTACCCATGGGGACAGATCCAGAGGGGAATCCGACCGGCGAGAAACGGACGCAAGAAAAAGTAGCCGCTGAATCGGCTCTGAGGGAATTCACCATAGTCGATGCGACCGCTTTTGGCAGTTCCATTTCAACGCAATAAATCGCCCGCATACGCCACGTAGACGGCCGCTTCCTGTAAGCCTCTCCAAACTAACATTATCCGGACGTTCTTATCCAATCTGCAGGGGCGTTTCGGTTTGCCGCCGTCGGTTCGTGGTGTAGGTTCGCTGTGATCCCTTACAGCGAAGGCATCGCGTCCGGTGGGCGCGAGCCGGGCGATCACTTTGGGCGAAGTTTCCGTCCCTTTTGTTCCTGGGAGAAACCGATGTTCAGCACCCTCCGCGGCCGCAGTCTCAGCGCTTTGGCGACTCTTCTCGTCGCCGGTCTGTTCACCGCCACCGCCCATGCCACACCCGTTACTATCACGTCGGGCGATTCCTCCCTGACCTACGATCCGGCCTCCGAGCACGGCCAGCTCAGTTGGGACGTCGACGGCGTCAACCAGGAATCCGAAGCCTGGCTCTGGGGCACCAACACCGACAACGCCCAGGCCCAGGTCACTAATGTCTTCTCCACGGCCAACCTTATGTCCGCCACCTTCACCGGCGACGGATTCAACATGGTTCTCGGCATCACCCTCACCGGCGCCACCCCCGGCAGCGGAACCGCCGCCGTGAATGAGACCTTCACCTTCAACAACACCAGCGACGCGTCCATGAACCTCGAACTGGTCGATTACGAACATTTCATCATCGGCGGCACCGCCGGCAATAACACCCTCACCCTCAGCGGCTCCCCCGTGAACACCGCCACGCAAACCGATCCGCTGGGCGATTCCGTCAACGTCACCGCCACCGGCGGCGCCTCCGCCCCCGATGAATTCCAGATCGGCACCGGCGGCTCCGTCCTGTCCGCTCTCAGCAGCTCCAGCACCTACTTCCTCAACGACAACAGCACCGGCCCGCTCTTCGGGGACGACGATTTCGCCTTCGAATGGAACCCGACGGTTGCCGCCGGCGGCAGCTTCCAGATCAGCGTCAACAAACTCATCCAGCCCGGAGGCCAGGCCGTCCCCCTCCCCAGCGCGGCGTATGGCGCCTCGCTCCTCCTCGGCCTCCTCGCGGCCGTCCGTATCACCCAAAAGGGCCTTCGCGCCCTGGCCTGATATTGGCCGCCGGATACCGTGTCCTTTAAATGCGAGTGGTTCGCGCGGGATCTCCGCCTGCGAACCTCGCCGATTGAACCACGCGGCGCCCTGTACGACAAACTTTTCGCTGTCGCACGGGAGGAGGGTCTGACTCACTTGCGGATCGCCGGGCCGTCGGCGCGTTATCATGGCGAAAAGAGATGACCGACAATCCCCGTACACCAGGCCCAACGGCCGCGGCGCTGGCGGTGCTCGACAACGACGCCCGGTGGGCGGCGGAATGGCTCCAGACGCGCTCCGACCTAACCCTACACGTCATTGCGCTGGATGAGCGGTGCGCCCAAACTCTGCGCCAAGCATTGGCCGATCCAATTACCGCGGGCCGCGTGGTAATAACCGCTGGAAACCAAATCGAATGGTCCGCATCATCCCAGTGGAAATTCGGCTTCCACCCTACCATTGACGACTATTGCCGCCGCCACCAAGTCGCGCATTTGAGCTTGCTCTACTTGCAGGCGACGGGACTGGAATTGGAAATCCTGCGCGGCTCCGTGGATCTGTTGCGAAGAGGCGACGTCGATCTGATTCAATTCGAATACAGCGGCCATTTTAAAAAAGCCGGCATCACCCTGCACGAGCTATATGCCTACCTCATCCCCTTCGGCTACCGACTCTTCCGACTCGCCGACGAGAAACTTCAACCCCAGGGTGAAATTCTCCCCGCCGATGAAAATTACCATCCGGCCGAGTTGGTAGCCATGCGCTCCCAGCCGACCGACCCCCCAAAACGCGACGAGTCGTCGTGCGTCGCCATGTCTTCGGTGCTGGGCGGTAACGGCCGCTTCGCCAACCAACTTTTTCAATACGCATTCTTGCGTATCCTGGCGCGACACCACGGCATGGACGTCCAGACCTCTCCCTGGATTGGCCAACTGCTATTCGGACACGACGATCCTCCCCCCGTCGGACAGCCCCCCATCTGCGTCGAAGGACGCGAAATCGCCGAAGGCGTATTCCCCGATTGGCTTATGGCAACCCACCGGGGAAGCATCGACCTCTGGGGCTATTTTGGATTCGACACGGTTCATTACGCCCCATATCGCGATTTCTTCCGATCGCTCTACCGACCGCTTGAACCGATCGAACGACCCATGAAATCCGCCGTGGAAAATCTCCGCGCCGACGGCCACACGCTGGTCGGGATGCACCTCCGCCGCGGCGATTTCGGCTCCGGCAAGTTCTTCATCGCCCCCACCGAATGGTATGTAAAATTCCTGAAAGAACTCTGGCCAACCCTCAACCGCCCGATCCTGCTCATCGCCTCCGACGAGCCGCAAAAAGTCCTTGCCGACTTCGCCGATTTCACCCCCCGCACCGCCGCCGACCTCGGCATGCGCCTTCCCCAGGCCCCCTTCTACCCTGATTTTTATCTCCTCACCCAATGCGACGTGCTGGCAATTTCCAACAGCTCCTTCTCCTTTGTCGCCGCGATGCTCAACGAGAGAGCCAAAATCTTCTGCAGGCCGCATCTTCACCTTCAAAAGCTCATCCCGTTCGATCCCTGGAACGCCTCGCCCCAGTTGCACCGGGAATTGGGCAAGCCCCTGCGGCAATCCGTCACGGAACTAATCGAACACCATAGGGCGGCGGCAACCAAGCCGCGCGACTAAACGATTGGCCGCACACGACCGTCCCCGTGCCCGCTCGACTTGCCC
>Ga0181531_10002767_pt1 | contig 10863 bp, 10 predicted proteins | sample PEATcosm2014_Bin_38_FD_119743 | JGI IMG/M metagenome (GOLD analysis project Ga0181531, IMG submission 119743) | Peatland microbial communities from MTU Mesocosm Facility, Houghton, MI, USA - PEATcosm2014_Bin11_10_metaG | ecosystem: Environmental > Terrestrial > Soil > Wetlands > Peat | place... | reverse complement strand
CGGTAATTCCCGGCCCGCTCACGCTCGAGGAGTTCACCACCGGCGGCGATACAACGGTGTTGTTCAGGCTGGACGCCAGGTTTCCCGTCGTCGACCCCGGCACATTCAGCCCCACGTTCAGCAAATTCGTCGACCCGCTAAACGGTCCGATGTTATACACAAAATTGCTGCTCAAGCTTCCGTTTGCCGCAGTGTCCGATTTGAACGTCCCCGTCCACGACGGCGTATACCCCAGGTTCAACACCGTGCTCCCCGCCACAAAGCTTTCGCCCGCCGTCACCGTCGAATCCAGCTTGAATTTCGTCGACCCGCCCGTGGTCACATTCAATACGCCCGGCGTAACGCTCGCCGACGCCGTAATCCCCAAATCGCTCCACGGAAACGGCCCCGCGCTCTGGCTCGTGATTCCATACGTAGCCGTTTCCGACGCACCCGTATCCACAGTGACCGTCTGCGAATTTGCGGCTATGGCAAGGAGTAGAAAGCAGCAAGCTGCGGTGAGAAAACGCACAAACGATCCCATATGCACCCCCGTGCATCAAGTCGGAAACTGGCATTCCCGCTGATACCGCCACGGTCGAGATCTGCGCGGAATTGCGACAACTCTTCTTAAACTACGGCACTTTTGTTTCCAAGTTGGAAATTTCGTAAATCCACTATTTCCAATACGTTTTCCACAGGCATCGGTAAAATTTTGCACACTTTATCCCAACCACTGCTCACCCGCGCCGCTATTCCGCAATTCCCGCTCGCCGACGGTAAAGCCGACGCCGCGGGCAGATCCGGTTAGATTGCTCGCCAGAATAGCGATTTATCGCAACGATTTTGTCGCAACGTCGGCGCGAAGTTGAGATGGGCAACCTGGAGCAGTGATCAAGCAGCTCGGATACGTTAGCGCCACCAAAAATGCGCAATTCGTAAGCGCTTCCGGTCCCCCCGCCCCCACTCACGGACACCCCGCGCCCTGTGCTGAATCGATATTTTAATGAGTTTTTAACCATCGCTAAACATACTGTTAATTGCTATTGACAATCGAAAATTTCCATAGTAGTTTCCGCGCGTCTCGGGAGCTTTTTTTTGGGGAAGTTCTCGGAGTTGGCAGATTTCGTGGCTCGCGATTGCGGCTCGGGGTGGGCGGCAACGCGCTTTCCCAATGCAACCCAGGGCTCCCGCAAAGGAGCTGTACCTTGCGAAAGAACATGCTGCAGCGGTTCGGTGCCGTGCTGTGCTCGCTGTCTTTCACCATTGTCTCGGCCTCTCCGGTCTTCGCGCGAAACAGCGACACCGCGAAAGATACCACCAAGGAAGACGCCGCAAAGACCAACTCGGGAACTACCACTACCACGACCAGCACCGCGAACACCAACGCCAAGCCCGCTACCGCCGCGGATCCATCCGCCACTCCCATGGTGGCCAACACCAAGGTTACCGCGCTTCTGAACGTCCTCGTCAGCAAGGGCGTCATCGCGCCGGCCGAAGCCGCGGAAATTCGCAGCGCCGCTCCCGAAGCAGAATTCCAACTCTTGGTCGAAGCTCTCAGCCGCAAGGGCGTCTTGACCGCTGCGGATCTGAACGCCGCCGCCGCGCAACCCGCCTCCGAAACCGCTTCCTCCCGCGCGCCAGAAGCCTACTCGAGTGTCTACGGCAGCGGGGAGAATCAGACCCCCACCTCCCAGACCGGTGTGCAAGCCCCGGGCACTGCGGTCGGCACCCGCGCATCCGTGCCGGTTAGCTCGCCCACGGTGGTCGCCGCCGTCGCTCCCGTGCGCGTGTTACCCGTGGATCCCCCCAAGAAGGACGGTCTGGTTCCCGCGTTCAAAACCGGAAAAATCAGCATTACGCCGTTCGGATTCATCAAGGCCAGCGCGGTGCATGATTCCAGTTCGCCGAACGGCGACGACTTTCCGTTCGTCGGCTTGTTCCTCAGTTCGACCAATGCCTTGAGCACCGGCCCCACGACCGATCCGGAATTCCACCTGAAGGCTCGCTCCACGCGCCTGGGGGCCAACTTTGAGTGGCCAGATGCCTCCCCGAAGCTGACGTTTACCGGCAAAGTCGAAGGCGACTACGAAGGCAACTTTAGCGAAGTCGACAACCGCGACGTCTCCTCCATTCGCAGCAACGCGTTCCAACTCCGCCAGGCTTGGGTGCGCATGGATTACGCCGCCACGGACGCCACCGACTTGTTCTTCGAGGGTGGCCAGGACTGGGCGATCTTCTCCTCGACCGTTCTTCCTAACCTGTTTGAAACCACCTTCCTCGGTGCGTACTACGGCACGCTCTATGAGCGCTCGCCGCAAATGCGCTTCGGCGTGGTACAGAAGATCAGCGACTGGCACAAGTTCAAATTCTCGCCGGAAATCGCTCTTATGATGCCCAGCAGCGGGCAAATCGAGAAGCTCGGGTCGCTGGGGCTGCAGGGCCAAATCGGCCAAGGCGAGCGCGAAGGCGCGGATTCCGGACGTCCTGAACTGGAAGCGAGAACCGTATTTCAATGGCAACTGGACGACGCCCCGGGCGTCGCGGCAGCCCAATTGTTCTGGGCCGGTTTTTACTCCCGCCGCGAGTCCATCATCACCAGCGATGCGGTACTCTCTCCTTTCGGTGGCGTGCCTCTGTCCTATCCAGCGGGCATCGCCGCCACCTACGCTGCCGCGTTTCCCGCGGGCTTCACCGTATCCAGCAAACAGTACGGCGACCAGGTGGGCATCAGCTTGCCCACCCGCTGGGCTACCCTGGTGGCCACCGGCTACTTCGGCGGCGACCTGCGCTTCTTCTTCGGCGGCCAAGTCAATTCCTACTTCACGGACACCGCCAGCCTAAGCAACCCGCTCACCTACGCCACGCTCGACGGTGGTCCACTGGCCGCCGCCGGCGGCGCCATTTTGGCCACCAATTCCTCGGGAGCTGTAGTGGTCGCTCCGCAACGGCCCATCCGCTCCTTTGGCGGCTTCATCAACCTCGGCTTACCCATCTCTCGCTGGTTCAACGCCAATCCCGCCGGGCACAACGCCGGATGGCAGGCCTACCTGCACTTTGGCAAGGACCAGGTGGTGTCCAAGGATCTGGCCAACCTTACCGCCAACGACAACGGCGAACTGCCGTTGCGTATGGGCAAAATGGCGGCCTTTACGCTCTACTACAAGTTCAACCCTTGGTGCACCTTCGGCTTCGAACAATCCATCTACGCCACGCGGCTCAACGCCAATACGGGCGCGGCCTACACGATTGCCGGGACGCCGTCGAATGAATGGCAGGATCACCGCACCGAGTTCGGTCCGGTGTTCACGTTCTAGGACGACCCTGTAAATCTGCGGAAGCTGGCATCCTTGGCTGGGCTTGAGCGCGAGGATGCCAGTCTTTACGCTCTATCCTGGTTGTGCGAATGAGTGAAGGGCCGGGTATCTTCTCCCGCAGTAGAAAAGGGAAGGACGTTATGGGCTCCGTATCAAAGTTACTCACACTCCTATCCGCGACGCTTCTGGTGACCAGCGCGTCCGCCGATGAGCTGGCGCATCCTTATTACCCGATGCATCTCAAAGTAGTTCACGCGGAATTCCACAATCTGGCGGATAACAACGCGGTTCCCAAGAATTGCGATATGGAGAATTTTGACGCCTATTGCAACGAAAGCAGGAACGCTTACGGAGAAGCCACCATGGTGGTGCAGGACTCCCACGGGGATACCTACACCATCGCTTGCACCGTGGATTCCCGCTGGTCCAAATGCTCGGCCCTCCCCGTGGGCTTCAAGTTTGACGGGCGCCAGGAAAAAGGCGGCCTGACCATCGTCTACGAGGATTCCCACGGCCGCGATAAAAAGGAGTTCTTCCGCCTGCTGGACACCAAGCTCGCTCCTGCGCCGGCCGCCGCTGCCGACTCTCCACCGCCCGACGCCGCCGCGAATACCCAATCCCGCGGGGCTACACGCTCTTCCGCTCCTGCCGCCCCAACCAGCAGCGACGTCTCGGCTCAGCCGTTTTCCTCGGCGCTTCCTTCGTATTTCGGGTCGAGCGCTTCAAGAGACACCGTCCGCTGCACCTTTAGCACCACGCCCGCCGGTGCGGACATTGCCCTCGACGGCAAATACGTCGGCAGCACACCGTCGCAGATCACCCTTTCAACCGGGGCACACACCGTGGTCCTCACGCTGCCCGGCTTCACCCCTTGGAAGCGCGATCTCACGGTGCTGCCGGCCTCGGAACTAAACGTCAGCGCGGTTTTGCAAAAGCAATAGCCTTAAATCGTACGAGAACGAAACGTAGATAGATCGCTACTCCATCGGAGGCAGCATGGCGAACTCGGCGCAAATTGCAGGGAATCCGGGGTACGGCATCTGGCGGGTGATTATGGCGTCCTCCGTGGGCACCATGATCGAATGGTACGACTTCTATATCTTCGGAAGCCTCACCGCCGTCTTGGCGTTAAAATTTTATCCGCCCGGTAACGATACTTTCGCTTACGTAGCCTACCTGGCCACTTTCGCCGTCGGATTCCTGGTCCGCCCCTTCGGCGCCCTCTTCTTCGGGCGCATCGGCGACCTCATCGGCAGGAAGTACGCGTTCCTCGTGACCCTCTCCATCATGGGTTTCTCCACCTTCGCAATCGGCCTGTTGCCCACCTACGCCACCGCCCATTGGTTCGCGCCCGTAACCCTCATCGTGATTCGTGTTCTGCAGGGTCTCGCCCTCGGCGGCGAATACGGCGGCGCGGCGGTATACGTTGGCGAGCACGTTCCCGATAACAAACGAGGCTACTACACCAGCTTCATCCAGATCACCGCCACCCTGGGCCTTTTCGTCTCCTTGATCGTCATCCTGATCACCCAGCAGTCCATGTCCAAGGAAGACTTCGCCGCTTACGGCTGGCGCATTCCCTTCCTCATCTCCATCATCCTGGTGATCATCTCCCTGTACATCCGCCTCAAGATGAAGGAATCGCCCATCTTCGCCCAGCTCAAGGCCGCCGGCATGACCTCCCTGCAGCCCCTCACCGACGCCTTCACCAAATGGGCCAACCTCAAACTAGTGCTCATCTCCCTCTTTGGCGCCACCGCCGGCCAGGGCGTGGTGTGGTACACCGGCCAGTTTTACGCCCTTTTTTACATGCAGACCATCCTCAAGGTAAATCCCAAAACCGCCAACATCGTGGTGGCTATCGCTCTGCTTCTCGGCATGCCCTTCTTCACCGTAGTCGGCGCACTCTCCGACAAAATCGGCCGCAAGAAACTCATGATGGCCGGCTGCCTTCTGGCCGTATTGTTTTACATTCCCATCTATAAGGCCATGGAAGGTGCCGCCGGCAACCACGTGGTCACCGTAAAATCCGCCATCAACAAGGTCACCGGCGCCACCTCCCTCACGGCCATGACCACGGACGCCACCACCGGCGCGCTCGTCGCCGCCAAAGAAGCCGCCAGTCCCAACCTGCCCATGTTGGTTTTTCTCGTCTTCGTGCAAGTCTTGTTCGTCTGCCTGGTGTACGGACCCATCGCCGCGTACCTCATCGAAGCCTTCCCGGCCAAAATCCGCTACACCTCTCTCAGCCTGCCCTACCACATCGGTAACGGCGTCTTTGGCGGCATGCTGCCGCTCATCGGCTTATGGACGGTAGCCGCCACCGGCCACATCTATGCCGGCCTTTACTACCCCATGATCGTCGCCGGCATCACCTTTATAGTGGGCAGCCTACTGCTGAAGGAAACCAACGGCACGCGCATCTGGGCGGAAACCAGCGAGGCCATGCCCACACCTCTCGGCAACTGACCCTTGGCGCAAGCTGTTGACGCCGCCTTAGGCTCGTGCTGGAAATCGGCGCGAACGTGACGGCGTGATCAACGACGGATCTCCGTAGCGAAAAAACCGAAGCGTCATATTCGCGGTTGTTCTGCGGATGTGTCAGATACGCCGGCGCCGGAAACAGTCTCTGCCAATTGCGCCCCTCCCGCCCGCAGTGCTAAGCTCCGCCACGGCGTAGCCGTTCGCCCTCGCAAAACTTGGCGAGCGAATAGCCCGTTCCGCAGCTGCAGCCTTTTGGGAGGTCCACCGCATGCCCGCTTCGATCGCCGCCAAAAAGCAACGCGGCAGCAGCGCCCTGGTGCAGGTAGTGTGGATCCTGGTGGCCCTGCTGGTGATCGCGGCCGTCGGTTATCACTTCCTAACCCACTACCAGGAATCTCACGTCGTCTTCACCACGCCCTATCAAGCCGTGCTGCTAACCAACGGCGCCGTCTACTTCGGCCACTTGCAGGACTACGGCTCCCCGCATCCCGTCCTCGTCGACGCTTACTACATCGTCACAGAATCAGACCCTAACACAAAGCAGACCAGTAACGTCCTGGTCAAACGCGGCAAAGAATTGCACGCCCCCGATCGCATGTACCTCAACCCCGCGCAAATCCTCCTGGTCGAACCCGTAGGCACCACCTCCAAAGTCGCCCAACTCATCGAACAAGCCAAATAAAACCAGCAACGATGCGCTGTTGACTTTCGCTCTGTTGGGGGTGGTCCACGCGAACGTTTCTGCACGCCGCACGCTCAGGTTTTCGCGCGAGGTCCGCCATTGCCGGGATCGCTATAACCACGTTCCATTTCCGCCAGCATTCCATCAATGTCTCCAGACGGAAACTCATGCCGCACCGCCGCGCGCACCGCATCCAGCTTCTTCTCCACGCTGCCCCCAGGCTCGTCCCGGCGCGCGACGGCCAACGCTCCGCGGACCCACTGCGCAATCGACATCCCCCGCGCCAGCGCAATCTGCCGTATCTCCCGATATTCCGTATCCTGCAAGATCACTTGTAACCGCTTACCCATAGCATGACTCCATATCACTCATTTGCCTGAGCCAACCTTGCACATCCGCCCATCAGTGGCTAGCCGCCTTCACCCCGTTCGCGCGATCAATCCCTTTCTGCGTATCCCCCGTATGCGCCGCTCCCGCCAAAAATACAAAATCCTTCACCACCAAATCTCCCGCCGCCCCTCCGCGCCGCAACACCTCCTCCGCCGCCAGCGCATCGCGAAACCCGCGCACCACCTGTTCCGCCACCTCGCCCGTCGGAAAACCCGTCACCCCGCCATCCAAAATCGTCGGCGCAAAATACGGATGCTCCACCCCCAACCGGTTCGCCTCCCGCCAGGCAATTTTCCCCACCTGATACATCCGCGCGGGCGTAAAGCTCGCCGCGTCCCCCAGCCCAATAATCAAAACTCGCTTCGCGCCAGGCATTCCTTCGCCCGGCGTCAGTAAAATCGTCTCCCCCAACTCTCCATTGAACAGCCCCGGCTTCCTAACCTGTTCCAGCAACCCATGCAGTTTCTCGTTGATCTCGGCCAGCGACCCGTTCAGCACGTTCCCCGGCCCCGCCGCAAACAAACAAAAAATCTGCAACTCCGTCTTCGTCTCCGCCGGACTCTGCGCCACCACTTTCACGCTCACCGCCGCGGCATTCGCAGGCGCATTGGCCACTACCGTCTGCCCAAAACACCCGCAACCCACTCCCATCAGCACCACACTCGCCGCCACCGCCCTACCCCACTTCGCTCGCCTCATTTGCTCTCCTTAGTTGTATTTTGTCCGCCACACATATTCCTATTTCGCCAATCGCGTCGCCCGCCGCAAAATCCGCTATGTCCCATGCATGGGCCAACTAATCGCCTACGCCCGCATCAACAATATCGTCCCACCCTGGTCCAAATAATCTACATCGTTCACTATCTCTAGTCTGCAATCCGGGACAGTTTTGAAACCCGGGTTCCGAACGGCATCGTCCTACCTCCGGTTATCACTTTGTCCTACACAAAACAGTACTATCATGTGGACTCGGTTTGGGACCCAACAATGCCGAAGAACCTAAGCAGACCGGGAGCTATCCACCTTCGAATCGTCGAAGTCTTAAAGCTTTTTCCAGACGGCATTTCTGGCGGCCAGATCAGACAGGAACATTGCTAGTACAGACCACAAGAAGCGCAGAGGCTGATGTGGCACGAGCGAAAGTGGAACTTTTCCCCGTGTTTCAGGAGCACAGGTACGCGGCCTCAGGTCGACGTATTCTCGACGGATCTTTGTGAGGCTGCCAGTTTAGGTCCTAGAGCCCAGCGTAAGTTCAACAGTCTGTAGGAGCGACTTGATTTCCGTCTCGGCGAAGTCTTGGCAGTCGGAATATAGCTTTAGCAATAGCCCGGGCAGAGTTTCAGTAAGGGAGGGGAGAACCTGCTCAAATTGCGAAAATGATCGACGAAAAGAACGCACTCTCTCCAAGTTTTCGCCCAATCGCAGTTGTCGTTCTTTGTCGTCCTCCCAGGTGCGCTTCCAGTACAAACAGGTAAGGCAAGATATAACACAACGAGTCCCGTCGTGAGACAAGAATGATTCCCAGCCAGTCCTCGCAAGCGAAAGAACCTTTAACGAATCGTCCCGGCGTTTCTCGCTGTTGCAATTTCGGCATACCACCAATACATTGCCTGGAGCGTGGAGGCCCGCGCGAAAACGATTCATTCCGTCGAGATGCTCAATAACCGAAACCGTGTCCGCCAAATTGCGAGAGCAATATGGGCACCGGTTGTTAAACCAGCCCCGAACATGGTTTTCGTATGCCTCGCTATCCACTTTGATGGGCCAGTCCTCAATGATCCTTTGACTTAATTCATGAAGAAACATACTCACCAGCTTGTTCGCCACATCCGATTTGGCCCGTCGGGTTGCAGAGCGTAATTGAGAAGTGGGGTCTCTCACGTCTCCCCATCCTCGAGCAGCCAACCAACGTCCACTCCTAGCACTTTTGCGAGTGCCTTAAGCTCGTAGTCGAGCACGTGCCGCAAATTGTTCTCAATTTTTGCAATTGCGGCTCGATCGAGCTGAATCCCGAGCCGAGCCAGCTTCCCCGAAAGTGCGTCCTGCGTAAGTGCTGGATTGCAGCCTCGGCGTGCCTCAGCCACACGTCTGCCGACAATGTTTTTCCCCGCTGGCTTCTTGACCACAGGCTGAGAGTACCTTCCGTAGCAGCCTAAAATGTTCTAAACTGGAACACTAAAGCGAGAGGTTGGCGCGAGAAATTGTTTGATTTCCCTTGGGCTAACAAGGAGAGGAATCGACCCGGCATGCTTATTACGCGGAGATTCTGGTGCTGTAATGGACGGGCCACGAAGGCGATACATATCGACGTGCGCACGCGCAAGGGAGTCGGCCAGTCAGAAGCGGGTATAAAGGCAGAAGCTTTTGCTTCGTGGAAGCTGAAGAATGAATATGTTTTTACGGTGAGAATTTCAAGGCGCGGCGCTGCACAATCACGATAGGGCCACCGCGATGAGAATTGAGCGCTTGCGACCTGCTGCCGGGTGATGGTGGGGCCGCTTCAGTTTACGCACCTTCAGCTACTACGCGCGGCGCAGCTCTTCGCGAATTACGCGTCGCAGCGTGCTTTCCAGCGGTTCGTTGACCCGGCCGATATGTTGGCGTAAAGCTTCGTTAATGGCGCTCTGATAGTTTCCGCCGCCTGGTGACCGCAATCAGGCGGGGCGTAACGCTGCGGCGCGGAAGCGAATGCCCGATGCGACCGTGAGCACCAAGAAGAGCGTCAACACTACGAGCTGCGTAATCTTGAATGGCGGCTCCGTTGCCGTGGGCGCGAGCGCGAGCAGCGCCGGCACTTTTTGGAACGATTGCACGATCAGCACGAACACATTGAAGTACAGCGCGAGCACCGCGGTGACGGCGTACGTCCGGCTCCATCCGCCCGCCAGGTGCTGCCCGTACTTCGCGTACATCGCCACCAGCACCAGTACCGTATCGATAATGCCCACGCCGTACGACGGCTTGAACCCGTGATACGGAAAGAGAAACCCGGTGATGTCCGTGAGCAGCGTGCTGTAGAGAAAAATCGCCGTTAAACCGTTCAACGGTTTCGCCGCCAGCAAACCGAACGCCACAATCAATCCCGCGCCAATGCCAATCAAGCTGATCAACACATGCACCAACGTGTACAGCTCAAGTCCGCTCATCCGGTGACCTCTTCTCCTGAAGTTTTATTTTTTCTGACCCTTGCCGGTTCTACAAATCTTTCGTCGGGCATGCACCTACAGACCCAAATCGCTCAGGCTCGCATGATCGTCCGGACGGCGTCCCAGCGGCCAGTGAAATTTGCGCTCCGCTTCTTTAATCGGCAAATCGTTGATGCACGCAAACCGCTTGCGCATCAATCCAAACTCGTCAAACTCCCAATTTTCGTTGCCGTACGAGCGATACCAGTTTCCCGAATCGTCGTGGCTCTCGTACGCAAACCGCACCGCGATGTGGTTCCCGTCATACGCCCACAATTCCTTGATCAGCCGGTAATCCAATTCCTTCGACCACTTGCGTTTCAGAAACGCCACAATTTCCGCGCGCCCATTGATAAATTCCGCGCGATTCCGCCAGTACGAATCGATGCTGTACGCCAGCGACACTTTCTCCGGTTCGCGCGAATTCCACGCGTCTTCCGCGCCACGCACCTTAATAATCGCCGTCTCCCGCGTGAACGGCGGCAACGGCGGCCGCGTCGTCGCCGCGCTGCCGCTAGTTCCCGAAGCTCCGCCGGCCGCGGCGACAGAAACATTTTGCGATTTCTCAATGCTCATCGTTCCTCCTCTCCTGCTGTCCTGACCCGCTGCATTCGATCTGCGGGCAAACTATAAACACGTTCCCCCAGCTCGCGCAACCGCAACGAATCTTCACTCTCTTCGTTGAGATGACCAATCGCAAGGGAATGGCTACACGCTTTTTCAAGAGAAGTTCAGCATCCGCCGCACTGGGACGAGGAACCGGGCCGACTCGCGGGAACTAGGCGTCGGCGGAAAGGCGCTCGCGCGCATAATCCGACGCGGGGCT
>Ga0181531_10002765_pt1 | contig 10863 bp, 13 predicted proteins | sample PEATcosm2014_Bin_38_FD_119743 | JGI IMG/M metagenome (GOLD analysis project Ga0181531, IMG submission 119743) | Peatland microbial communities from MTU Mesocosm Facility, Houghton, MI, USA - PEATcosm2014_Bin11_10_metaG | ecosystem: Environmental > Terrestrial > Soil > Wetlands > Peat | place... | reverse complement strand
CGCCGAGACCCCCGTTCTCGTGACCCAGTAGAGCGTGATGTTGTCCAAGACGTCGTCGCGCGTCAGGCTCCCCGCCGAGTGGCCGTCGACGGTGTGACCGGAGACGGCCGAAACCACCGCCGCCGCCGGCTGGCCGTCGCCATCGCCGTGATCCAGCAGCCACGCCGCCAAACCGACCGGTGAATCGACCAAACCGTACAGCGTCTGCGGTCGGGTCCGCATGAAGCCGGCGTACGCGAACTGCTTTCCGTATAGCAACTGCAGCTGTTGATAGGCGTGCGTCTCGTCCGGCGAGAGGCCGGCCGGCACCGGGTCTCCGCAGGTGAGCGCCTTAGCGATGTCGGGCGGCACGGTCGCCGGGAGGCTGGTGTGAATCCCGAGCAATTCCGGCGCGGCTTGTTCTCCCATCAACGTGGTCACGACCGACCCGAGGTCGCCGCCCTGCGCGACGAATCGATGGTAGCCGAGCCGTTTCATGAGCGTGACCCACACCTGCGCGACATGGCCCGTGTCCCAACTGGTGAGGGTCGGCTTGCCGGAAAAGCCGTACCCGGGGATCGACGGAATGACGACGTCGAACGCATCCGCCGCAGTGCCCCCGTGCGCCGTCGGATTCGTCAGCGGCTCGATGATCTTCAACTGCTCGATGATCGAGCCGGGCCAACCGTGGGTGACGATGAGCGGTAACGCGCCGGCGTGCCGAGACCGTACGTGGATGAAGTGGATGTCGACCCCGTCGATCTCGGTGAGGAACTGCGGCAGCGCGTTGAGCTTCGCCTCGCACCTGCGCCAGTCGTACTCCGTCGCCCAGTACTGCGCCAGCCCTTGGATCAGCGCGAGCGGCACGCCCTGCGTCGTGTCTCCGCTCGTCTCGCGCTCGGGCCAAATCGTCGCACCGATCCGCCGGCGCATCTCGATCAAGACGGCGTCCGGAATCTCGACGTGAAACGGACGAATCGCTGCATCGCCCGCCGTCGCTTGAGCAACCTGCGTCATGGCTTGAACCTTTTCTTCGACACCGAGAAGTGCGAGTGGTATCGCGCCAACGGCTGCCATCGCCGTCGTGCAGAAGCGACCGCGACTCGGGCCGGACGTCATCGACATATGTGGTTTCCCCCAAGATTGCACGCGGGCGCGCTCGGAGTGTCCATGCTAGGCCGACGTGACGACGCGGAGAAGGAGGTCCGACTCCCGCCTTGAGATGGAGGGCACATGTTCACGCCTCGCCAGATCGACGTCGGTGACCACGTCACGATCGTCCGCGCGCTCGCGAACGAAGAAGGCACCTTCGGAGCAGGCCACACGTTCATGGTCATCGACCGACGTCTGGGCCGGGACGGCTGGCTCTTCGACCTCCGCGACCACGACCTCAACCTGCTGCTCGACGTATCGCTCTCCGATATCGCGTTGGTGCCGGAATGACGGACGCCACCGCCTACCTCCCCGAACACCGCTCGCTCCCGAGCCTCCGTCGAGCCGTCGCGGACTGCAAGGCGTGCGATCTCTATCGCGACGCGACCCAGGCTGTCTTCGGGGAAGGCCGCGCCTCGGCCGTCGTGATGTTGGTCGGCGAGCAGCCCGGCGATACGGAGGACCGGGAGGGGCGGCTGTTCATCGGCCCAGCCGGTCAGCTGTTGCGCAAGGCGCTCGACGAAGCCGGGCTCGCGCTCGACGACGTCTACGTCACCGGTGCGGTGAAGCACTTCAAGTTCATCTGGCGCGGCAAGCGCCGCATTCACGCGACGCCGAAAGCGATCGAAGTGCGCGCATGCTATCCGTGGCTGGCAGCAGAACTCGAGGCCGTGCGACCGCAGGTGTTGGTGGCCCTCGGCGCGACCGCTGCCAAAGCCCTCTTCGGCAAGGCGTTCCGGGTAACGCAGCAGCGCGGCAGGTTCATCGCGACGCCGCTCGCGCCGCACGCGCTCGCGACCTTCCACCCCGCGGCCATCCTACGCGCACCGGACGAGGACGTGCGCCGAGTCGAACGCGCTCAGTTCATCGACGATCTACGCCTGGCCGCGCACGCCATCGAGCGGCGCGGAGGCGTGACTCTTCACGAGGAGTGAACACATGGTGATAGCCTGGGACCGCGTGACGCGCGATCACGTGTTGCGCGCAGTCCATCAGTACGACACGGTGGGACCGGACCGGTTCTTCGCTCAGAGCGGGTTCGGTCCCACGACGACCTACGATTTGGTCGTGAACAAGCGCCGCTATCCGCCCAAGGCGATCTTGGGTGTGGCCTACGAGCTTGCCACCGGCAAGAAGCTCGCCTCGGCCGATTTCGAGGGCGGCAAATCGGGTGCGGTCAAGGTCCTCGAAGCCCTCGGATTCACGATCGAGAAAAAGTAGCCGATGTCGGTGAACGGCACGTAGTGGCTTGCTCGCCGTTTCCGGTGTCGTCATCGCGTCCTCGGCGGCGTTCACACCGCGCTGAGGTGGTAGATCTCCGGCAGCGCGAGGCGGAACAGCTTCGCCTGCTGCGAGGCGCTCAGGCGTAGCGCGGTCGAGAGGCGCGAGACGAATCGGGTCGAGACGCGGACCGGGCGCCCGCTCTCGAAATAGCGATACCAATCGACGCTGACGCCGATCAGTTCGGCGACTTCGCCGCGCCGCAGGCCTTGCACGCGGCGGCGGGTGGTCTTCGGCAGGCCGACCTCTCCCGGCGCGAGCTGGGAGCGGCAGTCCATGAGGAACGAGCGGAGCAGCCGTCGGCGTTCGGAATCCTCGGCGCTCTCGAGCGTGTCGACGTCGTGAGTGAGCATGGCAAGATGGTAGCGGCCGAGTGCTTCACGCTCCACGAACAATCTTGACAGTTACCCCACACAGTTCACGACAGTGTGGAGGTGAGCTGGAGCTCCCCGGGCGTCCGCGCTTCGGCGAGCGCACGCTCGACGTCGAGCAGGGCGCCCCCGGCAGCAAGCGCGGCGATCGTCTCGGGCTTCAACTGCGCGCGCAGGCTGTCGGTGAGGATCGCGTGGCTGGCCCGCTCGTGGTAGCCCCGAAAACCGCCCCGCTCGGCGCACCAGGCATCGACGAAACCGAGCAATCGAGCGGCGCGTCGCGGCTCCCCGCGTTGTACCACGATGGCCGCGGTATGCTGAATCGCGCGCCAGGAACTCTCGATCCGCTCGAACGGGAACAGTTCGAGCGACTGCTCCGCCGCCGCCGCGGCGGCGTCGAGGTCTCCGAGCACGAGGTGCGCTGCGGCCAGCTCCGAGAGCGGCCCGGCACGGCTCTCGCCCTGGGCGCGCGCCGCATCGATGCACACGTCGAGCAGTTCCGCCGCGCGCGCGATGTTGCCGTCCGCGAACGCGAAGTATGCGTTCCAGTAGAATTCCAACTTGGCGTCGGTCGCGCCGATCGCCTGGCGCAGCGCCACCGCGGTCGTTGCGTCGCTGCGCGCCTCGTGCAGCCGCCCCGCCAGCGCACGAACCAAGCACCGTGCCTCGAGCAGGCGAACGAAGTGCCGCGAGCGCTGCAACCCCTCGGCGTCCGCCAACTCGAACGCGCGCCCGATCGCGCGCTCGGCGTCGGCGAACGCACCGCGTAAGCCGTACTCCCAGGCGACGTGTGCGTGCAGCGACACCAGGCCGCGACGATCGCCGAGCCGCGTGAAGAGCGCGATCGCCTCGTCGGCGGCTTCCAACACCGCGCTGCCGTCGATCGACTGCAAATAGGCGCGCATCACGATCGCGGCGACGGGTGGGTACGCGCGCACGTCGAGTCGGGCGAGGATGGCCACTGCCCAGCGGCGACACTCGATGCGTCGTTGCGGCGCGATCCAGAGCCGGCGCAAACCGCCCAGGATGCGGCCCGCGAGCGCGATGTCTTCCGAAACGTCGGAGGCCAACGCCCATTCGAGCGCGGCGCGAGCATTGTCGAGCTCCAGTCCGAATTCGGCAAGCCAGCTGTTGGGCGGAACGTCGAGGTAACGCCGCTCTCCGCGTTCGGCGACCCCGGCCAGCCATTGCGCGTGGGCGCGAGCGATCGGTGCGAACGCTCCCGATTCGACCGACTGGCGGGTGGCGAACGCCCGCACCGAGTCGAGCATGACGTACCGGCATTCGTCGCGCGTAAACGTGCAGGTCAACAGCGACTTGTCGACCAGCGCGCCGAGCAACTCGGAGATGCGGTCGGCGAAGGCTTCGCCGGCACAGACGGCCTCGACCGCCTCGAACGGCGCACCGGCGCAGAACGGCGCCAGTCGCCGAACCAACGTCCGCTCGTCCTCGCTGAGCAGATCGTAGCTCCAAGCGATGGTGGCGAACATCGTCTGGTGCCGGCGTGGACGATCGCGCGAAGCCGAGGCGATGACGAACTGCTCTTTGAGGCGCTTTTCCAACGCCTCGAAGCCGAGCGCCGGCAGACGGCTCGCCGCGAGCTCGATCGCGAGGGGGATCCCCTCGAGCTGGCGGCAGATCCCAGCGACCGTCGCGAGGTGCTCCGGAGGGAACACGAGCCGCGAATCGGCTGCGCTTGCCCGGTCGATGAACAACTGCACGGCAGCGAAGCTGCTCGCCTCGTCCGCTTCGCGCGTCGTCGGCGCCGGGACCGGGAGTGCCGGAAGACGATAGACGCACTCGGCTTCGATCGCCAGCCGCTCGCGGCTGGTCGCCAGCACGACGATGCCCGCACATGCGCGCACGATCGCCGAGGCAGCGGCTGCGGCGGCGGCGATGACGTGCTCGCAGTTGTCGAGCACCAGCAGCAAGTCTCGCCCCGCCAGGCTCGCGGCCAGCGCCGGCAGCGGGTCGGCGAATTCCGGCAACGGCAACCCCAGGACCGCAGCGATCGCGCCCGCGACGAACGTACCCTCGCCGAGCGGGGAGAGGTCGACGAACCACGCTTCGGGTCGACCGGTGGCGAGAAACCGGCGCGCGAGCTCGACCGCGATACTGGTCTTCCCGACTCCGCCGGGACCGGTGACGGTGACGACGCGATAGCGGTCGAGCAACCCCGCGAGTTCGACCAACTCGTCCGCCCGTCCGACAAACGACGTCAATCGCGCGGCGAGATTGTCGCGCGCCGCCGGCGCCGCGACCTCCGCCGATCGGCTGCCCCGGCGGCGTGCTCGCTGTGCCGAGGCCTCGAAGGTGGCACGCTCGCTCTGTGAGAGACCAAGCGCGTCCGCCAGCAGTGCCACGGTTTCCCGGTAGGGAGCGCGGCGAACGCCGCGCTCGAGGGCGCCGATTGCGGCCGGACTGACGCGTGCGCGCTCCGCCAGCAACTCCTGAGAGACGCCAGCCGCCACACGGTACCGCTTGAGCAGGTCGCCGAACGGCGCCGCCACCACGAGCTCCGGCACGTTCGGTAAGAGTACCACAGCGCATGGGAAACGGCGAAGCGGCGGGCAGCACTCCCGACGTGGTGGCCGATTCCGGCCAGGACGGCGGGAACCAGAGTCACTTGTTGGCCGCGCGGCGCGAGAATAGACTCCGCTGCATGGCAGCGGTCGCGCGAAACGAGCTCTACGAACGCTTCCGAGCGTTGCACGAACGCGCCGGCGGCTTCGTGATGCCGAACCCGTGGGACGGTCTTTCGGCGTTGCTGTGCCGGGAAGCGGGTTTCGAGGCGCTCGGGACGTCGTCGGCAGCGATCGCTTTCGGCCTCGCGCGGCCCGACGGCGCTCGCGCCGTGAGCCGCGAGGAGCATCTGGCGAACGCCGTCCTGATCGGACGGGTCACCGGCTTGCCGGTCAACGGCGACACCGAGGACGGCTTCGGTCTCGCCCCGGCCGACGCGGTGGCGACCGTCGAAGGCGCGATTGCGGCCGGTCTGGCCGGCGTCGCCATCGAGGACACGACGGCAGATACGCAGCGGCCGCTGCACCGTTTCGACGACGCCGTTGCGCGCGTCCGCGCGGCAGCGACCGCCGCGAACGGTCGGATCGTCCTGACCGGGCGCAACGATAACTTTCTCCACGGCGTCGACGACCTCGACGACACGATCCGGCGGCTCGTCGCGTTCGCCGACGTCGGCGCGGACGTCCTCTTCGCACCCGCGCTGCGCGATCTCGATGCAATTCGCGCCGTCGTCAAAGCCGTTGCGCCGAAGCCCGTCAACGTGGTCGTCGGCCCGACCGACGGTCTCGTCCCCGTCTCGCAGTTGCAGGCGATCGGGGTCAAGCGGATCAGCTTGGGATCAACCCCCTACCGGCACGCGATGAAAGCGCTGCAGTCCTCGCTCGAAGACGCGCGCGCCGGGAACGTGACCACCATCGCGAGCGGCGTCGGCTGGCATGTCATCACCCGCCTGATCGCGGGACGCAGCGGGTAACGCGGCACGGCGATACGGGGCTTTTCACTCCCTTTGTCGGCCAGGGGCGAACTTGCTATCGTCCTCTCACGGCAAGTGATGCTTGCCCTGCGATCATCTTGTGAGGACGATAACCATGCGACTCAATCTCTCTGCCCTCGGGCTCATCGCGGCGGTGGCCGCCGTTCCCGCGATCAGCCTCTCGCAGACCGCGGGGACGCCCATGTCGCCGGCGGTGACGATGATGTTCGTCTGCCACGCGGTGCCGAACCCGCAGCCGGTCGCCACCTCGGGCGACTTCTACCTCGTCCTTGCGCAGACCACCACGAAGTCGACCGTCGCGTGCCGTCCCGTCGGTGACGCCATGCGCGTCAAGATGGGCATGCAGCCGATGACGCCGGCGCAGAAGGATTGGGTGCGCGAGCGACTGCTCGACCATCAGTTCCAGTCGTACTGACCGCGGCGCCGACATCGTTCGCGCCGGCATGAGAAGCTACGCACTCGGGCGCGCCCGCTGGGCCGCCGCTGCAATCGGAGTGTTCATGACGCTCATCTCACCCAACGCCGGCAAGGCGAACGATGGCCCCATCCCCGACTTCTCGGGCGCGATCGCGTGGCTCAACGGGCCGCCGGTGAGCCGCGCGTCGCTCCGCGGAAAAGTCGTGCTCGTCGACTTCTGGACCTACACCTGCATCAACAGCCTGCGGAACCTGCCGTACATCAGCGCGTGGGCGGCGAAGTACAAGGATGCCGGGCTGGTCGTCATCGGCGTGCACACGCCCGAGTTCTCGTTCGAAGGGGAGCCGGTCAACGTTACCCGCGCGGTCAACGCACTCGGCGTCGGTTACCCCGTCGCGATCGACACCAACTACTCGATCTGGATGTCGTTCGACAACGCCTACTGGCCCGCCGACTTCGTGCTCGACGGCAGCGGCCGGATTCGCTATCAGCACGCGGGCGAGGGGGACTATCCCTCGACCGAGCGCGCGATCCAAGAGCTGCTGCGCGAGAACGGTGCCAGCAACGTGCCGACGACGACGGTGGGGCCGACGGGAACCGGCATCGAGGCGCCGCCCGACTTCGCCGACGAGCAGTCGAACGAGACGTACGTCGGCTACGAACGGGCGACGAACTTCGCCTCGCTCCAGCGGGTGGTACGCAACGCGCGCACGACGTACGAGCTCCCCGAGCGGTTGGCGCTGAATCATTGGGGGCTGCGGGGTTCGTGGATCGTCGGGCCCGAGAGCGCCGAGCTCGCCGCCGCGCCCGGTCAGGTCGCGTTTCGGTTTCGCAGCCGCGACCTGCACCTGATCCTTGCACCCGGACCATCGGGCCATCCGGCGCGATTCCGGGTCACTATCGACGGCGCCGCACCCGGCGAACATCACGGCGTCGACGTGGCACCTGACGGCAGCGGGGAGGTGCACGCGCCGCGCCTGTACCAACTCATCCGGCAGCGTGGCCCGATCGCGGAGCACACGTGCACGATCGAGTTCCTCGATCCCGGCGTGCACGTCGTCGACTTCACCTTCGGGTAGCCACGATCGCGAAAGGGTGTGTGTGATGCCGTCTTCGGTCGACCGAGCCGCATTTCTGGCCAGCCTCGCTGCCGCCGCGGCTGCGAGCGTCATCCCCCGAGCCGCGCGCGCCGCCACTGCGCTCGAACCGGAACCGGCGTGGACCGGTTCGCCCGCGGCGTCGCTCGCCATGCTGGAAGCCGGTAACCATCGCTTTCGGACCCGCCCGATCCGGCCACCGTATCAGACACCCGACGCGCGGCCCCAGAAGCCGTTCGCGGCACTCCTGGTCTGCGCCGATTCGCGCGTCGGCCCCGAGCTCATCTTCGATCAGGGCTTGGGGAGCCTGTTCGTGTGCCGCGTCGCCGGGAATACCGCCGATAGCGAGGTGACCGGCTCGCTCGAATACGCGGTCGAGCATCTGCACGTACCACTGGTGGCGGTCGTCGGGCACAGCGGGTGTGGCGCGTGTACGGAGGCGCTGCGCACGCTCGACACCCGCGCACTGCCCGAGGCGAGCGTCGCCGCCGTCGTCCGCGCCGTGCTGCCTGCCGCCCGGACGATCTCGCCGAGCTTGCCGCCCGACGAACGGCTCTCCCGGCTCGTCGCCGCCAACGCGTCACTCACCGCCACCACGCTGGCGATGAGCCCGGTGCTGCGCCGGGAGCGGCTCATCGGGCGCGCGCAGGTCGTCTGGGGCGTCCACGATCTCGCCAGCGGCTGGGTCCGCTTCACGCCCGTCCCCGCGTAGGCGACGCTAGCGCGAAACGCTCACCCCGAAGAATCGCGCGATCAGCGCGGTCGCGTCGATCGCAGGCCAGGTGTGGCCGCCGTGAAGGATCCGGTACCCCGCGACCTGGCTGCCGGCGGCGCATCCGCTCCACCCCCACAGGCGCACGTCGCGACCGATGCGTGCTTCCGGCTGCTGCACGGTGCAGCCGTCGCGCCGCGCCCACGCGGCCAGCCACGCCTGGATGTCCGGCAAGCCGCGCCGCGCGCTGCCGGCGGCGGGGACGACCCGGTCATCGGTGCCGTGGAACTCGAGGATGCTGACCGGGCGCGCCGGCCTGCAGCCGCCGGCGATCGGATAATACGCGCCCGCGACGGGCGCGATCGCGAGCACGAGATCGGCCGCGCGACACGCCAGTTGCCAGGCGACGCCCCCGCCGTCCGACTTGCCGGTCGCGTAGGTGCGCCCCGGATCGACGCACGACCACCCGCGCAGAGCGGCGACGATCGTGCGCGCGAACTGCACGTCGTCGACGCCCGGCGCCGCGGTCGGCGTCCCGCTCCAGCTCAACTTGCCGCCCGTGCCCGGCTCACCGCGCGGATAGACGAGCACGGCGTGGAGCCGGTCGAGTCCCGAGTCGTGCTCGAGCACCGCCGGCGTCTCGCCGCGTCCGTGGAAGGCGAGGACGAGCGGAAGACGCTCGCCTAGCGGGTGCGCGGGCACGTGGAGAAGATACGATCGTTGGGCGTTGCCGACGGTGATCGTCTCCGACTGCGTCGGCGTGCCGAGCGGTGCGCACGCGAGGGTCGTCATCGTGGTCGCGCTCGAGGCGGCGGCCGTAGACGTGAGCGTCACTGCGGTCGCGACGAGGAGCGCGCTGAGACGGGAGGGCATGGGCTGTCTTTCCTGGTGGGAGGTGCGACGATTTTGCGACGGTCGTCTTGCTAAGCTGGGCCATGGCGAAGTCCGCAACCGTCTTCTTGTTGTCCCCCGCCGGCCTTGCGCTCGCGGCGCACGACGGCGGCGTCGTGGTTCGCCCGCTCGAGCGAGCGGGTGGGTGGCCGCGCGCCTTCCAGTGGCGCGTCACCGGCTTGGGCACGACGTTCGATCCCGTGGTGCAGTTCGAGAACCTGGGCGAAGGTGGGCTGCTCACGCTGGTCGACGCGCAGGCCGGCAACTGCGGGTTGCGCCCGCCGGAGCGTGCCGGTGACGACGCGGTCTGGAACGTTCAGGCGATGGGGCACACGCTGAGTTGGCACTGGTGGCTCAACGCGCTCCCGCGCAACGTGCTCGCGCGGCCGTACGACGTCGCGGAGCTGTTCTCCGGCGCGGGCGGCGGTTTCTCGATCCGCCTCAACGCCGACACGAGCCGCACGCTGGCCCCGCGCGATGCCACCGGCGTGCAGCACACGATGTGGCTCCCCGCGTGGGTGCCGGCAACGCCGCTGGCCGTCGCGCTCTAGTCCGCCAGGCTTTTCTCCATGAAGACGCTGGTCGCGATCGCATACGGGTTCATCGAGGCGTACGGCTCGAACGCGGCACATTCGGTGAAGCCGCTCCGCTCGTAGAAGCGCATCGCGGCGCGCTGCTCGTCGCCCGTCTCCAAGCGGAGCACGCGCAGCCTCGCTGCCCGGGCTTCCGCCTCGATACGGGCGACGATCGCGTCGGCGATGCCGTGACCGCGCGCCGACGGCCGCACGTACATGCGCTTCACTTCTGCGAAGTCCTCGAACAGCGCGACCCCACCGCAACCGACCGCGTCACCGTCGATGCGTGCAACAAAAAAGCGCATGCCGGGCGCGAAGATCGCATCGAGCGTCAACCCGTGCTGCTGCTCGGGCGCGTAGTTGCCCCCGAGCTCGGCGTCGAGTTCGGCGATCAGCTCGCGAATCTCGTCGCTGGGCGCGGACGCGGACTCGACCAGGACGGCTGCCTTCGGCATGATGGCGCGCCCCCTTCGCCGAACCGGGCGACCCTGCCCTTGGGGGAGCATCATGTGCCGCAGCATCCGGACCCTTTTCAACTTCGAACCACCGGCGACCGAAGACGAGGTCCGCGCGGCCTCCTTGCAGTTCGTCCGCAAGCTCTCCGGCTTCACCCGCCCCTCGAAGGCGAATGAAGCCGCCTTCGAGCAGGCCGTCGCGGAGGTCACGGCCGCGGCGCAGCACCTCGTCGCGTCGCTGGTGACCACCGCTCCGCCGCACGACCGCGCCGAATATGCCGCCAAAGCGAAGGCTCGCGCGGCACGGCGGTACCAGGGAGCATCGTCGGCCTGAGCGACCGCGACGGAACGGCGACGGTCGGCCCGTATCGTCGTCTGCATGAGCAACAGCGTCGTCATCCTGCTCTCATCGACGG
>Ga0181531_10002764_pt1 | contig 10866 bp, 32 predicted proteins | sample PEATcosm2014_Bin_38_FD_119743 | JGI IMG/M metagenome (GOLD analysis project Ga0181531, IMG submission 119743) | Peatland microbial communities from MTU Mesocosm Facility, Houghton, MI, USA - PEATcosm2014_Bin11_10_metaG | ecosystem: Environmental > Terrestrial > Soil > Wetlands > Peat | place... | reverse complement strand
TGGTATTCTTTAGCACTGAATGTTATCTAACTACCAAGGGAAGTGGGACAGGATCTGTGACGCTTACAAATCTGCCTTTCACATCGGCAAATGACGGTCAAGCTCCCTTGGTTAATGCGTCCGTAAGTTTAAATACATTCCCAGCTAATGCAACTTATATTTTTGGTTATGTTCCTGCAAATAGCACAAGCGTAAATTTGACAGCAGCAGGAGCAAGCAGCACTAATGGGCCTGTAACAGATGCTAATTTTACAAATACAAGTTTCTGTAACTTTACAGGTTTCTATTGGACAAGCTGATTCATTTCGATGATATTCTTCATTTCATTAAAGGCCATTTCCTCGCCTTCTAAGAAATATCGGACAGAATCATAGAAGGGCATGCCTTCCTTCATGTGTTCTATTTGGGTGATGCGATATTCACAAAAAGAGATCATTTCTTGTGAATTCATATCTGCTTGGCAGATGGCGGGTATAAGTGATAACATTGCTAAATATTTCATATTTCTCCAGATATATGATTTTTCTTACGTCATAACAAACATGTTCATTTTTTGTCTTGTGAAAAAAATTTATTTGTCATATTTTGAAGAAAAACGAGGTTGATATGAGATACATACTTTTTTGGTTAGGACTTGTGGGATTGTGTTGGTGTCTATCGAGTTGCATAAAGATCACAGAAAATATGGCTTCTGGTAGTACTGAGAACACATCGGAAGATGAACAGAAAAAAACAAACGTCGAAACAGACATTAAGGGGAGCGGATCCCTGTTTGGGTTTTGATATGTGCGATAACAAATTTTCAAGATATGTTGGTAATCCCAATTCTACAATTACACGAGAAGATTTCACTTGCGATCAAGTAAAATCGTTACGTAATGAATGGGTCAGCGATTACACTAAAACCAATAGATGTCGGCCAAATGATCGACGACTAAATGAATATACTGAAGAAATAGACAAATTTATAGGGAGATGTAAAGATGCTTGCACCAACTAAAGAGACATTAGAAGCTATTGAAGCACATCCTGAAGCTAAAAAATATTTTGATGATATCTCAAATAAATTTAGCGATGTTTTCAAAGCACGAGCTACTTGTAAAGAATTTAAATTGCATTATGATACGGAGAAAGTAAATGCCACTTAAGAGAGGATCTAGAGAAAAAGAAGCGATGAACCATCCCGATAAACTTGGTGCTGGCGCAAAAAAGCGTAAATCACTTCCTGCAAAAGAAAAGATACCTGTGGTCATGAAAGAATTTGCGAGAGGCACACTGAATAGTGGTTCAGGTCATAAAGTCACAGATAAAAAGCAGGCCTTGGCTATTGGTTACAGCGAAGCGAGAAAAGGAAAGAAATAGGAGGCTGTATGTCCTGCTGTTTACCTAAAGTAGAGCCGCATGTAAAAGTGCCTCTATATAGATCCTGCAACTGTTGTGATAACTCTAAGTTTTCACTGATCTGTTGCGGCACTCGACCTAAAAGTCCAACTCCACTACCTAAAGAGCAAGACAATACTATTCAGGAAGTAACTATCCCTGTATTTCACGAGGATAAATCTACTGAGAAGAATCCGAAGGCATGAAATATTCGCACTCTTGTGTCTCTTTATTGATGGGAGATTCTGCGAAATACGATTGCAATCTATCTTTGATGCAGGTGTATCGATAGCATTGATCTTTATTATTGCAATTTTGTCCATCGCAAGCAGTGATATCAGCCATTATTTTTCCTTGATGTCATCCGTTACAGATTCCTTCATATTGCTCTACAGTCATTCCTAAGGCTCTTTGGTACCACATATTGCGTGCCTGCCAGATCCAAGCATGTTCGCATAATTCCTGTGATTTTTCAAGAGGAATACAAAGCTCAACGGCGATATCCTGGGGAGTCAGTCGTTGTCGTATATTTAACATATTTATTACTAATTGCTGTTCGTTGGTCATAAGTCACCTATTGTTAAAGACTAAAAAATATCGTATCATAAGATTTAAGTAAACAAATTTTTCTTGAAATTTAATGAATTTCGGTTCATTGTGGAGAAAAACCCATTCACAATAAGGTATGAAATGGATAAGATCATCAGAGGTATTGAAAAAAAGGTTTCTAAAGATTGTAAATCGGAGGAAAAATCACTTAAGCATCTAGAGAAAGCGGACAAAAAAAGAGATCGCTTTGTAGTTGCAGGAAAAAAAGTCCTTAAGTCGAAAAAGAAGTGATTTTTCGACATGTTTATAAAACATGTTGAAAAACCTGCTTTTTTTCGACATATAGAGTAAAACATGCTTCTCCAGGTATGTTGGGGGCCTGTCTTCTCACAGGCCCCGTTTTTATCTGTAAATTATCATTGCTGTGAGATATCCCTGATCTCCCCATTTTATAAATTTTATATGTATGATTTCTGGAAATTCTTTTAAAAAATTATTCATTTCTCTTTCGAATTCAAAAGTATTTGTTTCACAAATTATTTTACATTTCATATTTTACTCCTGTTTATTCCATTTCATGAAAGCATCAGCAGCCTTATCAGGATATTTCTCGATGAACTCAACGAACTTCCTGAAATTGGTTTTCTTTTCTTCTGGTGCTGTTTTATTCTTTTCTTCTATTGCTGACTTGATCCATAGGAAATACATATCATGATCGATATTTTCGAATTCTTTCTCTAGAATCCATAAACGCACTTCCTGTTCTGTCATCTCTGGAAGTTCAGGAGCTCGAGGCGGAGGGGGTGCTTTCTGTGTGCTATATCCAACTGCTGCATTTCCGTCATCATCTTCATCTGGACAGACACCAACAATAGCAGCAAGTGCATAGCGTCTTAGATAGGTGAGTGCAGATCCTAATACCTGAAGCTCATTGATCTTCTTGCCAGGTTCGGGAGTTATCTTGATAGGCAAGTAAGAACGCATCCACTGGCCGCTAGAATGAGCTAATGTAGTTATAATACACATCGACCCTTCTTCATCCATGTTCATCGTTTGTGAGACACATAAACCGTGTTGGCTGAGCGATTCTCTACAGGCATTCCATACGCTGGATAGATCGGCGTATTTTGATTTAAAGAACGGATTAGAACTATCCTTAGCAGCTCCAGACATTATCCCTTGAGCTTTCGCCAAGGCTCCCATGAGTTCGTTAATGGATTCAGACTGTATTTGTTGTAGTTGTTTCATGATTTTTCCTTGTGTTTTTTGATCCTAATTGATAGGATCGGTTTGCAAATATTCAAAGTCTCCTTGGGAGCTAGTCCGCTAGCTCCCTTTTTATTTCCCAAGCTTTCTACCAATTTGGTAGATTTTGGTAGATTTTGGTAGGAAATCGTTAGATGTAATCTAGATCAACATCTGGCTTATAATCTTTATAGAAATAATTATAAGTTCTCAATACTGATTGGAAAAGAATAAAGTCAGGTTCATAAACGATTGACTTAGGATCATTTCCCTTACGATCAAGTTTCACAAACTCTACAATATCAGCATCCATATCTCTATATTGGAACATGTACCAATAGGCTGAACCTTGCAGCTTCCATGTCTTGGATTCAGATACGGGCGTTTTGAAGTCTACTAAAACAATTTGTTTATCTTTGTTAAAGTAAAACGCATCAATCTCGCCCGTGATCATAAAATCATCATCGTACATGCGTCCAGGCGCAGGGTGCAATTCTTTGTCCTGTGCCCAAATCAAATAGCTAGTGATCATGTTATCGACCAATTGCAGCTCTTTGGCGTGATGTTCTTTTCCAACCGAGTATTGTGCCACTTCGAATTCGATTTCGAATTGGAGGTCAAAACAATCAGCTCCTTTGATGAGTTTATCGATAGCCTGATGGACTACAGTCCCACGGTTTGCAGCGATCTGCAAAACCATGGGATCGATCTTGTCGATTCCTGAGAAAGGGCTTAGCACAGTGCTCACCCTGGTAAATCCTTCGCGGATTTCAGTCGGTTTCATTCTGTAACCTCCTGATCGAGAAATTTGGCAATCCTCGCCTTATCGATATCATAATCCACCGGATCACGATAGATTTTCTTCACGGCTTCAGGCGCTAAAGTCTGAATTACATGGTGAAGTGTATAAAATTGTGCTAAATCAAAATAATTAGTCATAAAGCCCCCTTCCTGAATAAGCAATCGAGTATAGAAAATCTTCTTCACTCATTGGTTTATCATCATCATCAGATTCAATGTCAAGTGATTCTTCATCCTCAACAACTTCGTAATCTTCTGTGATTTCTCTTTGAAGTTCGGCCATATCTTCATCGTAATCTTGCTTGGTGTACATTTTTGTCTCCTTTTTGTGTTGCAAATATTCAGCATGTTGTGGCATGCTATGACTTAAACATACCAAATGTGGTGAATTTAAGTCAACACAAGAAATAAAAAAAACACAAAAAGGAGAGAAAAGTGGATTTGGAGACATACATCGAACAGAATGATTTGTGCAAAATGAGGCTTGCTAGGTCTTGCGGAATAGATCAAAAGACTATCTGGCGAATATTGCAGGGGACTTGCCCGACACTCTCAACCGCCGTCGCCATTGAGGAATATACTCAAAAAAGGGTATCGTGCAAAGACTTGCTTGAGTTTTCACGTAAGAAAAAAGACAAGGTAACTCAATATCTATCGAGGGACAAATGAAGAACTTAGCTCTTTGCATTAAATGCCTTGCGAAAATGATCGATGATGACATGCCTGTGAAAATCTTTGAGGATATCTGCTATGGCTATCTCCTAAAAGGAAGGGTGCTTTTCTACGACAGCAACGAGATGATGTGTTATCTCGTAAAGCGACTTGAAAACAAGCAATACGTCATCACTACCGATCAAGAAAACCTTATAAGTGTCAAGCCGAGAGGCATTTACTATGATCCTGAAAAGGAGATGGAGTGCTTTTGCTTGCTTGGAAATGAGCATCAAGAGTAAAGTAATCGTTATTAAACGAAAACACCTGCAATGGGTGCAGGTGCTTTCAAGATGCTAGGTTATAGCCTTAAGAATGTCTATATCCTAGCAGAACAATCCATTTTAATACAAGGAAGAGTTTTGCTATGTCCGAAAATAAAGAAATAGATACACAAATTGCTCAAAAACACGGAATTTCAGAAATGAAATATCTTATATTTGATGAATTTGTAGATGAAAAACCCTTAGAAAAAAAATTTATATATTTACTTTTTGAAAATGATAAACTTGTTTACATAGGACAAGCTGAAAATGTTTTTTCGCGTGTTCATGAGCATAGGAAAAAATATCCGAACATAACTTATGTGAAATATTTTGAAGTTGAGTCATGTAATGCAAACGATGTCGAAGCAGAATTAATCATTAAAAATCTTCCTATTTATAACAAATCGATCCCTTCGAATAAACGATATTTGACTGTGGATGATGCAAATAAAATTATTCCAAAGGTTTATCAAAACAAGGTTGGATTTCTAAGAAAATTAAAAGATTTAGGTGTCGTTTCCATTATGGGGTATTATCATTTTGATCACCTCCATCGCGCTGCATCGGATTTAAATGGGAGTGATGAATAATTATGTCACATTATCGTGTTATACACAATAAAGATTATACAGTTATAAACAACACAATTTGTCGAGATAATCGTCTTTCGTGGAAAGCTAAGGGAATTTGGCTTTATGCATTTCACAGGCCTGATGACTGGGTTTTTCATTTTGATGATCTTTTGAAATTTGCTATAGACGGAGAAAAGTCTTTAAGAACAGGCCTTAAAGAATTGGAAGATTGCGGATACCTAATTCGCACTCGAAAAAAAGATATTATAGGTAAATTTATTGAAAGCGATTGGGAATTTCTCGAGATACCTTTGGAATTAAAAGAAAAAGTACCACAAGCCCAAAACCGGCATGCCGGTTTCCGGCACGTGGAAAAGGCACGCGTGGAAAAGGAAGCCCTACTAAGTACTGAAGAAGAACCAAATACTGAGTTATCAACAACTACTACTACTACAACTACTACATCAGAAGAGGAAGTCGTCGTCGTTTCTTATTTATATAGAATTCTTCAAATATGCGAAACGTGGGCTGAAAGAGAAGGCGAACATTGGCGAATTCCCGAAGAATTTTTAAAAAATTTGTTTGATGAGTATGGTCATGAATATGTTATGGATCAAGCAAAATATATGTTTTTAAAGCACAAGACTTATTGGGATAAAAAATCTGATCAAACTTCAAAAGAAAAACCCATAGATAAGCCTAAGACTTATTTAAAAATTTCATGCAAGGAAAACTGGGCCGATTCAGTTAATAATATTGACAAATAAATCGTAACGTGTTATAAATAAATAGTTTACAAGGAGACTTATGGATGAAATTATAGAAGATTGGATGAAAGCAAGATTTAAGGGTGAGTATCAATTAATTGATCTTGATATTTGTCACCGAATGATTAAGGATTTTTTAAAAGATAATATTGACGAAGTTGTGAAGTTTGAAATGAGATCAAACCCGAAATATAGGCACTTAACTCCTGCTAAAAACACCATTTTTGACAGATTTAGCCATTGACAAATAAATCGTAACGTGTTATAAATAAATAGTTTACAAGGAGACAAAATGAGTTTTATAAAATTATTATGTAAAGAATTTGGTATAACTAAAGAAGAAGTGACTAAGGATCAATTACTTGCTTCTATACATGAGCAATGGAAGCTTTACAATTGTTTGATAGAGGCTATCGAAGAAAATGTTAATGCAAAACTTTATTTTAAAATTAAAGACGAGCATTTTGAAAAATTTGACAATGGCGAAGGTGATGATGAAGATGATGAGGAGACAAAATGAAAATAACAAATTACAGGAAAAACGATAAAGAAGGTGCTCTGCTAGGCTGGTTTAGCCTTGAGTTCACGGACATGTATGGCATCAGGTTCATCAACAGCTGCAAGCTGTTCAGGAATCGCAATACAGGCAATTGGTTCATCACCATGCCTGATCGGGAATATGAAATCGATGGTGTAAAAAAATATGCTGCCTATACGGGCTATACAACTCGAGAGGGGAGTGATCTCTTTCAGGCTAATGTGATCAAAGCGTTACAAGAATATTTTGATGCAAAGAACGAACCACAACAACAGCAGGTTCAATATCCGCATGTCAATGCTCAAGTGCAACAGATGGCACAAGATCAACAGGAATGCCCTTTTTAGGCCCATGGCTGCGCTATCTTGGGTTTTTGGACTCAAGATAGCTTTTAAGAAAAATAACGCAAGGAAGACCGGTTTATGGATGAAAAAGAATTACAAAAAACTGTTTTGATGTGGCAAATGGGTGTGCATTCTATTTTTTCTTCCATCACTGTGGATAAAGATATCTTTAAAGCTGGTTATTATTTAGGAAGATTAAGTCAAGAAATGTATGACTTTAGATTAAATTTGAATGATAAAGATGATAATGAAGCTTAGGATAAATTGGACTCAAGATAGCTTTTAAGAAAAATAACGCAAGGAAGACCCTTTTATGAAAGTTTTGTTTGATGGTAGAATTGTAACCGATGAAGAATATGAAGAAGCATTTTTATCAGAAAATGATTTCAAAATTATTGTTGATGAAGATGATAGATTTTTTTATATTATGTCTAGAATTGGAAACACAATTTTTAGATACGTTCAAGAAAAATAACGCAAGGAAAGAGCCTTAAAATGAGTTTAGAAGAATGTTTATATATGCGTGGCTTTTTGCCATTTTTACCGATAAAAGGAGACAAGTTTATGAAAGAATTCAATGATTATTTTGTACCTAAGAGGCAACCAGTTGTTTTTCCTGAACCAGTTGTTTTTCCTGATGATTCAAATAAAATTGATTTGTCCTATTTAGCTAGCGAGGAAATAAAATCTCAAATGAAAAACTTAGACTTCGAAAAGACCGTTTATCTCGGCACCCTTTTAGGCCGTTTCCGCGAATTTCTATTAAACTACTCTTCTGATGTAGATAATTGGAAAAATTACTACGACAACGACGATGTTCTAAAAGGCGAAGCTATTCACCTGCTTGAGAAGAAATATGCTTCCCATACACTCGATGATATCACAGAAGAATTTTGCAATTTATTTGAAAATTACCTTTACCCACAGGTGAATGAATGAAATATATACTTGTCAACATAGGTTGCATTGAATGTGGAGTCTCTTCTAACATTGTTGGCGTTTTTACCGACAAACTTAGAGCTGAAAATATTAGAAATTTTCTTATTGAATTTCATCATTGGCGAGAAGGTGGAGATAATCATTATTTTATTTTTGAAATGCCTCAAGATAACGATATTCATGCAGAATATCATAAAGTTTTAAAGGACAATGGTTTTGAAGATTGAATTCATCATCCCTCTAACGAAAGGCCTTATCGTCTCAGAAGCTAACACTTCCGAACATTGGAGCAAGAAGTCTTCCAGGCACAAGATGCAAAAGATGCTTATTAACGCTTACATGAATAGACAACAACGACCACAACCACCTTGCCTAATAACCCTAACTCGCATAGCTCCACGCCTTCTAGATGCTGAGGATAACTTGCCCATGTCAATGAAATATTTTAAAGATGCAATCGCTGACTTTATCTATCCCGGACTAGCTGCTGGTAGAGCTGATGACAACGCTAATTTATCCTGGACTTTTCGCCAGCAAAAGGGTAAAGTGAAAGAATATGCCCTCAAAGTGGAGATCTCCAATGTCTAGCAATATTTCCTCAAGCACATCCATAACAAAATTAACTTCAGCCTGCGTCTCTTGCCAAAAGTTGATCAGCGTCAATGATGACGATATCGTTTATATGGCCGCTGAAAATGGAGACCTCAAAGAAATCACAGAACGGGTGCGCTATTGCGCTAAATGCATCGACAAAAGGAAAGACATCCCTCGATCAAAACCTATCACTATCAAAGAGAAAACCACACTAGTCAATCGCCATGTGCAGCGAATCATTAACGAAGAGATCGAAAAGAAAAAGAATTATTCAAAAGATATCTAGTCTTTAGAATCTACTGTATTATAAAAATCTTTTACATATTCGAATAGCTCTTCTCGATCCATCCCTAGATTCTGAGATACAGCTATCATCCCTAAACAGAAAGCTGACATGATCTCCTCTTGCGTAAGTCCTTTGAAACGCTTCATTTTTGAAACAGCTTGCGAAAAGTCCTCAAGAATCAGAGTAACTGTATTGGGATTTATCTGAATCTCACTCATACTTCGCTATCACATGATTGATATGAACGAAAAAAAGCTTATCACCTTCAATCTCTACCTCTCTGCCTTGATACTTTTCGAGTATAATTGTGTCATTCACACTGACACCTTCGACATCATCAGCTACAGCAACAACTACAAACACATTGATAGGCTCTTCATTCAGAACGATTATGCCAGAAGACTTCTCTTTCTCCTTGCGCTTGCAGACAATATATTTATTTAATGGCTTGATCATGGATTCCTTTGCAAATGTTTTTTTCAATTATGTCTAATCTGCTCTCAAGCTCAAGAACTCTTTTCTTAAGCCTATTAATCTCAGCGTATGTACCTTTGCGAACCTTATCAGCACTCAGGGCCACAGCCTCTAAGTCAAGTCGCAAAAGTTCTATGGGTTCGGGGATTGGCTCGAATAAATCGAATTGTACGATAGCATTCATTTGACTATTAACCTTCTCTTTAGTAGTCTTAGCACATGACTATCTCATGGAATCTCCTTAACGTCAAGCTAAAAGATCTAAAAAAGCATCCGAAAAATCCTCGCATCCTCACAAAATCTCAAGGCGCACAACTCACTGAATGCCTTGATAAATTCGGCCTCATTGAGAAAATCATCATCAATCAGGACATGACAATCATTGGTGGCCATCAACGCTTCTCAATCCTTAAAAAACAAGGGATTAAAGAACTTGAATGCTGGTATCCCGATCGCTTACTCGATGATAAAGAAGTTGAGGAGCTCATGATTCGCCTGAATAAAAATACAGGGGAGTTTAACTTTGACATGCTCGCCAATGAATTCGAAATACCTGATCTTCTCGAATATGGCTTTAATCCTGAAGAATTCCTTGGCTCTATCGATAAAGAAGAAAACGACGACGACAAACCTAAAAAGAAAAAGAAGGTTTGTCCCAATTGCGGAGAGATTATATGAAAATTCCATGGAATATATTTATTGAAGCTCTCCTCTATACCATCGCTATCATCGCAGCTGTCTACTGCATCATCTGCGGAGAATTATTGTGATTACACCAGCTGAAATAATTGTTTATATTATAGCTGCCCTGATGGCAGCATACTTAATCATCGACTATTTCGCTCTCTGCTTTACTTAAAGATTTAATTAATCTACGAGTCCTTGATTCAAAACTCTCTTTAGCAGGTTCATGTTGGAGCTCTATGGGAAAAACTATAGGAGATTTAAGTTTATCTCTTATCGCTTCCTCCAGCCATGACTGTACAGTCACTAGTCCATGCACAGCAGCTAATTTCATGGCACGGTGAAGATCCTTGCGAATCTTCACCGTCACTTTAGGCTCTTTCATCCTTTACCTCATGATCTGCAGCTTTGCAGGCTTTTAATATAATTTTATTAGCATACTCTCTATCATATGCAGAGTATAACAAATTTACAAATAACTTAATCCCGTAATATGATATATCAACTGCTGATAATTGACCTTGCATTTCACATATATTGACTATAAGTCCCTTTATAAAAGTTAATACATTTTCTTTATGATCTATTTCACACATTTTCCGTTCCTATCGGTTTGCAAATATTCCTAAATTTGACCTGTAATTTTTGACCTGTAATCCATTACAGGTCTTTTTTTCACTCCCTTTAGCAACCCTTCTTTGCGCTAGCGCTCCAGG
>Ga0181531_10002763_pt1 | contig 10870 bp, 12 predicted proteins | sample PEATcosm2014_Bin_38_FD_119743 | JGI IMG/M metagenome (GOLD analysis project Ga0181531, IMG submission 119743) | Peatland microbial communities from MTU Mesocosm Facility, Houghton, MI, USA - PEATcosm2014_Bin11_10_metaG | ecosystem: Environmental > Terrestrial > Soil > Wetlands > Peat | place... | reverse complement strand
CGAGCGACAACAGCGCCAGCACGCCGCCCAGCAGGAGCCCGTTGATGATCGCCTCGAGGAGATAGATGTCCATGCGCCCGCTCAGAGCCCGAGGTAGGACGAGCGGATGAAATCGTTGTGCTTGAGCTCGGCCGCCGGGCCGGCGAGCTTGATGCGCCCGGCTTCGAGCAGATAGGCCCGGTCCACCACCTCCAGCACCTGGCCGACATTCTGCTCGACGATTAGGACCGTGAAGCCTTCTTGGCGGATGCGCTTCACGAGCTCGAACACCTGTTCGACCACCAGCGGCGCCAGCCCGGCCGAAGGCTCGTCCATCAACAGGAGCTTGGGTTCGGACATGAGCGCGCGGCCGATGGCGCACATCTGCTGCTCGCCGCCCGACAGTGTTCCCGCCAGCTGGCCGCTGCGCTCCTTGAGGCGCGGGAACAGCTCGTAAACCCATTGAATCCGTTCGGAAAAATGCCGGCGCGCGGCGGGCAGAAAGGCGCCCATGCGCAAATTCTCCTCGACCGTCAGGCGTCCGAACAGCCGCCGGTTTTCCGGCACATGGGCGATGCCGGCCTCGACGATGCGATAGGCGGGAAGCTGTTCCAGCCGCCGGCCTTCGAGCGCGAAGCTGCCGGCGCTCAACCGCAACAGGCCGGAGATGACGCGCATCAAGGTGGTCTTGCCCGCGCCGTTGGGGCCGACCACGCCCACCGCCTCGCCCGCTTCCACTTTCAGCGAGACCTCGAAAAGCGCGGCGAAGGAGCCGTAACCCGCCGACACCCCGTCCAAGGTCAAAAGCGCGCTCACGTTTTCCGCCGGCCGAGATAGACCTCGGCGACGCGTGCGTCCCGGGCGGCGTCCTTGGGAAATCCCGCGAAGATCGTCTCGCCGTGATCCAACACGATGACGCGATCGACCACGCGCATCAGCACGCCCATGATGTGCTCGACCCAGACGATGGTGAGGCCGAGCTCGCGCCGGATGCGCCCGAGCATGTCGGCGGCGCGTTCCATCTCGGCGTGATCGAGCCCGCCCAGGCTTTCATCGGCCAGCAGCAGCTTGGGCTTGGTCGCGAGCGCGCGCGCCAGTTCGAGCTTCTTCAGCTGCGCCGCGCCCAGGCCGTCGATTTGGGCGCCCGGATGATTCGGCAGGCCCACCAGGTCGAGCGCGGCGGCCGCGTCGCGCCCGGCCTGATCGCGGCTGACGGAGCCGCGCCCGCCGTAAAAGGCCGCGAGCGTCACGTTTTCCAGCAGCGAAAGCCGCCGGAAAGGGCGCGGAATCTGGAAGGTGCGGGCGAGGCCGAGCCGGCAGACGCGGTAGGCGGGCTCGCCGGCGATCTCGCGGCCCTCGAAGGCGATCGAGCCGCGATCGGGCCGGAGCGCGCCCGCGATCAGGTTGAAGGTCGTGCTCTTGCCCGAGCCGTTGGGGCCGATCAGGCCCAATATCTCGCCGGGCTTCACCTCGAAGGAGACCTGGTTCACCGCCAGGAAACCGCCGAAGCTCTTGCTCAGCCCCTCGACCTTAAGCAACCGATCGAATCCGCATCAAGCCGCGTAGGGATTCGATTTGGGCAGCGGCATCACCAAATTGGCGGTCTTGAGTTTGTCCGGCCAGACGATGGTTTCGCTGTCGCCGAAGGCCTGGGTGACGCAGGCGGCGGCGCGCAGATTCTGTCCCGAGAACTCGGTGCCCGGTGCCGAGAATTTGACGCCGTAACCTTGGATGGTGCCGCCCTCGGGGATGTTGACGTCGAGCGCCGCTTTCTGGATCGCTTCGGGGCCGGTGCCGCCGTATTTGGTGATCGCCGCCGGCAGCACGTTCTGCAGGAAAACCCAGGTCTGATTGAAGCCCATCGAGACATGCGGCGGAACCGAGGTGTTGCCGGACGCCTTCTGGTAGCGGTCGACCATGATGGTGACGAGATTCGAGAGGTCGGGCGACAGCGTGCCGGGCTTGAGCAATTGCGCCGCCACCGGGTCGACGTTGACGAAATAGTCGAGATCGGGACCGAAGGTTTCCTTCAACTTGTCGCGCTGGCTGTAACCGGCGCCGTGGCCGACCAGCATCTTGAACTTGAGCCCGGCCTCGCGCGCCTGGCGCAGGAAGAGCGTGATGTCCGGGTTGTAGCCGGTATGCAGGATCACGTCGGCATTGGCGCGCTTCAGCTTGGTCACCAGCGCCGACAGATCCGAGGTGGTGGCGGAATAGGCTTCGTCGGTGACGATCTGGATGCCGGCTTCCTTGGCGTGGATTTCATCCGCGGCGCCGGTGTCGGAGCCGTAAGGCCCGTCCTCGTGGATGATCGCCGCCTTCAGGTTCTTGGGGTCGATGCCGAACTTGGACTTGGAATATTCGTTGAGCAGGCTGATCGCGGCGGCGCCGTAAAGGTCGGCGCTGACGCCGGCGCGGAAGGTGTAGGTGAGGTTCTTGTCCTTGAGCACGTTGGTCGCGACCGCGATGGTGATCCACAGGATCTTCTTCGCCGCCTCCATCTTCTGCGCCAGCGGCACGGCGTGGGCGCTGGAGTAAATGCCGAGGATGGTGTCGACCTTTTCCTCGTTGATGAGGCGTTCGGCTTCGTTGAGGGCGACGTCGGCCTTGCTCTGGGAATCGCCCTTGACCGGCTCGACCTTGTACTTGCCGAGCACGCCGCCCTTTTCATTGGTGAGATCGATGGCGATCTGCGTTCCGATCGAGCCCGGCACCGAGCCCGCGCCGGTGAAGGGACCGCTCAGATCGTAAAGCACGCCGATGCGGATGGGCGACGCGACCGCCTGGGCGAAAGCGCGCGCGCTCACCAGAGGCCCGGCGGCGGCCAGGGCGGCGGTCGCTGCGGAATATTTGAGCAATGAGCGGCGTGTGGTCTTGGACATAACCCCTCCCGGAATTGCAGCGCGCGGCCGCGTTTGTAAACAGGGCCTCGGTTTGTCCCGGCCCTTTTGCGCAAGAGTGTTGGGCAAGAACGCGCCCCTGTCAACGCGCCCCCGTCCCGGCAAACGGGCGCTCTGCGCCGCCGCGACTGCGCCGCGGTTCCGCTTTTCCTTGGGCTTTCAATCTGTTGGCGGACAGGCGGCGGACCTTGAATGAGCGGCGGCGGAAGTCCAATATCGGATCAAAGCCGCTGCAGATTTGAGGAATGCCGATCATGGATACCCGCTCGACCTTGGCCCACACCGTCAATCCCGAGGCGGAAAAAGGCCGCCAGGAATTTTACGGTCGCGCCGAAACGCAGAACCTGGCGCCGCTGTGGCGCGTCTTGGGCGCGCTGGTGACCGACGAGCCGGTTACGCCGGTCAAGGCGACGATGTGGAAATACGGGGAGGTGCGCCCTTATCTGATGGAGGCGTGCAAGATCATCACCGCCGCCGAGGCCGAGCGCCGCGTGATGATGCTCGAGAACCCCGGCCTCCCCGGCCAGTCGCGCATCACCCACAGCCTGTTCGCCGGCCTGCAGATCATCCTGCCGGGCGAGGTCGCGCCCGCGCACCGCCATGTCGCTTCGGCGCTGCGTTTCATCATCGAGGGCAAGGACGCCTATACCGCCGTCGCCGGCGAGAAGACCTACATGCTGCCGGGCGATTTCGTCATCACCCCGTCCATGACCTGGCACGATCACGGCAATGACGGCAACGGCCCGATGGTGTGGCTCGACGGGCTGGACGTGCCGATCGTCAATCTGATGGATGCGAGCTTCCGCGACGGTTATCCCGAGCGCAACCACCCGGTGACCCGGCCCGAGGGCGCGGCCGATGTCGAATTCGGCTGCAACATGCTGCCGATGGACCAGGAATTCGGCTCGCAGACATCGCCGATCTTCAACTATCCCTATGCGCGCACGCGCGAGGCGCTGGAAAAGCTGCGCCGCTTCCACAAGCCCGATCCGTTCCACGGCTTCAAGATGAAATACATCAACCCGGCGACCGGCAACTGGGCGATGCCGACGATTTCGACCTGGATGCAGCTTTTGCCCAAGGGCTTCCAGACCCGGCCCTACCGCTCGACCGACAGCACCGTCTTCACCGTGGTCGAGGGGCACGGCACCAGCATCATCGGCGGCCAGCGTTTCGAATGGGAGCCGCATGATATTTTCGTCGTCCCCAGCTGGCATTTCGTCGAGCACCAGGCCTCGGACGACGCGGTTCTGTTCGGCTTTTCCGACCGCGTGTGCCAGGAAAAGCTCGATTTCTTCCGCGAGCAGCGCGGCAACGCCTGAAGCGCCCGGTCATTGCTATTTAACTCACGCTCCGCGTGGGGGCGCGAGTGGTGGGAAAACGCTTAAGTCCCGCGGGACCTAGTTCTGCGCCATGTACTGCTGAAAGAAGCAGGCGCCGGTGCCGAGATCGGCGCAGCCCTGCTGTTGCGCCATGTTGTCCCAGCCGATGACGATGCGGTCGCCCAGGCGATCCGCCGCGGCGTTACTCATCGGGTGGCTCGCCAGCACCGCGCAGGTGACCAGCAACGCGCCCAGGATATTCAACAACTCGCTCTGCATGAGCCGAACTCCTGCCGGCTTCTGCCGGCCTGTTGATCAAGCGATCACGGCTCATGATTTAATCACGCCATTGTTAAACGGCGGTAAATAGGCTTAACAAAAGGTTGCGACAGGACGTCGCATGCGAAGCGAATCGAAGGCGGCGCCAAGGAAAAAACCGCGCGTCGCCCCAAATTCGCCCGAATCAGCGGCCCTTCATGCGCAGGTGTGGGCCCGACATGACTCCACAAGAGCGAAGCCGAGAAAAAAGTCGGTCCCCGGTCAGCGGCCCTTCATGCGCAAGGTGCGGGCGATCACGCCGTTCACCAGCGCCGCCAGCACGAACACCACCGCCAGCACGGCATACATCTCGGCGATGTCGAAGCGGCCGTAATCCTGCATGATCAGGAACCCGAGGCCGCGGTTCGACATTTTGATCTCACCCAAGAGCGTGCCGATGATCGCGACGCCGAGGCCGAGCCGGAGTCCGGTGGCGATGGGCGGCAGCAGCGCGGGCAGGTATATCTTGCGGATGGTCTGGGCCAGGGTGAGCTGGAAGCTGCGCCCGACGCGCAACAGCACCGGATCGACCTGGCGCACGCCCGAGGTCACGCTCAAGGCCATCGGGAAAAAGCACGACAGCGCGCCGATGGCGATCTTCGAGCCGCCGCCGACGCCGAACATCACCATGAACACCGGCAGGAAGATGATCTTGGGCGTCGGCGCGAGATATTGCAGATAAGGCTCGAACGCCTTGCCGGCGAAGCGGCTGGCGCCCAGCGCCAGGCCCACGGATATTCCGCCGGCCACGCCGATCGCCACCGCCGCCGCCACTTCCAACAGCGTGACGCCGAAATTGTAGTAGAAGGCGGGCATGACGACGAGATTCAGCGCCGCGCGCGCGATCTTGAAGGATGAGGGCAGCGCGCCTTCGTAAAACAGACCCGACCGCGCAGCACCCTCCCACAGCGCCCATAGCAGCAGCACGGTCCCGATGCGCAAGCTCAGCACCGGCCCGAATTGGCCGCGCGCCGCCCGGGGCAGACTTGCCTGGAGCTCAGCCATGGGGTCGGAACCACCTTTCGACCCGGCCGGTCGCCCAGAAGAAGGCGACGCTGGTCAGGATCACGAACAGAATGGCGCCGAACATCGACGGCAGTTCCCAGCGCTGGGAGAGATCGTCGATCAACTCGCCCAAGCCGCCGAAATTGATCAGGAATTCGACCCCCACCACGTTGATGAGCGCGAAGATCAGGGCCAGGCGGACGCCGTTGGCGATGGCCGGGATCGCCGCCGGCAGCATGATTTTCCAGAACAGCGCCGCCGGCCTGAGGCCGAAGCTCAACCCCACATTCACCAGGACGCGCCTGGTGCCGTCGAGCCCCTCCTTGGTCTTCAACACCATCGCCGGCAATCCCGAGAGACAGCTCATCACCACGATGGTGGCGGTGTTGCGTCCGAAGAGCACCAGGAAAAGCGGATAGGCGATGACGATGGGCGCCGCGGCGAAACTGCCGACCCAGTTCTCATAGGCCATTCCGGCGAGCGGCTTGCGATGGAGCCACCAGCCCAGGGGAATCCCGATCGCCACGGCGAAGCCCGCGGCCAGAAAAGTCTCGGCGAAGGTCTGCAGGAAGCGGCCGACCAGGCCTTCCTCGGTGAACAGCCGCGGGAAGCTGCGCGCGATGTCGGACGGCGCCGGCGCCACGAATTTATTGACATAACCCCACTCCGCCGCCCCTTGCCACAGCGCGATCGCGGCCGCGATCGCCAGCAATCCCACGAGCACCGGCGCGGCGCGTTGCGCGAGGCTGGGGGAAGCGCCGTCGAGCAAAGCCATGGCAGATCCCTACGGACCCGATTTCCAGACGATGTCGATCAGCCCCTTGACGTCGGCGGGCGTCATCGGATGGTCGATGCGCTTGGCCGTGTAGGCGTCGTCGAGCACGTGCTGCAGCCCCTTGATCTCGTAAGGCTGCACCGCCGATTTGACGTAGAACTGGGTCTTGGCGGCGAGCGCGAGATCGCGCGAAATCTTGTTCTGCTCGGCGTAGAAATCGACCGCCTTGGGATCGGAATACATGGTGTCGAGCGATTTCTGGTAGGCCTTGGCGAAACGGATGACCGCGTCGCGATGCGCCTGCAGCACGGCGAGATTCACCACGTTGACGCGGATGGTCTCGCCGCGCACCTGCGGCGAATCATTGGCGTGGGCGACGATCACCAGCTTGCCATCCTGGATGTCCGGCAGCGGCGCCGGCGGCGCGCCCCAGCCGATGTCGATCTGGCCGGACATGACCTGGGTGAGCGTGCCGGGAATGCCGCCGGTCGGCACCGTCTTGGCGTCGGTTACGCCGGCCTCGTCGAGTAGTTGGAGCAGCACCAGGTTGGAGCTCGAGCCCGGCGCCGAAAAGCTCACGGTCTTGCCGTGCGCGTCGCGCAGGCTCCGGATGCCGCTTTCCTTGCGCGCGTACCAGAAAATGTCGGGCGAGCCGGTCTGCTCCGCCGAGATGATGCGGATGGGCGCGCCTTTCACATAGGCGGAGATGATGCCGAGCGTGCCGGTGGCCATGGCGAAATCGACGCTGCCGGAGATCACCGCCTGCTCGGTGGTGGCGCCGCCCTGGGTGTAGGTGACGTCGATGTCGAGGCCCTGTTCCTTGAAATAGCCCTGCTGCGTGCCCCACACGGCGATGTTCGTGTCCCACACGCCCTGTTGCGGAATCGCGACCTTGAAGCTTTCGGCCTGGGCGTGGTCCGGCCAAAGCGAGGCAAAAAACAAAGCCGGCACGGCGGCTAGGACGATGGTCTTGCGCATGGCGTTCCCTTCGAAGGAATTATTGACCCGGCTTCCAGACGATGTCGACCAGCCCCTTGAGGTCGGCGGGCGTCATCGGGTGATCGATGCGCTTGGCCTCGAGCGCGTCGTCGAGCGTCTGCTGCAAACCCTTGATTTCATAGGGTTGTTCCGCCGCCTTGGAATAATATTTGGACGCGGTCACGGCCTGATCGCGCGGCACGTTCATGCCGGCGGCGTAATAATCGATCGCCTTGGGATCGGCGAAGGCCCAGTTGAGCGACTTGTCGTAGGCCTTGGCGAAGCGGATCACCGCGTCGCGATGGGCGCGCAGGTAATCGAGATTGACGACGTTGACCCGGAGCGTCTGGCTGCGCAGCGCTACCACGTCGTTGGCGCGCGCCACCACCACGATCTTGCCTTCGTCCAACGCCGCGATGCCGATCGGCGGCACGGCGTGACCGATATCGAGCTGGCCCGACATGACCTGAGTGTAGATGCCCTGGATGCCGCCACCGGCCACCGGCTTGGCGTCGGTGATCCCGGCCTGCTTCAAGAGCGCCAGCGTGACCAGGTTCGAACTCGATCCGGGATTGCTGTAGGCGATGGTCTTGCCGTGCGCGTCCTGAAGGCTTTTGATGCTGCTGCCGGCGAGCGCGTAGAAATACATGTCGGGGGCGCCGGTCATCTCGGCGGCGATGATGCGGATGGGCGCGCCCTTCACATAGGCCGAGATGATGCCGAGCGTGCCGGTGGCCACCGCCAGGTCGACGCTGCCCGAGATCACCGCCTGCTCGGTGGTGGCGCCACCTTCGGTGTAGGTGAAGACGAGATCGAGCCCCTGCTCCTTGAAGAAGCCCTGGCGCGAGCCCCATTCCGAAATCGAGGTGTCCCAATTGCCCTTCTGCGGCACCGCCACCCGGATGGTCTCGGAAGCGAAACCCAAATCCGGCGCGCCCGCCATGAGCAAGGCGAGCGCGGCAATCGCGACCCCCCTAGCGTGGCCGGAGCGAGGCCGAATCATCGCTGGACGCCTAGGGCTGGCCCGGCTTCCACACGATGTCGATCAGGCCCTTGATGTCATCGGGCTTCATCGGCTGGTCGATGCGCTTGGCCTCGAGCGCGCTGTCGAGCGTCGTCTGCAAGCCCTTGATCTGATAGGGCTGCATCGAGCTCCGGGGATAATATTTGAAGGCCGCAACGGCCACGTCGCGCGTCACGTTGAGCCCGGCGGCGTAATAGTCGATCGCCTTGGGATCGGAATAGGCCCAGTTGAGCGACTTGTCGTAGGCCTTGGCGAATTTCACCACCACGGCGCGGTTCTGCTGCAACAGGTCGAGCCGCACGATATTGACGCGCACCGTCTGGTCACGCACCGAGGGCAGATCGTTGCCGTGCGCGACGACGACCAGCTTGCCGTCCTTGATCTCCGCGAAGCCGAAGGGCGGCACGCTCCAGCCGACGTCGATCTGGCCGGACATGACCTGGGTCATGGTGCCGGGAATGCCGCCGGTGGCGGTCGGCTTGGCGTCGTCGACGCCGTTCATCTTGAGCAACCCGAGCAGCACCAGATTGGAGCTCGAGCCCGGCGCCGAGTAGGCGACCGTCTTGCCGTGCGTGTTTTTCAGGGTCTTGATGCCGCTTGCCGTGGTGGCGTACCAGAAGATGTCGGGCACGCCGGTGGCCTCGGCCGAGATGATGCGGATGGGCGCGCCTTTCACATAGGCCGAAATGATGCCGAGTGTGCCGGTGGCCATGGCGAAATCGGCGCTGCCGGAGATCACCGCCTGTTCGGTCGAGGCGCCGCCCTGGCTGAATATCTCCTCGACATCGAGGCCCTGTTCCTTGAAGAAGCCCTGCTTGATGCCGAAATCGACGATCGAGGTGTCCCAGTTGCCCTTTTGCGGGATCACGACCTTGAGGGATTGCGCATCCGCGCCGGGTATCCAAGCCGCCGCAGCAACCAGAGCGAGCGCGCAGGCGATGGTTTTACGCATATCGAAAATCTCCCTATGTTTGACCGCGTCGACGGCCGTTGTTTTTGTTCAGTGACGATGGCTGATGGCAGCCTCGTCCTCGCTTAAGCCGATGCTAGCCTCTTCGCGCAAATCCTTCCAGACGCTCGCGACATAGCGGCCGAAAGCCTCGGAGCCGAGGATGACGGAGGAGCGCGGGCGCGGCAAGTCGATCTCGATCACGCGCTTGATGCGGCCGGGGCGGAAGGTCATCACCAGCACGCGGTCGGAAAGCTGCACCGCCTCGGCGATGTTGTGGGTGATGAGCAGCGTGGTCTGTTTCAGCTGCTGCTGGATCTGGAGCACCTTGTCGCCGAGCAGCAGCCGCGTTTGCTCGTCGAGCGAAGCGAAGGGCTCGTCCATCAGCAGCACCTTGGGCGAGAAGGCGAGGGTGCGCGCCAGCGAGCTGCGCTGGCGCATGCCGCCCGACATTTCCGAGGGATAGCGGTTCTCGAAGCCTTCGAGACCCACGAGCTTGACCAGCTCGCGCGCGCGTTTCAGACGCTCCGTTTTGGCCATGCCGGCGGTTTCCAAGGGAAATGCGACGTTCTCCAGCGTGGTGCGCCAGGGAAACGTCGATTCCTCCTGGAACACCATGCCGATGGAACGGTGCGGCCCCTTGACCCTCTCGCCGCCGACGGCGACGCTGCCGTCATAGCCGTCGACCAGCCCGCCGATGATGTTGAAGAGGGTGGATTTGCCGCAGCCCGAAGGGCCGATCACGGAAACGAATTCGCCCTGGCGCACCTCGAAGGAGATGCCGTCGAGCGCGTGCACCGGCCCTTCGGATGTGGCGAAGCGCTTGGAGACGCCCTCGACGGCCAGGACCGGCGCGGCCATGACCCGCCCGGCCGGGGCCTAGCGCGCGCCCGGGGCGCGGGAGATCGCGCCCGAGGTGCCGCTGTCATAGCCGGGCTCGACGCGCACATCGACCACCGCCACGCCGCCCGCATCGACCGCCGCGATCGCCAGCCGGACCGCTTCCGGCAGATCGGCGAGATCCCGCACCGGGCCGAAGCCCTGCGCGCCCTGGGCCTCGGCCATCGCCGCCAGGTCGATGTCGGGATGGGTGATGTGCTGGCCGATCCACTTGTTGGCCACCGGGCGGTTGCGCTCCTTGGCCATGCGCTCCTGGTGTACTTCGTCGTTGTAGAAAGAGCGGTTGTTGGCGACCAGGATCAGAAGCGGAATGCGGTAATGCACCGCGGTCCAAATCGCCGTGACGCCCATCAGGAAATCGCCGTCGCCCAGCACCGCCACCGGCAGTCGGCCGCTGTCCTTGAGCGCAAGCGCCGAACCGACGCTGGTGCCGGGGCCGGAGCCGACGCCGCCGCCGCCGTCGCTGCCGAGGAAATCGAGCGGATGATGAACCGACCAGAAATGCCCGGCCCAGGACAGCGAATGACGCAGCAGCGCGGATTTGCGCCCCTTCACCGCCGCACGCAACACCGCCGCCAGATGCGGCACCGTGATGGCGCCGGTGCCTTCCGGCGCGGGAAGGTCGCGCGGCTCGGCCGGCTTGCGCCCCGGCCAGGCTGGGTGCTTGCGCGGTCCCAAACCCGGCAGCGCCGCGAGCAGCGCTGCGACCGCGGGATCGGG
>Ga0181531_10002761_pt1 | contig 10872 bp, 4 predicted proteins | sample PEATcosm2014_Bin_38_FD_119743 | JGI IMG/M metagenome (GOLD analysis project Ga0181531, IMG submission 119743) | Peatland microbial communities from MTU Mesocosm Facility, Houghton, MI, USA - PEATcosm2014_Bin11_10_metaG | ecosystem: Environmental > Terrestrial > Soil > Wetlands > Peat | place... | reverse complement strand
TGGTCTTGCAACAGGCTCAACAGTCGAAAACGTGACCACTCTGGAGACAAATGGCAATATTTCAGGGGATACGATTTCGGGGATTGGAACTCTCGCGCTGACGGGTGGTGACAGCATCAGTTTAACGGCAGCCCAGTTTGCCACTATCGGAACGATTGAAGCGCCCGCTGGTAGCTTACTCACCGCTGCGACAGGCGGGATTTACAACATTACCAGCAAGCTGCCTGCTCAAGTCTATGGCGGACCGCTCGACATGACGGCGCTTTCAAATGCTGGCACCACGCTTGAGGAAGATGCAGTTGGAGGTGAAGTGACATTAGGCGTTACCCTTACTGCAAGCTCGGGCGGTAACGATACGCTGATTTCTAACAATACTGGCGGCGTCACGTTGGATGCGGACAATTCGACTGGCAATGTCACAATGACCTCCACAGGTTCAACCGGCAACGATCTCACCGCTGAAGACAGTACTGGCAATGACATCCTCACCACGACCGGAGATAACAACATATTGGATGTGCTGGGCAGTACTGGAACCGACACGCTCACAGCGGTCAGCGGCTCGAATGCCGGATTGAATGTCACGATCTATGCTGGCAATGGCACGGATACCATCATCGGCGGCTATAGCAGCACTATTTACAGCGGCGGCGGCGCGGACACGATATATGGCGGCGGGGCAATGGTGCTTGATGAAGGCAGTGGAACAGACACTGTTTATACCAGTGGCGGCATCGATACGATCACCGGCGGTACTGGCAACGACACCTATGTAGTGAATGTTTCGCTTGCAGCCGGTTCATCGATTGCGGGCGGTGGTGGAAGCGATGTTTTAAATGTCATAGCAGGGACGCTCTTTGATATTTCCCTGGCAACAATCACAGGTGTTCAAACGCTCAATGACAACGCGGCGGGATTATCGCTCACTGCAAGCGAACTGAGCGGCTTTGCCAACCTGATCAATCCGTTCGGCACAAGTGGTTACGCGTATCTCTTTGCGACTACCGCCGGGTCCTACAGCCTAGCAGGCAAGAATCTGACGGGCAATTTCGACCTGAGCGCTTTCTACACCACGGCAAACGTGACACTCATCGGAAACACCCAGAACGGCCAGGTACTTATTGGTGGCGCTGGCACGGATACGTTGCAGGCTGGTAGCGGCAATGGCGACTTGCTGGTTGCGAGCAGTGGCACTACAACCCTGATTGCGGGTACCGGCACCGACACGCTGACGGGTGGAACCGGAAGCGATACGTTTATCCTGGGTGGATCTTCCGGTATTGCTCAAGTCTCGCTTGCGGGTGATGTCGTTACCTTTAGCGGCACAGAGGAAGTTCTCGCGTTTACTGGCGGCGATTCGGTCGTCGTACAAAGCGGAACTCAGGCAACCATCGTTGGCTCCAACGGAACGATGACGGTGAACAACGATGCCTCGGGCGGTGTCGTGCAGAACACCATCAATCTGACGGCGGGCGGCTCGGAAGTCGAGACGTTCACAAACCTTACCGGCGGAGGCAAGCAGGAACTCGATCTCGGATATACCGGGAGCAATGGCACGGGGACGCAGACCTACTCGCAGACCACCACAACAGCAAGCAACGGTACGATTACCGCCGCAATATCCGGCCTGGGGGATGTCTCAGGCTTGAGCAGCTCCACGATTACAGTCGCAAATTCGGCGTCGTCAACGTTCACCGGCAGCCACAACACGGTGGCAGGCGGCAACAGCGATACGATTACGATCACCAGCCCCGCCTCATCCGACTTCACCTATTTTGGCTCCAGCAACACCATCAACGACGGCGGCACGAGCGACAGCATCGTCGCCTACGGCAACGGCAACACCATCAAGCTGACCGGGGCCAGCGACAATGCTGTTGACGCAAGCCCGAGCACCGGCAGCAACAGCTTCCTGGTAAGCGGCGCTTCGGATACCGTCTCCCTCGCAGAAGCGGGCGATACGGTAACGGTCAGCGGCAGCAATGACACCGCTACCGAGCGCTCCACTGGCCAGAGCGCGACTGTCACAGGCACCGGCGATACCCTGACGGACCTGGGCAGCGGCACCATCACCAACTCGATCACGGGAACCAATGACACAGCCTATATCTCCAACTCCGGCGATGTCACCACGGTCGGAGGATCTTACAATACCGCCTATCTCTTTAATGCTAACACCACCCTCAACCTCGCCGGTACCTACAACACCGGCGTTGCCTACGGCAGCAACGACATAATCAACGTCACCGGCACCAACGATACCGGGAACGATTACGCCAACGGTGGCGACCAGGTGTTTATCGAGGGCACCGGGGATAACGCAATCATCACGAAGTCCAACGACTCCAGCACCATCGGTGGCTCGGGCAACACGGCGGAAGTTCTGGGTACCGGAGACACGGTTACTGTCACCGGAAACCACAATACCGTCAGCGACTACCTGACCACGGGCGGCAACAGCTTTTCCGTGAGCGGCAGCAATAACTCCGTGGGCACCTACAACAGCGATACGGTAACGTTTGGCAGCGGCGCGAATTCTGACACCGCCTCCATTGGCTCCAGCAATACCGTGAACGACGGCGGGGCAAGCGACAGCACTGTCGCCTACGGAAGCGGCAACACAATCACCATGACCGGCACCGGCGATTCAGCCACCGACGCAAGTCCGAGCACCGGCAGCAACAGCTTTGTGCTTGCAGGGTCCACCGATAGGACGAGTCTTGCTGAAGCCCACGACACGGCTACTCTGAGCGGCAGCCATGACACCGTTACCGCCTATGTGGGCAATGAGACGGTGAACATCTCCGGCACCAGCGATACGGCTTCCGACGCGACTAGCACAGGGGCCAACAGCTTCTCGGTCACCGGCAGTGGCAATACCATAGCTGCGGACAACAACGATACGATTGCGCTGCTCACCGCCTCATCTTCCAATTTCGATTGGATGATCTCGGGCGACACCGTCAACGACGGCGGAACGAGCAATCACACCGTGACCTACGGCAGCGGCGACACGGTCACTGTGACAGGCACGAGCGGCCTGGTGACTGACGCGGGCACCGGAAGCAATACCATCACGCTGAACGGGTCTTCCGATACCGCTGTTATCTCCAACACTACCTCCGATACGATTACAGTTGGCGGTTCCTCCAACACGGTCGATATTCAAAACAGCGTGACGGGCACCAAAACGGCAACGATCAACGGAACCAACGCGCTGCTTCAATTTGCAGGAGCGACGACCGATCAAATCCTCTTTGGCACGGGGGCCACGGGCAGATTATTGCTCAATTCCGCGTCAAATTTCGCGGGTACGGTCGCCGGAATGGCAAGCGGCGACAGCGTCGATCTCGCCAATTTCCTGTTCTCGGGTACTCCGACAATCAGCAGCGTTACCGGGACTGGGGCTTCAGGAACGCCAACCGATGTCACCATAACGGATGGCTCGGCGCACTTGGTTCTGGCCCTCATCAATCAGTTCGCCAACCAGTTTGCGGTAAGTAGCTCTGCCTATACGCTGACGGCGGATGGCACCGGCGGCTCTGCCGGAACGCTCTTCCAGCTTGCGGCGGGGCACTAGAGTTTTTGGCTGCCGGGCGGCAACGTCTCTGCAAGTAGAAATTAAAGTGGAAACACGGCGGGGGGCTTCAAGACGACGTGTCCTCACATCTCGCGCATCGCCTGTTGCTTGTGGCGTAGCAGCGGCGAGAGGAGATATTCGATGATGTGGCGTGAGCCGGTTTTGATCTCCACAGTCACCGCCATGCCGGGGCTTAGGTTCACGACGCGGTCATCAATCTGCATCTGCGTTGTACTCAGTGACACGCGCGCGGAATAAACCAGTTCCTGCCCCTGCGGCTCGCTGCTGTCGGTCTCATCGCCAGCGCGCTGTTTATCTCCACTCGCAACCTGAGGCTTCTCGCGCACTATCGCGTCCTGCGAAATCGACTGCACCTTGCCGTGAAGCAGGCCGTAGCGAGTGAAGTTGAACGTATCGATTTTTATCTCGGCGTCTTCGCCCGCATGGACAAAGCCAATATCTTTGTTGGACACCATCGCCTCAATCTCAAAATGACTGTCATTTGGCACGATGGACATCAGCACCTGCGCAGGCGTCACGACGCCGCCCTCGGTGTGAATCGCGAGCTGTTGCACCGTTCCGTCCACCGGAGCGGTAAGCGTCTGCAAGCGGTATTTCTGTGCGGCCTGGAGAAGCTGCTCGTGCAGGCTAGTGGATTTTTGCTCTGCTTCGGCCAGGTCCTTTAACGTGGTGTGGCGATATTCGTCTTCTGCCTGCAATCGCTGCTGCTTGTGCGCGTCGATTGCGCCATTGGCTTCAGCAAGACGCCCTTTTTGCACTTGCAGCTCCTGCTGATGCTCAATCAAATCCTGCTCAATGGTGAGATAGTCGAGCTTGGAGCCATAGCCTTTATCAAGAAGCGATTTGCGGGCATCGGCACGTTTCTGAAGGTAAGGCAGGCTGCGCGTGAGTTTGTTAATGGTGGATTTGACCGCGTCCCGGTTGCCGGTGTTCTGGGCAATCTGGTGGTCGAGGTCACTAAGCTTGGCGCGAATCTCACCCACCTGATTGATAAGCAGTGTCTTCTGGAGCGCAATCTGTGCGTCTGTGGCTCCCTCGGGCGGAGTGAACTTCGTGACCGGATCACCGTCAATCTCAAGCGCCGCCTTGAGGCGCGCGGCGTCGAGCATAGCCTGTGTGTAGTCGTTCTTGAGGCGATCGCGCTCGGAAGCACTCACCGTGGTGTCGATTTCAATCAGTATGTCGCCTGATTTGACCTTCTGTCCGTCCTGCACATGGATGGCGTGCACGACGCCGCTTTCAAGTGGTTGAATCACCTTGGTGCGCCCGGTGGGAATTATCTTGCCCTGCGCAGTCGCAATAATATCGACGGAGCCAACGCAGGCCCACAAAAGCGCAAGTGCAAAGAAGGCAATCATACAGGCGGCTATGATACGGCCTGCGGGCCTGGGAGGGGTTTCTATGATCTCAATCGCGGCGGGCAGGAACTCCCGCTCGTCTGTCTGGCCTGTAAAGAGGCGGTGTAGGAGCGCCATTATTACCTGCCTCCCTGAAGACGCCAGAGCGAGGCATATCTGCCGTTGGTACGCATTAGTTCGTCATGCGTGCCCTGTTCTACGATCCGTCCCTTCTCAATCGTGATGATCTGGTTGCAGTTTCTGACCGCCGTGAGGCGGTGCGCGATGATGAGCACTGTGCGACCATGCACAATCCACTGCATATTGTCATGGATTATGCGTTCACTCTCATAATCAAGCGCGCTCGTGGCCTCGTCAAAAATAAGAATGCGCGGATTCATGATGAGCGCGCGGGCAATGGCGATGCGCTGGCGTTGGCCGCCGGAGAGGCTGGAGCCATGCTCGCCCACAAGCGTGTCATAGCCTTCCGGTAGTTCCTGAATGAAATCGTGCGCGCCTGCGAGTTTTGAGACTTCGATAATGCGACCAATTGGCATCCCAGGATCGGCAAGCGCGATATTCTCGCGGATCGTCCGGTTGAAGAGTTCGTTCTCCTGTAGCACCACGCCGATCTGACGCCTGAGCCAGGACACATCGACCATTCCGAGGTCAACACCGTCCACGAGGATGCGTCCACCCTCGGGCACATAGAGGCGCTGGGCTAGTTTTGCGAAAGTTGATTTGCCGGAGCCTGACGGACCCACGATGCCTATGACCTGGCCTGCGGGGATGGTGAGATTAACGTCATGCAGAATCTGCGGCCCATCGACCTTATAACGAAAACTCACATGCTCGAAGCTGATCGTGCCCTTGATATCGGGAAGCGCCGTGCGGCCGGGAGTAAATGTGGCCTTGGTGGGCGCATTGAGGATGTCGCCCAGCCGGTCAATGGAGATGCGCGCCTGATGAAAATCCTGCCATATCTGGGCGAGTCGCAAGACTGGCTGTGAAACGCGCCCCGCAAGCATGTTGAAGGCAACGAGTTCGCCGATGGTCATGTCGCCGCCGATGACGGCTTTCGCGCCAAAGAACAAAATCGCCGCCGTTACCAGCTTGTTGATGAGCTGGATGCTCTGGCTTGCCCAATTGCCCAGAGTGGATACGCGGAAGCTGGACCGCACATAGCTCGCAAGCTGCTCTTCCCACCGCCGCTGCATCTGCGGCTCGACGGCAAGGGCTTTGAGCGTACCGATGCCGGTGATGGCCTCGACCAGAAACGCCTGGTTCTCCGCCCCACGGTTGAACTTCTCATTCAAACGGTGGCGGAAGATGGGCGTCACGAGGGCGGAAATCGCAATATAGAACGGGAATGAAATGAGCACGATGCCGGTGAGCCACAGGGAATAGAACGCCATGACGGCAAGGAACACGAAGGTGAAGAAGAGGTCGATGATAAGGGTCAGTGCGGAACTGGTGAGAAAATTACGGATATTCTCCAGCTCGCGCACGCGCGCCACGGAATCACCGGCGCGGCGTGCCTCAAAGTACGAGATCGGTAACCCCACGAGATGCTTAAACAGGCGCGCGCCCAGCTCGACATCAATGCGATTGGTGGTGTGTGAGAAGACATAGGTGCGAAGCGCCGTAAGCACGCTCTCAAATACGGATACGACCAGAAGTCCTATGACAATCACGTCGAGTGTGCTCAAGCCGCGATGCACCAGTACCTTGTCAATGACGACTTGAAAGAACAGCGGCGATACAAGTGCGAAGAGCTGAAGAAAGAACGAGGCGATGAGCATTTCGCCTAAGAGCTTGCGGTATTTGACCATCGCCTGGAGGAACCAGGTGATATCGAAGCGGCGAGCCGTATCAATCAGGTTGGAGCGGCGCGTCATCAGAATCAGCCGCCCCTGCCACTGCGACTCAAATCGAGTCCGGTCAATTGATTCAGGGCGGCCAGTCCCTGGATCGTAGATGAACACGTCCGTGCCCGAGATTTTGCTCACAAGGATGAAACTGCCATCGCTACGCTCGGCGATGGCAGGGAGTGTTGTTTTGAAAAGCCGCTCCCACGTGGTTGTGATGGCGCGCGCCTTCAGCTTCAAGTCCTTCGCGCAGCGCAGAATCTCATCGGTGCCGATGCTATCGCCATAGCGATGACTGAGTTGTTTGGCGTCGGATGCAATCCCATGAACGCGCAGCAGCAAAACGAGGACAGACAGCCCGGAGAAGTTCGATTGGGAGGCAGGCGGGGATTCTAACAACATACTACTGCGTCGTTGCGGAATGTTCGGGCGCGACTTTGTAGCGCGCATCGTCCTTGCTGAATCCCGCCCATTGGTTTTTGACATCGTCATAGTGACGCTTGGGATCATAGGGATTAACCGGGAGTCTCAGATTATCGACGGTGAGCACTCCCACAGCCGCCTTGATTTGCAGCACCGCAAAATCCCGGTCATGCTGGGATCTCACTTGGTCAATCTTCGCGTCGAGCAACTCTTGCTCGGCGTTGAGCACGTCGAGCGTGGTGCGCGTACCGACTTTCGACTCTTCCGTAACGCCCTTCAATGCCTCGTCCGCTGCACCCACCTCGGATTTATCCGCGTCGAGCGCCGCCTGTGCGGTCATCAATGCCTGCCAGGCGTTGTCCGCCGTCTCGTGGGCCTTGTGACGGGCTTCTTCAAGCTCGTCCTGGCGTTGGCTATAGGTCTGTTGTGCGGCCCGCGCTTTGGAATAGTCGGTGCCAGAACGGTAGAGAGGCACTGTGACCTGTACCAGCACCTGGCTTGAGTCTTCACGACCCGGAACGGTTATGCTTTGCCCCCAGTTGCGCGCGGTGTTGCCCACCAGATCGACTTCCGGCAGTAGGCTGCCCTTGTTGAGCTTGATTTCCGCGTCGGCTTCCTCGACCGCGAATTGCGATGCGATCACATCAGGATTGTGGGTTTCTGCGACCTGAAAAATATCGGCAAGGGTTCTGGGCGATTCAAGAACAAGGGCGGGGGCTTGCAATTCTCCTGGCGCATTGCCTACCAGCCGCACGAACGACGCGCGATCCTGGGTGAGTGTACTCTCCGCCTGATAGCGGGACACGTGGGCTCGCGCGAGGCGAGACTCTGCCTGGCGCACATCGGTGCCGGTCAACTCTCCTGCGTCGGAGCGGGCACGCGTCTCTTTAAGTTTGTCCTCCAACACCGTTTCGTGATTGCGCTCCAGTTCGAGCACAGCTTCATCGCGCAAGACGCCAAGGTAGGCTGACGCAGTATCCAGAAATAGTTGTTGTTCAGCGCTTGAGAGTTTCGCGCGTCCGGCAAGCACCTGTTTCTCGGCCGCTTCGGTTGCTTCTTTCGTTCGGAAACCGCGAAATAGCGGCTGCGTCACCTGTGCGCCGACACTTCGGCTCTTGTCGTCCAAGGTTGGGTTTTGAAATGGCCCGATCCCCGGCGCAAATTGCCAGGTCTTTCCGTAGGCCCCGGTGGCATCGATGCTGGGACGCCAGTTGCTAAGCGCCTGGGATACCTGTTCATCGGTAGCGCGAAGAGCAGCGCGTTGCGCCTCAAGGGATGGATTGTTCCGGTAGGCGAGCGTCCATGCTTGTTCCAGGCTCTCCGGCTCGGCGTGTGCCGCGATGGGACCCAGACACACCACAAGCGCGCAAAAAGTCCGTGCGTTTGCTCCAATCCCGGACATGTGCCCCTAATTCTTTATTCTTGTTAATAATTCCCACCTCTCCATACACCATTGACTTCAGAAGTCAGCAGGAATTTCTAACGCATTGATCCGTCTTAAGTAACGCGTCACATGATGAGAGGTCACATGGCGCTTGCAGAGTGGGCGCATGGCCTCTTTGAGCCCGCGCGCTCGTAGATCGTAGTGGCGAGCGAAACGCTGTCAACAGCCAAACCGGCTGCGCAAACCCTACAGCGCTACTTTGAAAGCGCGGGTTTGCTACGTCGATCTCCGGGTCGTGTTTCGAGTCAGTCCCCGAGCGTTATAGTGTCGCTATTAACCTGTTGATCAACTAGTCACCGTTTTCAAATCGGCGAATTCGATCAATACTGGATCACCGTGGGAGGTTTTCCGGATTCCTCAAGGGGTTGGGTCGCCTTTCACGGGTGTCGAGGCCCCCGATGCCCATTACCGTCAAGCTGGACTCCAAAGCGCCCATGATCCGCCTCACCGGCGAAATCGATATGCCGGTGTCCTACGATCTGCTCGATGAAATCAAACTCCTTCACGACTACTACCAGTTTCGGGTCATTGATCTGCATATCGACTCTCCGGGCGGTAGCGCCGATGCGCTGCATTACCTCGTGCATTCGCTCAAGCCCTGGCGCAAGGGCGAGGGTAAGCACAATGTCCACGCGCTCTGCCTGCGTATAGCTGATATAGGGCCGCGCAAGCGTGTTGTCATGGAGCACGAAGCCGGGGCTCTCAATACCATTGAGCAGCATATTGGTGACGCACAGCATGTGAGGAAGCTGCTTTTTCTCCACGCCTCGGAGAGCAGCCTGCATGTTTTGCTCATCCTCAACTCGCTTGACGTACCGTTCGCGCATGTGGCGAATCGCGCATGTGAGGAATCCACCCGTGCCGCAGGCAGGGTCCAGGAGAGTCTCACCGGGCCTCGGATCAATGCGGTCAACCATGAAGGCCGTGACCGCGCGGGGGGTGTAATATTCACCGGCGTTACCGGCGCTTTGCAAGTCATTCAGAATTTGTTCGTAAATGTCCCCGAAATGCTGGCGCTCCGAGAGGTTGTTGAAATCAACCTCGTTGATCTTGTTGATGACCTGGCGCAAGAGCTGCCCTGACTTCATGTAGTTGTAGGCGTCCTCAAATACATCGCGGACAACTCGGCGGCGCTCTCCGTTTTTCGCGGTAACGGTCAGCTCCTTTAGCTGAGGGAAGAGCTGGGTATTGATAAACGTTAAGAGTTCGTCGCCAGTGATACCCTCCGGGTCTGCGGCCCACGTCTGCCACCGGAGTTCCTCCGGTATCGGTGACTTATAACCATCCTGCATCAGTTCCAATTGCTGATCCTGGTCGTCGATGATTTTGAGAAAGAACATCCAGCAGAGCTGCGAGATGCGCTGCGCATCACCATCCACGCCGGAATCCTGGCGCATGATGTCTTGAATCGATTTGACTGTGTTGCGAACTGACATTGATTAGGCTGCCTTCTGATAAATGGCTGTTTGAAGTTCATGCACCGCAGACATAAAGCCTGCGCGCGTCCCAAATTCTTTAATGAGTTGCAGTGGCGTGCCCATGGCATCCAGTGGCGGAACCTGGAGGATGCGAGGATCACCCAAATCGATGATTCCCTGATCCTGATATTTCTGCAGGATTGCCTCTAGCACGGCGCGCGCCTGTGGACCATACTTGGTAAATACGTCGCGCTTACGGACGTTTTCTGCCCGCTCGCGCCGGGTGAGGGCGGGCTGGTCAAAGGCGACATGACAGATGAGATCGAAAGGGTCCAGATCCTTGCCAACTTCGCTGGCAAGGGGTTCAAGTGCAAGCCCTTCACTTTCCAATTCCTCGATGATGGCCTGCTTGCGGTCCGTTGCGCTCCAGCGCTTCAAGAACTCATCCAAGCTGGCAAAGCGTTTCTTGAGTGCCTTCTTGGAGAAATCGCGAAGGGTTTCGGTGACAAGTCTTCCATCTTCGTCAAGGTACTCAACACGCTCGGCGATGATAGTCGCCTTTACCCCATCTACATAAATCTTGCGCGGCGCATCTGGGGTTGTGTCGATGTCGATGTCCGGCGGGTCACCGTCGATAATAATCTCATCGTCACTGGGTTTCGGTGGCAGTGGTTCATCATCATCCCCGGTCGGCGGAACGTCATCGGGCGGTGTGATGGGATCGCCTTCGCCGGGCTCATAAATCTGTACGGGGTCGCCGTCAAAGTCGGGGTCCGCGAAG
>Ga0181531_10002760_pt1 | contig 10873 bp, 14 predicted proteins | sample PEATcosm2014_Bin_38_FD_119743 | JGI IMG/M metagenome (GOLD analysis project Ga0181531, IMG submission 119743) | Peatland microbial communities from MTU Mesocosm Facility, Houghton, MI, USA - PEATcosm2014_Bin11_10_metaG | ecosystem: Environmental > Terrestrial > Soil > Wetlands > Peat | place... | reverse complement strand
GCGTGACCGCGGCCTCCACCGCGACGCTCGCCTGCGAGGACGGAAATGGCCGGACGGTCTTCAGTAAGGCCATTCCTTACACCGACTTTCCTCTCCCCGAGATCACCCTCTGGTTTGCGAACGACGTGATCTTGCTGCCATCGGAATATTGACGGCATCCAACCCCGCCGGTTCGCCGGCGGGGTTTCTTTCGGTTCTTCAAGAGTTCGGCCATCAGAGGAGCAGGTCGGCGATGTTCGCTTTGTCACGTGCGCCTTTCACTTTCGTCTTCAAGTGAGCCGCGACCGCGCGCGCGAATTCCACATCAGTCTTCATAGCGTCAATGACTGCGGCACCGACGATTGTGGCCCGGGCCTTTGCGGCCTCACGGGCTTCGGCGCGGGCCGCCGCGAGTTGCGCTTCGAGCGCCGCAATTTTGTCGGTGACGGCGGGTTTAGCCTTCCGGGCAGCGTTACTGCTGACCGGCTCTGACGGCGGCTTTGATGTGGCTTGCGTGTCCATATCGGCATTTCCGAGCTCTAGGCAGGCCGATCCAGTTCGTCGGGCCCGAGTCGGGACAGGAATCTCAATGCGGAATCCGCGCTGTCAACCGATTTTATTGGATTTTCAGGGGCGACTTCGGGTAGCAAGTTGGGTGTGCGACACGCACACCACGCACCAGGTTGCGCCTGCGGCGCCCCCATGGTGCCAACTTGGCAAGGGGCCGGAGGCCCCGTTGCATCCCCCTAAGAAAGGGGCGCGAAAGGGTCAGACAGTGAACGAGGCGACAGCGAGTAGCGCCGCTGCAACCGAGACATCAGAACCGGAGATTCCGAGTCCGGCCAAGCCCCGCCGTCGGCCGCCCGTGCGCGGCAAGGCGGGAGGGCGCACTCGCCATAAGGCCGTGTGGTTGACCGACGCTGAAGCGGGTCTCCTTGAGGCCCGTGCCGCGGCGTCGGGCCTAAGTGTCGCGAGCTATCTTCGGGCATCGGCGCTAGGTGATGCCGGTCCCCGCGCGCGCCGCGCGCCCACAATCGAGAAGCAGGCACTTGGTGCGGCGATTGCCGAGCTGAACAAGATCGGCAGCAACATCAACCAGATCGCTCGCGCCGCCAATATCGGCAAAGAGTTCGACGACGCGTTTCTGCATCACTGCATCGGCGAGATGCAGCCCGTCCTAACTCTCCTGCTGCGGGCCATCTCAATATGATTGGGAAGGGCAACCTTCACGCTGATGGTGGCTACCTGGCTGACTACATGAAAGATAGCGGACACGGCGAGGTCATCGACGAACGCGGCTTCCTTTCGGCCGATCTGCGTGAGGCGTTCTGCACGATACAAGCCATCGCCGAGAGTCAAACCAACTGTGAGAAGCCGTTCTTCCACGCCTATGTGAGGCTACCGCCGGGCGAGAACCTTGGGCGGGACCAATGGCTCGAAGTTGCAGACCGTTTCGAGCGAAAGCTCGGCTTTGACGGCCAGCCGCGCGCTGTCGTGATCCATACAGACGGGAACGGCGACCGGCACATGCACACAGCTTGGAGCCGCATCGACACCGATCAAATGCGGGCAATCGATCCGGGTCTCTACAAGAATAAGATGAAGGAGCTGTGCCGCGACATTGAGGTCGAGTACGGCCTGACGGTGGTGACCAGCGAGCGTCCTGCCGACCAGAAGACCAGGTCGCCAGGACGGGCGGAGTTCGATCAGGCACGGCGCCTCGGCATAGATATCGTAACGGTCCGCGGCGCGATCCGCGACTGCTACGACCGGAGCGACAACGGTCCCAGCTTTGCCGCCGCGCTCGGCGAGCTAGGTCTTGGCCTCGCACGCGGCGACCGCCGCGACTTTGTTGTGGTCGACGCGGAGGGCGGACAGCATGCGCTCGGCAATCGAATTTGCGGTGTCACGGCGGCTGAAATCAGGAAGCGCCTCGGCATGGCGTTCAAGGAGTGCCTCCCGTCGGTAGCGGAGATGAAGGCAGAAGCGGAAGCGCGAAAGAGAAGGAAGCATCACGTGGACGAGCGCAGCAAGGCGGACGAACCGTCTGAAGACCAGCTTGCAGCCCAACCGCAGCGCGAAGGTGAGCGGCTACGCGAGTTGGCCGAGCAGGACAAGCGGGTGCAGGAGTTCAAGCAACAGCGGGAGACCGAAGCCGAGGAAGCCCGGAAAAACGAAAAGGCCCGCCGGCAGGCTGACGAACGCCGGGCGGCCGAAGGCGATATCACGTCCGCACAAGATCGATACAGGCAAGCCCTTGGCCAAGATTATGACATCCGCGATCCATATGCATCGCTCGCCCGCGCCGCGATGACGGAATATACCGCTTTCAAACGACAACAGGATGACCTGAGAAAAGAGGTTGCGGCCACGAAGGACCCGAAGGACCGGGAAGCGCTCGAGCTCCGGCGGAAGACCGAGAGCTGCGACTATATGGCCCTGACCAGCGAGCGACTTGCGGGCATCAGCGACACGATCGCGGGACGGGAGAAGTCGCCGATTGGCGAACGCGATCGCGAGCATGCCCAAATCTGGCAGGAGTATGCCAACCAATTTCGTGAGCAGCGGGCACAACTTCAGGCCGAACGTGAGAAGTAGGCGCGTGAGCAGGTTGCCAACCAACTCGGTGAGCTTCGCCGAGGGATGGAAAAGGGGGACAAGGCAGGAGAAATGACGGACGCCAAGGCCGCAAAGCAGGCCGATCGAGAGCCGAGCGGCGCGGTCAAACAACCGGCTCAAACCATGCAAAAGCCAGGCGGACGCGGGGGGCGCTGATAGCGCCGGCCGGTGGGGGCTCGGGGCTCAGGGTATCACTCCAGGCACGCTGTCCGCGCCGCGAAAGCCGGCTTGCAGCCAACGCTGGTTGTCCATGTTACACGGGACGGGTAGGGCTGACGTCAAAAGTGCGAAGCCGTGATTTCTGGGTTGAAGGCGTTGGCGAGATCGGCTAGCTGCTCTCGGAACGGAATTTCAGCTTCTGGCGGTGCGCCCGGCAGCTGTGGGCAAGATACCGGGGAGGACATCGCATGATCTCTCGTTCTGGTGCGTTGTTTCTGGGTCTAGTTGCATCCCAAATGTTGGTTTCGCAGATTCACGCGCAGGGGCAGGTATTTCTGACCCAGTCTTTGCCGGATTGGCAAAACATGGCCGGCAACTACTTAAATGTCACCGATGGTTATGGCGTTCGCGTGACAAAAGTCGGCTCCGGATCGATGCAGGTGTCCGACCAGTTTCAAGTTGTTACCGTTGGCGTCGACTGGGATAACTGGTGCTGCGGATATGTCGGTCAAGCAATTTGGACGACTCCTGTATACACTGAAGCGGAGATTAGGCTTAATGGTCTAACGGCGTTTGGTGTTCAAGTCGAGCCCGATCCAACGGAAACAGACAATTTTACCGCAACGTTATCTAATGGCCAGCAAATTCATTTTAGCGCCACAGGCAACGGTGGTGCGCAGTTTGTGGGTTTTGTTGGAAGTGGAATAACTTCAATCAAGATCAGGGATGACGACGGACAAGATTTTGCGTTCGGAAATATTTATGCGGTTTCCGATCTAATGATCATGAGTCCCGTCGATGGTGCAAACTATACGCTTGATCAGAACTATATTGCGACGGACCCCATACCTTTTGAAGCGACCTCCGGTGACCAAGACACGATGTTGGATTGGAGTAATTTGCTGGAATATACGACGTCTGGGGGACGGGGAGGATTTAAGTCGACCCTCCCGTTCAATACAATGTCTGGCCAGGAGCAAGATGAAACGTACACAAGTATGGGCGGCCAGTTAACGTCGACGGTAACGCAAGACTCGTCGAAGCAGAAGGTAACGATCACGATAACTGGGGTCGCCATACCAACCAGTGTAATATCAAACGAGTTGGCGGCGTTGTACGCTGGGGGGTATACGCCGAATTTACTTGAGCAAATAGCGACCTATGAAAGCAGTTACCAGCAATTTTATACTGAAGAATTATATAACGTGGTGGCGCTTTGGCCGCATGAGTCCTATGATGGAGGCAGTCATATTGGACTTATGCAAGTTGGAACCACTCAAGGAGGTTTTGGCGATTCTTTCGACTGGACACAAAATGCCCAGGCCGGCGCCGCACTTTTTATCAACGGGTTGCAAATAGCAAAGTCACATCTGAATAAAATAGTGAAGGCCAACCCGGGACTGCCAAAGCCTACACCTGCAATGCTAGAAGACGAATCGTTATCGTTCTATAATGTGGGGACGAAGTATGACTATTGGACGGTCGTTATCGGGCAAAAGGGAACGCCGCAGTGGCAGGAAAATACATCAGGTGATCCGATCGGCACTGCGTATGCAGACTGCGTCCGGCAACAAACGCCGCCTAACCACACAAATTGCCAGTAGGCGTGGAGGCCGAAGCATGGCTCGCAACCTTGTAGTTAATTGTTTGGTTATAGGCGCAGCGCTGCTTTCTTACCCAGCGCAGGCAACAAGTCCGAAGCAAGCGATGGCGCTTTCATGGTCAACAGGCGATCGGGAGTCTATGTCTAAGAGCTTTCCGGATATCGTATCTGTAAATGAGTTCATACAAGCCATTCTACCGAAGGCTCAGAACGGGGACCCTTTGCCGACTTGCGATAGGTATACTTTCGCAAATCTAGGTGGTGGAACTTTGCTTCAGTTAATTTGCTCTCTTAGCGACGGAGTTCGATTTCATCCAACCATCCTCGTAGTTAGCAAGGCAGAGGGAAGATTCGCCACCGCCGAAGCCTACGACGGGGGAGCGATGGATGTTCCTGACTTGAAGGACGTTGTCGTGGACGTTAATGGGCATGGTCGGATGGGACTACTAATCCCTCGCCGCCTCGGCTCCTATAAAGGTGCACAGCCTGTGCCTCTGGTCTATGACATATATGATTTCAAGAAAGGGCAGCTTCGCGAGGCGGACCTTCAGTTCGGTGGCTATTATCGAGAGAAGCTGCTGCCAAGGCTACGTTCGAAACTAAATGCAGATTTGAATTTGCCGAAGTCCGGATATTCGGACATCGATGGTAAGACGGATGCCGAGATCGCGACCTTGCGCGTTGGAATTAGTGCAATGGACAAAATGCTAACATCGGGACATATTCCCTAACCGGACGGGTCCCGTTTGTAGACATGTTCGAGGCCTGGCAGATGGTATGGGAAATAGCTGCGGATCGGGTTCTTGGCCTTGTGGGAATAGATGACAGAATAACCTTCATCCATGCTGCGAAGATGCTGCGGCAACATGAGTGGCATGCCTTGCAAACTGGTGTTGCTACTGTGTGAGGCGGGGGATTTGTCGTTCATCATGCCGCCGAGACTGCGGTTGATCGCTTCGGTGCTCATGGCCGTGAGCGGCATCCGTTGCGAGAGGTAGTCCGCCGTCTTGACATCCTGGGGGGCAAAGCTTTGCAGCACGCCAGCATTCGCCACGAAGCTTTCCCAGCCCTTGCCATATAGCTTTTCGGCCTGGCTCAAATCCTGCCAAACCGTCCAAAGCTTGATGCCGTATTCACGAAACATTGCCATGTTTTTTTCGATGATGGCGAAGCCGCCATCCGCAAGAGCTGGATATTCGTCCAGGATCAGGAGCACCGGCACCTTCGATTTGGTTGTGTCTTTCATGAGCGGTTGTACGATCGACGCGATGATGACCCTCAGCCAGGTCGAATGCGTGCCCAGTCGACGAGCAGGTAGAGTCAGATAAACGATTGTCGGTTCCCGTTTGAGCTTTCCGAAATCAATCGTGGAAGACTTCGCCAAGTCGCGCTTGATCGGCCGGCTATCAAGCCACCGGGTTTGAGTCAGTGCTGTTGAGAGGATGCTGTTTAGCTCGCGGCTCTCATCGCTGATCTCCGCATAGCGCCCGGCCTTGATGGCGAGTTCGGGGCAGTCTCTTTTCTCAGCGACAGCGATCATGTTCGTAATGGTTTCGCGAAAGTCAGCATACGTGCGGCCTAGGCATTCGCGCACATGCCCGAGCGTTCCGCCGTCCGATTGCGTCAGGCGCGAGTACATAATCAATGCCGTCACGAGGTCTTGCGCCGATGCCGCCCAATGCGGCTCGCGCCCCTCGATGCGGATCATTGCTTCAGCCAGCCCCAAGGCATCGTCTGGGAAATCCTCCGACGAGTGGTCGAGGGCAGCCACCGGGTTATGACCGCTACTGCTGAGGCCGAAGCTGTCGAAGGGATTTAGCATGATCGCTCCAGGCCGGTCCGGCAACGTCATGCGCGCGAGTGTTCCCTTTGGGTCAACGACGACGATCGACCAATCCTTGAGCATGGCGATATTCGGCAGGATCACACGGCGCGACTTGCCCGAACCGTTCGGGCCAAGCGTCATGAGGTGTCGGTCTCCCACATAGCGAATTTGTTCTGCGCTTCTATTTGGATGATCACCCTGCGTTCGATCGGCGGCCCGCCCGAAGTAGATGCCGCCGTTGGTCCCCCACATGACATTCGACTCCGCAGCTACTGATCCGATTTCATTTTATCCGTGGCTTCGCCGGGCTCTTCCCAACCCCCATCCCAGGCCGAGCGGCTTGGCGGTGGCGGGGCCTGCTCCGTATCACCTCGCAGCGAACGGCCGAGCCGGCTATGCGGATTGGAAATCATGCCCGAGTGCAATTCGTCAACCTTAGCAATGACCATAGCGACAAGGAATATCTCCGCCACAGCTACGACCGCGCTGCACTCGAGGCCTATCCGACTAAAAAACGAGCCCTCATAGTCAAGATACCAGAACGCGACATAGCCCTGAAGCCCTGCGAGTAAGGCACCCACTACGCCTAATCCACACAGCTTGAGAATTCTTTGCATCATTTTCTCTTCGGCAAGCTAGCTAGTATGCTAAGATAGCGGGAGTCGTTCATCGGATCGATCGTACCTTGCGCGACGAGAAATAGATGATCTGGATCAAGGATATCGAACATATTGCCCAACCGAGCGGATGTGATGCCAGTACTATATTGCCCGTATGCAGCGTCCATTTCAGCCTTGGCGGCCTGGCTTGCCGTCAGTGCTGGTTGAAAGCTGGCTGCTTTCGCCTCAGACTGAGCCTTTTCAAGTTCTGCTACAGCGATGAGCGGTTGCAATTTCTTTGCCTCATATTCCGCGCGGGTTGCTTCATATCGAGGGACGCTCAGCAACACATCCGGTAGGCGTGCCGCCGTTTCAACGGCAACGAGCCATATGCCGAGAGGAATGGCGACCCAAAGCGGAAAGGACCCGATACCGCGGCTTGGGGTGCGCCTTAGCTTATAGAGGTCAGCTGCAAGTTTAGCGGCTTCTTGGTCACCGCATTTTTGGCGCAATGCTTCGACCGCCGCCGCATCTGCGGCTTGCTCCCGAGATGCACTCCTCGTTGGCATTTGAGATACTCCCTCAACTCGAGATACAAGGACGGCGCGAGATGATTTTCGACGGCATGACTCCGTATCAAGAACAATCCGCCTCGCATGCACTGATCTTGCTATTGCATATTGCCTGCTCGACCGGCCCGTCGCAGTGCGTATGCAAGCTTTCGCAGTGCTCGCGACACGCGCGTATCTCGAGAATACGAGCCGTCCTACGAATGGCTTCTGTTAATGCAGCTTTTCGTTGGGCTGCTTCCTCGCGCGCTGCTTCCTCGCGCTGCGCTGCGTCTTGGCGGGTGGCCTCATCGGCGGCGGCCTTCTGACGTGCCGCTTCCTGTTGGCGATCAGCCTCAGCACGTGCCGCTTCCTGACGTGCGATCTCCTGGCGTTTTGTTTCCTCCCGCAACTCCATTTGTCGATCAGCTTCTTCCTTTGCGAGCGCCTTCTGCACTTTATCAAGGCGAACCCCTGCGACAACGCACGGTATGCTTCCATTCTCTGGGAAATACCTAAAGTGATCTTCAATGTCGCAGATTCCATCCACTCCTTTTTTTGATCCTAAATCGATCATCTGGACGTAGAGTGATACGGCAGCTCCAATGCCTCCCGACTTGAGTGCGTTTCTTGCTTGTTGATCGAGAACATTGACGCGAGCCTGCATCTCGGCGGATAGGGGCGTTTTGCCCGGGCCGTTCTCGGTGTAAGCCGGTGTACCCCATGCAAAAGCAATAACGGCGCCGACGCGGCACAAATGCTGCCAGGGTGTTCGCTGCAAACTTTGGAGGCAGGTGGGCATTGGCTGTCTCTGCGCGATTAGGTGAAATTCCGTTAACGTGAGGGTGGGTGTTTCGAGCGGCATCGCTGTTTCGGTTGGTCTTTCCAGACCGAAGCCGGATTCTACCGTTACGCTGGACGGATAGCCAGACTACGGCCCGCGTCCAACCCTAACGAAATTGAGTTTGAAATTTGCTAACTATGTCAAATTTGGCTTGACAATTTGGCATAACTTTAAACTTGCCTGAAGTTTAAGAATCAGCTATATTGTCAAGTATGGCTGGACCAAACCAACAGAAGATAAACCAACTCGAACGCGAACTCCCTGAGGGGCTGCTCGTCGATACGGCATGGTTCAAAGGGCGTGGCTATTCGCGTCAGTTGCTTAACCACTACGTGGCGACGGGCTGGTTGGAGCAGCCGGCACGGGGCGTGTACCAGCGTCCGCGCGGGTCAATCAAATGGCAGCCGGCCGTAATCTCGCTCCAAAACTTGCTACGCCAGCCCCTGGCCGTGGGAGGCCGAACTGCGCTCGAATTGCAGGGCTATGCCCACTATCTACGGCAGTCTGCCGCCGAGGTGCACCTCTACGGCCCGCACCCGCCGCCAAATTGGCTCTACAAGCTGCCAGTCGACGTTCGCTTTTTCTATCACAATGATCGCCGCCTCTTCACCTCCCTACCGGGCATGGCGTCGCCTCACGACAGCGGCTCAGCAAACGTTGCGGAGAGGAGAAGTGTAACCGACCCAGACAAGATAAATTTCGTTGCTCAAAGCTGGGGGCAATGGGATTGGCCCCTCAACCTCTCCACCCCGGAGCGGGCGGTGCTTGAGCTCCTGGACGAGTTGCCTACGCATGAAGGTTTCGAGAACGTCGATAAGCTCGTGGAAGGTTTAGCCAACTTGAGCCCGCGACGTCTGCAACCATTGCTTGCCGCTTGCACAAGTGTGAAAGTCAAACGGCTTTTCTTCTTTTTCGCAGATCGACACCGCCATGCTTGGCTGAAACACCTGAAAAAAGACGAGGTCGATCTCGGGACGGGCAAGAGAATGCTCGTGAAGGGTGGGAAGCTCGACCCGACCTATCAGATCACAGTGCCGGGGGACTTCCATGGCGTTCCATGAGATGTACCGCCGGCAAGTCGCGTTGCTCATCCGCACGCTGCCGTTCGTTGCCGTCGAAGACATTTTCGCGTTGAAGGGGGGCACCGCAATCAACCTCTTCATCCGGGACTTGCCGAGGCTCTCGGTCGACATCGATCTCACCTATCTCCCGGTTCAACCCCGCGCAGCGTCACTCGCGGCGATCAATGCCGGCATGACGCGGATTGCCGCGGCTGTTAAGGCATTCATCCCCGGTGCGGCGATAGCCGAGGGCAAGCACGAGGGCGCCATTGTGAAGCTCCTCGTGCGCGCGGATGGCGTGCAGATAAAAATCGAGGTTACGCCTGTATTGAGGGGATGCGTATTCGAGCCTGAACTTCGCACCGTATCGCCTGTCGTCGACACTGAGTTTGGCTTCGCCGAAATGCGGGTGGTATCCTTCCCGGACCTCTATGCAGGAAAAATCGTCGCGGCCCTCGACCGTCAGCACCCTCGCGACTTGTTCGATGTGCGCGACCTTCTCGCGACGGAAGGCATCGACGACCCGATCCGGCGTGCCTTCATTGTCTATCTGCTCAGCCACGATCGGCCCATGTCCGAGGTTCTCGCGCCAACGCGGAAGGACATCACCGAGGAATTTATGAAGCGGTTCCAGGGAATGACCGCTGAGCCGGTCTCCCTTGATGACCTTGTCGCTACTCGCGAGGAACTGATCGCCGCCATCGTCGGTCAGATGCCCGACACGCACCGCCGCTTTCTTGTCGCGTTCGAACACGGTGAGCCGGACTGGTCGCTCTTGGGTGTGCCAGGCGCACCTAATCTACCTGCTGTTAAATGGCGTCAGCAGAATCTTAACAAACTTGCTGCCGCGAAACGCGATCGGCTGGTCGCTCGCCTCGAAGAGGTACTTGGCGTCTAATGTCAGCAGGCCCGGGTCATTCACCGAGGGTGCTGGGGTTTGGTGATAACGTCATCGACGGCAACGTCATCAGCGTCATCGGCCCGGGCCGGCAAAATGGCGGGCGGCTACGTTCGAGAGCTGAATTAGGGCACTTTGGACAATTTCGACCAAAATCGCGGGGAAATCTAGTGCACTATCTAGTGCACTTTCGTGTTGAATGACAAATACTCTAATGAATACTGTTAATTACACGATAGGCTATCTGTCTCATAACCTGAAGGTCATAGGTTCAAATCCTATCCCCGCAACCAGCCTTTTCAACGAACCACAAATATTCGACGGAATGCAAATTGTGACGCTGAATCCGCGTCATGCTTCATCTCTTTCCTCGAATCCTGCGTTGCCGGAAATGCAACTGTCGTGAATTGCAACGTCTGGCACCTTCGAGCCGTGCGCAATGGATAACAGTGCCTTCTTTAGAATGAAGGTCGAGTTCGTGATGGTTATACTCATTGCGGTTCCTTTCCAGGCGTGACCGGTCAGGCCAAGAATAATAGCCGGCCGATTCTTGAGGACTACTTAGCGCGGCCGCATGAATGCGTCTGCTCACGATGCTCAAGTTTCTGTTTGACCTTAGTCATAACCTTGTCCGGGTCAAAGGTAAGCGTAGTGGCAGCGGCACCTTGAATGTCGGTTGGCCGCGCAGCGGCAGGCGGGATAGCTTGCTGGTGGTGGATGTTTGGAGTCGCGGTGGCG
>Ga0181531_10002759_pt1 | contig 10874 bp, 6 predicted proteins | sample PEATcosm2014_Bin_38_FD_119743 | JGI IMG/M metagenome (GOLD analysis project Ga0181531, IMG submission 119743) | Peatland microbial communities from MTU Mesocosm Facility, Houghton, MI, USA - PEATcosm2014_Bin11_10_metaG | ecosystem: Environmental > Terrestrial > Soil > Wetlands > Peat | place... | reverse complement strand
GGCAGGCCGTATTTTTCCAGCAGGCGCTTGTGGACGTACTGCTTCTGCAACTGCTCGATCTGTGGCGCCGCCATTTTGTGACGGTACGGCGACAATTCGCGATCGGCTTGCGCCCGAACCGCCACGATGTCCTCATCCGGCGTGGCGGCCAGCAGTACGGCGAAAAGTTTTTCTTCGAGCACGGTAAGGTGACGCTCAAGGTCTTCAAGACGATGCGATGCTTTCTTGCTTTCGGTTTCCTCGGCCAGTTTGCGCAGTGTCGCGGCAGTGTTAGCGGCGACGGCCTGAACGGAAATTCCCTCGCTCTGCGGCAGCTTCGCGGCTTCCATAAGATCAGCGTTGCGCCGCAGGAACGCTGCGATGGTCTCCGGCTCAAAGCCTTGTCCCGCACCAGATTTGGTCGATGCTGGTTGCGCAGCCGCACCTATAGCGGCTTCTTTCATCTCCTCCGCCGCTGTCAGCACAGCCTGTGCGCACCATAAAATGCTGTTTATTTTTTCGTGCCTTTTCGACTTACGCTGTTCATACTTATCGAAGGCTGAGTCGATGCCACGCAGCACTGCTTCTAGCGGAATACCGGCCTTCAACCAGATTAATATCTGGTCCCAGTCCAGGGGCGAGCCGATCAGAGGCCCTCCCCGTCTTCTCTGGAAATGCTCCTCAACTTCGGTGAAGTAATAGTGGTAATTGTCCACGATCATTCAACGTGTGGCACGCGGACTGGCAGGAGCGCGTTCACTGTTCTTGGCTGCTTTAGAGTTAGCCGCAGGGGCCTTAGGAGCCAGAACCGGGCGTGCCGCCACGTTGCGCTCCCAGATAATGCGGAGGCCCTCCAGGGTAAGAAAATCGTCGACAGTCTTTATGTACTTGGATCCCGTGCCGATCATGGGTCCCAGTCCGCCGGTTGCAATCACGTTCGTCTCCTTGCCCAATTCGCCGAGCAAGAGTTCAAGAATGCCATCGACCAATCCAAGATAGCCGTAATAAAGCCCAGACTGCAGGCTGCCGACCGTATTGGTGCCGATCACGCGGGCGGGCTTGCGGATCTCCACGCGTGGCAGGCGGGCGGTGCGCGAAAAAAGAGCGTCGGCCGAGATGCCGATGCCCGGACTAATCACGCCGCCAAGATATTCACCCTTCGCGGAAACGCAATCGAAGGTGGTCGCGGTGCCGAAGTCAACAATGATGCAAGGGCCGCCGTATTTTTCGAATGCGGCCACGGCGTTCACAATGCGGTCCGCGCCTACTTCGGCCGGATTGTCGTAATGCACCGGCATGCCAGTCTTCACGCCCGGTTCGATCAACAGCGGCTTCGAGTTGAAGTAACGTTCGCACACCTGCCGCAGCACGGGATCGAGCGGCGGCACTACGGATGAAATCACAATGCCGCTAATCCCTGAGGCTTGCAGGTCGGCCATGGAAAATAAGTTGCGGAACAGGACGCCGTATTCGTCGACGGTGCTGCCCTGCCGGGTGGCCACCCGCCAGTGGGCGATCAGACGCTCGTACGAGATGGGTGCGGCATCTGCGTCGGCATGAAGGTTCTCATTGCGCGCAAAAACACCCAGCACCGTATTCGTATTGCCGACGTCGAGAACGAGAAGCATGGTTTGTTCCGTTTTCGAAGCAATTCGCAGCTAGCAATGAGCTTTGAATCTTTGCGGATCAAGATCTGGCGCCAACTGCCAATTGCTGACTGCCTCTTTCACTTCTCCCTGACCGTACCACTCAAGATCGTTTGCAGTCCTTGTGCAGTTCGCACTTGCAGGAAGCCGCGATCGTCCAAGCCTTCCGTTACTCCTTCGATTTTCGAACCGTTTTCTTCGATGCGAACTTCTTTGCCGCGCACCCACGAGGACTGCTCAGCAAAACGCTGCAAGATCGATTGCCGCGCGTCCCTTTCATCGACTAGACGACGCTCGACCAATCGACGATATTCCCGGTCGAGCGATTTTAGCAAAGCCGCGGTCAGTTCTACGCGCGACCATTCGCTTCCCGTCTGCAATCGCAGCGAAGTTGCCTCGCTCTCGATCTCCTTTGGAAAGCTCGCTTGGGTCACGTTGATTCCAATTCCTACGACGACATAGCGCACCCGTGTGGCTTCGGCGTTCATTTCAGTGAGAATGCCACACACTTTCTTGCCCGCGATCAGCACGTCGTTAGGCCACTTCAAGTCGGCACTTGCGCGCGCGTTCACCTGCTCGATGGCAGCGCGCACCGCCAATCCGGCCGCCAGCGACAGCACCAGCGCTTCGGAAGGCGGCAGCGCCGGGCGCAGCACCACCGAACAGTAAATCCCCGCCGAGCGTGCCGATTGCCAGATGTTCGCTCCGCGGCCACGTCCCGCGGTTTGCTCTTCGGCAAGAAACACGCTGCCCTCGGGTGCGCCCGCCGCGGCGGCGGCCATGGCCGCAGAGTTCGTGGAGCCGATCTTGTAGAAGTGATGGATCTGGTCATCGAAGATGGTGCCTCGAATCAACGGATCCAGAATTTCCGGCAGCAGAAGATCGGGAACCGATTTCAACTGATATCCGGTCGCGGGATGTCCCGCCACATCCACGGCCAGACCGCGCAGTTGCTGAATCAGCCGCCAGACTTCCGAGCGATTCGACGAAATCTCCTGCCCGATCTTCGTGCCGCTGACTACGACGGTGGCGTGCTCCATCAGCAGGCGCACGATGCGGCCGAGTCGAACGTCGGTGGGGTGTTCATGCGGCGGGGGCGCTCCCTTCGGCAAGCTGAGGGCAGGCTTCGCCCGCGACGGCCGGCTGCTCCGAATTGTTCCTGTCTTCTTGATGCGGGAATTATGCGGGAGTGCGTGGAAAAGCACAAACCAACCTGCTTGCTGAACCAGCTCACTAAACCGGCGCCACCCGCAGGCTCATATCCACCGCCTGCGGCGAGTGCGTGACCTGGCCGACGGAAATAAAATCTACACCGGTCTCGGCGTAGGCGCGAACATTTTCCAGCCGGATGCCACCGGAGCACTCGATCGGAATGCTATGCTCAAGCCGGGAACAACGGTCGACGGCGCGGCGCACTTCCTCGGGAGGCATGTTGTCCAGCAGAATCGCCTCAGCGCCATGGGCGAGTGCATCTTCCAATTCGTCCATGGTGCGCACTTCGACCTCAATGGGCTGCGAGCCACGCCGGTTGCGCACGGCGCGCTCCAGCACTGGCACGATGCCCCCGGCCAGCGCGATGTGGTTGTTCTTGATCAGAACACCGTCGGAAAGATCGAGCCGATGATTTTGTCCCCCGCCACAGCGCACGGCGTATTTGTCGATCACGCGCAGCCCGGGCGCGGTCTTGCGGGTATCAAGGATGCGAGCTTTGGTCCCGTGAACCGCATCGACGAACTTCCGCGTCAGCGTTGCGATGCCGCTCATGCGTTGCAGGAAATTAAGAATGACGCGTTCACAGGACAAGATTACGCGCGCGTTGTGCTGAATCACCGCAACCGATTGCCCCTTATGCAACCGCACTCCATCGAAAATCTCCGGATGCGTTGTGACCTCATAGTGCGATGTGACCGCGCCATCGAGCGCCGCGTAGACATCCAGAATGCGCCCTACGCAGCCGATTCCGGCCAGAATGCAGTCTTGCTTGGCGAGAATGGTGGCCGATGCCCGCTGATTGGGATCGATGCAGGCATAGCTGGTCGCATCGCGCGTGGCCCGGTCTTCGAGTAGCGCGTTCTCTAGAATCCCGGTGATGCGTCGGCTGTTAAAGTCCATGTTCGTTCCAAAAATAACCTAGAGACAGCCGCCTCGGCTGTCCAGGCAGGGTCGAAGGCCCGCCTGCTCTACCCTAACTCATCGAGTTGGCTTTTTATTTTCACACGCAGGCCAATCAGTTCCTGTTCCCGGCGGCGCAAGCCTTCAACCACCTTCTGTGGTGCCTTCGCGAGGAATTGTTCATTGCTCAACTGCCGCTGATTGCTGGCGAACTCTTTTTCAAGTTTCTCCAGTTCCTTTTTCAGGCGCTCACGCTCGGCGGCTGCGTCAATCTTTCTTTCGTAAACGACGTGCACGTCAAAGCGCGCGGTGCTGCGCGCCCCAGCCTGCTTGGCCAGTGAGCCGTCCGCGAATGCGATTTTCTCCACGTTCGCCAGCCGCTCGACCGCTCCGCGATTCTGCTCGATCATTGCGCGAATTCCCGGCTCGGGGGCAAAGACTTCGATCGGCACCTTCACCTTGGGTTCGACCTTCAATTCTGCCCGCACATTCCGCACGTTGACGATCAAATCCTGCAGAATTGCCATCTCGGTTTCGGCGGCCAGATCGAACTGCGTCTCGTCCGCTTGCGGATATCCCGCCAGAGCAATCGACTTCAGCGGCGGATTGCCTTCATACATCGCCTGCCAAATCTCTTCCGTGATAAACGGCATCACTGGATGGAGCAGGCGCAACGATGCATCAAACAGATTGACCAGGTTTGCGCATGCGATGCGCGCAGTGCCGTTGTCGGCGCCTTCTTCAAAGTTCAGCCGCGGCTTGAGCAGTTCCAGGTACCAGTCGCAAAACTCTCCCCAGAAAAAATCGTAGATACGGTTAGCGGCTTCGTGGAAGCGATAAGTCGCTAACGCATCATTCACTTCGGCAGTCACGCGGTTGAAGCGCGAGAGAATCCAGCGATCCTCAAGAGGAGTCGTGGAGGGACGGACGCCCCGTCCGTCCCCGGGCCGCAGGCCCGGCTCCACTCGATCCACATTCATGAACATGAACCGCGCCGCGTTCCAAATCTTGTTGGCGAATGCGCGATAGCCATCGGTACGGCTCTCGCTGAACGCAATATCGGTGCCCGGCGCGGCCATTGCCGCCAAGGTAAAGCGCGTCGCATCCGTGCCGAAGCGGTCGATGATCTCCAGCGGATCGATCACGTTGCCTTTGGTCTTCGACATCTTCTGGCGGTCCGCATCGCGCACCAGCGCGTGAATGTAGACCTGCCGGAAAGGAACGCTGTCGTCTTTCTTGTCCCCCCAGCCACTCGCCTCCTTGATCGCCGGATCCTGCTTGTGGTCCTTCATGAAGTAGCAGCCGGTCATGATCATTCTTGAAACCCACAAGAACAGGATTTCGTAAGCCGTGACCAGCAGCGTTGTGGGATAGAAAACTTCCTGGTCGCGCGTCTTCTCCGGCCAGCCCAGCGCGGTAAAAGGCAAAAAACCCGAAGAGAACCAGGTGTCGAGCACGTCCGGATCCTGCTCCAGCTTGCCGCCGCAACTGCACTGCGACGGCTCTTCCCGCGCCACAATCACCTCGCTGCAATTCTGGCAATGCCATGCCGGAATGCGATGTCCCCACCACAACTGGCGCGAAATGCACCAGTCGTGAATGTTGTACATCCAGTTCAAATACATCTGCTTGAAGTTTTCCGGAGCGATGGTGATCTCGCCATTTTCCACCACCTCGATGGCATGTTCCGCCAGCGGCTTGATCTTGACGAACCACTGCGGAGAAAGCCGCGGCTCGACCACCGTTCCGCAGCGCTCACATTTGCTCAAAGCCAGCGCGTAATCTTTCTCGCCCACCAGAAATCCCTGCTGCTGTAAATCGGCCAGAACGCGCTGGCGCGCCTCGTAACGATCGAGCCCCGCATAGGCACCCGCGTTCTGGTTCATGTGCGCGTGCTCGTCCATCACGTCAATCTGTGGGAGATTGTGCCGCTTCCCAGCCTCGAAATCGTTGGCATCGTGCGACGGCGTCACCTTTACGGCGCCGGTGCCGAATTCTGGCTGTGCCAGTTCATCGGTGATGATGGGGATTTCGCGGTTCATCAGCGGCAGCATGACATGCTTGCCGCGCAGATGGGTGTAGCGTTCGTCTTTTTCGTTTACTGCGACGGCCGTGTCACCCAGCATGGTCTCCGGCCGTGTCGTCGCTACAGTGATGAACTCGCCAGTTCCCACAACTGGATAACGAATCTCCCACAGCTTCCCGGCAATGTCTTCGTGCTTCACTTCGAGATCGGAGATCGCCGTCCCGCAGCGCGGGCACCAGTTCACGATGTACTTGCCACGATAGATCAGTCCGTCCTCATACAACCTGACGAATACTTCGCGTACGGCACGCGAAAGATTTTCGTCCATGGTGAAATATTCGCGGTCCCAGTCGACGGACACGCCGAGTCGCTTCATCTGGTCGAGAATCGCGCCGCCGTAAAGTTTCTTCCACTCCCATACGCGTTCGATAAACTTCTCGCGGCCCAGATCGCGCCGCTTCTTGCCTTCTTTGACGAGTTCGCGCTCCACCATCATCTGCGTGGCAATCGAAGCGTGGTCCGTCCCCGGCAGCCAGAGAGTAATGAATCCGCGCATACGGTGCCAGCGCGCGATGATGTCCATCTGCGTCTGGTTGAGCATATGGCCCATGTGCAGACGGCCGGTCACATTCGGCGGAGGCAACATCATCATGAAGACGGGACGTGTCTCGCCTTCGGGCGGCGTGGGGACCGAGAAGAGTTTTTCCTTGATCCAGTATTCGGCCCAGCGCGTTTCGATCGCGCCGGGCTCGTAGGATTTGGGCAGTTCGTGCGGCATCGGGGGTCAGCAGTTAGCAATTAGCACTTAGCAATTGGCCGTGCGCCTCCCCCCGCAGAACGACGACAGGCATGCCATTCCGATGAGGGCGAACTGTCAATTGCTAAGCGCTAATTGCTTGATCTTACAGGCGCGAGAAAAGAAGGGTCAAACGGGCGAGCGGCGAAATTGTGGCGGACTGTTATTTCTTCTCCGCCATCTTGCGGGAGATCTCCGCCATGAGCTTGGGGCGAAGATCGGCCAGGACGCTGTCCACGATACTGGCGACGTCGGCAGGATTATTTTCGGGTGCCGCGGATGAGGCTTCCTGCTGAATCTGTTCAGCGCCTGCCGCTACTGCCATGGCAGTCTCCACCGGAATTGACTGCGGCACTTCGAATTCTCTGGATTGCGCCGGCGTTGCTTCAATGCTCGGGGTGGTATCGCGGATCTGACGCCAACTCGCCCACGCTGCGGCTGTGCTCTTCACGGTTTCAGGATCTGGCATTGGCTGCGCAGCATCTTCCGCCACGTACTCGACGCCTGCGGCAACCGGCTCGGGCTCGCCGGCGACCTCTGGGGCCTCAGCGATTGCGACCTCGGCTGCGGGCTCAAGCTGCGTTTCCGCGCCCAGGCCGACGAGACCAGCAAGACCGGCGACCTCCTCCTCCGAAACCGGACTCATAAACTGAACCGGCGTGGGTTCTGTATTCGTTTCGGCAGACACGGAGTTTGCTAAAGTCTCGGCACTTGCCTCCGTCGGCGCGACTTCAACTGCCCCGGACACTGGAACCGCGGCCTCGAAAGAAGCTGACGCCATCTCCAATTGTGCCGCCACCGCTGCTTCTGCGGGCATCGCCTCAGTGCTGACAGTAGACTCTGGTTCTGGAACCGGTTCAACTTCAGCCCGCGAAATGGCCGCCACTGGCTCTTCCACCGCTGCATCTGCGGGTGCTGAAGAATTCTCAGCAGACACTGTCTGCGCCTCTGGCACGTTCACGGCGGCAGCGTTCGTCTGCGCATCAGCAAAGGCCGCATACACCTTCTGCATTTCCTGCTCGAGCGAGATGCTTGCCTCTTCGCCTTCCAGCGCCACTGGGACTGCGGTCCACCGCGCTGCCTCCGTACTCGCCACCGCCATGGTGACAGGCTCGTCCTGAGGCTCCTGCGGAGCCTCGTCGGTGTTTCGGAGATGCTCTGGCTCGACAGCCGCAACTTCGGCAACGCTCTCAACTTTGCTTTCTTTGACTGGTTGCGTCGGAAGTTCTTCCTTCGCCAGCGACGCGGATTCGTCCGCCGAAGCAATAATATTGCCTTCTACAGCGTGGATAACCTGGGCATCAGAAACCCGAACTTCAGAAACCTGGGTTTCGGAAACTTGGTTCTCATCCTGGAGGGCCGCGTTCGCCATCTGAATCTGAGCTGCGGCAGCCGCAATGGCGGCCACTTCTTCCGGCGTCACATCCTTCGGCAAACCGGCGGGAACCAGTGCTGCCACGCCCACGCTGGTTTCGGCGGCTGCAGCAGTCTCTCGCTGCTTTTCTTCCTGGGCAGCCTGTGCCGCTGCCTTTTCCCCAGCCGTCTCCACCACGGTGCGGAGATCCCGGTTCATGGGGTTGTAGATCGCAGATTCATCCACAATTTTTGTTTCGGCCTCCGCCTTCTCGTGCGGGAAGCCGATGCGGTTCTTCCATCCGTTCCGGTCGTTCGCTGCGTCCTTCGCGCTGCCGCGGCCGGATTCTTCCGCCGCCGCAATCGCCCGCGCAAACCGCCCCGGCTTCGAGGGCTCTGCGCGCGGCACCACTTTGTCTTCCAGTTTCGACAGGGCGCTCAGCAACTCGCTGGCTTCGAATGGCTTGACGATGTAGCCGTCGGCGCGCACCCGTTGCGCTTCCTCGGGCTTGAACGGCTCCAGCTTTCCTACGCTCAGCAACACCGGAATTCGCGCCGATTCCTGCGATTCCTTGAGCCGCTGGCAAACCTCCAGCCCGCTATAGCCGGGCATGTAAACGTCCAGAATGACGAGGTCAGGTTTCAGTTCGGCGATCTTCTTCAGCGCGGCCGAGCCGTTATTGACGGCAATGACTTCATAGCCCGCGTCCACGAGGATCTTGCGCCCCATGTTCTGGGCGGTCACGCTGTCGTCGGCAAGCAGTATCTTCCGGGCCAAAGAAATTCCTCTGATGAGGGGAGATAACGCGAAGGTAACCTGCCCGTCGCCGTAAGTCAATGATCAGACGGCATGTTACCCGGTTACCAGTGGTCAGCACCTTGTGCGCGGAGAGCACCAGACGTTGCCCCTGGCTCGTAGGATTTGTCCGGTGGTTGGCCGAACCACGACCAAACGAGCGATTTATTCGCCCCACTAGGCAAACCACGTAGTAATCCGCCTCAAGAGTTAAAGACAATCCTAGTTACGACTGAGACTGACTGTCGGGGGTCTCAGAACGAGATAATCTTCTTTATCCCCTTCTTTTTCTTCTTCTTGCTGCTGGAAACATCCTCGTCGCTGGCCAGGTTGGAGGTAGAACTGGAACTCGCGACCGCGCCGCCACCAGAAGACGCTTGTCCCGGCTGAATTTCATTCACCTGCACCGGCGGAGGCAGTGGCGCATCGGCCGCACTTTGACTTGCCGAGGGCTTCAACTCGTTCGGATCGGCCGGCCCGCTGGGCTTCAGTTCGTTGGCGTCGGGCGCCGCCGGCTTCAGTTCATTGGGATCGGCTGCGACATTCAAGCGCGAGAAAGGAGACCCATTCGCCGCAGCCGCAGGCGCATCCGACCTGGGAGCCGGCTCATTGGCCGCCGGTGCTTCACCCCCCTTGACGATTTCGCCGCTCAGTCCATGCTCGCCAGCGGGGGCGCCCATGATCCTCCGCATGGTGTCTGCACCCAGTTGGCTGGGTGCGATGGGCGTCGGATCGACCAGGGTCGGCTCTCCTATTTTCGCCGCCTGCGCCACGTCTGGCCCCTTCTTCACCACGCTCATTAAGCGGTCATAGGTGCTGGCCTCCAGGCGGCTTTCCTCTTCTTCGCGGTTCTGCTTCACTGCCGCCTTCGTCGGCCGCGGAATCGGCTGATGCAACGCCGCCAGCCGCTTCTTGGCGTCATCGCCGCGCACCATCACCGGATACCTCGTAATAATTTGCGAATACGCCGCGGCGGCCTGCTTCGTCCATTCGTCAATTACCTTGGCTTTGGAGGATTCTGCGCCCACGCAGCCCGGAGGCGTGTTCACAGCCCTGCAAATCGGCCGCGCCCGCAACTGCGCGATCTGCCCTTCGTAGTCCTGCCCCAGCAGAAACAAAGCCTCATCGGCCTTGCTGTACAGCGGATACTTATCCACCAGCGACTGCAGCCGTGCCTCCGACGCGTTATACGACTGCCGCAGGTAGTAGAACCTTCCAATGTCAAACTCCCGGTCGGCCAGCACTTCCTGCACTTCCAGCAGACGCTCTTTGCCCTCTTTAACCAGTTTCGGATTGTCCGGGTACTGCATGATCAGATTGCGATACTCATCTTCCGCGCGCTTAGCGTGGGTATAGTCGCGGTCGGCTTTCTCCATTTGTTGATATTGAATGTTGGCGATCTTCAACTGCGCTTCCGCCGCTTCCGGCATGTTAGGAAAGAACGTCTCGAAGTCGCGGTACTCCTGTTCCGCCTGCGCCAGCGACGCGGTCCCGCCTTCCGCATACCAGGAATCCCCGACCGCCAGCTTCGCCCGCGCGATGAACTCGGAATCCGGATAAGTGTTGATCAAGGTTTGCAGCGTCATGCGTGCCACGTCGAAGCGGTTGCGCTTCATCGCCTCCATGGCCTTGTCGAACAGCACCTTATCGGGCTGCTTCGAACCCACATTGGCCAGCGGGTTGACCGACTTCTTGTTGGAGCAAGCCGCCGTGATCAGCAGCAGCATGCACAGCATCGCAGTGATTGAAACTCGACGTGACATTAAGACCTCGGATGAAAATTGGATATGTAGGGACGGGCGCCCCCGCCCGTCCGCCGCGCGAAGCGCGGCCTTTCCTTGCCGCCAACTACACCCTAACCAGCGCCGCTTCCGTCGCCGCCTTCAGCAGCGCTTCCGCATTCTTTCTTGGGTCGTCCTTCTTTGGATCGCCACTACCGAACACGGCGTTGCCCGCCACCAGAATTTCCGCGCCCGCCCGCACCACGTCGCCCACCGTTTCGAGCGCCACCCCGCCATCTACTTCGATGCGGTAGCTCAGCCCGCGTTGGCTGCGAATCTCACTTAATTGCCGCATCTTGTGCAGCGTAGCCGGAATAAATTTCTGCCCGCCAAACCCCGGATTCACCGACATCACCAGCACATAATCCACAATGTCGAGCACTTC
>Ga0181531_10002757_pt1 | contig 10879 bp, 10 predicted proteins | sample PEATcosm2014_Bin_38_FD_119743 | JGI IMG/M metagenome (GOLD analysis project Ga0181531, IMG submission 119743) | Peatland microbial communities from MTU Mesocosm Facility, Houghton, MI, USA - PEATcosm2014_Bin11_10_metaG | ecosystem: Environmental > Terrestrial > Soil > Wetlands > Peat | place... | reverse complement strand
CTTCTTGAACAGGGCCAGGAATTCTTTGGGCAAGGGCTGAATCTCGTAGATCTGGCTGAATTCTGCCGCGCTCAACAGTGTTTTCCAGAAGATAACTGCCGGGTTGGCGATAAGCCAGGAGTCGCCCGATTCGTTGCCTCGAAGGCGCCCATTTGGACTTTCCAAAGCAATGTCTGTACCAGCCGGGATGCGAACGAAGAAGCTGAAGGACTCTGTAGTTACTTCGAGGGCTTTGCCAGGCCCGATTCGGACTGCGTTCCAAAATCCCAGTGGAGCGGGATGCCGCTGGGCTTGTATTCATACGAATCGTGGGTCTCGGCCCGCAGCGCGGCCAACCGCTCCCGGAGATGGGCGGTGAGTTCCTCGTAGCCGGACTTCCCGTAGAGGTTGTTCATCTCGTCAGGATCGGACTGAAGGTCGTAAAGTTCCCACTCCTGGGGATCTATGAAGAAGTGGATCAGCTTGTACCGTTCCGTCCTCACTCCACGGCAAGGCCGCACGTTCTCGAAGCCCGGATATTCGTAGTACTCGTAGAGCCAGTCTTTCCGCCAGGGGATATTCGTCTTGCCTTCCGCCAACGGGAGCATGCTCTTGCCCTGCATTTCGGCGGGAACAGCCAACCCCGCGATTTCAAGAAGGGTCGGGGCAAGGTCGAGGTTGAGGACCATCTCGCTTGACGTCGTTCCGGGCTTCACGTGGCCGGGAAAACTGACCATCATCGGGACCCGAATCGACGGCTCATACATGAGCCGCTTGTCATAGAGGTGATGCTCGCCAAGGAAGAATCCATGGTCGGAACTGAGCAGGACGGCCGTGTCTTTGACGATATTCTGACGCTCAAGCTCATGCCACACCGCGCCGACATTCCGATCGTTGTCTTCGACGCCGGCGTAATGGTCTTTCACCAGTTCCTCGAGAGACCGCGGATCGTCGCTGAAGACCTCCGAGTAGCCAATCTTGTCGTCGGCATCGGCGACGGCACGGGGTTTTCCCGGATAGCCTTGCAAGTCCTCGTCAAACGACTTCGGCTTCGGGATGGGGACCCCATTCAAGTCGTTGACCAGGTCCTTGGGCCTGTAAAACGGCGCATGGGGCGCGTAGAACCATAGAAACATGCAAAACGGTTTGGTACGATCCTGTTTGAGCCATTCGATGGCCTTGCGCGTGAGCAGGGTATCGACATACTCGCCTTCATAGAGCTTGGCAGGACCGTACTTGCCACGAACTCCCTCCGTGATCTTTGGCCGGTAGTAGTCGGCCTGTCCGACGAATCCGAAGTAGTAATCCCAGTAGTGGTCCATGAGTGCGCCTTCGATGTGCGACTTGCCCAGGAATGCGATCTCATATCCGGCCTTCCTCAGCAAATCGGAGACCAGCGGAAAGCGGTCGGGAATCTTTCCTTCCACATTCGAAACGGCCCCCGTCGTATGCGAGTACATGCCGGTCAAAAACGTCGCGCGCGAGGGCAGGCACAGGGCATTGACCACGAATGCATTGCGGAATGTGCAGCCATCGTGCCCGATGCGGTCCATATTGGGCGTCTGAATGAGCGTGTTCCCCGTCGACGACAACTCATCGCAGCGCAGCCCTTCGCCCACGATGCAAACAATGTTCGGCCTCTTGCTTTCGCCATTGATTTGCCGCGCGAACGACTCCAGAGCATCGAGTCCGCATGCCGACGCTCCCATCGCACCTGTGAGGTACTTCAATACCGTTCTGCGGGTTTCCATGGTATCTCCGATCCGGAGCCTTGCTGGCGCCGCGATAGCCCGTTTCTCTTGAGAACTCTTCGGAATGGGGCGGCCGCGAACCTAGAATGGTATCCCTTTTGGCAGCAATCCGCCAAGCAAACGGAAACCGTCCCACAGAGGGGATAGTCCCGCGTATGATCGATTTCGAGCGAGGTCCCCGATGCCGGCTGCCGGGTTCCATATCATGACCAAGCCCATGGGTCCGATTTGTAATCTCGATTGCAAATACTGCTTCTACCTGGAGAAGGAGAACCTCTATCCAAACACCAGGGATTGGGCAATGTCCGCCGAGGTTCTGGAACGGTATATTCAGCAGTACATTGAGGCACAGCCGCTGGACGAGGTTCACTTTGCATGGCAGGGCGGAGAGCCGACACTGCTAGGCGTCGATTTCTTCAGGACCGTGGTTGCGCTCGAACAGAAGCACGCAGGCGGCAAACACGTCCACAATGCGTTGCAAACGAATGGAACGCTGATCGACGATGAGTGGGGAGAGTTCCTGGCCGAGCACAAATTCCTGGCCGGCATTTCGATCGACGGACCGCGAGAGATCCACGATCGCTATCGAGTCGACAAGGGCAACGCGCCCACATTCGACCGTGTGATGCGCGGGCTCAAGAAGCTGAAGGAACACGAGGTGGAATTCAACACCCTCACGGTCGTGAACCGCCATAACTCCGAGTATCCACTTGAGGTTTACCGATTCCTCAAAGAGATCGGGAGCGGGTTCATGCAGTTCATCCCGGTGGTCGAAAGAAAAGCTGTCGAGCCGGATTCCAGTGGACTTGTGCTGATTCAACCTTCGTTCAGCCGCCCCGCCAAGGTGACGGAGTGGTCCGTGGAACCGCTCCAGTACGGCAGATTCCTGGCCGAGATTTTCGACGAATGGGTGAAGAAAGATGTTGGCCGCACCTTTGTTCAGCTGTTCGATGTGGCCCTCGAAAGCTGGCTCGGACTGGAGGCGAGCCTATGCGTGTTTCGCAGATCCTGCGGGTCGGCGCTGGCGTTGGAGCATAGCGGCGATCTCTACTCCTGCGATCACTTCGTCTACCCGGAAAACAAGCTCGGAAATGTCATGGAGACGGATCTGCGGCAGATGTTGGGCTCTGAGCAGCAGAAGCGTTTCGGCCTCGACAAGTTGAACTCGCTCCCGCGCATGTGCCGTGAATGCGACGTGCGATTCGCGTGCAACGGGGAATGCCCAAAGCATCGATTCCTAACCACCCCGGAGGGCCAGCCCGGCCTGAACTATCTCTGCGCCGGTTACAAGTATTTCTTTCACCACATAGATCCCTGCATGAAGTTCATGGCCGCGGAGCTGCGTGCGGGCCGCCCGCCGGCCAATATCATGCGCATTCTGGGCCCTTCGTAACAGGCTTGCCGGTTGCCGCAAGGCTCTGTGGAGACCGCCTCAGTTCGGGCAAGACCGCCCGGGAGGCAATCTTGCGGAATGGCGCACCGGCAACGAATGGCAGGACGAGCGCGCTTCCGTTGCGGTCCGCATTGGGCGCGCCGGTAGGACCCGCATCCAAGCCGCGCCAACCCCGCCCGCCGCCGGTCGAGACGTCTGTTCCGCCGGTTCCAACGGTGAAAGCCCTGCCCGGTTGCTGCGGGTCAAAGAGAAACGGCCCTTGTGCTGTAATCTTGAAGTTGAAAAGGATGGAGAAATGGCCCACCTGAAATGGATATTGGCAGCTGCAATTGTGCTTCTGCCCACGCTGGCTGCGGCGGCGCAGGACGCTCCCGAGCTCAAGACGGACAAAGACAAGTTCAGCTACGCTCTGGGAATGAAAATTGCGGAGAACTTCCGCAAGCAGGGGCTGGATCTGGACCCCGCCGTGTTTGCGAAGGCATTCGGAGAGTCGTTCAACGGCGGCAAAACCGCGCTGACCGACCCGCAAATGGATGCCCTGCTGGCGGCGGCATCGCAGGAGATCCGCAAGAAGCAGGCCGCGCAGCAGGCGGAAAAGGGCGCAGCGGCTCAGAAAGAAGGGGACGCGTTTCTGGCCGCGAACAAAACAAAGGAAGGCGTGGTGACGCTGCCCAGCGGTCTGCAGTACAAGATTCTGAAGGCGGGCACGGGCGAGAAGCCGACCGCGGACGACACGGTGGTGTGCAACTACAAGGGCACGCTGATCAATGGAACGGAGTTTGACGCGTCGGAAAAGCACGGCGGGCCGGCAACCTTCCCGGTAAAGGGCGTGATTGCGGGCTGGACCGAGGCGCTGCAGTTGATGCCGGTGGGATCGAAGTGGCAGCTCTTTGTGCCGGCCAATCTGGCCTACGGAGCGAATGGACCGGGAGACCTCGGGCCGAACGCGACGCTGATTTTTGAAGTCGAACTGGTGTCGATCCAGAAGGCGGCGGCACCGGCGGCGGGGGCTCCGGGATCGAATTAGAAGGCCAATCGACACTGGCCAGGGACCCGCGCCAGTGAAAGAGGAAGACGTGCATCGGAAGGGCTCGCGCTCATCGCGGGCCCTTTTTGCGCTCGATATTCCGACTGGTCCCCAGATACATTGAAAGGAAAGTGTTTTGGGGCTATGCCCCCAGAAGGATGATATTGTTCCGATCGTTTTCGGTTACGATCGATGAATGCCGGTTTGCGTCATCCTACAAAATGTTCACCCCCGCAAGTTAGCCGCGGTGCGCTGCGAGGTCGCGCCGGGCGCGGTTGGGTTAGCCTGGGGGCCTGCGCTGGACAAGGTCTGGGAGTTCATTCGCAGCCAGCCGGGGTTGCGGACTGACGGCCACAACATCTTCCTCTATCACCACCCCACGCAGCCGGGCGCGCCCATCCTCTGCGACTTCGGCGTCGAGGTCACACGCAGATTTGAAACCGCGGCTGAGGTGTACTCAACCGAAACGCCGGGCGGCGAAGCGGCCGTCGCCGTTCACCGCGGACCGTACAACCGCATGAACGAGGCGCACAACGCGATCGGAAAATGGATGGCGGCGAACCGGAGGGAGTCCGCCGGGGACTCGTGGGAGATCTACGGAGATCCGACGCCGGACCCGGCCGACACCGAGACGACGATCGTGTACCTCCTAAAGTAGCGTTCGGAACTGGCTGCAATCCGCACTACGCATCAACAGTACGAGCCGAGCTTCCGGCCCCCATTCGAATGTATCGGTGACCCGCGGATTGCTCCTCGCAAAGCTGAAGTCAACTTTTGCGAGCATCGCAATCGTGGACGGGCCACCGGCTGTGCGGAAATTACCACTCTGTACACAGTTGCGCCGCGGTTCCTCACCGAGTGACTTCTTTCTTGGCGACAATTGACGCAGGATCCCGATTCTCGGACCCTGGCGCGTTTGTGGGTACCGGTTTTCACATCCTTTGTTTTGCGCGCCGCAGAAAAACCGCCTCAAGATCTTGCCATTGTCAGCCGGTTTGCTGGAACTCCAACGGTGCGCAAAGCGTATGACTAGGCCACGGCAAGAATCCCCAACCAACAGAAGAGGTCGCAATGCCACTTTCGCCCTTGTTGATCCTTCACATTTCCGGTGGAATCGTTGGGCTGATCGCGGGAACGGTCGCCATGGCAGTGCAAAAGGGCGGACGATGGCATCGCACGGCCGGAAAGGTGTTTGTTGGCGGGATGCTTTGCCTGGCGGCGACCGGGGCGATCATCGCTTTCCTGCGGGCTGAACCGCCGAACATCGTCGCGGGCCTGTTGACAATGTATATGGTGACGACGGCGTGGCTAACAGGTCGGCATAAGGACGGAAGAACGGGTGCGTTTGATTGGGTGGCTCTCATCTTTGCGCTGGGAGTCGCAGCTTACGTATGGACATTGGGAGTGCAGGCGCTGCATAGGCCGCACAGCATGATGAATGGGGTCCCGGCAGCAATGTCATTCTTTCTGGGAACGGTGGTGCTGTTAGCGGCGGCTGGAGACTTGCGAATGCTGCTGCATGGCATTCGCGGGGTGCGACGGATAGGACGACATGCCTGGCGCATGAGCTTCGGGCTATTCATCGCATCGGGATCGTTTTTCTTAGGACAACAGCAGGTGTTTCCCGCGAGCTGGCGTGGGTCGGTTGTGCTGACGGTGCTGGGGCTTTTTCCGTTGGGACTGCTGGTGTTCTGGGACCTGCGCGTGCGGTTTGGCAACAGATTCAGGGAGAGGGCAAAACCAGAGCCCGCTGGCCGCAACCAAACTGCAACCCTGGGGGCCTGAGGGACGTCCGGTCGCTGGCGTGATGGATGACCGCGTATCCGGCAGTTACGGTTTCAGCAATGATCCTGTAAGTATTCCCCATGCGGTCTGGGGATTGGAGTGCGGGCAGCCTTTGCTCAGGGCTCGGAGTTTTTGGGCAAGAGGTGAATCTCGCAAATCTGCACGAATACCGCAGCACGAGCCGGTGTTTGCCGGGAGATAACCTTCGAGTCGGCAAAAAACCGTGAGTCAAGCAACTGGATGCGCGTTCGATCGGCATAAAGGCGGCTCAATGTCGCGTGCCCTGGAACTTCCCTCGCGCGCCTGCGTAAACACTTTGAGCTTCCGGAGGTCCTGAATGCTCTGGTTCTACGAAGCTTTCTTTCCCGTGGTCTGGGTTATCTTTCTTCTCTACTGGCAGATCAAGGCTATCCATACCAAAACCACCCAGCGCCTTGAGCCGGCTGGCTCGCGCATCCTGCGCGTCTTTATTTTCCTGGTCGTGATCGTCCTCCTCATGACAACTCTCATTCCGCTGCGATGGCTCTACCTCCACCTCTGGCCGGCTGGCCTTTGGCCCTTCTGGCTGGGAGCCGCCGTCAACATCGCCGGCCTTCTGTTCGCCGTCTGGGCGCGCGAGCACCTGGGCAGCAACTGGAGCCGCTCCGTCACCATCAAGCAGGGCCACGAACTGATCACCACCGGTCCCTACGCCGTGGTCCGTCACCCCATCTATACCGGCATTCTGGCCGGTTTCCTTGGCTCGGCGATTGCCATCTCCCAAGTGCGCGGGTTCGTCGGCTTCGTTCTCATCTTTCTCGTGTTCTGGATCAAGCTCCGCATGGAGGAACGGTGGATGCGTTCCCAATTCGGCGAGGCGTATGCCACTTACGCTCATCAGACCGCTGCCCTGGTGCCTTACCTTCTGTGATCGCTGGATCACGATCTGAGCCCCAGCAAGCGCGAGTTGAGCCAACCCGAGGAGTTGAATTTTGAACTCGATGGTGATCGACTGATCATTGGTCCTGCCCTTGAAGACCGCCGGCAGGCTAGAGCCGCAGGGACTCGATAAAAACCCCTTCGTCATGGGCGAGGTGTGCTAATCTGGCCCCGTGTCAGCGGTTTCCCAGCTTGAAAAGACCAAGATTCGCCGTCACTCCTTAGTGGTGCGCGTGACGCACTGGCTCACGTTCATCGCCTTTGTTGCGTTGCTCGTTACCGGCGGCGAGATCGTCATCTCGCACCCGCGGTTCTATTGGGGCGAAGTGGGAAATGTGAACACTCACCCGCTCTTCGTCATCCCGGTTCCAGCCTCGCGCGGCACGGTACCTACGGGTTACGGCTATGTGATGCCCGATCAGAACGGCTGGAGCAGATATTTGCACTTCGAAGCGGCGTGGGTCGTTGTGCTTGTCGGCCTTGTGTATGGAATCTACGGCCTATGGAGTGGGCATTTCCGCAAGCATCTGATTCCGGCCCGAGGTGATTGGACGTGGCGCGCTTACCGGGATCGCATCGCGAAGTATATGCATCGCGAGCGAGCCGGTGGAGCGGAAGAAAGCACGTATAACGTGCTGCAGCGGACTGCCTATCTGGTCGTGATCCTGGTGCTGTTCCCACTGATCATCTGGACTGGCCTCGCCATGTCGCCCTCGTTCACTTCGGCGTTTCCTGCGACGGCGGCGCTGCTCGGCGGCCGGCAATCCGCGCGCACCATTCACTTCTTTGTCTCGTGGCTGCTACTGCTCTTCCTCTTTGTTCACGTGACGATGGTTTCCTTATCCGGGTTCTGGAGCCGCACGCGGGCCATGATTACCGGTTACACACGCGATTCCGAGGAGGGCCAGTGAATCCGATTTCACGACGCAAACTGATCTACCGAGGCGTGGCCGCCGTAGCGAGCATTGGAGGATTGGCTGTGGCAGAGCGCCTGGCATCGAGTTACGGACTGATTCCGCCCGATGGCGGCGGAATCTATGGACCCGGGGAGACATTGACTTATGCCTGCCAGCGCTTGCTGACCGCGCGCACACCGGCCCGCGAATTCCCGCGCAGCATGATCTCGAAGAACCCTTTTGCGAATGAAGTAGCGCCACCCAACGAAGAGTTCAAGCGGTTGCAGGCCGGAGGATTCAGGGATTGGCGGCTGGTAGTGGACGGTCGAGTGGCGCGGCCGATGTCCCTATCGCTCGCCGACCTGAAGAGCCTGCCGATTCAAAGCCAGATCACCGAGGTCGCATGCGAGGAAGGGTGGTCGTACATCGCCGAATGGATTGGCACGCCGCTATCCGGAGTCCTTCGCGAAGCCGGTGTTCTGCCGCAATCCCGCTATGTTGTCTACTACACGATCGAGAAGGGCTTGTGGGGGAGTATCGACATGGCTGACGCAATGCATCCTCACACGTTCCTTACCATGGGGATGAACGATGGGGATCTTCCCGTGCCGTTTGGCGGCCCTCTGCGTCTGCGCGTGCCCCGCCAACTTGGTTACAAGAGCTTAAAATACCTCACGCATATCACAGTAACGGACGACATCAAGAAATTCGGCAGCGGAAAGGGATCCGTCGATCCCGATTACGGATACTCCTGGTTCGCGGGGATCTGAAGAGCGCAACTTGGCGATCATTCGGGGATCTGACCGGAACCACTCCTGGACAAAGCTCCGGCTTTTTGGGCAAGGTTCTGGAGCGCGGTTCGAAAAACGTCGCCTCATCGTAGTCATAGGCGAACTTAGGGGTTTTCTCCAATCTCCCTGTGCCTCAGCGCTGCCAGCCGCGTTAACTCCAGTTCGCCTCGATAGAACATGTTGAAAGTATCGAACGGAATCAACCGTTTCCCGTCAGGATGCGCAATGTGGATGCAGCTCTTCTTGACGCTACGCACGTCAAACGCCTCCGCGTCGATGAACTGGACAATCAAGACGCGGAACAGGTTCTTGTACCCAAGGTCTCTTGGGATCAGCACCTTCGGGAGGCAGCACAGCAGCTCCTTGAGCGAGGATGCTTGCGATGCCGGCGAGTGGTTCGTCGCGAACAGCTTGAAGATCTGATCACGAAGGCCGGCTTCCTGTTCGTAGACGATGGTGTTTTTTGCGCCATTGACTAGAACGTCAGGCGGAATCATGCCCGTGAGCGCGACAGTCTTCGAGCCGAGTTTGAGAGCATAGGCCATGGCCAGTGCGTCAGGATGGCATGGCACAGGGATCAGATCCTCGGGACGAAAGACTGTGGTTTGTTCAAGGATGCGGCGGCGCACTTCAGTCAATGTAAGCCGGTGTGCGGCGGAGTCGAAGCCCTCAACGCGGCCTGCCTGCTGCACGGGCTGGATCGTCACGCCGCGGACTGCGGGCTGCTTGAGCGCGTAGTCAATGATTTCGCCAAGCTCGCCGTCATTTACTCCGCGCTCCACCGTCACTACGAGCGTGGTCGATATTCCCAGCTTGTTCAGCCGGTCCAGCGCCCTCTCACGGATCGAGCGCAGATCGGCGCCTCGCAACTGCATCAACGGTTCGCGCTTGAGGGAATCAAACTGCAGATAGATTTCGAACTGCGGCATGTACTCAACGAGGCGCCCGGCGAATTGTTCATCCTGAGCGATGCGGATACCGTTGGTGTTCACCATCAGGTGGCGGATGGGGCGCTGTTTGCACATGTCCAACACACGGAAGAAATCGGGGTGCAGCGTGGGTTCCCCACCTGAGATCTGGACCACGTCCGGCTGTTTCTCGTTACGCACCACGCAATCGAGCATGGCCTCGATCTGCGCCAGAGTGCGGAATTCGGCACGATGCTGGCCGCTCCCTGCGTAGCAGATGGGGCATGTCAGATTGCACGCATCGCAGATTTCGATGAGGGTGAGGCAACTGTGCTGTTCGTGGTCCGGGCATAGCCCGCAGTCGTAAGGGCAACCGTACTTGACCGGAGTGTTGTACACCATCGGCTGCTCAGGGACTTTGATGAAGACCTCGCGAGAGCGGCGGTAGTAGTCAATATCATCGGCGACCAGGACGCGGGCGTGGCCGTGCTGCGGGCAGCGCTTGAGCATCCAAACCTTGCCGTCTTCAAAGACGACTTTGGCATCGACGCGGCGATAGCAAACAGAGCAGATCGAGATCGCAACATCGTAAAAGAGATACGGTCGGAGCTTTTCCGTCATTGTCCCTTTCGCTGGCGCCGAATCTGGATTTCGTTTTTGAAGATAGTTTCAAAACGCGGTCATTCTCGCGGAGGCTGGTCTTTGTCCTTTAGTTCCTGTTCGGAATCTCCGAATAAGGTTTGCGCGCCAGAAGTCTTTTCGGTAGAACTGCCTATGATTCCCCTGATGGCCCAAATGGGCAGCGTGACGACCAGACCCAAAAACGAGAGAACTATGATGAGGAGCGACACTCCGCTAAGCCAGTCGGTATGGAATTCTTCGTCGGAGGACGGCAGAACGTAGGACAGTCCGCACAAACCGAGTCCGATGCCGAAGGCAATGGCGAATACCGTCACGGTTTTGGCAAGAAGGGATCGATCAGCCATAAACTTGCTCATGAAGATTGTTACGCTTGATCCGAAGATCGACGACAAATGTGGTGCCGAGTATGAGGATTCCCACAGCACAGGCCCACTGGATCAGGTTAAGACCAGCGATGAGCGGTTGTGGCTTGAGGAAGTCAATGGCCAGCCGCCATGCCAGATACCCGCACAGAAAAATCCGGAATCGCGCTCCTTCCGGCAGATCGGCTTTCGTGCTTACGACAAATCCGAGCAACGCCAGAAAGACAATCTCGTAAAGTTGCACAGGATGACGCCCGATGCCGTCTCCGAAGTCTACAGCCCATGGAAGCTGCGTCGCCTTCCCGCAGGTATCGTCAGCCAATCCCGCGATGAAGCAGCCGATGCGGCCAACTGCAATTCCCACGCAGAGCGGCAACGCGAACAGATCACCGGTCCGACGGCGGATCCCACTCGCACGCTTGATGAG
>Ga0181531_10002755_pt1 | contig 10883 bp, 9 predicted proteins | sample PEATcosm2014_Bin_38_FD_119743 | JGI IMG/M metagenome (GOLD analysis project Ga0181531, IMG submission 119743) | Peatland microbial communities from MTU Mesocosm Facility, Houghton, MI, USA - PEATcosm2014_Bin11_10_metaG | ecosystem: Environmental > Terrestrial > Soil > Wetlands > Peat | place... | reverse complement strand
TATAGCGCCGGGTGCAGGTGCAGCGTTTTGCCGGGGACCACGTAGACCTGTTCGGTAAACTTGGTCGCTCCCAGTTCGCGAATCTCGATGTTGTATGTGCCCGGACGCAAATGCATGGTCTTGTTTTCGTGGGTGGTGCCCGCGAATGCGCCGTTGATGAACACTTCCGCGTTCTTCACTTTGGTATCCAACTTCACCTGTCCCGCATTGGGATAGCCGTAGTAGTAACCGTAGTAACCGTAAGGACGGTAAATCGGTCCCCAGTAAGCCGAAGCGCTAATGGGCGCCAGAGTCATCAGGGCAAATCCCAGAACCAACATTCCTTTTTTCATGTGCCACCTCGCTTGGGTAAAGGCACGCGGCGTGCCACACGCAAGTCTTTTGGTGTCAGCGAATCCGCTACACCGGCCCTGGCTGCAAGCGACCATAATGGCCGAACCCGGCCACCACCCACTGTGCTAGGATCACCCCGTGACCCCGTATCTGGAAATTGGCGGCGATTATCGGGAGGTGGCGCCCGGCATATATATGCTGGAGCTGCCGCTGCCGTTTTCGCTGGGCATCGTGAACGTGTACCTGGTGAGGCTGGAAGCGGGCTGGCTGCTGATCGATACGGGCATGCAGACCGACGCCTGCTTCGACGCGCTGGAGCGCGCGCTGGAGGGGCTGGGCGTCGGCTGGCGCGATATTCGCCGCATCCTGCTCACGCACATCCACCCGGATCACATTGGCCTGGCGACCAAGCTGATAGCGTTGACCGGCGCGCCTCTCGACCTGCATAAGGCCGATCACGAGCTGCTGGTGCACGTGACGGACACGGATCTGCATCGCGACTGGCAGCGGGAGATCCTAACGACGGCGGGCGTCTCGCCGGAGATGCGCGAGTTGGTGCACTCCGCCATGTTCGACATCCAGCAGAGCTTCGAGCGGATCACGCCCGACCGCCTGCTCTCGGGCGGCGAGACCATCGCGGCCGCCGACGGCGTGCTGGAGGTGATCTGGACGCCGGGGCACTCGCCCGGCCACGTCTGCCTGTACGACCGGGAGCGGCGCTTGCTGATTTCGGGCGACCACATCCTGCAGCACATTTCTCCGAACATCGGATGGCAGCCGGAGCACGATGCCTTGGGCGAGTTTCTTTCCTCGCTGGATCGCATCGCCGCGCTGGATGTGGATCTGATTTTGCCCGCGCACGGCGCGCCATTCAGCGGGCATCGCGAGTGGGTGCTGAAGACGCAGGAGCACCACGCGGAGCGCTGCACGCGCATCGCGGAACTGCTGGATGGCGGCGCAACGACGGCGCACCAGATCGCCGAGAGGCTCTGGAACCGGCATCTATCGCCGTTCCACTTCCGTTTTGCGATCTTCGAAGTGCTGGCGCACCTGGAGTATCTGGAGCGGCGTGGAGTGCTTCGGGCCGACCGGTCGGGCCCGGTTTATCACTGGGCGCGTATCGCCGGTTAACATTTCGCGGGGCTGCCGCATCTTGAGGATGGAGGTAGTGAAATTATGAAAGCTCAAACGATTGTCACAGTCCTTACGGTGGTCAATTCCGCCTTTTTGGTTAGCTCACTGGCGCGGCCGCACCCGGTGGCCGCGGAGAGCATCGCGCCCGTGCTGCGCGGGCGCGCGCTCGAAATTGTGGACGATCAGGGGCGAGTCCGCTCCACCCTTTCGGTGCTGCCCGCGGATCCTAACTACAAAATGCCGGACGGCACGACCGGATTTCCCGAGACGGTCTTGTTCCGTCTGATCAGTTCGAAAGGACAGCCAAACGTAAAGATCGAATCCAGGGACACTGGCTCGGCCATGGGACTGGTAGGCGAACCGGGAAATGTCTTGATCCAGGCCAAAGGCGCGGGCGCGTCCGTAACGGTCCACAACAAGGACGGGCGTGAGCAATCGATCCAGCCGTAAAGCCGGTGAATGCCTCGCCGGTTGTTTCCATCTCCGATGACGCCGAGCTGGCGCGCGCGGCCCGCCATGGCAGCCGCGCCGCCTTTGGCCGGCTCTACGACCGGTACGCGCGCATGGTCCACGGCATCCTGCTGGCGCGCGTACCGCACGGAGACGTGGACGACTTGGTGCAGGATGTTTTCCTGTCTGCGCTGCGGCAGCTTTCCGCGCTGCGCGACGATGGCGCCTTCGGCGGCTGGCTGGCCATGATCGCGCGCAACCGGGCGCACGATTATCACCGGCGCGCGCGCGAATGGGCCGAATTGCCGGAGGAGATTCCGGCGGCCGATCGCCACACGCCGGATGCGCTGGCGGCGCTCGAAGCCATCCGGGCGCTGCCGGAAGCCTATCGCGAGACCCTGATGCTGCGGCTCGTGGAGGGCATGACCGGGGACGAAATCGCGGCGCGCACGGGCCTGACACCGGCTTCGGTGCGCGTGAACCTGCATCGCGGCATGAAACAGCTTCGGCAGAAACTGCAATGTGAGGAGCGCGCATGAGAGACCCATACCTGTGGGATGGCTCGGGCGCGCCGGACCCCGAGGTGGAGCGGCTGGAGCGGCTGCTGCGCGAGTTTCGTTCCGATCGCGCCGCGCCCGAAATGCGGATGGAGGCGCGCCCGCGTTGGAGGGCTGTGGCTGCGGCCGCGGCGGCTGTCGCGCTAGCGGTTGCGGTTGCGGGCGGCGGAGGCGGCGCGCCGGAGGGCTGGCAAGTGGCGCGCGCGGGTGCGGGTCGCAGCCGCCTGGCCGTCGGCCAGACGCTCGAAACCGGCGCCGGCGGGCACGCCACCATGAATGTGGGCCGGATCGGCATCGTGGAAGTGGAAGCCAACAGCCGCCTGCGGCTGGAGAGCGCGCGCGCCGGCGAGCAGCGCATGGCGCTGGAGTACGGCCTGATCCATGCGTTTATCCTGGCGCCGCCGCGCTCGTTCGTGGTGGATACGCCTTCGGCTGTAGCCACCGATCTGGGCTGCTTCTACACGCTCGAAGTGGACAAAGACGGTAGCGGGCTGGTGAGCGTGCAGGCGGGATGGGTCAGCTTCGCGCATGCCGGACGCGAGTCGTTCATTCCCGCGGGCGCTGCCTGCCTCACGCGACACGGCCACGGTCCAGGCACTCCATATCGCGAGCAAGCCGCGCCCCCGCTACGGGCGGCCCTGCAGGATTTCGATTTTGCGGGTGGCGGCGATGGGGCGCTGAACGTGGTGCTGGCGGAAGCCACCAAGGACGATGCGTTTACGCTATGGCATCTGCTGACGCGCGCGAAACCCGCGCAGGAGCCGCGCGTTTACGATGCGCTGGCCGCCTTGGTCCCTCCGCCGGCTGGAGTGACGCGCGAAGGCATCCTGCGCGGCGACCGGCAGATGCTGGGCCGCTGGTGGGACCAACTCGGGCTGGGCCAATCCGGGTGGTGGCGGGGCCTGGAGACCCAGTGGCCGTAGTGGTGGCGGCTACATACTTCCCGGCGCCACTTGGATGATGAGATTGCCGGTGACGCCGTTGATGGTAAGCGTGCCCGTGGCTACCGCGCTGTTGCCCGTGCTGGCGGCTATGCCCGACGGATACTGGAAGTTCAACTGGTAGATGACTTCGCCGGGCGCGGCGCCGCAATACTGCGGCTGGATGTCGACTCCGCCGATGGTGAGCGTGCATGTGTTCGTGGTCCAGGCCAGCGTAGTGAGAGAGGCCGGCGTGCCATCGGCGAGCGCGGGATTGGTGGGGCCGAAGCCGTTGCCCCACAGCGTGCAATACTCGCCGGGCTGCGGGAGCCCCGCATTCGGGCACGAGAGGATGGCGATATTGAGGCCGTAAAGATCGCCCGGGACCGCGGACTCGGTTCCAAACAACGACGGAGCCGTGGCGCCCAGAGTGATGGGAATTGGATTGCTCAGCACGCCGTTGAGCGACACTTCGACATTGAGCGGCGCGCCGATCAGGCTATCCCATGGGATGGCGAAGTTGAGCTGGTCCGGGGCCAGGAAGATCAGCGGAGAAGCGGCTCCGTTTATGAATACCTGGACGCCGGAGGCGCTCTCTGAAAATGCGCCGGCGGTGTTGTCGAAGGTGGATAAATTGGTGACGGTGGACAAGCCGGTGCCGAAGATGCTGGCCAGGCTGCCGGGGGCCAGCGCGGGCCCATAGATGGCCGCATCCACAACGCCGCCGGTGTTGACCACCGGTGCGGCTACGCTGGCCGCCTGGTAGACGCGCACGTAGTCGATGAGCATATCCTGCGGGAACTGAGTGGTCGAATCCGGAGATCCGGGGAATGTGCCGCCCACGGCCACGTTCAGGATGACGAAGAACGGCGTGTTGAACACCCAAGCGCTCCCCGCATCATCCGGCGTGATGGTCTGATAGGAATTGCCGTCGACGTAGAAGACCACGGCTTGCGGAGACCATTCAATGGCGAAAGTATGGAAATCGCTGGCGTAGACCTGGCCGGTTGGCAGCGGATAGGTCGCGGTGACGTTGTAATTGGGGGCGTGCACGCTGCCGTAGTTGGTGGAGGGCGTGCTGCCTATGTTTTCCATGATGTCGATCTCGCCGCACGCGGGCCAACTTACCGTGGTGATGTCGGTGCCCAGCATCCAGAAGGCGGGCCAAATCCCCTGGCCGATAGGCAGCTTGATGCGCGCTTCAATACGGCCGTATTCGACCGCGAAAAGGCCCTCGGTCTTGATGCGCGCAGAGGTATACACGCCCGGTGAGGGATTCTCCACGTGGATGTCCATGTGTCCCAGGCCGTCCAGTTGGGCGTTCTCGAGGGCGTTGGTATAGGTTTCGAGCTCATCGTTGCCGCAGCAGTCGGTGCCCAGATCGTAGGTCCAATTCGAGGGGTTCGGCGGTGTGCCGGCGGGGCCGTTGAACTCATCGCTCCAGAGAAGCTGCCAGGAGGTCCCGGCCGGGGCAGTCTGCGCCGGGACGGAGGCGGCGGCAATCAGGGCCGCAAATGCAATCGCAATGACGGTGCGCATACGTATATATTAATCCTATACTTCAAGGCTTTCTATGAGAACATGCATTCCCGTAATGGCGCTGGCGTGCGCCGCGCTACACGCGCAAGTGGCCGCCCCGCTGATGCTGCGCGAGAATTGGGCGATCCAATCTTCGGCGCTCGACGAAGACTCGGGCGACGCCATCTCCAAGCCCGGTTACAAGACCACCGGCTGGTATCCCGCCACGATGCCATCGACGGTGGTGGCGGCGCTGGTGAAAGACCGCGTCTATCCCGACCCGGGGTTCGGCATCAACCTGCGCGGGATGTCCGGCGAGAGCTATCCGATCGGGATGAATTTTTCGAACCTCCACATGCCGCCGGACAGCCCGTACCGGGTGCCGTGGTGGTTTCGCACGGAGTTTCAGGCGCCCAAGGAGCGCAAAGGCGGCACGCTGTGGCTGCGCTTCGACGGTATCAACTATCGCGCCAATGTGTGGCTGAACGGCAAGCGCATCGCGGATCAGGGCAGCATGGCGGGCGCGTGGCGGCTGTTCGAATACAACGTGACGGAGGCCGTCCGGCCGGGGGCCGTGAACGCGCTGGCGGTGGAAGTGTTTGCGCCGCTGCCCGACGATCTCTCCATCACGTTCGTGGATTGGAACCCCGGGATGCCGGATAAGGACATGGGCTTGTGGCGCGACGTCCATCTGGATGCCACTGGGCCGGTGGCGATCCGGTTCCCGCAGGCGCTCACGCATCTGAACTCACCCGCGAACGACAAGGCTGAGCTGACGGTGAGCGCGGAAGTGGTGAACGGAACCCGGCACGCGGTGAGCGGCACGCTGAAGGGCGACATTGAAGGCATCGCGTTTGCGCAGGAAGTGCGCCTCGCGGCGAACGAGACCAAAGTGGTGAAGTTCACGCCGGATAGGTTCGCGCAACTGGTCATCGCCAATCCGCGGCTTTGGTGGCCGATTCAGGTGGGCACTCCCAACCTCTATTCGCTCAAACTGCAGTTTGAAACCGGCGGCGAGGTGTCGGACGAGAGCGTCACGCGATTCGGCATGCGAGAAGTCACTTCCATCCTGGACGAGCAGGATCACAGGTTGTTCCGCATCAACGGCAAGAATATTCTGATCCGCGGGGCGGGTTACACGTTCGACATGATGCTACGCACGTCGCCGGAGAAGCAGGAAGCCGAGCTGAAGTATGTGCGCGACATGAACCTGAACGCGGTGCGGCTGGAGGGCAAGCTGGAAGACGACCACTTCTTCGATCTCACCGACCAGATGGGCATCCTGGTGACCGCGGGCTGGTGCTGCTGCGATCACTGGGAGAAGTGGAGCAACTGGAAAGACGAAGATCATTCGATCGCGGCGGCTTCGCTGCGCGACCAGATGCGGCGGCTGCGTGGGCACGCGTCGGTGTTCAATTGGATGAACGGCAGCGATAACCCGCCGGTGCCGGAGGTGGAGAAGAAGTACATCGATATCGTGAAGGAACTGGACTGGCCCAATCCGTTCGAGTCGTCGGCTACCGAGAGGCCGACCGAAGTGAGCGGGAAGACCGGCGTGAAGATGACCGGGCCCTACGATTGGGTTCCGCCGAATTACTGGCTGCTGGATAAGACGCGCGGCGGCGCGCACGGATTCAATTCGGAGACCGGTCCGGGGCCGGCGATTCCGCCCATCGAGAGCTTGCGCGCCATGCTGCCTGAGGACCATCTGTGGCCGGTGAACTCGTGGTGGGACTATCATGCGGGCGGCGGCGCGTTCAAGGACTTGAAGGTATTCACCACGGCGCTGAACGCGCGCTACGGGCCATCGAGCGGCGTGGAGGAGTTCGCGCGCAAGGCGCAGGTGATGGCTTACGAAGGGCATCGCGCCATGTTCGAGGCTTTTGGCCGGAATAAGTACACTTCCACCGGAGTGATTCAATGGATGCTGAACAATGCGTGGCCGTCGATGATCTGGCACTTGTACGACTGGTATATGCGTCCGGGCGGGTCTTACTTCGGGGCCAAGAAGGCCAACGAGCCGCTGCACATTCAGTATAGCTATGACGATGCTTCGGTGGTGGTGGTGAATTCTTTCTATCAGGCTTATCCGGGCATGAAGGCGCGGGCGTGGGTCTATAACATCGATATGCGGGAGAAATTCACCAAAGACGCGGCGCTGGATGTGGCCGCGGACAGCGCCACCAAGGTATTTACGATTCCCGCGACGGACGGATTGTCGTCCACTTACTTTGTGCGGCTGGCTTTGGAGAACTCTTCCGGCCAAACGGTGAATACTAACTTTTACTGGCTTTCGACTAAGACGGACGATCTCGATTGGGATGAGTCCACTTGGTATTACACGCCGGAGAAGACTTACGCCGATTACTCCGCGCTGAACAACCTACCGCCGGTGGAGTTGAAGTATACGGCGCAGTCCGACGTGCAGGGGGACGACGGGGTCACGCGCGTGACCGTGGAGAATCCATCGCGCAACCTGGCGTTCGCGGTGCATCTGATGGTGAAGAGCGTCAAGCGCGATGAGGAGGATGTTCGGGAGGAAAGTGAGATCCTGCCCGTGATTTGGGAGGACAATTACTTTCCGCTGCTGCCAGGAGAGAAGCGGACTGTGGCGGCGACTTACAAGGCGGCGGATGCGGGCAAGAAAGCGCCGGCGGTGCAGGTGGAAGGTTGGAACGTGAAGTAGGTGCGGCCACGGGCCCGCGATTGATTATTGTATGCGGCTTGCCGGGCTCCGGTAAAACCACGCTGGCCAAGCAGCTTGAGCGCGCGCGCCGGGCGATTCGTTTTTCACCAGACGAATGGATGAATGCCCTGGCGCTGGGCCTCTACGACGAAGAGCGGCGCGGGAAGATCGAGGCTCTGCAGTGGAGATTCGCGCAGGACCTTTTGGCGTTGGGCCTTACGGTAATCATCGAGTGGGGCACGTGGGCGAGGGCTGAGCGGGATAGCTTGCGAATGGGAGCCCGCGCTCTTGGCGCTGCCGTTGAGTTGCATTATCTCGATGCGCCGGCGGATGTATTGTTCGAGCGGATTCAACGCCGGGGAATGGAGGGTCCGCCCATCGAACGAGATGCGTTGTTGCGATGGCGCGAGATATTTCAAGCTCCCACGCCGGAGGAGATGGCGCTGTTTGACACAGCTTCGCAGCGGGAGTAATGGAGAACTTCCGGAGCTTGGCGCACATCACCCGCAAACGGCTGGGTTGGTGTAAGATTGCTGCATCCGGATTAGCGCCTTACCGTACCTGGTTCCCATAGGATCTCTCCTGCAAGCTGGTTGGCACGATTTTTAGTCTAAGCCTTATGCCGCATGCGGCCAAAGCGGAGTCCGGCGCGTCGCTGACTACGCTCTATGTTTTCGGAGGTCCGCCCGACGGACAGACCCCCAATGGCAATCTGGTGGAAGATGCAGCCGGCAATTTTTACGGCACAACCACGCTTGGCGGAACCTACGGAGATGGCGCGATATTCCGGATGGCGCCGCCGGCGACCGCAGGTGGTGCGTGGACGGAGACGGTGTTATACAGCTTTAAACACGGTGCCGATGGCGGGGAGCTTTTTTCCGGCTTGGTGTTGGGCCAGGATGGCGCACTGTATGGCGCCGCATCGTTCGGCGGTACGTTTTCCGCGGATTGCCCAAGCGGCTGCGGCACGGTGTTCCAGCTGTCGCCGCCCACCACAGCGGGCGGCGCCTGGACGCTTAAAGTGCTGTACAGTTTCTCGGGCGGCGATGGAAAGATACCCGAAGGAGGTCTGGTTTTCGGCCAGGACGGGACGCTTGTCGGAACCACCACATCCGGCGGCCAACCCACGGGCACATGTTGCGGCACCGTGTTCCAGCTAACACCCCTGGCAACCGCGGGCAGCGCTTGGACGTATACGCTGCTCTATGCCTTTCAGGGCCTCGCCGACGGATTGCGGCCCTCCAGTGCCCTGGTGCTTGGCGCGGATGGGTCGCTCTACGGCGACACGTTTTATGGCGGAGAGGCGAGTTGCGGCAGAATGGGATGCGGCACGGTCTTCCAACTGGTTCCGCCTGCGACACCGGGTGGCGTCTGGACGAAAACCACTTTGCATGTATTCAGCTACGCCTTTGCTCTGGGGCCGAATGGCCCACTGGTGTTCGACAGCCAGGGCGCGCTCTACGGCACTACCTTTGATATCTATGGAGTAGGCTCGGCGTTCCAACTCGCACCCCCGGCCACATCGGGTGGCGCCTGGACGTTTACCACCATCCACGGCTACACGACTGCCGAAGGGAACCCCAGCTCGGGTCTGATCCTCGATAGGAAGGGAGCGCTGTACGGGACTACGTTCGACGGCGGCGTCTCGAACGCCGGCACGGTATTCCGGCTGAATCCTCCGAGCGTCCCAGGGAGCCTTTGGACTGAAACCGTGCTTTATAGCTTTACTGGCGGCGGCGATGGGAGTGGGCCGGAAGCGGCTCTGGTGTTCGGCGCCGATGGTGGACTCTACGGCGTGGCGGCCACGGGTGGCTCCGGTAACGGCACGGTGTTCGAACGGACTCTCTGATTCGGTGGCCTTTCCGCCTTTCGAGCGTTGTGTAAGTTCTTGGCTAAGGTTTCCCGCCGAGGAGATTCTCTATTTGTGCTCGCTTATCCTTGGGCACGCGGAGAGAGCCGCCGACCAGCGGACGTCCTAGATCCGCCCCTGCCATGACGGAAAAGGTCGGGACGATCGTCAGAATATCTCCGTCCCAGTGGCAGCGCTCGACCTGCGACCAGGCGATGAAACGGCCGCGCGCGCCCGAGGAATCCGACGGGAGATGAATGCCGCTCTGGTAGACCGCGGCTCTCCCCTGGACGAAGAACATCACCGTGTAGAAGGCCGCCAGTACGAGCAGAGCCCAGTTCGGAGCCCGGTGACGCCAGCGCGCCTCGATCAGGACCACGGCCGCGAACGATACTCCGGCCAACAGCCATAAGTAGCGGTATCGCTGGTTGTACCCCGAAACACGAAATAGGAGTGCGCCGCGTTCAGACATAGCAGTTCCCTTGGTTAAGCCGTTACGGCTACGCCACGCTGTTCCATCGGCACGAAGTTGCGGGCTTCGTAGCCGGTATAGATCTGGCGCGGGCGGGCGATTTTCTGGTCGGGATCCTCGATCATCTCCTGCCACTGCGCCAGCCAGCCGACGGTGCGCGGAATGGCGAACAGCACGGTGAACATCTCCGGCAGGAAGCCCATGGCCTGATACATGATGCCGGAGTAGAAGTCCACATTCGGGTAGAGCTTGCGCTTGATGAAGTACTCGTCTTCGAGCGCGATGCGCTCCAGCTCGAGGGCGATCTCCAGCTTGGGATTATTACCGGTGACTTCGAAGACTTTGCCGGCGGCCCACTTGATGATGCGGGCGCGCGGGTCGTAATTCTTGTAGACGCGGTGCCCGAAGCCCATCAACTTGCCCTTGCCGGCCTTGACGCCGGCGACGTAGGCGGCCACGCGGTCTTTGGACCCGATCTCGTCGAGCATGCGCAGCACTTCCTCGTTGGCGCCGCCATGCAGCGGGCCGGATAGCGCCGCCGCGGCGGCCGCGGTGGCCAGAAACGGATCGGCCTGTGAACTGCCCACGGCGCGCATCACGTTGGTGCTGCAATTCTGTTCGTGGTCGGCGTGCAGGATAAACAGGATGTCGAGCGCGCGCGCCAGGACCGGGTTGGCCTGATACTTGGGCTCAACCATCTTCCACAGCATGTTCATGAAGTTCGCCGCGTAGCCGAGATCGTTGTCGGGATAGACGTAGGGAAAGCCCAGGCTGTGGCGGTAGGTGTAGGCGGCGATGGTGGGAACCTTGCCGATGAGCCGGCGGATCTGCAGGCGGCGGACTTCCGGGTCGAGCACGTGGCGGGACTCCGGGTAAACGGTGGAAAGAGCCGCCACGGTGCTGATGAACATGCCCATGGGGTGCGCGTTGTAGCGGAAGCCCTCCAGGAATTTCTTGGTGGTTT
>Ga0181531_10002754_pt1 | contig 10885 bp, 9 predicted proteins | sample PEATcosm2014_Bin_38_FD_119743 | JGI IMG/M metagenome (GOLD analysis project Ga0181531, IMG submission 119743) | Peatland microbial communities from MTU Mesocosm Facility, Houghton, MI, USA - PEATcosm2014_Bin11_10_metaG | ecosystem: Environmental > Terrestrial > Soil > Wetlands > Peat | place... | reverse complement strand
CTACGTCTCCGGCACCGCACAGTTTTACGACGGTCACCTGCAGATGGTGCATCCCGACCGCGTGGTCGACGAGGCGGGTCTGGCGAGTTTGCCGCCGATCGATCCGGTCTATCCGCTGACCGAGGGGCTGCACCCGAACCAGTTGCGCAAGGCGCTCGACCGCGCGCTCGAGCGGCTGCCGGCATTGCCGGAATGGCAGGACGCGGCCTGGCTGTCGCGCAACGGCTATCAAAGCTTTGCCGCGGCATTGCATAGCGTACACCGGCCGGCGGTGCCACAGGACATCGAACCCAACGCCGCGGCCTGGTCGCGGCTTGCTTTTGATGAGCTATTAGCAAGCCAGCTCGCGCTCGCTCTGCTGCGCGCGCATATGCGCAGCCGCTCAGGCCGCGGCAGCTCAGCCGAAGGCCGGCTTCGCGCCCGCGTTACCGCCGCGCTCCCCTATGCGCTGACGCCGTCGCAGCAACGCGCGGTGAGCGATATCGTCGCCGATCTGGCGCAACCCCAGCGCATGCTGCGGCTCCTGCACGGCGATGTCGGCTCCGGCAAGACCGTCGTCGCGCTGCTCGCGGCGGCGACCGTCATCGAGGCCGGCCGGCAGGCGGCGCTGATGGCGCCGACCGAAATTTTGGCGCGCCAGCATTTTGCCACCATCGCGCCGTTGGCGGCCGCGGCCGGGTTGCGTCTGGCGATCCTCACCGGCCGCGAGCGCGGACCGGCGCGGCGGGAAATTCTTTCGAGCCTGGCGGCGGGCGAGATCGATCTTTTGGTCGGCACCCACGCGCTGTTCCAGGACCAGGTCGCGTTTCGCGATCTGGCGCTGGCCATTGTCGACGAGCAGCACCGCTTCGGCGTGCATCAGCGCCTGGCGCTGGCGCGCAAGGGCGAGGCGGTCGATTTGCTGGTGCTCACGGCGACGCCGATACCGCGGACGCTGGTGCTGACTTATTTCGGCGACATGGACGTATCCGAATTGCGCGAAAAGCCGGCCGGCCGGCAAAAGATCGATACCCGCGCCGTCCCGCTTGAACGCCTCGCCGAGGTGGTCGATGCCGTGGCGCGTGCGCTCGACGAGGGCCGCCGCGTTTATTGGGTGTGCCCGCTGGTCGAGGAATCCGAAACCGTCGACCTCGCCGCCGCCGAGGAACGCTATCGCACCTTGAAACAACGCTTCGGCGATGTGGCCGACCTCGTGCACGGCCGCATGCGCGGCGCCGACAAGGATCGCGCCATGGAGCGTTTTGCCACAGGCGAGACCCGGCTCCTGGTCGCCACCACGGTGATCGAAGTCGGCGTCGACGTGCCGGAGGCGAGCGTGATGGTGATCGAGCACGCTGAACGGTTCGGGCTCGCGCAACTGCATCAATTGCGCGGCCGCATCGGCCGCGGCGCCGAAAGCTCGATTTGTTTACTGTTGTACCGTGCCCCGCTCGGAGCGACCGCGAAGGCGCGGCTCGCGATTTTGCGCGAGACCGACGACGGCTTTGGCATTGCCGAGGAGGATCTCAAACTGCGCGGCGAAGGCGACGTGCTCGGCACCAAGCAGAGCGGCCTGCCCGGCTTTCGCATCGCGCGCCTGGAATTTCACGCTCCATTGCTGGCGGCGGCGCGCGACGATGCCGCTTTGGTTTTGACGCGCGATCCAAAACTCACCTCGCCGCGCGGCCAGGCGCTGCGCGATCTGCTTTATCTGTTCGCGCGCGACGAAGCGATCAGGCTTTTGGGCGCGGGCTGATCGGCAAATCTGAGCCGGTAAAAAATTCATTGCCGAACCGCGCGCACGCGATGACGCGGGCCGGGCGGCGCCGGCAGCGGATTGGCGCCGAACCGGTTGTAGCCGCGTTTGCCGCCGAGGCAAAACCACACGATCAATACCAGGCCGCCGAAGAACGGAATGAAGAACAGCAACAGCCACCAGCCGTTGCGGTCGGTGTCGTGAAGTCTGCGCACGGCGACGGCGAGCGTCGGGACGATGACCGCGAATCCCCACAATGCGGATAAAATGCCGTTACTCGGATCGATGGCGCGGTCGAACAATTCCGGCACGATCCCGGCCAAACTCGAGAACAGAAGCCAGAACCATAATTCGGAACGGGACGCCCGGCCGGCGAACTTGGCGTAGTGTAAAAATCCGGATGCAATAGCCTGGGTGAAGCTCATGGTCGAAGCTCACGGCCGCCTCATCGACGACGCAACCGGTAACGCTTGGTCGGCGGCGAAGCGGATTGGGTTTGACTGCGATCTAACTCGGTCAAGCGGTCGGAGGCGGGCCGACGGCAACGCCGGCCGCGAACGGATCCGGCCCGAACCGGTTCGGGCCGGGCGTGCCCTTTTTGCAGGCCCAATAGATCAGGAAGAAAATGCCGATGATCGTCAAAGTGATCAGCACCCACCAGCCGCTTTTATCGATGTCATGCAGTCGGCGTATAGCGATCGCCAGGCTGGGCAGGAAAGTCAGGAGGCTAAAAACGCTGTTGAGCGGGGAAGCCGACGGTATGTCGGAGGAGAAAATGCCGGCATCGAGGATCTCGGTGGCAAGACCGCCCAACACGGTGAATAAAACCCAGAACCAGTATTCGGACCGGACGGCCCGGCCCGCGAAGGTAACGTAATTGACAAATCCCGACTTGATCGCTTGCCAGAAGTTCATGACCGCCCCCGGAATATCGCGCTCAAACAGCGCTTTGCCGGACAAGATTAGCAGGTCGGCGCCGTCGATGACATTTTTCTTCGCCTATTTCGCGGTGGTCGGCTCCGGCTTTCGCGCCGCCTGCGCGGCGCGGGCGGTTTCGGCGAGCGCCGCGAGCGCGTTCGGCGGCTCACCGCCGGGCTGAATGATCCCGGCCGACATCAGAAGCTGCATGGCCTGCTCGACCGTGATATCGAGATCGACCACGTCGCGCCGCGGAACGTAAAAGAAAAACCCGGTGGTCGGGTTCGGCGTGCATGGCAAAAACGCCGAGACATGCTCGGTAGCCGGGAGACGCCCGGTAATTTCCGCACTCGGCGGCTGGGTCAAAAACACCAACGACCACATGCCGGGCGAAGGGAATTCCACCAGACCGACCTTTCGGAAACTCGATCCGGAACCGGAGAACAGCGTCTGAAATATCTGTTTGGTGGTGCGATAAATCGGCCGCACGATTGGCATGCGGTTCAAAAGGCCCTCGCCGAAACCGACCAACTGACTGCCGACAAAATTGGCAGTGAGGAAACCAAGCAGCGTCAGCGCCAGAAAGGCGAAGATCAGACCGAGGCCCGGAATGTTCACCGGCAGATAGGTCTCGGGACGATAGGCGACCGGGAACAACGGCCTTATCAGATTGTCCACCCAGGTGACGAACCACCAGATCAGCCATAACGTCACGACGCCGGGTCCGGCGACGACCAGCCCGGTCAAAAAATAGGTGCGAATACGGCTCATAATTCCGGGCGCGGGCTTGGCCGCGATGCCGGACAACCGCGCGTTCTGATCGTTGTCGCTTGCCATCGTCCGGCCTGCCCCGCTTTCGTAAAACATATAGGAGCGAGAGGGGAAATTGCACTGCCGCGACAGGGCGCGGCGGCGTCTATTCCGCCAGCATCGAACTATTCGACGGTCACCGATTTGGCAAGATTGCGCGGCTGATCGACATCGGTGCCCATGATGACGGCGGTATGATACGCCAACAGCTGCACCGGAACGGAATAAACCAGCGGCGCCGCCACGGCATGCACCGTTGGCAGAGTGAGGGTCGTGACCGCATGGCTGTCGCCTGCCCGCCCGTCGCCGGCATGGGCGCCTTTCGCGTCGGTCATGAGGATGAGCCGGCCGCCGCGCGCGGCGACTTCCTGCATATTCGAGGCAGTCTTCTCGAAGACCTTGTCATAGGGCGCGATCACGATCACCGGCATGTTTTCGTCGATGAGCGCGATCGGGCCGTGCTTGAGCTCGCCCCCGGCATAGCCCTCGGCATGGATGTAGGAGATTTCCTTGAGCTTGAGCGCGCCTTCGAGCGCCAACGGATAGCTGGTGCCGCGGCCGAGATAGAGCACGTCGCGGCACTTGGCGAGGTCGCGGGCAAGGAGCTCGATCTGCGGTTCCAGCGCCAGCGCCTCGTTCAAGTGACGCGGCACCTCGATCAATGCGCGCACCAACATCTTTTCGTCTTCCGCACCCAGCACTCCCCGCGCGCGGCCGGCGGCGATCGCCAGCGCGGCGAGCCCCGCTAATTGACAGGTGAAAGCCTTGGTCGACGCCACGCCGATTTCCGGCCCGGCCAAGGTCGGCATCAGCACGTCGCTCTCGCGCGCGATGCTCGAGGTCGGCACATTGACCACGGAGAGCACGTGTTGCTTGTGTTCGCGCGCATAACGCAGCGACGCCAGCGTGTCCGCGGTCTCGCCCGACTGCGATACGAAAATCGCCAAATTGCCGGGACGCAACGGCACGTCGCGGTAACGGAACTCCGAGGCGATATCGACTTCGACCGGCAAATGGGCGAAATGCTCGAACCAATAGCGCGCCACCATGCCGGCGTAATAGGCCGTGCCGCAGGCGGCGATCGAGATACGGTCGAGCTTGCGGAAATCGAACGGTAGATCCATCGGCAATGCGACCCGCTCGGCCGCCATTTCGAGATAATGCGCCAGCGTATGGCCGACCACCTCGGGCTGTTCGAAAATTTCCTTCGCCATGAAATGGCGATGATTGCCCTTGTCGATACGGTGGACCGCGGCCTGCGACTTCAGCACGGTGCGCTGCACGATCGCGCCGCTGCCGTCGTGAATTTCCGCACCTCGCCGCGTCACAACTACCCAGTCGCCGTCGTCGAGATAGCTGACGGCGTCGGTGAACGGCGCCAGCGCGATCGCATCGGAGCCGAGATACATCGTATCGTTGCCAAAGCCGATGGCGAGCGGCGAGCCGCGGCGCGCGCCGATCAGAAGATCGTCCTTGCCGGCGAACAGGAAGACCAGCGCGAAGGCGCCGCGCAATTGCGGCAGCGCCGCTTCGACCGCCGCGACGGGCGTCGCGCCATGGGCCATTGCGTCGGTGACCAAGTGCGCGATCACTTCGGTGTCGGTATCGGTCGAGAATTTGGCGCCCTTGGTTTCGAGCGCCCGCCGCAGTTCGGCGAAGTTTTCGATAATGCCGTTGTGCACGACCGCCAATTTCTCGGTGGCATGCGGGTGCGCGTTGTTCTCCGTCGGGCGGCCATGGGTCGCCCAGCGGGTATGGCCGATACCGATCGATCCGGCGAGCGGCTCGCGCGCAAGCTTGCTTTCGAGATTCCTGAGCTTGCCCTCGGCGCGCCGCCGCGTCAGCTCGCCGTGTTCCAGTGTTGCGATACCGGCCGAATCGTAGCCGCGATATTCAAGGCGCTTGAGCGCGTCGATGAGTTGCGGCGCCACGGGATCGCGGCCGATGATTCCTATAATGCCGCACATCGCTGGGACGATCCTATTGGGTTCAGGGATCAGGTATCAGCGATCGGAAATCAGTCGAGATGTGCGAAACTTTACCTTGATACCTGATCCCTGACATCTGATGCCTGATACTGCTACGCCTTCTTCTTGCCGAGCGATTTCAAGCCGCGCAAGCGCGTCGCCCAACCTTCCTTAACGACCTGTCGCGCGCGCGCCAGCGCCAATGCATCCGCCGGCACGTCGTCCGTGATGACCGAGCCGGTTCCGACATAGGCGCCGGCGCCGATCTTGACCGGCGCCACCAGCGCGGAATTCGAACCGATGAAAACGTCTTTGCCGATCTCGGTGCGGTGCTTGCCGCTGCCGTCGTAATTGCACGTGATCGTACCGGCCCCGATATTGGCATTGGCGCCGACGAAAGCGTCCCCGATATAGCTTAGGTGATTGGCCTTGGCGCCGGCCTCCACCACCGCCTCCTTGACCTCGACGAAATTGCCGATCCGCGCGCCGTCGCCGAGCCGTGTGCCGGGCCGCAATCGCGCGAACGGCCCGACCGAAACTTGCCGCCCGACATGCGCGCCGACCAAATGGGAAAACGAGTGGATGACGGCGCCGTCCTCGACCGTCACCTTCTCGCCGAAGACGACGTAGGGTTCGACCACCACATCGCTGCCGAATTTGGTGTCCGCGGCGAGAAACACCGTCTCCGGCGCCACCAGCGTGACGCCGGCGTCGAGAGCCGCTTTGCGCAAACGCTGCTGCGCCGCCGCTTCTGCTTCGGCGAGCTGTGTTTTGGTGTTGATGCCGCGCACCTCGTCCTCCTCGACTTCGACCGCGACCGCGCCAAGCTTCATGCCGCGCGCGACTTCGACCGCATCGGTCAGATAAAATTCGTGTTTGCGATTGTGGTCGCCGATCCGCTCCAGGATGGCAAGAGCGTCGGCTCCCGCAAGCGCCATAATGCCGCCGTTGCAGAGCGGGATCGCCCGTTCGTCGGGGTTGGCGTCGGCTTCTTCGCGAATGGCGGTAAGTTCGCCGCCGGCCACGACCAGTCGTCCATAGCCTGCGGCATCGGCGGGCCGAAAGCCGAGGACCGCGACCGCCGCGCCGCCGGCCAACGCCGCCCGCAACCGCGACAGCGTCGCCGGCCGGATCAGCGGCGTGTCGCCATAGAGAATAAGGATATCGTCCGGGCGGCGTTCGATTGCGGCTCTGGCCGCCAGCACCGCATGCGCGGTGCCGCGGCGCTCATGCTGCGTGAACACCGTGACGCCGGGGCAAACCCGAGCGGCCTCGGCGGCGACCTCGTCCTGCCCTGGCCCGACGATCACGGCAGTCGAACCGACGCCGGCCTCGGCAACCGCGGCCAGCACATGCGCGAGGAGAGGTTTACCGGCGAGCGCATGAAGCACCTTGGGCCGTGCCGAGCGCATGCGGATGCCCTCGCCAGCCGCAAGCACGATCGCAAGGCAGTTCCGAACCCCCATCGTAATCTCCGCGCCGGTCGGTCTCTAAGCCGCGAATTCGGCGCTGGCAAATACCTCAAAGCCGGCAAAGGCGGCCAAAACACGGTTGCAAACGGCAGAATCTGCTAGGTTTTTAACATTGATTCGAGGGGACCATGGCGGAGCGCAGCATGCTGGATCTGGCGCAAGCTGTGAGAGCGCAGATTATCAAGGAAACAGCCCCGAAAGTCGGCACGAAGCGGCTTATGACCCTCAAGGAGCTGGGATACCTGGCAGTATGGGGGGCAACGGCCGCCGGCGCCTTGATGATCGCCGTGCTTGCCAGCCGCGGCGAGGTTGCGTCGCAGCGCCTGGCTACGGCGTTTCAGGGCAGCCAAAAGGCCGCCGGGATGCATGTGTTCGACGCGGAGGCCGAGTCGCGGCGTCTGACGGATGCCGTGCGCAGCCTCGCGACCGACGACGACCGGATCAAAACGCGCCTCACCGTCGTCGAGCACAATATGGACGATGTCACCGGCTCCATCAGTCAGCAGATTAAACTGGCCAAGGCGGCTACACGTGTCGACGATGGCCCGACCGTTTTGGCGACGGCTACTGCCTCCACAGCCACGGCGATACCCGCCGCACCGCCCGACACTGTGGCGCCGTTCGCGGCGCCGCCGGCGCAGGCGGAAACCGAATATGGCGTCGATATTGGCAGCGGCTTGACCCTGCAAGCGTTGCGCGTGCGCTGGCTGGCGCTGCGCTCGGCGCATCCCGAGCTCTTCGAAGGATTGGAGCCGATTGTCAGTATCAAGGAAACCGTCCACACCAAGGGGATAGAGTTGCGCCTGGTGGTCGGCCCCTTTGCCCACGCCGCGGCCGCCGGAGAACTCTGCGCGTCGCTCGGGCAGTTCGGGCTGTTCTGCCAGCCGACGATTTATGATGGGCAACGGCTGGCGCAGCGGTGAAGCTTTAAACGCCGCGGTCACTCGCATTGTAGCCCGCGATCCACGCCCGAATAGCGCAACACTCATGCGTGTTGCATTCTGCTAGGATAGCTCCAGACCGATACGAGTTCGACACCGATGCCCCGCCCGCTGTTCCTACCAACCGCGCGTCAAACTAACTGGCTCATCATCGTCGCCGTTCTCGCGCTCGGCGAGGCGCTGTATGTGCGCTACATGGCGATCGAGAATACGACCGTCGAACTGGCGTGCCGGGCCGGCCTGCAAACTTGGCTGTGCAGCAGTTTTTGGCTGTCGCTCGCTTGGTCCGAACACGATGTTTTCGGCGGCGTGGCGCTGGCGGCGGGTTTGCTCAATTTGCTGCGGCCCTCGGTCGTGCTGGTAGGCTTGACGCTCGCGGCGGCGGGTTTCGGTCTGGTACTGCATAATGCCGACCTTGCGGCGCTGGCCGCAGGGCTTCTGATACTCAGCCTGGCGCGTCCCGCGCCCGCAGCAGAATAAGCACAAGGCCGAGAAGCCCGGCACAGAACCAGACCGCTTGCCAATTTGCGAAACCTTCGTTGAAAGCGATGTAGCCGGACGCCACCGCCAACACGGCGGCAGCCAGCGTTTCGGCGGCGGAGCGCGGCCCGGCCGACCGCTTAGTCGAGACCGTCAGTACCAGGAACGGCACGACGGCTGCGGAAAGCGGCGCAAAGACAAAATCGCGGTAGCGCGGGTCGAACACCAAACCGAGCGCCGCTTCGACCGCAAGCAAAGTGAGCGCGATCAAGACGCCGCCCAGCGCCCAATCCAGCGCGCAGCGGCGACCGCCGCCGCCCAGCAGCGTGGCGAAGGCCGGCGGCGCCCGGCCGACGGCGGCGGCGACGGCGCAAACGATCGGCGCCGCCACCGCGACCGCCGCCAACGCCAGGGAGCGCAGCCAGCTTCCGGTGTTGAAACTTTCAACCGGGACGGTCTCGACGGTCCAGCCAAACAGAACGGCGGGCAGAAATGCCACGGCGGCGATCCTGGACCATAGCGCGGGCGCAAAGCCTATTCTGACGCCGGCTGCGAACGCTGAGGCGAACGTCAGGGCCGCGAGCGCGATACCGGCAAGCGCCTGCGTCAGCCAATCCGGGTGATCGGACACCACGCCGCCAAGCGTGAAATATGGCCCGCCGGTGGCGCGGTCGAAAATGCCCCAGTAGCGGCCGGCCGCGCCTTCCAACGCGCGTTTCCACGGCTGGTCGAACGCCTCGATGATATTGACCCGAAAATTCTCCCGCTGTGCCAGCGCCAACGTTTCGCCAATCGCACGGGCCTGGTTCGACGGCGACGGTAGCGCGCCGCCGCGCATGCGGCCGGCGCGCGGCCAGCCGAACTCGCCGATGACGATATCCTTGCCCGGAAGCGCGGCTGCGACCCGGCTGCGAATGGCGTCGACATGAGCGGCTGCGTCAGCCGCCGGTATTGGAAAATCCTCCCAATAGGGGAGGATGTGGATGGTGATGAAATCGACCGCGTTTTGCACATCGGGATAACGCAGCCAAAACTCCCAAACGTCGGCATAGGTGACCGGCTCCGGCACCTGCGTCTTGATCTGATGGATGTAGGCGATGAGATCTGGCGCCGAAATATCGCCGCGCAACAGCACTTCATTGCCGACCACCACGGCGCTGATGACGTCGGGATATTCCTTGGCGAATTTGATGGTGGCCTCGATCTGGCGGCGGGTCGTCTCCGCGCTATTGGAGACCCACGCGCCGTACAACACCTTCATCCCGTAACGCCGCGCGCTCTGCAGAACGTAGTCCTGCACATCGTCGACCGAATAGGTGCGCACGCAATTGGCGTAGCGCGACAATAAAGCCAGGTCCTCATCGATCTGAGACGCCGGCACCACGGTCCCCTCCACCAGCGGGTTCTGGCCGCCGCGGAAGGGCGCATAGGAAACACAGTAAAGCTTTTGACCTGGGGGCAATGCCGACGGCGGCACGGCAACGGGCGAGCCGAGCCACCACCACGCCACGCCGATCGCGAGCGCCGTAAGCGCAAAATGCGCCAACGCGACAGCGATGGATTTTCCTATTGCCGAGCCCGCCATCCTTTCCGATTAACCTTGGAACCAGCCGATGCCAAGCGCGCCGCCCGTCCGCGCTACGTGCGCTGGACAAACGGACGCAGTTGGGGTGTTGTCTTGTTGGCACTTTCCGGTAGGGGCGCCCTAACAGCGGCCTGATCCGGTGGCCACTAAGGCGACCAAACCTCGGCCGAGAAACGATCCGGAAACGTCCATTATCGCTCCACGGCAACCCGCCCCATCAAGCGAACCATACCCCAACCATGTCCCATCGAGTGCTTAGCGTTGCCGCTGGATTGTGTCTTGCCGTCTGGCTCGCCGCCGCCCCGAGCGGCGCGGTTATCCCTTCCGCTCTGGCCCAGAATACCGACGCAAAACCCGCCGAAACGCCGCCGGCGGCTGGCCCGGACACCGCCAAGGAGCCGCAGAAAGTCGACGAATTCGCCGAAGCCCAGCGCGTGCTCAATGGACCTGCCGGCAATCCGGAATGCGTTTGGCTCGGCCGCCGGGTCGTCAGCCTGCTGTGGCGCGACGATCTCGACACCGCCTTTCGCCATCTCGACCTCTATGATCGCTTCGGCTGCCCCAGCGGGCACATTCAGGCGACGTTCCGTTGCCTGATTTTACATGCCAACATGATCGATCCGAAGGCGGCCGACAGCCTGAACGCGCGGGTGCATGCGTGCTGGATCAACCCGCTGCTGCAACCCTCGCCGGCGCCGGCCGCCGCCGTACCGAGCCCGACGACGACCCGCTAGCCCGCTATCTTGCGCGACAATTACCCGATCGCGCGAACGAAACAGTGCCGCTCGCAACTTGTTGTCTTGATATTGCCACTACTCGGCGCTAGTCTGCTAGTTGCCGCTCGCAAGGTTGCCTCATCCTTACGACCTTCATCGAACCTTGGGGACAGGTTCGGGCCCGTGTCGTTCCGCCCCCGCGTGGTTAGAAGTCGATGCGCACCGTCGCTGCCGTGCTCACGCTCGTTGCGTGCGTGCATG
>Ga0181531_10002753_pt1 | contig 10890 bp, 9 predicted proteins | sample PEATcosm2014_Bin_38_FD_119743 | JGI IMG/M metagenome (GOLD analysis project Ga0181531, IMG submission 119743) | Peatland microbial communities from MTU Mesocosm Facility, Houghton, MI, USA - PEATcosm2014_Bin11_10_metaG | ecosystem: Environmental > Terrestrial > Soil > Wetlands > Peat | place... | reverse complement strand
GAGCCGCCCGCATTGCCGGTCGTCGCAAGCCCTAGTTTGCGCGCCGAATAACTCGACAGCATGTAGCCGGTCAGCACGCCGTCGGCGATCAATTCCCGGTCGTGCGTCGCGACTCCCTCTTCGTCGAAAGGCGCGCTACCGATCGCCTTCGGTATGTGGGGTCGCTCCGCGATCGAAAACCCCTTCGGAAATACCTGCCGGCCGACGGCGCCCAGCAAGAACGAGGACTGCCGGTATTGGCTGCTGCCGCGGATCGCCGCGACGAAGTGTCCGATCAATCCGCGGGCGATCTCCGGGGCGAAGAGCACCGCAGATCGCCGCGTGCTGAGTTTGCGCGGCCCCAAGCGAGCGAGTGTGCGCCGCGCACTCTCGCGGCCGACCGCCTCGCCGCTCTGTAATTCGCGCCAGTCGCGCGAACTCGTATACCAATAATCGCGTTGCATCTCTTCGCCGGTGCCGGCAAGCACGACGCAGCTCAGGGTGTGCGAGGTCGTCGGATAGCCGCCGACGAATCCGTGGGTGTTTCCGTAAACGTGCAGGCCCCGATGCGTCGCGACCGACGCGCCCTCGGAATTGTTGATACGTGCATCGAACCCCAATGCCGCCGCTTCGCAGGCTTTGGCGATTTCGATCGCAGCATCGGCGGTGACATCCCACGGATGCGCGAGATCCAAATTCGGAGGAGATGCCGCCATCAAGACCGGGTCAGCGAGGCCCGCGCACGCGTCCTCGGCCGTGAATCGCGCAATGCTGCAGGCCTTGGCGACCGTTGCGCGCACCGCGTCGAGCGAAAAATCCGCGGTGCTCGCCGATCCCTTGCGCCGGCCGAAATACACCGTGATCCCCATGCTGCGATCGCGCTGGTGCTCCAGGGTCTCGACTTCGCCGAGCCGCACGCCCACCGAAAGCCCCGTATCCTGGCTCACGGCGGCCTCCGCCTGCGAGGCGCCCCGCGTCCTGGCCTCGTCCAAAGACAGGCGGATGATCGCCTCGAGATCCTGTTGGGTCAGGCGCTGAGGTTTGCTTGGCACGACGGCCATCGGCTTCTCCAATCGATGTAAACGCGGATTCTTAAGCACGATTCTACTGGCCTTGGGTGTAGCATGGGAGGATATGACGATCGAGAATGAAACCACCGAATCCGCCGAAACCGAGCAACAGCGGCTCAGCAAGAGCGCCCGCAAGCGCGAAGCCGCCTCCCTGCAGGAGCTCGGCGTCAAGCTTTCCGCGCTTCCAGATCAGGAAATCAAGGACTTGGATTTGCCGGAAAATCTGTTTATCGCGTTGCGCGCGCTGCGCCGCCTGCCTTCGCACGGGGCCCAGGTGCGTCAACGCCAATATATCGGCAAATTGATGCGCGAAATCGACCCGGAACCCGTGCTCGCGAAGCTCGCCGAGCGCAAGCAGCGTCATGACGTCGAAATCCGTCAGTTTCAACAGATTGAACGCTGGCGCGACCGCCTGCTGTCGGATGACGCTGAAGCGGTCGACGAGTTTCTCGAGGAAATTCCGGCTGCGGACCGCGCGACACTGGTCCGATTGATCGAAAAAGCGGGGCGGGAACGCGCCGAACAGCGCTCCCCGGTCGGAGCACGCGAGCTTTTTGCGTACTTGCGGCAAATGCTCGAATAGGGTTTGTTAGACTCCAAGTCCATGAAAGCCCTGGTCGGTATCATAATGGGATCGTCTTCCGACTGGGACACGATGCAGGGTGCGGCCGAGACCTTGAGCTCTCTCGGCATCGCGCACGAGGTCCGCGTGGTCTCCGCGCATCGCACGCCGGACCTGTTGTTCGACTATGCCGCGACCGCGCGCGACCGCGGCCTCAAGGCGATCATTGCAGGGGCGGGAGGCGCGGCGCATCTGCCCGGCATGACCGCTGCAAAGACCTCTGTGCCGGTTTTGGGCGTACCGGTGCAGTCCAAAGCGCTCGGCGGTATCGACTCCTTGCTGTCGATCGCGCAAATGCCGGTCGGCGTCCCGGTGGCGACCTTTGCGATCGGAGCCGCAGGCGCGAAAAACGCGGCGCTGTTCGCCGCCGCAATTCTGGCCAACGAATTCGCCGAGGTACGCACCGCTTTGGACGCGTTCCGCGCGGCGCAAACCGCGGCCGTGCTCGCAAAACCCGATCCACGGCAGCCTTGAACCCCCGGCCGATTTCGCGCGTGGGCATCGTTGGTGCCGGCCAGCTGGGCCGCATGCTCGCACTTGCCGGCTATCCTTTGGGCATCAAACCGCTGTTTCTGGACCGCGCCGCAGACGCGCCTGGCGCGCAAGTCGCGCCGATCCTCGTCGGCGATCTCGAGGATCCCGCGCTGTTGCGTGAACTCGCCGCGCGCAGCGACGTGCTCACCTTCGACTGGGAGAATATTTCCGGCGCGGCGCTCGCGCCGCTGGAATCCTCGGTTGCGATCCACCCGAGCCCGGCGGCGCTCAAGGTCTCGCAGGACCGCTTTCTCGAAAAGGCCTTGTTTTCGGGCCTCAAGATTCCGGTGGCGCCGCATGCGACCGTGGATTCCAGGAACGATCTGCTGCACGCGATCCGGCGCTTCGGTCTGCCCGGCGTGCTCAAGACGCGCAGGCTCGGCTACGACGGCAAGGGCCAGTTCGTGCTGCGCGAAGCCGCGCACCTCGATGCCGCCTGGGACCAATTGGGGGCACCTGGCTTGATCTACGAGAAATTTCAGTTGTTCTCGCGCGAGGTCTCGATCATCGGCGCCCGGTCGGCCGCCGGCGAATCGGTTTCCTATCCGCTGTCTGCCAACACCCATGAGGACGGCGTGTTGCGCTTCACGACCGCCCCTTTTGTAAACGCGAAGCTTGAACGGCTCGCAAAGCTCTACTTGCGGCGTGTCATGAACGCGCTGTCCTATGTCGGCGTACTGGCGATCGAATTCTTCGTGGTGCGAGGAACCCTGGTCGCCAATGAAATGGCGCCGCGGGTCCATAATTCCGGGCACTGGACCATCGAAGGATCGGCGACCAGCCAGTTCGAGAATCATTTGCGCGCGATCTGCGGCTTGCCGCTCGGCAGCACCCGCACGCTTGGGGCAAGCGCCATGATCAATTTCTTAGGCGTCATGCCCGATCGAACCCGGTTGCTGGCAATCGATGGACTCGCCTACCACGACTACGGTAAAACCGCGCGGCCGGGCCGTAAACTGGGCCATTGCACGATTCTGAAGGCGCGCGCCGCGGACCGCAACGACGCGCTGCGCGCCGCCTTGAAATTGATCGGCGAGTCGTGAATGAACTACGATCGACGCCAGGTATGTATCTAGAACTCTTCAAGCTGACTGAACTGCCGTTCCGCCTGAGCCCGGATCCGCAGTTTCTATATCTCAGCAAACAACATGCGCGCGCCAAGGCGTACATGGAGTCGACGATCTGGTTCACCGACGGCTTCGTCGTGATCACCGGGGAAATCGGCGCCGGCAAAACGACGCTGATCGAGACCTTCCTGCGCGAATTGGAGCCGAACGTGATCGTGGCCCAGGTCAACCAGACCCAGCTGTCACCGACCGGATTCCTGCAGACCGTGCTCGTGCAATTCGGGTTCTCGCCGTTCAAAATGAAGAAGCCCGAGGTGCTCTCGACGCTCACTGACTTTTTGGTCGAGCAGCATTCGCATGGCCGCCGCGTGCTGCTGATCGTCGACGAAGCACAGAATTTGAGCCATCGAGTGCTCGAAGAAGTGCGCATGCTCTCCGGCATCGAGACGACCAAGGACAAGACTCTGCGGATCATCCTCGTCGGGCAGCCGGAGCTCGCCGAAAAGCTCAATTCGCCGGAACTCGTCCAGCTCGCTCAGCGTGTGCGCCTGCGCTTCCATCTGGCGGCGCTCTCCAAGCTGGAAAGCGACGCCTATATCGACCATCGTCTGGAGGTGGCCGGATCCCAAGGCCGGCGCATATTCGCGGATGACACTTACGCGACGATCTTCAAATTCACGGCCGGCGTCCCGCGGCTCATCAACACCCTTTGCGATACGGCGATGATGTCGGCTTACGGCAAGGATCAGGACACGGTGACCGGTGCGGACATCGACGCCGCAGTCAGCGAGTTGCAATGGTCGGAGGCCGCCTCACCGACGAACCGCATGCGCCTGACCGGCGTGCTCGAACATAGTCTGCCGAACAGCGGCGGCACCCAGGTCGTCGGTCGCATTCTGGTCGCACACGACGGCAAGAACACGGTCGAGAAGGAATTGCGCCCGGGCCGCCTGGTCATCGGCCGGACGCCGGAAAATGATCTGCAGATCGACAGCAAATTCATCAGCCGCCATCACTGCCAGATTTTGACTCAGACGGACTCGTGCGTGATCGAAGATCTCAACAGCACGAATGGCATCTATGTCCAGTCGAAGCGCGTGCGTCGCCACCATTTGAACGACGGCGACATCGTGACGGTCGGCCAGCATGAGCTGATGTACATCGACGAGCGCATTCCGCGCCTACGCGTCGCGGCCGACTTCGATGAGCACGACGCAGAGAGCGCCGAAAAACTTTGATCGCGCCGCACTGCAATGTGCGGTGCGGCTGCTCAATCGTCCGTGCCGCTCAATCCTTACCGATGATCATCTCGGAGATCCGTGACAGCCAAGAATTGCGCCATCCCTCGACCTTGAGCTGCTCGTTCTTCTGCTTCGGTACGCGTTTTGCCTCCGCGAGCAGTTCTTGCGGAAACTTGATCTGAAACGCACCGGTCATTGAATTGTCTGCCATGGGTACTCCCGTCGTAGCGTGAAACCTGTGTGCAGCCTATCGAGTGCCATGCACTGGGAAACGTGATTCCCTGCACGCAATCGTCACTCAGATTTCGGTTGCGCCATAGACGTCGCCTGCAGGCGACAGCAACGGGCTTGCGTCCACACATTATGTCGCCATGCGGCATGGAAAAACGCGGGCGCGGCGCTCGTGCTTCCAAGGCGCGCCCGCGTCAGGCTCCCCGAAAAACACGGGCGCGGCCCGCGCTGCGGCTCGCAGCATCCTGCCGCCAGTTCACGAAGTAGGCCGCGTCCGCATGCGGCATGCCGCGCGAGAATCTTGACCCCTGCGCGGCACGAGAAACATCGCGAATCGACACGTGTTCATACAGAAAATCGGCGACCACGCGCAGGCGCGCTCGAGCCTACATCGGTGGCCCCGGATCCTTCGCCGCGAGATCGCGTTTCTCGTCCGCGTCGGTCTGTCTGCCCTGCGCGTCGCGATGATAGGGCAGCCAGCCGTAGATTTCCGGCGAGGTCTGCGGGTACGTGAGGAACTCCTCGCGCGATTCCACGAGTGTATCCGTCTTGCGGCGGTATAGACGCCACATCGCGAACAGTGTGAACGCGGCCGTCAGCACCATCACGTAGACGAAGAACGCATTCGGCGTCGTCAATTGAATCGCATAAGTGCCGGTCGTGGGTCCGATCGCCGCGCCAACCGCCCACAAGAACAGCAGCGTCGAGGACAGCGCCACATAATCCGTCATGACCGCGCGATCGTTCGCATGTGCCACGCCCACCGCATACAGGCTCTCGGCAAGACCACCGAATACGGCGAACAGTACCGCGAGCAGCAGGAACGGCGTATGGGCGCTGACGGTCACGAGCGCCGCGGCAATCGCCAGAATGCCCGCGCCCAAACCGATCAACGCGTACAAGCGGTCGACCTTGTCGGACACGTACCCGATCGGCCATTGCAGAAATAAGCCGCCCAGGGACACGCAGGCCATCAGCAACACGATGTGCTGTTGGTTGAATCCGATGCGTTCGCCGAACAAAGGACCGACCGTCGTGAACGCGGTCAGAATGAGTCCGTTCAAGACGCAGGCGAGCACGCTCGCCGGCGAGTTGCGCAGCGCCTTGCGAATGTCCAAGGTCACGCGATGCGGCAACACCGGCGCGCGCACGTCGATCGCGACCATCGGCACGAGCGCGAGCGTCGTCGCCATGCCCGCGATGATCAGAAACGCGGGCCCACGGACATCGAGATTCTCGCCCAGCAATTGGCCGACCCCAAAGAACAGCCCGTAGACGAGCACGTAGATCGTCAGCACCCGTCCGCGCTGCTCGTTCGGAACCAGCGCGTTGAGCCAACTTTCGACGATGATCGCCAGACCGGCCGCGTTCGCGCCGATCAGGAATCGCAGCAGCAACAACAAGGGCACATTGTCGGCGAAATACAGCCCAAGAATCGCAACCGATTTCAAGCCCGCGAACGTCGCATAAGCGCGCTCCAATCCGACCGGCGCAATGATTTTGTGCGCATAGAGGCAGGAGACGAGAAAGCCGAGCGCTTCGGCGGTCGCGATCAAGCCGATCGCACCCGGCGAGTAGCCCATCGAGGAGAAGCGCAGCGGCAGCAACGAGCCGAGCACACCGGCGCCGATCATCGTCAGCGCGGTGCTCGCGAGCGGCGGCACGACGCGCCAGGGAATCGCCGGCGGTCGCGCAGCAATTGCCGGGGCGGCAGCGCCTGTTTGGTTCGTGCTCATAGGGGCTACCGCAGTGGCAGGGGCCCCAACTCGGCATCAGCGAGATGCAGGTGCATCACCGCCGCCAATGTCGGCGCGATTCGGCGCATGTCGATCTCGCCGAGCGAGCGCCCCGCCGGTATCCCGGGTCCAATCATGAAGAATGAAGAACGCATATCCGGCCGCTCCGGCGGGTAGCCGTGCATTCCGAGGTTGCTCGGCTTCGAGACCAGCGGCGCATCGTAGGAGGTTCCAAATTCATATCCGCTGCGGAAAGCGACCAGAAACGCAGCCTGCGGAAAGCCCCGAGCCGCAACAATTTCATCGTGCGTCCACACCCTCTCGATACCGTTGTCAGGATCGCTCGCGAGCCGATTCAACAATTGCGCGACGCGCTGCTTCACGGCCGCATCCTCAGGGTCGGCGAGCATGATCGCGGCCGTGCCCCCGGCCGGCCAGGCAATCGCGCTCCAAGCGGCAATCTTGTGAGCCTCATCGAGCCTGACCAGCCCCGCTGCCACGAACGCGGAGCTCAGATTCACGTCGTGCTCGACCGCCGCGAAGCCGTGATCGGAGACGATACAGATCGTCGCGGCGCCGGGCGCGGCCCGCTCGATTGCCGTGCGCAGCGTTCCGATAATCGCGTCGATGCGTTCCAATACCTCGTTGGATTTCGGGCTGAAGGGACCCGACAGATGTTGCTCGGTATCGAGGCCCGTGAAATATACCGTGAAAAAATCCGGATGCTTCGTCTCGAGCAACCGGATCGCGAATCGCGACCGGATCTCGTCCTCGGCGACGGTCTCCTCCATGCCACCGGGATAGATTCCGAGGCGCGGGCCCGGGCCCGATGCGAGTTCCCGCTCCAACCCGGGCGTACTCAGTGCGCGCTGCAGCTTCAAATCGTCCGCCGTGCCGGCGCGCCAGATTTGCGGAAGATTGTAGGTGATGTGCGCGCCGACGCTCGTGGGCCAGTAGACGTTCGCGGTGCGCAGATGCGCACGCGTCGCCGCATCCCAAAGCGTCTGCGCACGCACGTCCTCGGCATACCAGTACCAACCGTGTTCGTTGCGGCCAAAGGGGTCAAACGTCGTATTGGCATAGATCCCGTGGGCCGCGGGCGACGCGCCGGTCAACAACGTCATGTGGCTCGGATAGGTCAGTGTCGGCAACACGCCGCGAACCCCGGTCGCATAAACGCCGGCTTCGAGAAATGCGCGCAGGTTCGGCAACTTGAGTCCGTGTTGTTCCGCCTGCAAGACGGCCTCCGGCTTCAGGCCGTCGATCGAAATCAACACCGTCAACGGCTTGGGCACGGATTCGCCGGCACGTGCGGATGCGATCAGCAGCAGCGCGATCATGACGCCGCGAGCAGACGCGATCGGGGAAATTCGGCAGCGTTGGCGACGCTGCGCGTCCGTGGTTCGATGATTCATGGTGATGGCTGCGGGCGGGTAGCGGGTAGGTACGTTTAAGTTACCGGAGCCTCGCCGCGCGCGCCAGTGCGCAAAGACGATTACAATGCGCGCACGATGCCATTTCCTCGACTTTTCGAGCCTCTGCGGATTCGGGGCTGCACGCTCAAGAACCGCATAATGTCGACGGGCCACGACACGACGCTGCCCGTGGACGGCACCGTCAATGCGCCGCTCGTCGCCTACCAAGAGGCGCGCGCGCGCGGCGGCGTCGGCCTCATCGTGCTGCAGGTTTCCGGCGTACACGAGACCGCGCGCTATACCAACCACGTGTTGATGGCCACCGACGACAATTCGATCGACGGATACCGCCGCGTAGCCGAGGCCGTGCATCGATACGGCACCGTTCTGTTCGGCCAGCTGTTTCACCCCGGCCGCGAGATCGCCGAGGCCGACGGCGGCTTGCTCGCGGTCGCCTATGCGCCCTCCTCGGTGCCCAACGAACGCTTTCATGTGATGCCGCGGCCGTTGCAGCCGCGAATGATACGCGAGATCGTTTGCGGTTATGGCGACGCCGCACGGCGCATGCGCGCGGCCGGGCTCGACGGCGTCGAGATCGTCGCAAGCCACGGATACTTGCCCGCGCAATTCTTGAATCCCCGCGTCAACCTGCGCAATGACGGATACGGCGGTGATCTCGACGGACGGCTGCGATTCCTGCGCGAGATCATCGGCGACATACGCGCCAAGGTCGACGAGGGATTCGTCGTGGGTCTGCGCATCTCCGGCAGCGAGGCCGACGAACAAGGCCTGTCCGAGCATGAATGCTTGGCGGCGGTCACGCGTCTTGGGAACAGCATCGACTATCTCAACGTGACGCTGGGCACCTCCTCGAGTATGGGAGGCGCCGTTCATATCGCGCCGCCGATGAGCATGAAGAACGCCTACGTGGCTCCCTATGCGGCGCGCATCAAGCAAGCGGTATCGATCCCCGTGTTCGTCGCTGGCCGCATCAATCAACCGCAGGACGCCGAGGCCGTGATCGCCGCGGGTCATGCCGATGTCTGCGGCATGACCCGCGCGATGATCTGCGATCCGGACATGCCGAACAAGGCCGCCGCGGGAGCGATTCTCGACATCCGCGCGTGCATTGCCTGCAACCAAGCCTGCATCGGACATTTTCACAAGGGATTTCCGATCTCCTGTATCCAGAATCCGGTATCTGGACGCGAATTGCGCTTCGGACAGATCGAGCCCGCGCGAACACCGAAGAAGGTCATGGTGATCGGCGGCGGGCCCGCGGGCATGAAGGCCGCGGCGATTGCCGCCCAGCGCGGCCATGCCGTGACCCTGTTCGAGGCGCAGCGCCGCCTCGGCGGTCAGGCACTGCTCGCGCAGCTGTTGCCGGGGCGCGCCGAATTCGGCGGACTCGTGACCAACCTCGCTCGTGAAATGGAAAACGCCGGTGTCAAAATCCGCACCGGCACACCCGTGGACCGGGCGCTGATCGACGCCGAGGCGCCCGATGCCGTGATCGCGGCAACCGGCGCAAAACCGTACTGGCCGGCCTTCGCGCGCGAGGGCGACCTGCAAGTGGTCGATGCCTGGCAGATGCTGCAGGGCAGCGTGTCAATCGGAAATTCGGTCGTCGTGATCGACTGGCGCGCGGACTGGATCGGCATCGGCATCGCGGCACATCTGGCCGAGAACGGCCGCTCGGTGCGCCTCGCAGTCAGCGGCATCGCGGCCGGGGAGATTCTTCCCTTTTACGTGCGCGATGATTCGGCAGCGACCTTGCACAGGCTCGGCGTCACGGTGATGCCTTATATGCGTCTCTACGGCTGCGATTCGAACACGGTCTATTTGCAGCACATTGCGAGCGGCGAGGCCGTCGTCGTCGACGCGGTCGACACGCTGGTGCTATGCGCGGGCCACACACCGATCAGCGAACTCACCGACACACTCGATGACCTCGGCTCGCGATTGCGGATCATCGGCGACGCAGCCGCGCCCCGCACGGCCGAGGAGGCTGTTTTCGAGGGACTCCAGGCGGCCGTCGCACTTTGAAGCCGTGCCGCTCGGCTCCCCGCCAGGCTCAACGCTTGACCGCCAACAGTCCGTCACCGCTGGGTTCGACCGCAAAACCGGCCTCTCGCAGACGCCTGCCGACCTCTCGCGGCAGATCGCGCCCGCTCGTCAATCTATTGGGCGTGCCCGTGTAATGAAACAGCTTGCCTCTTGGCTTGAGCACGCGCGCGAGCTCGGTGTAGAAATCCTGCGAGTACAATTCACCGGCGATCCCGAAACGCGGCGGATCGTGCAGAGCGGCATCGAAGCTTCGGCTCGGCAAGTCGACGATCGCCGCGACGATATCACCGTGGGTCAGCGCAAGGCGTTCGTCCTCGGCGGGCGACCAAGGATTCAAGCTGCGCAGCCACAGCACATCGGGATTCTTCTCGTAGGAGAAAACTCTCGTCGCCATGCCCTGCAGGCACCACGCCGCGAAATAGCCGAGCCCGCCGCAAGTGTCCAAGATCGTTTTGCCGCGCGGCTCGATCAATCCCACCTTGCGTTCGGCATCTGCAAACGGCGAGACGCGAGAGGTCGGCAGCATTTTGATCCCGTCAATCTCGAAGGTCGGCGGACCCCAATCGGTCGGCACCAACTTGATCAACGAAGACGCATAGCGCGATACCGGCTCGAAGCGTGTTCCGCCCCAATGATAAATGGTCCTCTGCTTGCAGACGTCCGGATAGGGGAAGTGCGCGGCGTTCCAAATCCAGTCGAGATCCGAGACTTCGACCGTGGTCAGCGAGCGCTTGAGGTCCAGGGAGCACTCGACGCGCTCGCGGCGAGCCCGCAGGGCGCCGCGCATTTGTTCGAGTACTTCTGCGGTCAGTAGCGGTCCCATGATTCCCAACGCTCGGCGATTTCGGCAAGATACCGTATTGGCGGGGCATTACAGCATGATCGCAGCACCACAAATCGACTCGGAGACGCTCGCCGCGTTCGAACG
>Ga0181531_10002752_pt1 | contig 10894 bp, 10 predicted proteins | sample PEATcosm2014_Bin_38_FD_119743 | JGI IMG/M metagenome (GOLD analysis project Ga0181531, IMG submission 119743) | Peatland microbial communities from MTU Mesocosm Facility, Houghton, MI, USA - PEATcosm2014_Bin11_10_metaG | ecosystem: Environmental > Terrestrial > Soil > Wetlands > Peat | place... | reverse complement strand
TGTCTCGTTGCGCGGGAGATCACCATCGACCACCTCGACATAGCGGGGCACCATGTGGCGAGGCATGCGCGGGAGGAGAAAGCGGATCAACTCGGCCGGGTCGAACGTGGCGGGGTCGCTGACGAGGACATGGACGAGGCATTCGTCGTCCCCATGGACCGTCTTGACTCCGATGGCGGCGCACTCGACGACGTCGGGGTGCTCGCTCACCATCACTTCGACCTCGTAGGACGAGATGTTCTCCCCGCGTCGCCGGATGGTGTCGCTCATGCGATCGGCGAAGTAGTACCAGCCGTCCTCGTCGTAGCGGAAGGCGTCGCCGGTGTGGAACCAGCCGTTGCGCCACGCCTCCGCCGTCTGCTCCGGCATTTTGTAATAGCCGACGTTGAGAGACCAGGGTTCTGCGCTGCGGACGAGGAGCTCTCCGACGACCCCGGGTCCGACCGGTTCGTCCCTGTCGTTGACCACACGGACTTCGGGCCACGGATAATCAAGGCGGGCTCGACCACAGTTGTCCCAGGGGCCGTGATCCCAACCGGTTGCCAGAGCGATGCCGGTCTCCGATTGCCCGTAACAGGTGAGGACGTTGACGTCGAACCGCTTTTCGAACTCAACGATCTCGGGGATCATGGGCCCGCACACCACCGTGCGGACGGGATTGTCCGCGTCACCCTCGCGTTCGGGTGCCGAGTACACCAACGATGTGAGCGGCCCGACCAGGGCCAGGACCTTGGCGTCGCACCGGCGGACGTCGTCCCATACGTGCGTGGCGCTGAACTTGTCCCTCATGATCAACCTGGCCCCCTGCACCAGCGTGAAATTGAAGGCGGCACGGCCCGAATTGTGGAAGAGCGGGAGCGCGGAGTAGAGGCCCTCGCCTGGCTTGATCAGATCCTCGGGCGGGAACGACCAGAATTGATGGATGACCGCCCACGGTGTCATGACCGCCTTCGAGGGGCCGGTGGTGCCGGACGTGAAGAGGAGGGCCGCGAGATCCGAATATTCCGGCCCGTCCAGTCCCTCGGCCGGCTCCGCCCCGGCGAGGAACTCCGCCCGTTCGATCGTCCGGAAGGGGAGCGGGGAGAGCGGACCGCCATCGATGATCACCACGGTCTGCAGCGTGGTGAGGCGCGGGGCGATCTCGCGCAACCGTTCGGCGTACTCCGCCGTGGCCACCAGGGTCGTGATGTCCGACAGATTGATGGCGTATTCGAGCAGGCTGCCCACATAGCCGGTGTTCAGGGGCACTTCGACCCCCCGCAGCCACCCGATGGCCAACAGCGTGCGATGGGCGTCGAACACGTTGGGGAGGAAGGTCCCGACATGGGCCCCCGGCTCCACCCCTATCCGCCGCAGCGCAGTGGCGAACTCCAGGCTCTGGCGGAGAAGGGTCGAAAAGCTGAGGCTGTCCCCGTTCGTGTGCTCGACGGCGATGTCGTCCGGGGTCTCCGCCGCCCAGCGCGCCAGTGCGTGGGGAGCCAGGAACGACCGGTCAAGCACGTGACGCTTCCCTCGGTATCTCCGGCACTGTCAGCCTCCCTCGATTTCGACAATTGCACCATACCGAAACCGTCGTGGCGGCCCGATGGCATGCGAAATGGGCGCCGTCGTCGCCGTCGACGGTGGGATGACGGCGCGGGAACGTGCGCGTTCACTGTCCGGTGAAACGAGGCTCCCGCTTTTCCCGGGTGGCGTTTCCGTACTCCTTGAAGTCCTCCGAGCGACTCGAGACCTCCATCGCCCAGGCTTCGTCGGCCAGGTGACTGGGGATGTCGCTGGTGGCGGCCCGGTGCAGGAGGAGTTTGGTGAGGCCTAATGCCACGGTCGGTGCCGCCGCCAGCCGGGCGATGAGCTCCTGGCTGGTCGCGTCCAGATCGGCGGCGGGTACCGCCCGGTGCACCAGGCCCCAGGCGGCCGCGTCGGATCCGCTGACCTTGTCGCCCAGAATGAGCATCTGGCGCGCCCGGGCCACCCCGGCCAGGCGGGGAATGAGCCAGGTGGCGCCGCTGTCAGGCGTGAAGCCGAACGTCGTGAACGGTGCCCACAGCCGGGCATCGTCGGCCACGACGGCGAAGTCCGAGGCCAGGACCAGGTCGAGACCCAGCCCGATGACCCAGCCACGCGCCGTGGCCACGATCGGGGTCTGGCAGGTCAGCATGGCGGGAATGAGGCGGTTCACGTGCCCGTTCATACGCCGGTGCACCGAGCCCACGCGGGGGCGGTCAGGCCCGGGCGTCCGCTCGGAGAGGTCGAAACCCGAGGAGAAGTGGTCGCCCGAGCCTTCGAGGTGGATGACCCGTACGGTCTCGTCGCTGGCGGCCGCGTCCACGGTGTCCGCGAGGGCGTAGACCATCGGATCGGTCAGGCTGTTGCGCCGTTCCGGCCGGTCGAGTCGGATGCGTAGGACGGGGCCGGCGTGTTCGACGATGAGCCCGGGTGGGACCTCCGGATAGGGCTTCACCCGTGCTCCTCGGCCGCGAAGCGTTCGGCGAGCGCATCGAGCGCCTCCTGGCAGGTGGTGGCCCCACCCGGTGGGTCGGGGAGGATGACATCGCCCCCGGAACGCGAGGGCAACAGGATCGTGGCATGCCCCGGGGTGGTGGTCTCGCCGCGTTGGTTGTCGCCCCAGATGCTGAGGTCCACCGCGGGACGACCACCCTCGGCCAGATACTTGCGCGTCACCCGTCCCCGCATCCAATGGGTGTCCCCGACATAGTTGAACTTGCGGAACTGGCAATCGAGCTTCCACAGCCAGGCGTCGTCACCCATCCAGTCGGTGCACAGATGGATCAGCCACGTCTCCCGCATGCGCCCGTAGTCGTAGCAGGCCGGGTTGCCGGCCCGATGCGCCCACTCGGGATCCCAGTGCACCCGCTGCTGGACGTCGGGGATGTTCAGGTCGTCGGGCTTGAAGAAGCGGGGCACCCGCTGGCGCTGGTCGTAGGCGAGGCGGAGGGCCTTGACCCCGTAGAGCCCCATCCCCATCCCGGTGTGCCATACCACCATGTCCGTGACGCGCAAGGGGCCCTTGACCAGCGGGGGGATCTCGTCGCCCTCTTCCACGTCCTCCCAGTAGCGCACCTCGGCTCCCCGGCGCCGCGCCCGCTCCCCGGCGAGCGCCTCGTCGATGGCGGCGATCTCGTCGTCGCTGTAGGGGTCGATCTCCGTCAGCTCGTTCTTCTTGCGCTCGGTCGCCTTCTCCCTCTCGGCCCGGATCATGAGGCGGAACTGCCCGGAGAGCACGGGGCCCCCGGCGGCGGCGAAGACCTCGGCCGACCACTCGTGGACCGTTCGGCCGGCGAAGTCGCCGGACTTGTCATGGACCCCCACCAGCGCGTTGCGCCGGGTGACGCGGGTGCCGGGACGCAGCGGGTTCCACCACTCCCGGAACGACCCCGAATAGAACGCATGCACCCCTCCGAGCGGGTCCCCCTTCATTTTTGCCTTGACCTCGCCTTCCAGGCGGGTCACCTCGTCTTCACCGATGAGGGTGTCGCCACCGACGAGGTGGGGAGGGGCGATGGTCCCGCCCCAGCGGGTGGTGGGTCCGTAGGAGGGATCACACCACAGCGGGTTGTCATCCCCGTAGGACTCGGCCACGTGGCGAAAGGCGTCCTCGTTGGGGCTGAGGTAGTGGGGAGGGTTCGTGTGCGGGCGCGCGATCCCTATGCGCTCGCGCAGGCGGGCCACTCCCTCGTCGGTAATGGCATCAGGCATGGTCAACTTTTCCTTCCTCGGCTGCCCCGGCGCCGTGAGCCGTCGAGATCGTGAGCCGCACGATCCTAGGCGCCGCCGTTGACCATGATCGTCTGGCCCGTCACGTAGCGGGCGTCGCTGGAGGAGAGCATGATCACCGCACCCCCGATGTCCTGCTCGGCATCTCCCATACGCCCGAGCGGGATATGGGCGATCAGCTGCTCCTCTATGCCGGGGTTCGCTTCGGCGAACTTCTGCTGGGCGGGCGTCCGCGCGTGGGGGCAGATGACGTTGACCCGTATGCCGTCGCGTCCCCATTCGCGTGAGGCGACCCTACTCAGGGCGCGTATGGCCTCCTTGGCCGCCGCGTAGGCGGTGTAACCCGCAATGCCGTCGGTGCCGGCCCGCGAGGCCACGTTGACGATGCTGGTCTCGCGCCCTCGAAGGTGCGGGTAGCAGGCCTGCATGACATGGAATGTCCCCAGTGGTCCGGACTCCCACTGCAGGCGCATCAGATCCTCCGTCGTCTCCATGAAGGGCCGCTGGCCCCCACTCGCCGCCAGCGCGGGGTCGTTGCCGGTGGCGATGGCGTTGTTGACCACAATGTCGATCCCGCCCAGTTCGTCGACCGTCTGGGCTACGGCGGCGTCGACCTGCGCCCGGTCTCGCACGTCACAGGTGACCGCACACACGGAGACCCCTCGCGCCCGCACCTCGCCCGCGGCCCGTTGCGCCCGTTCGCCTTCCAGCTCCGCGATCGAGATGCTGGCCCCTTCTGACGCCAGCGCCAGCGCAATGCCCAATCCGATCCCCTGGCCCGCGCCGGTGACGATCGCCACCTTCCCATCGAGTCGTCCCATGCGATCCCCCTGTTCCTCGATCAGTGCTTTGCGAGCAGTGAGTTGATGAGGACACTCTCACACAAGAGATGAGACGGGCACCATTGCGTGAGACCGAGACGCGGTGTCACCGGGCCGCCGGCGCGCGTGATGGCGCGTGGCGCGCCGCCGCGTCGAGGTCGAGGCGCGTGTCGTACACATGCCCCTTGCGAAATATCGCGAATGCTGACATCGTGGTCACGATGGCAGGCGGTCGCGCACCACTCGCGCCGAGGATGAGACCAATCGTCCTACGCGCGTCGGTGCGTCTCCCGCGTTCGGCGCGGACCTCTCTCATCGTGTCACGGGTTCGGGAAGGATGAGGGCGATGTCACACCGGGAGCAGATCACCAAGGAGAGACCTGAGAGGACACACGCCGGCGTGGCGGCGCCCGTTCCTTCGACGCGGCGGGAGGGATTGCGCGACGCCCAGGCGAAGCAGACCCGGGCCCGTGTCCTCGAGAGCGCCGTCGCCTGTATCGACGAGCTGGGAATCGCGCGGGCGTCATCGAACGAAATCGCCCGCCGAGCCGGCATGACCTGGGGTGCCATCCAGCATCACTTCGGATCCCGGGAGGACCTGTTGCTCTCGGTTATTGAGGCCAACTTCTCCGAACTGGAGTCGAACGTCCGCAACGCCGCCGTGGTGGGGGGCACCACGCTCGAGCGGGTCCAGGCTCTGGCAGATCTTCTGTGGGACTACTGCAGCGACGTCCGATTCCGCGTCAGCATCGAGATCCTCCTTGACCTACGCCGTGACCCGGCCGGATCCGATCTGGTGGCGCAACGCCTTTCCGATGCCAACGATTCAATGGGCGCCATGTGGGACGAGATCTGCGTGCAGGCGCTCGACCTGCCCTCCGATCCGACAATCGCACGCATTCTGTTCGGTGCCGCGCGTGGGTTCGCCCTGACCCGGCACGTGAATGCGGGGCGCAACAGTTTCACGCAGGAGCGCGCCCTTCTCGTTCAGCTCCTGGCGGGGGCGATAGAGCATCGGACGGATCCGGCCCCTCGTCAGATTCCGGGCACCCCCGCGCTCAGGGCGCCGTCCACATAGACGATCTGCCCCGAGACGTAGCGCATGTCGTGGGAGCACAGCGCCGAGACGACGTCGGCCACGTCGTCCGGAACGCCGGTACGGCCGAGGGGGACCCGGCTGGCCCGGCTCTTCCCCGCCCCTTCGAAGTTGGCCCGGTTCCTCTCCGTCTTGATCACCCCGGGCCCGACGGCGTTCACCCGTACGCCGGCCGGACCCCATTCCATGGCGAGTTGGCGGGTCAAGCTGATGACCGCGGCCTTGGACGCCGGGTACACGCCGTAGCCGGGGCTGGAGGACCAGGCCGCCCCCGAGGAGAGGTTGACGATCGAGCCGCCTCCCCGTTCGATCATCGACGGGACGAAAGCCTTGGAGCAGTAGAGGACGCCCAGAATGTTGACGGCCACGACCGCCTGCAGGTGCTCGTCGCTGGCGTCGAGTGTGGGCTCGGTGAACCAGATGCCGGCGTTGTTCACCAGGATGTCGGTCGGTCCGACCGCCGCGGCCGCGGCCCGGACGGCGTCGGGGTCGGCGACGTCGCAGTGCAGAAATCGGCCGCCGAGCTCCGCGGCCACGGCGGCGGCCCGGTCGTCGTCAATGTCGAGCGCAACCACCTCGCACCCGTCCGTCGCCAATCGCCGGGCGATGGCTTCGCCGAGTCCTTGCCCTGCGCCCGTCACCACGGCCACGCGCCGTCCGTCAGACATGTTGCCCCCTCTTCGTGTGCGAGGCACTAGTTTGCACCTCGCAGTCCGGGTGCGCTACGCCATGGACTGGCGCCGGGTCGGCGCGGCAGCAGGCGGGAGCACGTCGACGCCCGCCACAAGGGGAGGAAGAATGACGACAGATCCGGCGTACACCGAGTTGCCGGCTTCGGGTCCCTACGACGTCGCCATCGGTGGTGCGCTGATCTCCATGGTCGAGCCCTGGCCGGGGACCGAACTCGACTACAACCGGTGGTACGAAGACGACCACTTTTACTCGGGGGCGCTGGCCATGCCCTGGATGTTCGCCGGGGGCCGCTTCGTCGCCACGCGGGACCTGCAGCTCCTGCGCTATCCCGAGGACTCCATCATCGCCCAGCCCGTCACCGCCGGCTGCTACCTCCACCTCTACTGGATCACGGCCGGCCGGATGGATGACCACGTGGCCTGGACCGTTGCCACCAACAATCGATTGCGGGCGGACAAGCGGATCCATCTGGAGCGGACGCACGTCTACACCTCGTTCCAGGACTACCTCGGCTATCGCCGGGAGGACGAGACCGGCCCGACCGACGTGCACGTGCTCGACCGCGGCTACCCCGGCGTCGTCATGGAGGTGGTCGGCGCCGGCCCGCACACGACACGACAGGAGCTGGACGACTGGTTGGTGGGCGAGTACGTGCCGTGGGTCCAGCGCGGAGCGCACGCACCCGTGGTCAGCACGCTTCGGTTCGCGCCCCAACCGCTGCCCGAGGGCAAGCAGCCCGATGTGGCCGACATCGCCGGGATCGAGGGGCGCATCACGCTCCTGCACTTCCTCGACGAGGATCCGCGGCTGCACTGGCAGACGCGCTTCGCGCGCCATGGCGCCCGTATCGAAGAGTCCGGGTTCGGGCGCATGGAGCTGTGTGCCCCGTTCGTCGCCGTTGAGCACGGGACGAACCGCTACGTCGACGAACTGCGCGAGAGCGAGGAAGACGCAGGCTGAGGACCGGCGCAGCTCCTGCGACCGCCCCGATGGCGCGCGCTAGGCGCTGAACAGCGTGATCAGCCGATCCACCGCGGCATCCGCCCACTGGTGCAGCGTGTCGGGATCAGTGCCTCCCACCGGATGGGGCAGGACGAGCCGGCGGATCCCTGGGAAGCCGAAGTCCGAGGCGAGGGTGTCGGTGATCGGTTCGAACCGCGTGGTGGTGACCACGACCGCCGGTCGACCCACCTTCTCGAACTCAATGGTGTCGTGCACGCTGTACGCGGTGCAGCTCCCGCAGTCGGCCATGCCCGTAATGACCAGGTCCGCCTCGGCGACCACCCGTTCGAAAATGTCGGGGGCGCAGGGGATGGCGGCGTTGGCGGACATGCCCTGGGGGCCCTTCTTCGTGACCAGCGACACCCTCGTTCCCGTGCGCGAGGACAAGGTCTCGGCCAGCCTGGTGAGAACGAGCAGGGTGTTCGGTTTCCCGTTGTCCAAGACGGCGAGTCGGAGCCCGCTGAGTGAGGGCGGGGAAGGGCTGCGCGTGATGGAAGGCCGCCCGAGGGGCCCGTCCGGCCGGTAGATCATGACCGGCTCGGTGCGCGTCGACGTGGTGGTGCTCATGGCGGTCTCCTTCACCCGGTGACCGGGATGGTCACGCTACGGGTCATTCCCCACGAGGGGATGACCGAGGAATGTTTGCCCGGACCGCCGACCACGAAGATCCGGATGTTGTCGGGCGAGGCCGTCATGGGGAGGAGGTGATCGTCGCTCACCGCATGCATCCAATTTGCCCAGGCCCGTTCTTCGAAGTGGCGTCGGAATTCACGGGCGGGCAGCCTGGCCCGGTCGAAGAGATACGACGCGATGTCCTCGCGGGTGAGCCGGCCCATGGCCAGACTGGCGGCGTGCTCAGGACCGAGCCCGATGAAGAATTCGCCCTGGCTGATACAGGCGTTGTTCATTCCGAGTGACGTCATGGCAGAGGCGATCTTGTCCAGAATGAGTGCGGGGTCGCCGTCCGCCTCGTCATCGTGGACGTTGTGGGGGTTCTCGCCGCAGTGGACGGTCACGGCGCTCGGGGCGTCGACCTTGCGGCTGAGGGCGTAACTCTCCCAGGGAGACTCGTCCGTGTTCTCGGCGACGCAGTAGGTGTATTTCGACGGCTGGCCCTGGCTGGCGGCATCGCCGAAACCGGGCCGGGCGCCGGCGACGTGCAGCATCACCAGGCGGATCGCCCGGCCCACGGTGGCGTTGGCGCGATTGCCGGGACCGAATGCGCCCACGCCGGCATTGAACCCGGCGCGCTTCACGATGTCCCCGTGGACGATGACCAGGGGTGCGGAGGGGTGAGTGGTCGCATTGACGCCACGCAGGTTGACCTGGGGACTGGCCAGGGCGCGCACCGCGCTCGCGACCACCGGAAAGACGGCCGGGGGGCAGCCGGCGAGGACGGCGTTGATGGCCACGACCCGGCGTGTGGCGGCCCCGAAACGGGGTTGCAGTGTGGCGATCACCTCGTCGGGATCGCCGGTCGCCTCCGCCAGCATCGCGTCGACCCGCTCCGGTGTGGGGGGCACGAGAGGCAGTCCGTCGCCCCACCCGTGCTCCTCGAAGAGGTCGTACATCGCTTCGGGCGAGAGATCCGCCAACTCGATCATGGCGGAAGGTTCCGCTTCGGGTTCCCCCGCCGCCTGATCGGCCCCCCGCTCATCGGTCTGCGTCATGGTGCTCCCCCCGTTCCGGGTGCGGCCGGATCCAGTGCGCCACCCACACTATTGACGAATCGTTGGCCCAACCATGCGGCAGCGTTACCGCCCATGAGCCGGAGCCGGACGTCCTGCTCCAGATGCGCCATGGCTCGCTGGGCCAGCTGCACGTGCGACCCGTAGTCAGGGAGGGGGGTCTGCGGCCAGTCCGAACCCCACATCACCCGGTCAGGCCCGAATCCCGAGAGAAGGTCATCGATCAGTTCAGAGGGCGCGCCAGGAGATGCCACCTCCAACAGGACATGGCTGGACACCTTCACTGTCACATTCAACGCCGTGGTCAAACTGAGAAGAGGGCTCCCGCGGTCGATCCGGGCTCCTTCGCGCGTCGGGAAGGCGCAGTGGTCGAGGGCGATCGGCAGCGTGGGATAGCGCGCAATTGATGGCGCCAGGGGCGGCAGTTGCTGTTCGAAGACGGTCAGGACGACCGGGAGACCCGATCGGGTCGCGGCGTCGAACGCCTCATCTGCCTTAGCGGTGTGGACCCAGGAGCTCCCCGGTGAGACCGCGAAGAGGCGGACGCCGGCCACTCCGGCGACCGAGGACAGCTGCATGATCTCCTCGGCGGCCCCGTCGTCGTCCACATCGACGGCGGCCACCGCCGCGACGGGCCGGGACCCGGAAGCCACCTCGTCCAGGAGGTAGGTGTTGTCGTAGGCGTAGACCCCCACCGCTTGGACCGCCAGTGCCGCCGCGACCCCGTGGGCGTCCATGGTGCGCAGAAGCGCCGCAGTGTCGCAGGCCACCCCGGCCCACCAGGGACGAGTGGCGCTGGCGTTTATGTGTCGTGGGTAGCGCGCGGTGTCGTGGCTGACCACGTGGACATGGGTGTCGATGATGCCGTCCCCGCTGAAGCCTCCGGGGGCCGTCACGCCGGCGCCTCCGGGGGCGCCCCGGCGGCGTCGGGGACTTTGAGCGGCAGGCGGCCGAGGTGGGCGCCGGCGTCGGCCAGGATCAACTGGCCCGTGATGCACCGGCTCAGGTCCGAGGCCAGAAACACCGTGAGGCGGGCCAGTTCGTCGGGGTCGCACACCCGCTGCAACGGGGTCGAGGCGGAAATGGCGGCGAACTGCTCCTCTCCGATGACCGCACGGATCTCCTCGGTGAAGGTCGTGCCCGGCGCGATGGCGTTCACGCGGATGCCCCGGGGCCCGAGCTCGGCAGCGAGTGTCATCGTCAGGTGGTTGATGCCGGCCTTGGCCGCCCCGTAACTCGCCAGCCCCGATGCCGGGCGGGTGGTCTCGCCCGAGCTCACGTTGATGATCGTGCCCCCTTGGTCCTGGGAGACGAGCACCTCCGCCTCGGCCAGACAGCACTGGTAGGTGGCGACGAGGTTCTGCCCGATTATCGCCAGGGCGTCCGCCACGGGAGTGGCGACGAAGGGGCGCGCCCTCCGGCCCGCCGTCATTCCCACGTTGTTGACCGCGACATCCAGGCGACCGAGCGACGAGACGACCCGGCGGCCCAGCTCCGCCGCCTGGGCCGGATCGCAGACATCGGCCACCACGGCGACGGCACGACCACCTTCGGCCTCTATCGCCCCCGCCGTCGCCCGGGCGCGCGCGTCGTCGATGTCGTTGACCGCCACTGCCGCGCCGGCGCGGGCGAGCCACCGGGCGATCTGCTCACCGATGCCGGCGCCGGCCCCGGTGACCAGCGCAACGGAACCGTCGAGTGAGATTTCGATCGACATCGCCCCCCGATCTGCGCCTGCCGCATGCCGGCAGCCTTCAATCTACAATGCGGCCACGTCGCCACAGGGGTGAGGGGAGAGGGACCGTCATGGCCAGGCCAGCGCTCGAGGAGCTCGTTCATCCGGGCCGGACGGCACTCGT
>Ga0181531_10002751_pt1 | contig 10896 bp, 10 predicted proteins | sample PEATcosm2014_Bin_38_FD_119743 | JGI IMG/M metagenome (GOLD analysis project Ga0181531, IMG submission 119743) | Peatland microbial communities from MTU Mesocosm Facility, Houghton, MI, USA - PEATcosm2014_Bin11_10_metaG | ecosystem: Environmental > Terrestrial > Soil > Wetlands > Peat | place... | reverse complement strand
TCCAGAACAGTTCCCCGTTGATCGTGCCCTTTGTAGCCCCGACCGTGATTGGGACCTTCCAGTCGAAGATCCACGTGCGCTTGCTCTTGTTCTTGACCTTCGTGGGCGGCACGGGCGACATCCAGTGGATGCGATGGTCGTGCCATTCGAACTCGCCCGTCTTGTCGACCACTTCCCACTTCGGTGGCGCGTGCGAGCTGGCGCTCGCCGGGACCGTCACGTCGGCATAGAAGTTCGTGTTCAGAAATGTCGCCGGCGCGCGCACGTTCTGCTCGGCCGTGCCGTTGGCGAGCACGCGCGCGTACGGTTCGCCTTCGTAGCCGTAGATCGTGACGGTCTTGCCAGTGTGGTTGCGCAGCAGCAGGCGATCGGCGAACTCGAGCACTTCCACGCTCAGGCCGGGGAAGCTGGGGGCGATCTGGGTGATGTTCGAGCGGTAGTCGAAGCTCGAGCCCTGATCGTTGATCGGGTTGCCAGTCTCCTGGTCGTTGACCTTCGGCGCGGCTTCGTCGGCTGCTGCCGCGCCCGCAGGCGCGCCCACGAGGCCGAGCGAGGAAACGACGAGCAGCATGATCGTCAGTCGGCGGGTCATGGCCGCCCCAAACCGTATCGCTGCCTCATGCCTTCACGTGCCAACAGCGGACAGCAACCACAGCCCGAAGCTCGTGAAGGCGACCATCACCGCGAGCATCCAGTACTGGCTGCGGACGGCCTCTTCGGGGTCGCGGTAGAGCACGAGCGCGCGGTCGTGCGCGAGCGCCAGCCCGCCAACGTGGCCGCCGACGAGCGCCGCGACCTGCACATACCAGATGGCCGCATAGGAGATGATGTGGTAGTCGATCTGGAAGTTGGCGGTGCCGAAGATGTTCGCGCCGTTGCCCAGCGGGTCGGACGCCAGGTAGATCATCGCCTGGCTCTGCCACAACAGCAGCGAGAAGTAGTGGGCGAGCACGTAGGCGAAGGCGATCGGCACGAGCGTGTGCACGAACGTGCGCTTGAGCGTGTTCGTGTCGTATTTGTCGGTGACTTTGCGCACGCCCAGGATCCCCACGCGGTAGACGGCGCTGATCACGAGGATGCAGAACACGAGGCCCACCGAGTAGGCGAGCTCCTGCGCTGGCGTGGCGTTGAAGCCGAGAGATTCGAACAGGCTCTGCAGGCTCGGCTCGTTGTTGCGCCAGATGCCGCCGTTGGAGAAGCCGTCGAAGGTCGTGGTGCCGATCTGCGTGCAGATCAGCGCGACCGTGCCCACCCCAACCTGCAGGTCGGTGACGCCCGAGAGCAGCCGGCGCACATACAGCGTGCCGTCCTTCCACGTCAGCGCCGAGAGCTTGGACAGCAGGTTGAAGTACACGCCGAACGCGTCCGCCTGGCTCTCCCACTCCTCGATCCCGAACAGCGCCATGCCCGCGAGCATCGCCAGGAAGTAGCCGAGCGACAGCGCCGCGAGCGTCGAAGGATGGTCTTTGTCCACGTAGATCAGCTCGAGCCACGCGAATCCCACGATGCCGGCGCTCGCCGGCCACACGCCCAGCCACCGCGGGTAGCTAAGCGGCGCGCGCAGAGGCCGCCCGCGGCGCAGGGCGCGCGCGATCGCGGCGATCGCGCGCGCGCACGCTCGCCAGGGGTTCAGCACCCGGAACACGTCGCCGAACAGCACGCTCGCGACCGGCACGCCGACCCAGAAGATGACGTAGATGAACGTCACCGACAGGTTCGCCTGCGTGACCTGCGCGCCCGCGAAGCCGCTGTAGACGACGAGCGCGAACAGCGCCACGCCGATCACGCCCGCTAGCCATTCCAGCAGGGCACCGCGTCCCCAGGTCGAGGCGACGCGAGTGGAAGCCACGGCAGCGCTCCCAGAAGGCGCCGCGCGGCTCGGAGAAGGTCGGCTACCGCTCTCGGATGCCGGGACACCACGCCTGAAAGGCGGTGCACCGTGCACAAAAGGCGTGGCCGGCAGCGCGAGCAGCGCGTGCAGGCGCGGCTTTTGCAGTTGCGGGCGCGTCCACATCGTGGACAGCGCCACGAACGACACCACCAGCACGATCGCGGCCGTCCAACTGAACAACCACACGGGGATCGGCAGGTCGGCCTTGCCGACGATCCCGTGCGCCGCGGCACTCGCGGGCAGTGCCAGCGCGAGTACCGCCAGCCCGCCCAGGAGCGAGGCCAGCTTGCGGCGAGACGGTGCCTTCATCGCCGCTGGAGTCTAGGCGTCGCGCCGTTGCCGCCTCCCCGGTGGCCGCCTACGGGCGTAGGCTCCCTTCGTGATGTCCGTGCCGCCGCTGGCCGTTTCCACCGGCCTCTCCTCCGCCTTTCAGCTCGGGCCGCTGGCGATCCTCGCCCTCCTGTATGCCCGCCGCGCGCGCACGCTCGCCGAGCACGACCATCCGGTGCCCGGCTGGCGCCAGGCGTGCTTCTACAGCGGCTTTGTGGTGATCGCCGCCGCGCTCACCTCGCTAGGCGCCGCCAGCCAGGACCTGCTGTGGGTGCACATGGTCGAGCACCTGCTGCTGGGCGACATCGCGGCGCTGTTGATCGTGCTGGGTCTCACGGGGCCGATGCTCGCGCCGGTGCTGCGCATCCGCGTGTTCGACCGTCTGCGCGCGCTGTCGCATCCCGCGGTCGCCTTCCCGCTGTGGGTGATCGACCTGTATGGCTGGCACGCGCCGGTGCTCTACCAGGCCGCGCTGCGCCATTCGGGCGTGCACGCGCTCGAGCACGCGTGCTTTCTCGGCTTCGGCATCAACATGTGGATGTGCCTGTTCGGCCCGCTGCCCACGCCGAGCTGGTTCGGCAACCTCGGCAAGCTCATCTACATCGTGGCCGTGCGCCTCGCGGGCACCGTCCTCGGCAACATCTTCCTGTGGTCGGGCACCGTCTTCTACCCCTACTACATCAGCCGCGAGGCCCGTTTTCACATCTCGCCGCTGGCGGACCAGAGCATCGCCGGGGCGGTGATGATGGTCGAGGAGTCGATCCTCACGCTCGGCCTGTTCTGCTGGTTGTTCCTGCGCACCGCGCGCGAGAGCGAGGAACGCCAGGAGCTACTCGAGTACGCGCAGGCCCGCGGCCTTGAGCTGAGCGAGGAGCGCGCGGCGCGGGCGGTGTCCGCGGGGCGCGCCAGTGAGCTGCGCGCGCGCCTGGAGGGGCTGCTGGACGCGTCCGGGCGCGCGCCGGCAACCCCGCCGCAGGCCGGGCCCGGCGTGCGAGAATCTGTGTCTGAGGCCCCCGCCATATCCGAGCGGAGCTGAGACGCCAACATGAGCACGAGCCAGATCGCACAGCCGCGCAGCGTCGAGCCACTCGAGGGCGTGGCCGGCCTCGGCGAGGTGGTCGAGCTGGAGATCACGGGCATGAGCTGCGGCTCCTGCGCCGCGCGCGTGCAGCGCGCGCTCAGCGGCGAGCCCGGTGTGGAGGAGGCGCTCGTCAACTACGCCACGGGGCGCGCCACGGTCGAGCTGGAGCCAGGCGCCGGTGACCTCGACGGGCTCGTCGCCGCGGTCAAGCGCGCGGGCTATGAGGCGACGCCGGCCGCGCCCAGCGCGGGCGAGCAGGCGCAGGTGTTCGCTGAGCTCGAGCGGCGCGAGGCGCGTGAACAGCGAAGCCTCGCCTGGCGGATCGCGCTCGCGGCGCCGCTCGCCGTGGCGATCGCGCTCCTCACCTACCTCGCGCCGCATGACACGACCGCGCGCTGGGTGACGGCTGGACTGGCGGTGCCCGTGCAGTTCTGGTGTGGGCTGCCGTTCCTGCGCTCGGCCTGGCAGCGGGCGCGCCTTCGCACCACCAATATGGACACGCTGATCGCGCTCAGCACGCTCGCGAGCTTCGTGTACTCGACGGTGATGCTATTGACCGCCAGCCCCGTGTACGTGCACGGCGTGCCGGTGGGCAAGTTCAACATGCCATTGGACTACGACATGGGCGCGATCATCATCGCCGCGCTGCTGATCGCGCGCTGGTGCGAGGCCAAGGCGCGCAGCAGCTCCGGTCGCGCGGTGCGCGAGCTTGCCAACCTCGGCGCCACGCAAGCGCGGCTCGTGGACGGCGATGACCCGCGGGCACCCGAGCGGCTGGTGGCCGTCGAGCGCCTGCGCCGCGGCGACGTGTTCCGCGTGCGCCCCGGCGACCGCGTGCCGGTGGACGGGATCGTGATCGACGGCGTCTCCGCGGTGGACGAGTCGATGATCACCGGCGAGTCGCTGCCGGTCGAGAAGGAGCCGGGTGCGCTCGTCACGGGCGCCACCGTGAACGTCGACGGCGTGCTGCTCGCACGCGCCACCGCCGTGGGCGCGGACACGGCGCTGTCGCACCTGGTCGCGCTCGTCGAGCGCGCGCAGGCCTCCAAGCCGCGCGTGCAGCGCCTCGCCGACGAAATCGCGCGTGTGTTCGTCCCCAGCGTGCTCGTGCTCGCCGCGCTCACCGCGCTCGCGTGGGTCCTCACCGGCCAGGGCCTGCAGGGCATGTTCGCCTCGATGCACCTGGAGCGCGGCATCGACGCGACGGTGGCCGTGCTGATCGTCGCGTGTCCCTGCGCGCTCGGGCTCGCAACGCCTGTAGCGATCCTCGTGGGCACCGGGCGCGGGGCGCGCCTCGGCCTCTTGATCAGGAGCGCTGAGGTGCTCGAGCGAAGCCAGCATCTAGACACGATCGTGCTCGATAAGACGGGCACGGTCACGCTTGGCGAGCTGTCGATCGCCGACATGTGGAGCGCCCCCGGCGCGTCCTCCCTACAGGGGACTGACGCGGGCGGGCCGCTCGCGCGGGCGGCGAGCGCGGAGGCGAACGCGGAGGCGAACGCGGATGGGCTACTCGCGCAGGCGGCGAGCGCGGAGGCCGGCTCCGAGCACCCCGTCGCGCTGGCGATCGTCGCGGCCGCGCGCGAGCGCGGCATCCCGCTCGCGCCCGCCGGCGAGTTTCGCTCGACCCCCGGCCAGGGGGTGCGCGCGCGGATCGACGACGCGCTCGTGTGGGTCGGGCGCCCCACGGCCGCCGAACCACCACGCGAGCTCGCGGGCGTGCTCGACGCCTGGGAGGCCGACGGGCGCACCGCCGTCGTGGTCGAGCGCGACGGGCGGACGGTGGGCGCGATCGCGCTCGCCGACACGATCAAGCCGGAGGCGCGCGACGCGATCGCCGGGCTGCAACGCATGGGCATCGACGTGCAACTGCTGACGGGCGATAACGAGCGCGCCGCGCACGCGGTCGCGCGCGAGGTGGGCATCGAGCGCGTGCTCGCGGGTGTCACGCCGAGCGGCAAGCTCGATGAGATCGCCCGCCTGCAACAGCAGGGTCACCGCGTGGGCATGGTCGGAGACGGCGTCAACGACGCCGCCGCGCTCGCCCAGGCGGACCTCGGCATCGCGATGGGCACGGGCGTGGGCGCCGCGATCGAGGCCGCCGACATCAGCGTGCTCTCCGGCGACCTGCGTGGGGTCGCGCGCGCGCTGCGCCTGGCGCGCGCTACGTACACGATCATCCTGCAGAACCTCGGCTGGGCCTTCGGCTACAACCTGATCGCGCTGCCGCTCGCGATCTCCGGGCTGCTCAGCCCGGCGCTCGCCGCGGTGGCGATGGGCGTCTCCAGCATCACCGTCGTCAGCAACAGCCTGCGCCTGCGGCGCTTCGGCGCGCCGGGACGCTCCACTCCCGTGCGCAGCCACCGTCAGCGGCTCGCGAGCATCGCCACGGCGTCGCTAATCCCGGCCGTGCTGCTGGGCTCGCTCGTGCTCGCCGACCCCAACTCCTTCGCCGTCCCGCGCACGGCCTCGATCACGCTGTCAGAGCCGGCCGGCGAGACGCTCGAGGTCTACGCGCTGCCGCTGCGACCGGGGAACGTCAACCTGCACCTATACCTGGAGAGCGCCTCCGGCGCGCGCCCGAGCTTCCGCTCGATCTCCATGCGCGCGGTCTCACAGACTGGCAGAACCTCGAGCGTCCGCTTCTACGTGGCCGGCACCGGTCACGACATCGCCGAAATGCATCTCTCGCGCGGCGTGTGGGAGCTGCACGTCGCGGGCGCCGACGGCGCCGGGCGCCACCTCGGCGGATCGTTCGCGTTGCCGATCAACTAGCCGCCGAGTTCGGGGACTTCCTGTAGTCGCCACTCCCCCGCCGTATACACCGCCGCTTCCGGCCTGCTGCCGTCATAGATCAGCGCCCGGCTCCCAGAGATCGCGATCCGCGTTGTGGGGGTGAGCTTCGACAGGCGGACCTTTTCCGCCCAGTGTTCAAAGCGTGGGGAGAAGCAGCCCCGGCCGAGCGCTTCGCCGCGCTTGCGCAGGGCGCCGTCCATGTAGGACATGCAGATGTCACTCCAGTTGCCCGCGCTCGCGTCGATCCCGATCGAGCGGTACATCGCCCGCACGCCCGCGACATTGCGCGGCGAGCTCGCGGTGCCACAACCAGCGATCGACATTGCCGCGCAGCAGACGATCAGCGATACCGGGAAACGAGACAGGCGCAACAGCGGCACGGCGCGATGCCGGTGGCCGTGCCTACATCGCGAGCTGCATGGCCGCGAACATGTAGGCCATGCCGAGCGTCATGGCCATCATCGAGAAGCGCAGGTCGCGGAAGCACACGAGCGGCTCCGCGACGGCCTCGATCGCCACCGCGCCCCCCGCCGTGACCGAGATCCCGCCGCCGCCGATCGCCTTGTGGTCGATCGCGCGCATCCGATTGCTCGCCCACAGCGCCGATTGACCCACGAAGTACGCCACCAGCAGCCATGTGATCGGCGCCTGAAAGCCGCTCGGAGACCACATGTATGCCATCGCGCCAAGGTCGAGGGCCATCACGAGCCAGAGCACGTTGATCGCCCGGCGAGCGAGCACACCAGCGCCGATCCACGCGACGGCCGCCAGCGAGCCGTTGGCGAACGCGAGCTGCCAGAAGCCGCTGGGAATGTTGAAGTGGTCGAGCGAGGCGGGCGCGAACATGAACACCATGCCGAGCGCCATCAACACATGGCCCGAGTGCCAAACGCGGCGCTGCCCATCGCTGTCGAGCACGTGGCGCGCGTGGATCACGAAGATCGCGATGAACACGAGCGTCCAGATCACGGCCAACCATTCGGGCAGGATGTTCGTGCCGTGCGCGCCGGCGCTCATGCTCATCCCGCCTATCCCCATCGACATGTGACCGGCGCCGCCGGTGTGGCTCATGCTCATGCCGCCCATGAGACAGCGAAATTACCACAACCCCAAACACCTGTCGCCACGCGCCAGCGGGCAGCGTAGTATTCGACCCGCAATGAGCACGCTCTGCTCGTTTTGTGGGCGAGACTGCGGGAGCCGTCGGACGTGGCGATGGTCGCTGATGGCTGCGTTCGCGGTGCTCGCCGGGCTGGCCCTCATGGGCGTGCTCGCGCTGCCGCCGGGCGTACTGACGCTGCTGCCCGCGCTGACGCTCGCGGTCGTGATGGTCACCCGCCCCTACCTTGGCGAGCGCGTTATCGAGCGGCTGCGTTTGCGGCGTGCTCGCCCGCGCATCAACGGCTTGGGCTTGGCGGTCCGCTCGCGCCGGCGCCAGCCCACGGCGACCATGCTCCGCGGCGGGCGCCTGATCGCCGCCTCCCTGGCGGGACGCGCGCCGCCGACGCCGGCCTGCGCGGGCCTGTAGGCAGCGGAGCCCGGTCGGGCTCCTCCAGCGATATGCGCCCCCGGCCCCGCGCTGAGAACGGCCGGCCCCAATTGAAATGGGGCGAGTAGATGCGCGCCCACCACCGCCTGGCTGGGCGCCGAGACGCCACAGAAGGAGTCGCTACCGATGAACAGTGCACAAGTTGCAACCGCGCCCGCGCGTGTGATCAGCTCCGCGGCGTTGCCCCTCAGCGCGCGTCTGCGCGTCAGCGCGCGCGGAGTGCAGATCGCGCTCGGTGTGATCTGGCTGCTCGACGGGCTGTTTCAGTTCAAGGGCTTCATGTTCACGCACGGGATCGTCACCGAAGTGTTCGCCCCCGCCGCCGAACACCAGCCCGGTTGGGTCGGCGGCCCGATGAAAACCTTCGACGCCTTCTACGGTCGTGACCTGACCCTGTGGAACACGCTCGCGGGTGAGATCCAGGTGGCGATCGGCGCGGGGCTGATCCTCAGCCGCAAAACCGTCAAGCCGGCGCTGCTGGTGTCCTTCGCATGGGCATTCGTCGTGTGGTGGTTCGGCGAGGGCTTCGGCGGGATGCTCTCCAACACGCTGCCCGCGGCGCTGATGGGCGCCCCGGGCGCGGTGATCCTGTACGCGCTCGTCGGCCTGCTCGTGTGGCCGTCCGCGAGCGAGGACGGCGAAGCGGCCGGCATCCCACCCCGCTCGCCGGCCGACACAGGCCCGCTGCGTGACCGCGGCGGCCTGATCGCGTGGTCGGCACTGTGGGTGATGTCCGCGGCCTTGTGGCTGGTGAACGTCAATCGCGCGAAGGACGCGACCTCGGAAATGATCAAGGGGATGGCGGAAGCCTCGCCGCATTGGCTCGCGCAAGTGCAGATGTGGGCGGTGCACCACACTCAGGGCCACGGCACCACAATCGCGGTCGTTCTGGCGATCGTCTCGGTGGCCGTCGCCCTGGGCGTGTGGACGGCGCGGCTGCGCTGGGCAGCCTTGTGGCTCGGGATCGCGGTGTCGCTCGTCTACTGGGTGTTCGGTCAGAGCATCGGCGGGCCGTTCTGGGTGGAAAGCGCCACCGACGTGAACGCCGCGCCCCTGTTCGTGTTGCTCGCGATCTGCCTATTCCCGCTCGCGCGGCCCGCGCGCGAGTCGGCTCAGCCGCTGGAGGCGAGCGTGTAGCCGGCGGCCTCGACAGCCGCGCGCACGGCCTCGCGGTCGATCTCGCTGCCGTCGATGCTCAACGCGCCGCTGTCGAGCTCGACGCTGACGTCGCTGACGCCCGCGATCTGCCCGACCTCTTCCTTGACCGCCGCCACGCAGTGCTCGCAGCTCATGCCCGCGACGGTGAAGGTCTGCGGCATGCGAGGTCCTAGCCTCCGGCGACCGCCGGCAAAATGGTCAACTCAGCCCCGTCGACCACCGGCGTGGCGAGCCCGTCGAGGAAGCGGATGTCTTCGCCGGCCAGGTACACGTTGACGAATCGCCGCAGCGTGCCGTCGTCGTCGGAGATGCGCGCCCGCAGCTCGTCGTGGCGCGCGAACAGGTCGTCGAGCACCTCCTGCACGGTCGCCCCGTCGGCCTCGGCCTCGGCCTCTCCGCCGGTGGCGGCGCGCAGCTGGGTGGGGATCTTGACGAGGACCGTCATCAGACCGCTGCGGTCGCGGTCACACCCGCCTCGAAGGCCTCGAGCGTGGGCTCGATCGTGCGCGTCTCGAACGTGCCGCGAACGGCGTCCAGCGTCTTCAGGCCCTCGCCGGTGATCACCAGCACGACGCGCTCGTCGGGGTCGATCTCGCCGCGGGCGGCGAGCTTGGCGAGCACCGCGGTGGTGACGCCGCCGGCCGTCTCGGTAAAGACGCCCGTGGTCTGTGCCAGCAGCCTGATGCCCGCGCGGATCTCCTCGTCGCTGACGGCGTCGATCGAGCCGCCGCTGCGGCGGGCGAGCTCCAGCGCGTAGGGGCCGTCGGCCGGGTTGCCGATCGCCAGCGACTTGGCGATCGTGTTCGGCTTGACCGGCCGGCACACGTCGTGGCCGTCGGCGAAGGCGCTCGCGACGGGCGAGCAGCCCTCGGCCTGGGCGCCGTTCATGCGCGGCTGCTCGCCGTCGAGCAGCCCGATCTCGGCCCATTCCCTGAAGCCGGCGGCGATTTTCGTGAACAGCGAGCCGGAGGCGATCGGCACGATGCAGCGGTCGGGTAGCTCCCAGCCGAGCTGCTCGGCGATCTCGAACGCGAGCGTCTTTGAGCCCTCGGCGTAGTAGGGGCGCAGGTTGATGTTCACGAACGCCCAATCGCGCTCGGCGCACAGCTCGGTGCAGAGGCGGTTGACGTCGTCGTAGTTGCCCTTCACGCCGACGAGCTTGGTGCCGTAGACGCCGGTCGCGAGCACCTTCTGCTCCTCGAGGTCGGCGGGGATGAACACGTAGGACTCGAGGCCGAGCGCCGCGCCGTGAGCGGCGACGGAGTTGGCGAGGTTGCCGGTCGAGGCGCACGCGATCGTCTCGAAGCCGAGCTCGCGAGCGCGGGTAACCGCGACCGACACGACGCGGTCCTTGAACGAGTGCGTGGGGTTGGCGGCATCGTTCTTGACCCACACCTCGCGCAGGCCCAGGGCCGCGGCGAGCCTGTCGGCGCGGATCAGCGGGGTGCAGCCAGCGGGCAGGCCCACGCGCGAGGCGAGCCGCCCGGATGGACCGGGAGGGCCGCCGGCGAGGGGCAGGAAGTCGGCGTAGCGCCAGATGTTCTGGGGTCCGCCCTGGATGCGGCGGCGCAGCTCGCCGATGTCGCGGCTCGTGCGGCTGTGGTCGTAGGCGACCTCCAGCGGCCCGAAGCAGCGCTCGCACACGTACAGCGCCTCCAGCGGGTACTCAGCCTTGCACTCCTTGCACTGCAGATGACTCACAGCCATTGGGGCCTCCTTCGCTATGTCTTTGCCTTTGTCACGGTGTGACAAAGGCGCGAGGCCCGCCACACATCTGTCTGGAATTGGCACCTTCCCGCCGTGACGTTGCGGTGGTTGCCGGGGTTGCGTAGGGCCAGTCCCTTCACCCCTCTGGATGTGTCCAGCTATGTACGCGAAAAGCGTAGCAGTTATGTCGGCGGAGATGAGCGGGCGATTGAGCGCGATACGTCGTCGCGGACGCGGTAACGAGGGGCCGGGTGCGGTGTAGCCCTTGCGGTGAGCACCTCCACGACGCGCGAGAGCGATCAGCTTACCGGCGAGGCCGGCGCGCCCTTCAGCTTCGCCTCGCCGGAGACGCGCCGGCGGATGCTGATCATCGTCAACCCGTAC
>Ga0181531_10002750_pt1 | contig 10902 bp, 4 predicted proteins | sample PEATcosm2014_Bin_38_FD_119743 | JGI IMG/M metagenome (GOLD analysis project Ga0181531, IMG submission 119743) | Peatland microbial communities from MTU Mesocosm Facility, Houghton, MI, USA - PEATcosm2014_Bin11_10_metaG | ecosystem: Environmental > Terrestrial > Soil > Wetlands > Peat | place... | reverse complement strand
CGCCGCCAACACCCCAAGCCCCGAAACGAACCCGATCCAAGCCCGAACCCGCCCAATCGCCCGCCCCTCAGCCCCCGTTTCCTATCGCTCAGCCGCGACCCACAGTCAAAAAATGGACATAATTCATAGCCATAATCCCCCAAAACCGCCCCAACCCGCTCCGTCCACAGTTTCACAGTCTTTAATTCGGGCATTTCCATCGTGAGCTAACCCCCAATTTGGGCATTTCCGCGGTGAAAGTTCGTCGATTTAGTTCATTTCCATGGTGAGTAATTCGGCCCTTCGTAACCACCTGGACCAACAAATCCTCCCATCCAGCAACCACTTGGGCCAACCTTTGGCACATCTTCCTCACCTTCCAGGCAAACTCTTCGCGTTGCTCCCCATGGCGGGCGGCCCCGCTAATCCCAGCCCATCGCGATAAGCAGGCGTCCGTCACTGACAACTGGAAACTGAAAACTGACAACTGTCATTTACCATTTCATGACCAGTTCATCGGAAAATGATAGCTCTGGACCATATCATCCCTGGAGGAGATCCCCCATTGGACAGGCGCAATGCACTGAAACTAATGTCTAGCGCGCTAATAGCCGTAGCGCCTGCCCTACACAGCGAAGCCCAGGTCGACCACGCCCCCGTAGACACCAGTAAGTCCCCGCATCCCCCCGTAGGCCTTCCCCCCCGCGAGAACAGCCCTGAGCGCCTCATCGCCGCCGAACCCGAAATCAAGGTAAACCCTGACGGCACAGCAATCTTGACCTGGAAGACCGTAGTCCCCACCCAGGGCGCAACCGTCTACCTAGGCCTCCCCAACGACGAACTCCGCCTCGAATTCCCCATCTACAGCGGCGCCACCCGCGTCGACGAGGACAAGCCCACCACCAGCCACACCGTCACCCTCGACCTCCGCTCTTACGCCATCCGCTCCGCCGTCCTCATGGCCCTCACCGGCGGCGTCCTCGCCTACCGCATTGAGATCTTCGATCCCCAGCGCCAGACCATCCGCTTCATCGATCGCAGATTCCGCTTCACCGTCACTAACGACCGCTACGCCAACGGCTTAACCGTCCTCGAAGGCCCCAACGTAGCCCTCGTCGGCGACCATACCGCCACCGTTTGGTGGACCACCGACGCTCCCTCAAGCGGTGCCCTCCAAATCGCCGGCCGCACCATCCCCAGCACCAGTGAAGGACTACGCCACGTAGCCACCGCCGACAACCTAAACCCCGCAAAGGACTACGAATACACCATCCTAGCCAAAAACGGCGAAGACGAATTCCAATCCCGCGCCTACTCCCTCCGCACCGCCCCCCGCGAGCCCGAATTCTCCTTCGTCTTCACCTGCGACGGCCGCACCGGTGCCCTCGGCGGCGGAGAAACCGCCCTCGAAGGCATCAACGGCGAGTCCGCCCGCGCCCTCGCCACTCAAATGGACCGCCACCGCCCCGCCTTCCTCATCTTCACCGGCGACCTCATCAGCGGCTACACCACAAGCATCGACGACTACCGCGCCCAGCTCCGTTCCTGGAAGCGCATCTACGGCCCCCTCTGGCGATGGATGCCAATCTACACCGGCATGGGCAATCACGAGTCGCTCCTCAACGATTACGGCGATTCAGCCGGCTACGACAAATCCGGCCGCGACTCCGCCGAATCCATCTTCGCCGAAGAATTCCTCCATCCCCAGAACGGCCCCGATCCCGAGCGCGAAGGCCTGCCTCCCTACCGCGGCGCAGTCTACAGCTTCCAGTACGGCGGCTGCCACTTCGTCCAGCTCAATTCCGACTATTGGTACTCCAGCAATCCCCAGGAACTCGGCGGCAACTACTTCGGCCGCCTCCTTCCCGGCCAGCTCGACTGGTTCGAGAAGGACCTTGCCGCAGCCCGCCAAAACGGAGCCAAACACATCTTCGTCTTCGTCCACGAGCCCGCCTTCCCCAACGGAGGCCACGTGTCCGACGCGCTCTGGGGCGGAGGCGTCCCCGAAGGCGTAGCAGCCCGCGACCGCTTCTGGTCCGCCGTCTCCGCCAACCAGGCGGTAGCCGTCTTCAGCGGACACGAACACAACTACAGCCGCATCAAGATCGACTCGACCACCCCCGTCCATCGCGACCTCAGCCCCAACCCCAACTTCGCCCACCCCGTCTGGCAAGTCATCCAAGGCGCAGCCGGAGCCCCCTTCTACCCCCAGGATCTGACGACGCCCTGGACCGCCAGCGTCCAGAAATTCGTAACCCACACCTGGTCCTACTGCCACATAGAAGTAAAGGGCGACAAGGTCCAACTCAAAACCTACAGTTACACCGGCGAACTACTAGACGAAGCAACCCTGACCTAGCGCCGGAAACCCTGTGCCCAATCTATCTGTCGCCGCGGCGACCGATAAATTGACGTCGGTAATGAAGCCAATGCGAGCCCCCGCGAGCGTTTGCCGCACCGCAGGTGCCGGCTGCCCCACTCCAGGAGGTCAGAAATTGAATTTCAGAGCTCCCTGTAGAATGCGGGGCGGTGCCGCGCTAATTGCATTGCCGAATGTCGAACTACCGATATTCGCATCGACTGACGCGGGGCCGTTGAACTGCGTGTGGTTGAAGACATTGAAGGATTCAACACGGAACAGCAACGACTTTGAATCGGTGAGCGATAGCTTCTTGGCGACTGCCATATCGTAGTTCTCCGCTCCGGGGCCGTAGAAGAAGCGTCGCTTCGATGAGCCGGGCGTTCCCAATGCGTTCATGCTGAAATCCGCCGCGTCGAAATAGTTGCTTCCATTTTTGCGCGGATTGTGATTCAGGCGCAGAGGAGCGCCGTTGTAATCCGGCTCGTCAATGCTGCTGTTATTGACTCCATTCGGATTGGTCCCGATCAGCGAGTTGTCACCATTGTTGATCAAGGTGATGGGGAAGCCGGATGCAAAGCGGGTGATACCGGAGAGCGACCAGCCGCGTGTCAGTTGGCTGGCGCGCAGATAGCGGTCGATGGAGAGCTGATACTCGTAGCTGAGGACGAAGTTCTGTTTCACGTCGAAGGACGACACAGCGTAGCTGAGGGAATGGTTGAACGGATTCACCTCTTCGCCCACGTTTGAAGATTGATCGAGAGATTTCCCATAGGTATATGCGCCGGAGAATTCGAGTCTTCCGCTGGTGTGACGGGCGCTGAGTTCAAGGGCGTTGTAATTGGCGCGCCCGATATTCGACTGGAGCGCGTTGCTGCCGAAGTTCGGTCCGAGCGGTCCGCGCGTGCCAGTTACCTGGCCACCACCGATGGGATAATAGACAGTGTCTTCGCCGTGGGCGCCGCAGGTCAGCGTCCCCGGCTGCACCTCGCTCGATTGGCTAAGGCTCAGGCAAAGCGCCGGGTTGCCGGGGTTCGACTCAACCAGAACGCGCTGGCGATGGCTTGCGGTCCCTACATAGCTCGCGCTGAGCACGGTGTTGGGGCCGGCCTGCCGCTCAATGGAGAGCATCCACTCTTCTGTGTACGGCGCGCGGTTGTGAATGTCATACCCTGGAATGCCGCTGATCGGTTCAAAACTGCTCCAGTCAAAGCTTCCGTCGGGATGGCTGCGTGAGGAATTCAACGGAGCAAAACTATATGGGAATGGCTGGCCGAAACTCTGGCCGCTCGCTGCCGAAATAAATGGCGCTGCTAACAGAGGCGGTGCAGGGCTTGTGTAGGTGGTTCCGTAGGGCGCATTCGCCGCCAGAACACTAATCGATAGCGCGTCGATGGCTGTATAGAAGTTGCCAAAGCTGGCGCGGATGCTGGTCTTTCCGGGAGCCCCCAGAAGCTTCTCGGTCCAACTGCCGGATGCGGCCTGAGGAGACCACGCAATGCCCAAGCGGGGAGCGAAGTTCAGCTCGCCGATGGGCGCCAGTGTATTTGAAACGCCGGGATCTCCGGGATAGAGAATTCCGGCAGGCGCGCCGGGGAAGACTTCCGACTGCGCCCCGGCGTCAAAGGTCGAAATCTGATTGTATTTTTCTGACCACGGTGCGACGCGATCCCAGCGCAGGCCATAGTTGAGCGTAAGGTTGGGGCGAACGTGCCAGCTATCCTGACCGAACGTACCCACATATTTGTTGCGCGCGTAAAAGGGGTTGAGCTGGCTCTGGTTGTACTGGCTCGGCGTGCCAATGAGGAAATCGGCGAAGTCGACGCCCGTCTCGGTTCCCGAAAAAACGAAACTGCCGTTGAACTGGGCAATCGCATGGGCGTTTACCTGGTCGGCATGAAACTCCGCGCCGAATTTGATGGTGTGATTGCCGAATACCTTTGAGAACGTGTCGGTGATTTGATACGTATTGTTGGTCTGGATCAGCTGATTCGCAGCCGCGCCGGTGGAGTAGCCATTGAAATTGAGGTTCTCCACGCTTTGCCCGTTGGGGTTCAGAGCCACAATGCTTGGGCTGCCGTCCGCATTCGCGAAGCCCTGCGAAAGCAGGCTCACGTTGCGGCCTCCAATCGGCTGGCCGAGATTGGTGAAATCGCGAAGATAGCTCAGGTGCAGTTCATTGATGGCGGTTGCACTCAATGTCTTTGTATCCCCGAGAGCAATGAGTTGTGCGCGGCCCTGAGTCAGCGCGTCGAATCCGGGAACGCTGGCGCCGCTTTGGGCCACTGGATAGGGGTTGTCCAGCGTGAATCCATCAATAAAGTAATAGGCGGAAAGCAATCCCCAGTGCGTGTTCGCGTCCAGACGAAGCGCTTCCTTGTCGTCAGTGACGGTTTGGTTGTAAGCGGAGGTAGCGAAGCCGCTGGTGGAGTTCGGAGCGGGAATGTATTGCAAGAGTCTTTGCGCCGGAACCGACCAGGCACTCGCCGGAATAACTCCGGTTGAAAAAACCGCTGGCCTGCCGGGCGTGCATCCGGCCGATTGCGGAGAGTAAGGATCGTTCGACATAACGCTGGAGCCGAGTTCGCTTGAAAGTATGCCGGCCAGATAGGGACCGCTTACGCATCCGGTCAGCTGGCTCAGGCCGGTTGCAGGATCGACGAAGATGCCCGCACGCTGCGCCTGAGTCGGAACGGAAATCTCGCCGGTATCGATGCCCTGCGTCTGCCGGGTTCCCTGGTAATCAGTAAAGAAAAAGACCTTGTCGCGGCGAAGCGCGCCTCCGAATGTGCCGCCGAACTGATTCTGATGGAATGCTCCGCGGCTTGGTGAAAAGTAGTTGCGTGCATCAAGGTCAGTGTTGCGCAGAAAGTTGAACGCGCTGCCATGAAATCCATTGCTCCCCGACTTGGTGATTACGCTGATTTGGCCGCCGGAAAACTCGCCATATTCGGCATCGAAGTTGCTCGTGATAATGCGGAACTCGGCAATCGCATCCAGGTTGGGAATGATCGCCGTGCCCGCATTTACATCCTCCTCCACATCGCTGCCATTCACGCCAAAGTAGTTGGCAAACTCCCGCTGCCCGTTGACTGAAATCGTGCCGGGATTCAGGGTGCCGGAGGGCGAGAGTGTGGTTGCACCCACGTCCTGCACTGTGCTCGACGAAATGGTGCTCGCCGGGGATACACCGGCCTGCAGTGAGAGCAGATCGGTAAAGCTGCGCCCATCCAGAGGTACGGCTTCCATCTGCCGGCTTGTAATCACCTGCCCCAACTGCGTCTCAACCGTCTCAACATGGAGCGCATCGTCAGTCACGGTCACGGTCTCGCTTGCGCTGCCAATTTCAAGCGATGCATTCAGCGAAAGCGCCGCGTTTGTGTCCAGCACTATGCCCGCGCGCCGGTATGCGCGGAAGCCCTGCGCCCGCACTTCAAGATCGTAACGGCCTACCGGTAGAACGGGCAGAGTGTAAAAGCCGTTGTCATCGGTCTGCGTGCGATTCACAAGCCCCGTATCGGCCTCCCGGACGGTGACCATCGCTTTCGGAACAACTCTTCCCACAGGATCGCTGACCGTGCCGGAGATACTGCCTGCAACAGCGCCCCATGCCGTGGCCGCCAAAAACAGGAACAAGCAGAACAGGTTGACCGCGAATCGAATGGTGACCCTTGAGGTGTTCAATTCAATTTCCTTCGTCAAATTTGTGCCTGCCGGTGGAGGCGTCTCCAGGCCCCTCACGACAGAACCGCAATATGCGACCAATTTGGTCTTCATTCAATATACGACAAATTAAGTCCGATATCTTTGCAGTGATTTGAATCACACCAGATAGTGAGAGGGGATGTCCTGGGAGACCCGCTGGATTTCAGTTCCCCACCGGTGTTGCCGGCCCACAAGAGACGAAACCGTAGCGCTGGCCTCCCGGCCGGCTGTGGCGCGGGCGTCCTCGCCCGCGCATGAGGACGTTCGCGACACCTTGTTGCTTTTAGGGCATGACTTAACTCGCCGCGGCGAGCGGAAAAACTCACCCCAGCCCCGCTTTGTATCAGGCCATGACTTCACAGCCTGGCGAAAGACTTTTTTAACGCAGGCTTTGTATCAGGGCACGACTTCACAGCCTGGCGAAAGACTTTTTTAACGCAGGCTTTGTATCAGGGCATGACTTCACAGCCTGGCGAAAGACTCTTTTAACGCAGGCTTTGTATCAGCGCACGACTTCACAGCCTGGCGAAAGACTCTTTTAACGCAGGCTTTGTATCAGGGCACGACTTCACAGCCTGGCGAAAGACTTTTTTAACGCAGGCTTTGTATCAGGGTGCGACTTCAGTCGCGCCGATAAGGCCAATAGAATGAATGGGCTTTAGCCCCTGCGGGCTTTTCCTCAAAAGGCCAACTCCCCGCCAAGCCAAAGAGCTTTTTGGCCAGCAACCCGCCTCATGAAGCAACGCCAGAAACTATCCGGCGCGTGGCCCAGGACACGCCTCCGAGACCTGGGAAAATCGACACAAATCCACCCAGGAAGAAGTCCAAAATTAGATTCGCGACAGGCGGACCGAGGCTTCATCCCCGGCACAAAAACACATCCCCAAAAAGAATTCTGAAATCAAGTACGCGACGGAGTCGCGCTCAAATCCCGCACCACGAATGTCGACCGTCAAGCAGATTCACTTCCGATACGCCGAATCTCCGGTGGGTAATCGGCGTCGGTGAGTGACTCGGCGATAAATCGCCAACTCACGAGAAGGGCGCTTCCGAGGACTAATCATCTGCGATCACTTCCATAATGCTCTGAAGGGACTTCCACAAATTGGCCGTCTTACGACAGGCCGCCCGTGCAGGGCGGGTCTGTAGTTGACATAACGGACCAATTCGCGCAACCCTTCCCAATTTCGAGTTACTTCCGCATTGGCTGTGATCCTCCCACATCGGGTATGATCTGCCAGATGGAAGGGAATGCAGAGTTATGACAGAGAAGGCTTCAACGCTGCGGTATGAGACCCTGTGTGTACGTCGACCCGGCCTTACTCGCGACCTGCCGCCCGGCAAGGAAGACCTGCAATGGGTGGCGAACACTGCGACCTTGATTTACGGGGAGCGCGACGCGGTGCTGGTCGATACCTTCCTCACCATCGAACAGAATCAACAGCTCGTTGATTGGGTCAACGTGCGCGAACGAAACTTGGCCTACATCTACATCACTCACGGTCATGGCGACCACTACTTCGGTGTCAAGCAACTCGTCGAGGCATTCCCGGCTGCCATGCCAGTCTCCTCCGCCGGGTCGGTGGAGAGGGCGAAACAGGAAGGCGACCCCAAGTACCTCGACAGTTTCTGGAATTCGCGGTTTCCCGGGCAAATCTCGCAGCCACAGGTATTTCCCGAACCCCTTGACGACGACACATTTACCATCGAGGGGCACACTCTGCACGTGATCGAATCTGGTTTCACTGACACCGACCACAGCACCGCGCTGTGGGTGCCGGATCTGCGGTTGATCGTGGCGGGGGACGTCGCCTACAACGGAATCCACCAGTACATGGGCGAAGCGGACGCCGCTACACGCCGAGAGTGGATGCGCGCTGCCGAGAAACTCGCGGCCCTCGATCCTGTGTTCGTCGTCGCCGGACACAAGAGGCCCGAGTTGCCCGACGACCCACACTGTCTCGTTGAAACCAGGCAGTACCTGGCCGACTTCAACCGACTCGAGGCCGAAACCTCAACTCCGCTCGAACTATATGAGGCGATGCTTGAGCTGTACCCAGATCGGGCCAATCCCGGCTCGCTGTGGGGCGGGGCCAAGAAAGCCAAAGCCTGAGCTACCGCGTCTGCTCGGATGAATGCGCCAGTCAGCAAAGCTCACGGGAGTTCTAACCGACACGAAGCCATAGCCCGCGTACCAAGGTGATTCGCGGTGTGTGGTGGCCTATCCGGAAGTTCTCAAGTCCAGGAGCTGATTAGTAACGGAAAGTCGGCATCTCGGAACCAATCCGCGGCGCGTCTTCGATTGGCGCCAACAGACCAACGCGCTCATCGAGCGGAAATTCGAGCCGACCCTGGAACATTAGTCCCCCAAAAACGCCCATGTGACTGTGAACAGTTCTGGAACGACGCCAAATCGCCAATGCCCTAACCGGGAGCTGGGCAGACTCACTGGAGCCGGAGTACTTCCGCCAATCCGTCCACACGTGATCGTCAGCCGCCGCCCACACTCCAAACCCCTATTTCAAGCCCCACCCGATCAGGCCAGTTGGCGGCCACTGATCCGCCCTCCCGTCCTAGTCCCTCGTCCCTGGTCCCTAGTCCCTCTCTCCGCCCACAGTCAAAAAATGGCCATAATTCATAGCCATAATTGCCCCAAAACCGCCCAACCCGCGCCGTCCACAGTTTCACAGTCTTTAATTCGGGCATTTCCATCGTGAGCTAACCCCCAATTTGGACATTTCCTTGGTGAACGTTCGTCAATTTAGTTCATTTCTATGGTGAGTAATTCGGCCCTTCGTAACCACCTGGACCAACAAATCCGCCCATCCAGCAACCACCTGGGCCAACCTTTGGCACAACTTCCTCACCTTCCAGGCCAACCATTCGCTCGTTGCCCGGCATGGTTCCGCTGTGCCCATACGCACACCAATCCTTATCAGGAAAATGCTAGCCTTGATCTGAAGCATCCTCTCCGCTCAAACCCTGGGAGACATGCAAACGAGGCATGAATCGCTTGGCTGCCCCCACCCCTCAGCCTCTCGAACCGCAACCCCTTGCCCGCCCCCGCTGGCGGTGGAACCAGCCTGTTCCCGCCAATCGCCGCAAACTCGCTGGCCGTTTCACCCTGGCCGTGCTGCTTCTGCTGGCCATCGCTACCGGCTCCCTCGCCGGCCTAACCCTCGTCTATTCAGTCGATTTGCCCCAGATCAACGACCTCGAGCGCTACCGCCCCTCCACCACCACCGACCTCTACGACCGCAACGGCAAAATCTTCGGCTCCTTCGCCCTCCAGCGCCGCGTCATCGTCGGCTACAACGACTTCGCCCCCATCCTCCGCCAGGCCGTCATCTCCATTGAAGACAAGTCCTTCGAGTCTCATTGGGGCATCAACGTTTTCCGCGTCATCGGCGCCGTCTGGCACGATATCCGCTCCCACGGCCGCGCCCAGGGCGCCTCCACGCTGACCATGCAGCTAGCCCGTAACCTCTTTCTTTCCAGCGAAAGAACCGCAGCCCGCAAGCTCCAGGAAGCCTACCTCGCCGTCCAGATTGAGCGCGCCTTCACCAAGGAACAGATCTTCACCCTCTACGGCAATCAGATCTACCTCGGCAGTGGCATGTATGGCTTTGAAGCCGCGTCGCAGTACTTCTTCTCCAAGCATGCAAAGGACTTAACCCTCCCTGAAGCTGCTCTCCTGGCCGGTCTGCCCAAGGGCCCCGTCGGCTTTTCCCCACTGCTCTATCCGGAAAAGGCTCTCCGCCGCCGCAATCTCGTGCTCTCTGAAATGGAGTCCGACGGTGTCATCACCCACCAGCAGGCCGAACAGGCCCGCCTCACTCCCCTGGGACTCCACGTCGCGCAACCCGAAATGTCCGTCGCGCCCTGGTTCCAGGAAGAGGTCCGCCGCGAACTCGAAAAGCGTTTCGGCTCCGAGCAGGTCCACGAAGCCGGCCTCAAAGTCGAGACCACCCTCGACCTCAATCTCCAGCAAACCGCCAATAGCGCGGTGACCGACGGCCTCGCCGCCTACGAGCGTCGCCACGGCTGGGCCGGTCATGATAAGCCGGGCAAGCTTGAAAATGTCCTCTCCAGCGGCGTCACCATTGAAGATTACCGTCATCCCGACTGGGCTCTCAAGACTCCCCCCGGCGGCTACGTCCACGCCGTCGTCACCCGCGTCCTGCCCCTCGAGATCCATGCCCGCATTGGCCCTCCCGGCCAGAAGGAATCCGAAATCGTCCTGCTGCCTGAGGACTGGCTGTGGACCGGCCAGCGCTATGGCGATGCGCTCGTCAAGACCGGCGACGTCATCTACGTCCAGCTCTCGCAAACCACTGAAGGCTTTGCTCGCCGCGCCTCCCTCCAGCAGGATTCCGGCGCACAAGGCGCCCTCATGGCCATCGACAACTCCACCGGCGACGTCCTCGCCATGGTCGGCGGCCGCGACTACGCAACTTCGGTCTTCAACCGCGCCACGCAGTCCGAGCGCCAGACCGGCTCCAGCTTCAAGATCTACGACTACACCGCCGCTATCGAAGACGGAGCTAAACCCACTGACATCATCGTCGACGGCCCCGTCAGCTTCGGCGGCTACACCCCGCACAACTACGAGAACGACTACAAAGGCGCAATGACTCTGTTGAATGCCTTCGCCGAGTCGCGCAACATTCCCGCCCTCAAGCTTGCCGCGCACGTCGGCATCCACAACGTCATCGATGTAGCCCATCGCTTCGGCGTTACCTCCAATATCCCCCCCTATTTGCCTGTCGCTATAGGCGCAGTCGAAATCACCCTCCAGGAGCAGGTAGCCTCCTACTCCGTCTTCCCCAACGACGGCATAAGAGTAGCCCCCCGCCTCG
>Ga0181531_10002749_pt1 | contig 10903 bp, 12 predicted proteins | sample PEATcosm2014_Bin_38_FD_119743 | JGI IMG/M metagenome (GOLD analysis project Ga0181531, IMG submission 119743) | Peatland microbial communities from MTU Mesocosm Facility, Houghton, MI, USA - PEATcosm2014_Bin11_10_metaG | ecosystem: Environmental > Terrestrial > Soil > Wetlands > Peat | place... | reverse complement strand
GTGGCCCACCTCGCCCGCATAGCGATAGTTCACCGCCGTGTAGTCAGGCTGGTCGGGCTGCGGGCGCGGAATCACCTTGGTCCCGCGCAGGGGGGTGCGATGGCGATGATCGCTCAAAGGGATTCGTCCGCACGAGTGGGAGAGCAAGGCCTCATGATCATCGAGTACCGTGGAAAACGGCCCAAGGTGGCGGCCTCGGCCTTCGTCGCCCCGACCGCCGTCCTGATCGGCGACGTCGAGATCGGCGAGGAAGCGTCGATCTGGTTCGGCACGGTGATCCGGGGTGACAACGGCCCCATCCGCATCGGCGCCCGCTCGAACGTCCAGGACAACTCGGTGATCCACGTCAGCGAGCACTGCGAGACCGTCCTCGAAGAGGACGTGACCATCGGCCACTGCGCGGTGCTCGAAGATTGCCGCATCAAACGCGGCGCGCTGATCGGCTCGAACGCCGTCATCCTCAACCATGCGACCGTCGGCGAGCAGAGCCTCATCGGCGCCGGCTCGGTGGTCAGCGCCGGCACCGACATCCCGGACCGCGTCGTCGCCGCCGGCGCGCCCGCCAAGGTCAAGAAGGCGCTCGAAGGCGAGGCCGTCCGCTGGATCGAGATCGCCGGCCCCGAGTACGTCCACCTCTCGCGGTCGTATTTGCAGCACGGCCTGGGCGACCCCGAGATGCACGAGATCGCCGAGTCGCACGTCTGAGCAGACCGCCCGTGATCCTCGCTGCCGTCACGCTAGCGTCTCTCGTCGGGTCGTGGTGGAGCGATGGTGGAAAGACGCGCGAACGGATCCAGTTCGTAGGAGACGACGCCGTTACCATCGCGTCCGGCGGTTATTGGGATCCCGACCACCAGTGGGCCGCCTATCCGGGCGCGGAAAGCTACGCATGTCATCGCATCGCGACACGACGCTGAGAATCACGGAAGAGTCGCCGGCGCGACGGCAGCCGCGAACGCGCGGAAGATCGCACCGCTGCGGCCGCCGTCGAGGGCACGGGTCGATTCCGGGTGCCACTGGACCGCGAGCCAGAACGGCGACGGAAAACGCGCCTCGAGCGCCTCGACGATCCCGTCGTCGGTGCGGCCGACGACCTCCACGTCGCGCGCGCAGCGATCGACGGCCTGGTGGTGTCGCGCTCCGGTGACCAAGTCGGTCGTCGCAACGATCGACGACAAGCGGCTCTGTGGCGCGATGCGTACGATGTGTTCGGGGATGAGCCCGCGTTCCGAGCGGCCGTCGGCGCATCGCGCCCGGTGCCGGATCGTTGCCGCCACCCCCAACGCCTGCGGGATGTCGGCGATCAGCGTTCCGCCGAAGGCGACGTTGGCAATTTGCAGACCGCGGCAGATCGCCAGCGTCGGCATCTCGCGTTCGCGGGACGCCTGCAGCAGCGCGACCTCGAGCGCGTCGCGCTCGGGATCGGTTTCGCCGATCAGCGTCGAGGGCGGGGCGTCATAGGCGGCCGGATCGACGTCGACGCCGCCCGTCACCAGCAAGCCGTCGAAGCGCGCGAGGGACACCGCCCCCACGCGGCCGTCGACTCGGACCGGCTCCAGGCCGGCCTCGCGTAGGGCATCGAGATACTCGTCGACGTTTTCGTTGACCGATGCCGTGACGAGGACGCGCGCGGCGGCCACCGCCGTCCCTAGCGGGCGAAGATTTCGATCGTGTAGTGGTCGGGGTCCATCACGAACAGCGCCCGGCCGCCGCCGTCCCGGTCGTAGGTGGCGGTCCCGGCCCGGCCCGCGATCGCATCGAGCATCGCGTGGTCGGCGACCCGCAGCCCCAGCTCGATCTTGGCCCGCTCGGTCGGAGGCGCGTGTTCGAAGACGATCGTGAACTCGCCGAAGGCGATCCGAACGGCGTCGCCCGCGCGCGTCGGCTCCACGCCGATGACGTCCCGGTAGAACCGTTCGGTCGCGTCGATGTCGGCGACGCCCAGCGTCAGTTGCGCCGGAACGATCCCGGTCGTCGCGTGCATGCTATCTCTCACTCCTAGGGGCCACTGTAGTGCGACTCGTCTCCGTACGGCACGAACAGCGTATGTTCCGGCTGGAACCGCAGTTTCACCGTCCCGACCTTGCCGTTCCGGTGCTTCGCGATGATCAGCTCGGTCGCATCCGGCTCGGCCGAGGTTTCCTTGTTATAGTAGACGTCTCTGTACAGAAACGTAACAATATCCGCTTCCTGTTCGATAGCGCCGCTGTTGTGCGTCACGACGTCATCCACGCAGAAGTTGTGCAACTGGCCAACGGTCAGGTCGTACACCGGCTCGACCCCGTTCGCCTCGATCGCGACGATCGGATCCCACAGGACGTCGGAGCTTCCCGTCAACGTCCCCTGCGAATAGCCTCTTGCGATTGGCCCCTCGTCGCTTCCGCTTTCGCAAGAAGCGCTATGACCGGCGAGAACCGGAACGGGGTAGGAGGCCGGAACGGCGATCCCGCTATCGACTGCGAGGTCTTTTAGTTCGGACCAGCCGGAGACGGTCAGGAATCGGTGGCCGTCGGTGCAGCGGATGACGCGTCCGCTCTTCGTCTGTACGCGGTACACGCGCTTTTCGCCGACCTGCCAGGCGTCGACGATCGGACGGCGGACGAGCCGCAAACGCTCGTCCACGGCCCAGACGTCGAAACGCAGACCTTGCTCGGCGATCTCGGCCATCGAGACGCGTTCGCCCGTCGAGGCGTTCGTGACCAGCGCGTCGCCGGCGAGGCAGTCTCGCAAATCGGAGAGCATGGGGCGTTTGTCGGCGCGGGTTTCGACGGCGCGGTTGAGCTGGGCCAGCGCGACGATCGGGACTTCGAGGTCCTTCGCGGTCGCCTTGAGCGTGCGGCAGATCTCGGAGAGCTCTTCGTTGCGATTGACTTGCTTGGCCAGGATCGCGGGCCGCACCAGCTGCAGGTAATCGATGAAGACCACCGCCAGGCCGTGCGCGCTCTTGAGGCGGCGCAGGCGGCTGCGGATCTCGGTGACGGTCACCGCGCCGGCGTCGTCGAGATAGATGGGCAGCTCGTGCAGCACGCCCATGGCGTTGCCGATCTTCTCCCAATCGCGATCGGCGATGGCGCCGCGGCGCAGCTTGGAGGCGTCCAGCCGCGCTTCGGAGGAGAGCAGTCGCTCGACCAGCTCCTGTTTCGTCATCTCGAGCGAGAACACGGCGACCGGTTTGCGTTCGTCTTTCGCCGCGTGGACGGCCATGTTGAGCGCAAGCGAGGTCTTGCCCATCGCCGGGCGGGCGGCCAGGATCACCAGGTTGCCGGGCTGCCAGCCGGCGGTGTAGTCGTCGATGTCGCGGAAGCCGCTGGTGACGCCGGTGCGGTCGCCCTTCTGCTCGTGGCGCTGCTCGAGCGATTGGAACACGCCCAGCAGCAACGAGGGAACAGACGCGAACTGGTTGTGCGCGCTGCGGTTGCCGACTTCGTAGACGGTCTGCTCGGCCTGGTCGATCGCGCCCGGGACGTCGTGCTCGGACTCGAACCCCAAGCTCGTGATCTGCGTACCGGCGTGGATCAGCGAGCGCAACGCCGCCTTCTCGCGCACGATGCGCGCGTAGTACTCGGCCGACGCCGCGGTCGGCACGGTATCCATCAGCGAGCCCAGGTACGCCAGGCCGCCGACTTTGTCGAGCATCCCGCGCGAGCGCAGCTCTTCGGCGAGCGCGACCTTGTCGAGCGGCTCGCCGCGCTCGTAGAGCGCGTAGAGGGCGAGGAAGATCGCTTCGTGCAGCGAGGCGTAGAAATCGGACGGCTGGACGATCTCGCTGACCGTCGCCATCATCTCCTTGTCGACCAGGATCGAGCCGAGCAGCGCCATCTCCGCCTCGAGGTTGTTGGGCGGGATGCGGTCGATGGCACTCGAGATCGGGGCGATGTTCATCGCGTCCGCCTGGCGCGAGCGCGGGTGCGCAGCGCCGCCGGCGGCACCGGAACGCGGGCGCCGAGTGCGCCGAGTGCCGCGAAGACATCGCGCACCGGCACGATCTCGATTCCGTCGGGCGCGCTCTCGAGTTCGCGCGCGTTCTCGGCCGGCAGGATCATCGCGCGCATCCCGGCCTGGCGCGCGGCGTAGAGCTTCTCGACCACGCCGCCGACGGCGCGCACGCTGCCCGCCAGCGAGACCTCGCCGGTCACGGCGACGTCCTGCGGCAGCTTCGTCTTGGTCAGCGCGCTGTAGAGGGCGAGGAAGAACGCCAGGCCCGCCGACGGGCCGTCGATGTTGCCGCCGCCGACGACGTTGACGTGCAGATCCCACTCGGCAGGGTCGATCCCCGCCACCGCGCGTACCACAGCCGCTGCGGTGAAGACGGCATCGCGTGCCATCGAGCCGGCAGTATCGTTGAAGCGCACGCCGCCCTTGTGCTGCTCGCGCGCCGGGAACGCGGCGGCTTCGATCTCGATGATCGAGCCGACGTATTGCAGCACGCCCAGCCCATGCGCTTTGCCGATCTCCTTGCCACGCCGCGCGCGCACCGCGGTGTGCTGCACGATGCGGCCGGCCTGCACCACTTCGAGCACGTCCTGCTCGCGCACCACCGCGCTGCGGCCGTCCGAAGCGCGTTCGAGCGCGTGGCCGTAGGCGTCGGCCAGGATCTGCACGGCCTTGCGGCCTTCGATCGTGTACGAGGCGATCATCGCCGGAACGCGCTGCACCACCCGCGCGCCGAGCCGGTTGGCGGCTTCGCGCACGATGCGCGCGACCTGCGCGCCGGTCAGCGGCTCGAAGTAGACGGCGGCACAACGCGAGCGAATCGCGGCGTCGATCGCTTCGGGATCGCGCGTGGTGGCGCCGATCAGGACGAAGTCGGCCGGCGCGCCGTCGCGGAAGAGCTTCTTCACGTAGGCCGGCACGTTCGGGTCGTGCTCGTCGTAATACGAGGACTCGAAGGTGACGCGCTTGTCTTCGAGCACCTTGAGCAGCCGGGTCTGCATGGCCGCGTCCATCTCACCGATTTCGTCGATGAACAGCACACCCCCGTGCGCTTTGGTCACTAATCCCAGTTTCGGCTCGGGGACGCCGCCATCCGCAAAGTCGCGGCGCGCGCCCTGGTAAATGGGATCGTGGACACTTCCGAGCAGCGGGTTCGTCGTCTCGCGGTGGTCCCAGCGCAGCGTCGTCCCGGCCGCTTCGACGAACGGCGCGTCGGCGGCGAACGGTGCGTGGGGACGTGCCTTGGCCAACTCGAGCGCCAGCCGTGCTACCGTCGTCTTGCCGACGCCGGGCGGCCCGTAGAGGATGACGTGCTGCGGGTACGGCGAGGCGAGCTTCGCCAGCAGCGCTTTGATGGCGGCCTCTTGGCCGACCACCTCGGCCAGCGAGGTCGGGCGCAGCACGTCGAGCGCGGCGCGCGCGAGCTTGCGCCCCTCGAGCCGTTCCAGCTCCGCCAGCCGCTGCTCGGTGGCGGGCGTCTCCGGCCCGGCCTGCTCGCGCAGCGCTTCGAGCCGCAGTTCCTTGAGGTACTCCTGATGGCGCTCGACCATCTTGGTGTTGATGCGCGCCTCGATCGCGTCGCCGACGGTGCGCTGCGCGACCAGATCGGCGAGTTCGTCTTCGATCTGCGCGATGACGGATTTGTACTGCGCCTTGGTGGGGCGGGTGTCGAGCGTCGGGTCTTCCAAGACCAAACGCTGGAGCGCCAGCAGGCGATCGGGGATCGCCTGCGAGCGCATCTCTTTGAGCGTTCCGAGCTTCCCGGCGCGCATCACGACCTTGTCGGTCCCCAGCGCATCGGTGAGGACGTCGTAGAGCGCCGCGATCTCGCGACGCAGCTTCTCGTCCGCGCTCAGGCGCACGCTACTTCAGCGCGACGACCTGGATCGCGGACTTGGCGACGACGTTGTTACCCAGACGGATCTCGACCGGGTACGTCCCCAGCGCCTTGATGCCGTCTTTCATCTCGATCTTGTGACGATCGATGCTGACGCCGAGCTGTTCGTTGATCGCGTCCGCGACGTTCGCGTTCGTGACCGTGCCGAACAGACGTCCGTTGCCGCCGGCCTTCGCCGCGACGCGCAGGGTCATGCCCTCGAGCTGCGTGGCGACTTCCTGCGCATTGGCGACTTCTTCAGCCTGCTTACGCTTTTTGGCGTTCTGCTGCTGCTCGAGCTGCTTGATCGCGCCCGGCGTTGCCGGCACGGCGAGCCGCTGCGGCAAGAGGTAGTTGTTGGCGTAGCCGTCCTTGACGTCCAGCACCGCGCCGCGCGCGCCGACCGACTTGATGTCGCTGGTGAGAATGACCTTCACGAACGCGACTCCTACTGAACCACGAAGGGCAGCAGCGCGATGATGCGCGCGCGCTTCACGGCGGTCGTCAGCGCACGCTGGTGCGAGGCGCAGTTGCCCGAGATGCGGCGCGGCAGAATCTTCCCGCGCTCGCTGATGTACTTGCGCAGGCGCGTGGTGTCTTTATAGTCGAGGTCGTCGGTCCGCTCGACGCAGAACGTGCAGACCTTGCGCTTGGGCCGGCGATCTTTCTTCGCGGCCGCACGCTTGCCCTTAGGAGGAGGCATGAGTGGGTGAGCCTTTCGGTGATGTAGGTGGGTATGGCCGGGAGGGACCCGGCCCTACATACGTGGCGTCCGAGAACGCCACGACCCACCGCGACCCGATCGAAGGACGGGGTCGGGGGGAACCGTCCTACTATACCGCCTGCGGGCTCCGTGCGCTAGGGGGACTCGGGCGCTCGGCGGGTGGTCGCGGTCGTCCCGAGCGGGAAAAGCCTACGGATGGACTACCGCAAGAAGTTTCGGGTCGAGCCCGGCGAGCGGGTCAAGCTGGCCGAGATCGATCCCGGCCAGACCGGCAAGCACGTCACCGAGGAGGAGGCCGGCCCCCAACTGGCCGCCGACTCCGAGCGGTTGGCCCTCCTCCAAGCGCGCCTGTGGGCCGAGCACGAGCGCTCGCTGCTGATCGTCCTCCAAGCGATGGACGCGGGCGGCAAGGACGGGACGGTCAAGCACGTCTTCTCGTCGGTCGACCCCGCCGGCGTCTCCGTCTTCTCGTTCAAGGTCCCGACGCCGCAAGAACACGCCCACGACTTTCTCTGGCGCGAGCACCGGGTCGCACCGGGCGCCGGCGAGATCGCGATCTTCAACCGCTCCCACTACGAGGCGGTGCTGGTCGAACGCGTCCACGACCTGGTCCCCAAGAAGGTCTGGTCCAAGCGCTACGACCGCATCAACGACTTCGAGAAGCTGCTGGTCCAGAGCGGGACCGTGATCCTCAAGTTCTTCCTGCACATCAGCGCCGACGAACAGCTGCACCGTTTCGGCGCGCGCTTGGACGATCCCGAAAAGCAGTGGAAGATCAGCGACTCCGATTACACCGAACGCGAGCGCTGGGGCGACTATCAAGACGCCTACGCCGACTTGCTCGAACGGTGCAGCACCGAGCACGCGCCGTGGTACATCATCCCCGCGAACCACAAGTGGTTCCGCACCCTCGCCGTGGCACGCATCTTGGTCGACACGCTCGAGGAGATGGACCCCCACTACCCCAAGCCGTCGGTCGACATCGAAGCGATCCGTCGCCGCTATCACGCCGCCGAAACGGCGGCGTCCGACTAGCTCGCGGCGGGCAGTTCGTCGAGCAACGCGTAGAGTTCGTGGTCCTCGGCGTCGATGCGCGCCACCACGCTCTCGAGCAGATCGCGCGCTTCGGTCGGGAACCGGGCGCGATCGTTCTCGATCGCTCCGTACGCCTTCCACGACTCGTAGAAGGCGCTGAAGCGGCGCGAGAGCGCGCCCAGCGAATCCTGATACCGGCGCGCGACGGTCCGCACGGCGGGATCCGGATGCGAGAGCAGGCGCGGGTAGAGCGAGTCCTGCGCGGTCGCGAAGTGGATGGTGACCGTCGAGGCCAGTCGCGAGAGCGCGACGCGCAGCTCGGAGGCGCCGAGTTCGCCGTACATGCCGTCCGTCAAGGCCTTGGCCTGACGCCGAATCATGGCGTGTTGCTGGCGATAGATGAGGGTGTGCATAGCTCGTTTCTCCTCACCCTCGGGAGGTACTGTAGCAAAGCGAAGTCGGCGTCACAACGGCCAAAAGCAAGCGGACGGTTAAGGCTCGGCGAGGTCATCGTAAACCTGGTCGTCAGGGGGCTTTGACGGCCGCGCGCACCGCGCGCTCGCGCAGCGGATCGGGCAAAACGGCGAGTACGCTCGCCACCCGGGCCGAACTGCCCAGCAGATACTTCGCGCGCGGTTTGGGCGCGGTGAGCGCGTGCAGGATCGCCGCGCTGACCCGCTCGACCGGCATCCCGCCGCGCTCTTCGGCCTCGATCATCGTGAAGAGTTGCGCGAGCTGCGGGCCGTAGCGCTCGCGCGCGATCGCCGGCAGCGCGTCTTCGAGCGCGCGGCGCGACGCGCGGCCCTTCTCCCAAATCGGCGTCTTCACCGATCCCGGCTCGATCAGCGAGACGCCGATGCCGGCCGGCCGCAGCTCGATGCGCAGCGCATCGGCAAACGCGCGCAGCGCGAACTTCGAGGCGCTGTAGGGCGCGGTGAACGGAAACGCGATCCGGCCCGAGATCGAGCCGACGAAGACGAGCCGGCCGCGCGTCTCGCGCAGCGCGGGCAAAAACGCCTGCGCGACCGCCAGTGCGCCGAACACGTTGACCTCGAACAATCGTCGGATCTGATCGAGCGGCAGATACTCGAGCGGACCGCCGAGCGCGACGCCGGCGTTGGCGACGACGCCGTGCAGCGGCAGCCCCTCGGCCCGCACCTGCGTGGCCGCCGCTGCGATCGCCGGACCATCGGTGACGTCGAACACCAACGGACGGACCCGCTCGTCGAGCGCGCGCAACCGTTGCGCGTCGACCTGCCCGCGGACGACCGCGTAGACGATGAAGCCGTGCCGTACCAGCTCCTCCACGCTCGCCAGGCCGATTCCGCTCGAGGATCCGGTGACCAGGACCGCACGTTCGCTCATGCGCCGCTCGCCGCTTCGGCCGCGGCACGCGCTTCGCGCATCGGGCGGTTGAGCCGCGCCTGGATACGCGCATCCCCGAACACGAGGTCGGTGAAGGCCGCCGAGAGCTGAAAGAACGCGGTCGGCACGAGGTAGCTGGCCGGCACGATGACGCGGCGGCGCGGGCGGCGCACCGCCCGGACGATCGCGCGCGCGACGACATCGGGACTGGGCAGGTTGTGCATCCCGATGTTCATCGGCGTGTCGACGAAGCCGGGCTCGATCAGCGTCACGCCGATGCGCTCGCTGCGCAGCTCGCGCCGCACCGAGTCGGTCAACCCGCGCAAGCCGAACTTCGAGCCCGAGTAGATGCCCATGATCGCGATCTCACCGGCGATCGAGCCGACGTTGACGATCGCACCCGAACGTTGCGCGCGCATGGTCGGGATCACCGCGTGCATCGTGCGCGCCGCGCCGAGCAGGTTGACGGCCAACACGCGCTCGATCTCGGCATCGGTCGCGTCGGCGAGCGAGGGCGAGGTGCTGACGCCCGCGACGTTCGCGAGCACGTCGATGCGGCCGAAGGCCGCTACGCTGGCCGCGACCAAGGCGTCGATCTGCGCCCGGCTGGTGATATCGGTCGGCACGACCAGCACACGCTCGCCGTGCACGGCGACCGCGGCGGTCAGCGCAGCGAGCAGCGCGTCGTCGGGCGCGGCCAGGACGACGCGCATGCCTTCGGCGAGGAAGGCCCGCACGGTGGCGGCACCGATCCCGCCCGAGGCACCGACGACGATGGCGACCTGATCTCGAAGCAACACGCGAACCTCGTTGTAAGCGCCGGGGAGCCGGCCCTGCTTTGCCGGAAGAGGGCGACATGCTCGACGACCCGCAGGAGCCGCGCCGACGCTGGTTGCTGCTCGTCCTACGCGGTGCGATCACGCTCGCAGCCGGGATCGCCGCGCTCGAGTTCTCCGCCGGCTTCGGGCGCAGCGTGCTCGGCAGCTACTTCGCGGCTGACGCCGCACTGTCGATCGCGTTGGCGCTCGCCGCGCCCCGCTCGGTGGTCCGCTCGCGCGCGCTCTTCGCCGGCGACGGCCTGCTCAGCGCGGTGGCCGCCGGGATGGTCTTCGCCTGGGCGCCCGGCTCGCCGGCCGTGGTGATCATCGTCGCGGCCTGGGCGATCGGCACCGGCATCCTCGAGATCATCGCGGCGTTCGTCGTCCCGCAGCTCCCGCTGCTGGCGTGGGGGATCGCGCTGGTGGGCCTCGCGTCGTGCTGCTTCGGCTTGGTCGTCTTCGACTGGGTCGACCTCGCGATCGTCGGCGTGCTCTACATCTTCGCCGCCTACGCAGTGCTGGTCGGCCTGCTGCTCGCGGTCTTCGGCATGCTCCTGATCCGCGACGTGCGGGCGCGGCGGCGCTGACGCCGCCGCACCGCACTCACCACACCGTGCAGACGGGCTTGGGGGGCTTCGGGCAGTCGAACGCGTCGTACCAGCCCGGCACGTTGGCCACCGTCTGCTCGACGCGATCCTTCGGCAACGGGTGCGGATCGGTGAGGGCTTGGGTGCGCGCCGCCTCCGGCCGCACGCTCTCCGCCCACGACTGGGCGAACGCCAAGAAGTAGCGCTGCTCGGGGGTGAAGCCGTCGACGTGCGTGCGCGGTGCCGTGCCGAGCGAATCTTCCAGCGCGCGATAGCCGATCACGGTGCCGCCCAGGTCCGCGATCGCCTCACCGGCAACGAGCTTTCCTTGGTAGTGGACGTCGCCGATCGCGACCGTGTGGTCGAATTGGCGGATCACGCAGTTCGCGCGGCTGGTGAAGTTGGCCAGGTCCGCCGGCGTCCACCAGTTGCGCACGTTGCCGTGCAGGTCGAACTTGTGGCCCTCGTCGTCGAACCCGTGCGTCATCTCGTGACCGATCGTGCCGGCGCCGGTCGCACCGAGGTTTGCCGCGTCGTCGGCGGCCGGGTCGAAGAACGGTCGCTG
>Ga0181531_10002744_pt1 | contig 10907 bp, 10 predicted proteins | sample PEATcosm2014_Bin_38_FD_119743 | JGI IMG/M metagenome (GOLD analysis project Ga0181531, IMG submission 119743) | Peatland microbial communities from MTU Mesocosm Facility, Houghton, MI, USA - PEATcosm2014_Bin11_10_metaG | ecosystem: Environmental > Terrestrial > Soil > Wetlands > Peat | place... | reverse complement strand
TGAACACTTCCTGGAGCGTCTGTTCTCTATCGGCATTACCCCGGTCCCATTTCACGATGAGCATGCTCCCGGCGCTCCGCTGAACTTAACGCAAAACATTATGGATGGTTGTCAATGTTAAGATTTTAAAGAGACTTATGTGGATCCATGGACTCTGGCGTCGAGCCCACCACCACGAGATCGACACGCCGGTTCATGCGGCGGCCCTCGGGTGTGGCATCATCGGCAACCGGCCTGTATTGCCCGTAGCCGGCGACCGAGATCTTGCCGGGGTCGAAGCCGCCGTCGTTAACCAGAAGCATAAGCACGCTCATCGCGCGCGCCGTAGACAGCTCCCAGTTGGAGCGGAATTGCGCATTGTGGATCGGCTGGTTGTCGGAATGCCCTTCGACTCGCAGGTCGAGCCCATGCTGCGTGAGAATTCTGGCGATTCGCTCGATCTTCTCGCCGGCGCCCGGAAGCAGCTCGGCCTGCCCGCTGTTGAAGAAGCCGAGCTCTCTGAGACTGATGACAAAACCCTCCGGGGTGACGCGCATGTCCACTTCATGATTTTTCAGCTCGGCTCCCATGGCGCCTTCGAGCTCTTTACGCAGCTGGACCAGATCCGCTGGGGAGGCGGCGTTGGCTTCTTCGGTGCCCTGGGGAGGAGCGGGATGATCGGGCATCGGCGCATAGCCGGCAGCATTCCTGTCTGTGCCGCCGGAGAAGGCTCCGAGGCTCTGAAAGCCATTGTGTATGGCATGGGAGAGCTTGATGATTGCCTGATTATCGCGATAAGCGGAGGAAAAAAGAACGACGAAAAACGCGAAGAGAATGGTGATGAAGTCGGCGTAGGAAATGATCCAGCGGTCGTGGCTGGCGTGCTCCTCCGCATGCCGGCGCCTTCTCATGGCGTGACGGCTTTCGGGGCAGCGGCCACCTTTGCGAGATTGCGTTGCGGGCGCGAGGGCAGATAACTGACGAGCTGCAGCTCAAGGGCGCGCGGATTGACTCCTTCGATGATGGAGAGAACAGCGTCGAGCGTCATCTCCTGGATCACCTGGCGCTCACGGAGGCGGATTCTCAGCTTGCCGGCGGCGGGCAGAAAGAGGAGATTCGCAGCGCCGACGCCATAGATGGTCGCGACAAACGCCACGGCAATGCCTTTGCCGACCGCATCGATGTCCTGCAGGTGCTGCATGACCTGAATAAGGCCGAGCACCGCGCCAATGATGCCGATGGTCGGCGAGTAGCCGGCAGCCGCCTCGAAGACTTTGGGGATGCGCTCTTCCTTCTCACCGCGGTAGTCAATCTGCAACTCCATCATCTTGCGCAGATCGGCGGCGCTGACGCCGTCTATGGCCAGCATGAGGCTTTCCTGGAGAAAAGGGTCCTGGATTTTGGCAAGTTCAGCGTCGAGCGAAAGGAGCCCTTCCCTGCGGGCCTTGAATGCGTAGCGCAGCAGGTTCTCGACGAGAGAGTCAGGCTCGGGCGCGGCGTCGAAGAAGACATCTTTGAGCTGACCAATGGCCTGCAGGACGATCCGCAGTGGAAACTGGATGAGGACGGCGCCGATTGTCCCGCCGAGAACAATCAGGGCGGCCGAAGGCTGCAGGACCTGGGCGAGTCTGCCTCCGTCAAGGAGCAGGCCAAGCCCAATGCCGCTCAGCGCAACAACGATGCCGCCAAGGGTACTCTTATCCAAGAATCTCTCCAGCCTTCCCTCGATCGATGCCTCGAAGAACGGCGCCACCGATCCAGTCACAGTTGATAGCGAGCGCGCCCGGATGAGGTTTGACACTCCGGAGCACAACGATTTTCCCCAAGGCAAAGGGGGGCGGTCCTCTATCGGCAAATGGGCGGAGAAATTCCAGAGCGCTGGAAGCCGTTGGAGCCCGGACTCTGGGACGGCCGGGTGGTCAGGAATTGATGGACAAGGAGGGCGCGGCTCCCGGCAGCGAGAGATTCAGGGCGCTGTTGAAAGCCATTTGTTGCATGACGTTATAGGACTGTAGCGCTGCCTGGGTCGGATCGGCGGCAGCTCCCGAGGCGCCCGATGCCGGGGCAGCGCCGTTGCCGGATGCGGGCCAGTTTGCCCCTCTCTGCTGATGGGGGAAATTGAGGCGCAGGCTCGCGAAATCGGTCTGAGCGGCACTGAGGTCACCGCTCTTGAGGTCGTTGCTGACCTTCGTGATCTGCGCGGAGATAGCGCTGCCTGCGGTGCCGGTGCTCTGCGAACTCAGCTTTTGTTGCAGCGCGCCAAGAAACGATTGCGCTCCCGCGATATTGCCGGATTGCAGATCGGTTTCGAAATTTGTGGCTGCGGTAGAGGCGCGATTCGCAAGCGAAGTGATGGCCTGTGACGCAACGCTGGAGAGCGGACCGATGGAGGGAATGCCAAGGCCGTGCATGAGGGTCTCCTGATTCAGGACTTCTGGCTCAGACAAGAAGCAATTGGGCGGCCACGCGCCATTGAGGCAGCAAGGGCCAGCCCCGATTCTAAATACGGGACTTATCTCGGCGGCAGGGGTCGCGGCAACCCAACACTCGGCAAGATTTGCCGGGCAATTCTGTGCCGGTACGCAAACAGCCTTAAATTCCTCAAATATTGGGCGAAACAGACGCGGCGAGGACTGGAAATTCCAGGGCCTGGTGCCGATAGAGAGCGGACGAATTCCTAAAGCTTCGGCTGATCCACCGCGCCTGGACGGGGCGGATCAGGATTGCCGTAACGAGATTTCGAGGGAACCTGGTCTATGTTGTCGATTATTGGCATACTGCTTGTCTTTGGCGCGGTGCTGGGGGGCTTTCTGATGGAGAAGGGACCGCTACTGGTCCTGATGCAGCCATCGGAACTCGTGATTATTGGCGGCGCGGCGCTGGGGACGATGCTCACAGCCAACCCCATTTACGTGCTGAAGAAGATTTTTGGGGGCTTGACCAGCGTCCTCGGAGGCTCGAAATATTCCGAGAAACGCTATGTTGAATCGCTGAAGATGATGTTCCAGCTCTTCAACAAGGCACGAAAAGACGGTCTGGCGGGCATCGAGTCCGACGTTGAGGAGCCGGAGAAGAGCTCGGTGTTTTCGAAATATCCGGACTTTCTTAAGAATCATCACGTTCGGGATTTCGTTTGCGACACGATGCGGATGGTCATCATCGGCGGCGCGACGCCGTTCGATGTCGACCAGATGATGGAACTGGACATGGATGTGCATCACACGGGCGCGTCGCAGCCGGTATCCGCGCTGAGCACCGTGGCGGATTCGCTGCCCGGCCTGGGTATCGTCGCCGCAGTTCTGGGAGTGGTGGTGACGATGAGCGCGCTGGGCGGCCCTCCGGAAGAGATTGGTCATAAGGTGGCTTCGGCGCTGGTGGGCACGTTCCTGGGCATTTTGTTGTGCTATGGAGTGATAGGCCCTCTGTCGGCGAATCTTTCGAAGCTGGTGGATGACGAGCACGCTTATTACCACGTGCTGCGCGTCGTGATGCTTTCGTTCATCAAGGGAATGTCGCCCTCGATCGCTGTTGAAATGGCGCGGCGGGCCGTTCCGGAGCATCTTCGTCCGAGCTTCCAGGACGTGGACAAAGCCTGCCGTCAGAAGGACGATGCCCCGGCAGCGGTTGGTATGCCGGCAGGCGAGCCGGCGCCGGCATAAACCGCAAAGAGGAAAGGTGATTTCGTGGCGGACGTTGCTCCCATCATTGTCATCAGGAAGAAGGCTGCGCATGCCGGCCACCATGGCGGTGCGTGGAAAGTCGCTTACGCCGACTTCGTAACGGCGATGATGGCGCTGTTTATTGTTCTCTGGCTCCTCAACGCCAGCAAGCAGGTGCAGGAGGCAGTCGGCGGATATTTCAAGGACCCGCGCGGCACAGCCAAAATGGTCGGGAGCAATAAGAACGGCTCCGACGAATATGTTGCCGTGAAAAAGGAAGACATGCAGAAGCTGAAGGAAGATCTTCTGCGCTCGATCCGCCATCTCGATCCTGAGGATAAGCTCAAGAATCAGATCGAGATCACCGTCACTCCGGAGGGGCTGCGGATCGAACTGATGGAAACCGCCAAGGGCACGTTTTTTGAACTGGGCAGCGCGAAGCCGACGCCCGCGTTGCGGGACATGCTACAGACTCTCTCCCAGGAACTGGGCAAACTGCCCAACAACATCTCCATCGAAGGGCACACAGATTCCATGATGTATTCGGCCGCGCGAACCTACGACAACTGGGACTTGTCGACAGACCGGGCCAATGAGGCGCGGCGGTTGATGCAGGCGGAAGGTATGCGGTCAGAGCAGATCTCCCAAGTGCGTGGGTTTGCGGATCGGCGGCTGCGCGTGCCGGACCACCCCGAGGATCCTTCGAACCGCCGCATCTCGCTGATCGTGCAGTATCAGGTGGAGAATGACGCGGAAGTGCCACTCCCCAAAGATATTACGGATCAGAACAAGGCGGCTCAGAGCCCAGCCTCGCCGGACTTGAAACCGTCCCCTGCCCTAAACACCGCGGCTCCAGCCCAGAACGCGCCGGCTCCCGTTCAGAGCGGTCCGGTCCCGGCCCAGAACACACCGACTGCAGCCCAGAGCACACCGGTCAAAGGCAAATAGGGAAGGTAAACAGGGATCCGCGTCCCTGCGAGCGGAGCATTCAATCGATCAGGACGGGACCTAATTGACCGGGGGCTGTACTGAGCCGCGCGACCAGGCGGCCGACAGCATCCCGCTCCGCTTCGGAAGCGAAGACAAACTTGAGCCCCTCCTGTTCCCCGTCGGTATGGGTGAGGCGGGCCTGGATTTCCAGTGCAACTCCCTGATAGGAAAGGGATACGACCCCACAGTAATCCGGCGGAAGAGGCTGTGCAGCTTCCAGCTTCATCCCCTCCTGGCTGATCTCGCGACATCGACCCGTGATGGACAGGCCGTCAACACGAAGGCAAACCGGAAGATCGACGGTGTACCGGGGCACCCGATAGTTGAATTTCTGCATGGCCGCCTCTTCTGCCGGAAGTATAGCGTGCTCCAGCGGCAGGATATCGATGGGACACTATCGGCACTTTGAGGCGAAAAGTCCGGGGTCGGCGTTCGGGTTCAGGAGACTCCCGGCGGGGTCTCCGGCGGAGGAGGGTCGTGTTCATCATCGGGAGTGACGTTACTTTAGTGGCAGTCGCCGGCCGCGACCGTGCGCGCAAGCTAGTTAATACTTAAATATTATTGCAAATATAGACAATCGACATGAGAGTCATGCCGGAAAACGATTGCGTGCCTGCAGGGAGATCTGCGTGGCCAACCGCTTCCGAGGCTTCGAGGCCATTCCAGCTTTGATACCTTTAAAAACTGCAAGTTAGACATGACCAAGAGGCAACAGAACGCAGATCGCGCCGGGCCCGCGAAGGACGCGAAAAGCCGTCCTGATATGCGATTGTTTTACTAACGCTTATGTAATTTTCTGGAGCGAGATTTGCAATGAAAGCGAGTCCCTTTGGGCTCGCAGAACTTCCGCTTCAAGGGGCCGCGGGGCGGAGTCACTCAGAAGGTGTATTGATCTTTGGGGGTAGAGATTGGTACTTAAGTGTTTCCGCTGTTTCATTATGGAACGTCGCTTTTTTAGCGATCTGAACGACCCTCACGAGAGAACGTCGAAAATGAGTGACCTGGTATCCTTGCCGCAATCTCCACCTGCAGAAACGATGTCCGGAACCATTGCTGCTGAAGGTCATCTCCGCAAGAGGGAGAAGCCGTCCGTATCGATCGGTATAGCGGTCCGTCGCGTCCTCATCGTTGAGGACGACGTCGCTCTGGCCGATTTTTTGCGCGCCGAGCTTGAAAGTCAACGCTTTACGGTGGAACTTCTTCACGATGGGGAAGAGGCTGTCAACGCGCTCGCAGAAGAGCGTCGCTTCGATTTGCTGATTCTCGATCTGAACCTGCCCGGACTGGACGGGATCAGCCTGATCGAAAAGGTGCGGCCCACGCAGCCCCGGCTGCCCATGCTGGTGCTGACGGCACGCAACGGAATCGACGACAAAGTGAAGGCTTTCCAAAGCGGGGCGGATGACTGCCTCACGAAGCCGTTTTCGCTGGCCGAACTCCTGGCGCGGGTGCAGGCTTTGATGCGGCGCAATTCGGGGTTGATCCCGAACTGCTCCCAGGTGGGGGATTTAACACTGCTTCGCGAAGAGAGGAGGGTGGAACGCAACGGACGGCGGATCGAACTCACCCCCCGTGAATTTGCCATCCTCGAGGTCCTGATGCGGAACGCGGGCCGCCCGGTGTCGCGATCCACATTGCTCGAGGAGGTTTGGAATATGCCCGCGGAGCCCTCCACCAACATCGTCGACGTTTATATGAAATATGTGCGCGACAAGGTGGATCATCCAGGAGAGCGCAAACTGACGCATACCGTTCGAGGCTTTGGTTATGAGCTCCGCGATGCAGACGCCTAGCGGCACGGCGGGCGCGGAGGAGCAAGCCAGCATCCTGCTGGACGACTCTCAGAAGCTTCTCGTGGATATCGTGAATGGCCTGCATGCGATTGCGCAGCCGCTCACGATCCTTCGCGCGGCGATTGAAGTGCTGTCGCTGCCCGAAGGCGGTGCGGTTGACCACCGGCGTTACGTGGGCATTTCCGCCCGGCAGATCGAGCGAACCTGCAACCTGTTTTCCTGCCTGCAGGATCTGGTGACGGCAAGTTTGAGAGAAGCGCAGCAGGTGAAATTCGATTTGTGGGAATTGCTGGGCCCCATGATCGAAGACCGAAGGGTTTTGCTGCAGGCGTCAGGAATAGGGCTCGTCGTGGCCAGACAGGATCCATCGGAACCCATCGTCGGGGATGCGGAGAGGACCGAGCAGGCCATCGCCGAAGTTCTGACGCTGGCGGCATCGCTTTCGTCGCGGGGCGACGTGATCGAATTGCATGGCTCCCGGCGGGGTGGATTTTGTGAGCTCACGCTGCAGAACACGCGCGGGCACGGAAAGCGCATCAGCTCTTCGGATCGACTGAGTCTTTCTCTTGCGTGCGCCAACATCGTTAGTCAACAAGGTAAATACCAACTGGCGGAGGATCCATTTTGTGTTTCCCTGGCATTGCCGGTGCAGGAATCAGGTTGAGAACAACCGGCATGCTGCTCGCTTTGTGATGTCACTTAGTGCCTTGTGCTGGTCGTTGCTCCCACGCTGTGTGGTCACAAGAGCTGGTTGTTCGTCTTAATCGTTTCTTTATTTCATGGCCTTGATACAGGAAGATCTAATGTCAACGTCCGCCCTGCCGTCTCATCGTTTTGAGGACCGGCTTCCCATCGACGTGTTTGTGGTCAGTCCGAATGCCAGGCTGCGGCAGGAGCTGCAGGAGAAGCTGACCCTGCCACGGTGGCAGATGCTGCAGGCAATCAGCGGGGCTGGAGCGCTCGAATTGCTGCGCCGCCACGGGGGCGAAGACGTCGTGCTGCTGCTCGATCCGCTGCTGCCCGATCTGGAGCCAAACGGATTCAATGCGATTGTCAAAGACCGCTTTCCGAATACGCAGGTGCTGATGCTGAATTCGGCGACCGGCCAGTTGCTGATCGGAAGCGCATCGCCCACCCCCGTATCGGCCAGGCTGGCGGATGTTGTGAATCAGAATGGAACGGCCTCGAGCAGCGTGATTCCGGCAGCGCTGCCTGAAACTCCGCACTACCCAGGGGAAAACCGCACCAGGCTGCGCAACATGGTTGGGGACTCCGAGCCAATGCAGCGGATGTACGCGGTGACGCGCATGGTGGCGGCGCGCGGCACAACCGTGCTGGTGACCGGAGAAAGCGGAACCGGCAAGGATTTGGTTGCGCAGGAGATTCATCTGATCAGTCCCAGAAGGAATCAGCCGTTTGTCGTGGTCAACTGCTCGGCGATTCCTGAAGCGCTGCTCGAGGCGGAGCTGTTCGGCTATACGAAAGGTTCGTTCACAGGAGCCACGCAGGCGCGCATCGGCCGCATTCATGCGGCGCATGGCGGGACCCTGTTCCTGGATGAAATTGGCGATATGCCGATGTCGCTGCAGAGCAAAATTCTCCGCTTTGTGGAACAGGGAGAGGTGCAGCGGCTGGGCGGGAACGACAATTTGAAGGTAGATGTGCGGGTGGTTGCGGCCACCAATGCCGATTTGAAAAAGAGAGTGGCGCGCCAGGAGTTTCGCGAAGACCTGTACTATCGCCTGGCGGTATTTCCCATTCACCTGCCTCCGCTGCGCGAGCGCATGGAAGATCTCGATGAACTGGCATCCGCCTTTGCCGCGAGATTCTGCCCCGGCGTTTCGCTGAGCCGCGCAGCGCTGGAGATCCTGAGGCAGCACAGCTGGCCCGGAAACGTGCGTGAATTGAGGAATGCGATCGAGAGGGCGGCGATTCTGGTGGGGATGGGTCAGGAAATCAAGCCCGAACACATTATTTTGTAGGGCTTAGGTACATATCGGCACGCCTGTTCCGATTTGGCACTCATCGTGCTTATCAGATAGGCAAATGCTGCCGAGTTCTCATCTGGTTCCAATGAATCAAGCAGGCCTCGAAGCAGGCCCTTGTGGGTTCGACGACCCGCGCCAGCTGGCCGACGCCTTCTCGGAATTCATCTCCGCGTCTGCGCTGCTCGAAACCTCGTACCGGGATCTGCAACAGGAAGTTGCGCACCTGGGCGTCGAGCTGGCGGAGCGCAATGCCGAGCTGACTCGCAGCCTTGAAGAAAACGATCGGATGCGAGCCACGCTCGAGCAGATGATCGACTCGATGCCCTGCGGTGTATTGGTGCTGGATAAGGCCGAATCGATTGTGAGGATCAACCCGGAAGGGCGGAGATTGCTGGGTCCGGGAAGCGCGAGAGCGCGGAAATTGAAAGATCTTTCGCGCGTAAGCCAGATCGATTTTGAGACGCTGGTCACGGGCTCGGATGGGCAGCACGACAACGAGGTTTGTCTTTCCACGAAGGAAGGCAAGCGGTGGCTGGCGATCGGGCGTCGAGAGTTGAGCTGCGCAGCTTCGCATCAGGAAACGTCGAGCGCGCCCCTCCACTGCATCTGGATTATCCGCGACATCACAGCGACCAAACAAGCCGAACTGGAACGAGAGGCCGTTCGGCGGGCGACCGCGATGGCCGAGATTTCTACCATTCTCGCGCACGAGATTAGAAACCCGTTAGCGAGTCTGGAGCTGTTTGCGGGACTCATCGCGGAAGACAAGGGCGAAAGTACCGAGTGGATCGGCCATCTGCGCGCCGGAATTCGCACCCTGTCGGGAACCGTAAACAACGTTCTGAGCATGAACGGCGAGGCCAATCCGCGGATGGCGCAGGTTGACCTTTCCGCGTGCGCAGAGAGCGGCGTGGACTTTGTGCAGCCCCTTGCCCAGCAATCGGGTGTGAATCTCTCCTTCGCATCCGCGGAGGAGACGCTGACGATTGCGGGTAATGAGGACGGGATCCGGCAGATCATGCTGAACCTCATCAGCAATGCGATTCGGCACACACCTGCTGGAGGCCGCGTGGATGTAGCGACGCGGAGCGTGTCGCGGCAGGGAAGGCGGCTGGCCATTATTGAGGTTCGCGATACCGGCTGCGGCATTCCTGAAGAAATGATGGGACACATCTTCGAAGTCGGATACAGCGGAACCGGCGAAACGCCGGGGCTCGGCCTTGCCGTGTGCGGGCGCCTGATGGCGCAGCATGGCGGGGAGATTCGGGCGACAAGCCGGGTTGGGGAAGGAAGCAACTTTCAACTGGAGTTTCCGGCGCTATGACCTTTGATACTCAGTCATCGGTGATGGTGGTGGACGATGAGCCGGGCATCCGGACGGCGCTACGCGCGAATTTCCTTCGCCATGGCTGGCGGGTGGAGACGGCCTCGGGAGTACGCGAGGCGATCCGGCACCTCGAGGATCGCGAATTCGACCTCGTGGTCACCGACATCCGCATGCCGGACGGCACGGGGATGGACGTGATGCGGGCGGCGCGGAAGTCTTCACCGTCGACCGCCGTGATCCTGCTCACGGCCTATGGCTCGGTGCCCGATGCGGTCAACGCGATGCGCGACGGGGCTCTCGATTACCTAACCAAACCCATCCCGTTCGACCAGCTGCAGGCCACCGCGGCGCAGGTGATGCATCGGGCTCGTCTGATGCCGTCGGCGGAGCATGCGGCCGCAGGGGACATTGTGGGACGCTCGCCGCTTTTGATGCGCGCCTTGCAGAGGGCGCGCGCAGCCGCCAGCACAGGCGCCGATGTGCTCATCGAGGCGGAAAGCGGAACCGGCAAGGAGCTGCTGGCGCGCTTCATCCACGATGCAAGCGATCGCAGCCGCAAGCCCTTTGTTGCGGTGAACTGCGCGGCGGTTCCGGAGACCTTGCTGGAAAGCGAACTGTTCGGTCACGGGAAGGGCGCTTTCACGGGTGCGGTCGCTTTAAGGCCGGGGAAGTTCGAGATGGCCGACGGCGGCACGATTCTTCTCGACGAAATTGGGGAAATGCCGCTCAACCTGCAGCCCAAACTGCTGCGCGCTCTGCAGGAGCGTGAGTTCGAGCGGCTCGGGGAAGGGCGTTCCGTGCACGTGGACATTCGGGTGATCGCGACCACGAATGTGTCGCTGGCCCAGATGGTGGAACGCGGACAGTTTCGCGCGGATTTGTACTACCGGCTGAATGTGATTCCTCTGTCGCTGCCGCCTCTTCGCGAGCGGCGCGACGATATTCCGATTCTGGCGCAGCACTTCGCGGAGCAATATGGAGAGCAACTACAGCTGGGAACCCCGCGGCTGGATGCGGAATTTCTGAGCCGGTTGCAGTCGCATACCTGGCCGGGCAATGTTCGGGAGCTGGCGAACTTTATCCGGCGGGTCATCACGCTGAGCGGCACTCTTGATCTCGATGCGCGATGCTTCGAAATGGAATTCGATAACCTGGCCCCGTCGCATGCGTC
>Ga0181531_10002743_pt1 | contig 10907 bp, 7 predicted proteins | sample PEATcosm2014_Bin_38_FD_119743 | JGI IMG/M metagenome (GOLD analysis project Ga0181531, IMG submission 119743) | Peatland microbial communities from MTU Mesocosm Facility, Houghton, MI, USA - PEATcosm2014_Bin11_10_metaG | ecosystem: Environmental > Terrestrial > Soil > Wetlands > Peat | place... | reverse complement strand
CGCTCGATCATCTGCCACGCGGTGTGATCCAGGGCCACGCGATCTTCGCCCACGATGACCGCATTGGGGAACCAGAGGTGCTCGGGGTGGAAGCCGGGGCCGCCCTGGCATACGGAGGACATGGCGTCGCCGATGGTGAAGCGGACCTTTTCGCGAATGACAGGGATGCAGTTCAGGTCGGCCACGGACGGGTTGCAGCCGCCGCCATGGAGTTCAAAAGGCCGCTGCACGACTCCATACATATTCTTCATGGAAAAAGTGACGCCGGCCATCTCGTGGTCCTTCAGGATGGGCAGGCCGATGACCATGTCGCACTCGCGGGTGAGGATCTTCGAGAGCTTGATGTTCACTGCGGAGCCGAACGCTACCGGCTGGTCTTCATAGCCGGCCACGTCGGAGCCGAAGCAGCGCATGCGATTGGGGTCGGTGGAGATGGTGAGCCCGCAAGCTTCGAGGTCGCGTGCGTTTCTGTCCCAGACAAGGATGTTGCCGGGCTTCACGCCGGCCTGCTGCAGCCGTTCAGAAATGGCCATCACCAGTACTGCGTGGGTCGAGATTCCCCTGCCCCCCAGGCCGTTGGTCTTGAGGCCGATGACCTTGCCCGCGGGCACAATGCTCCTCCAGGCCTCCACCGGATTGTCATGGCCGGTGTAGGCGGCGATGGCGCGGTCCAGCAGAGCGAGCACTCGCTTTTCGTCCAATTGCGTGCCTGTCCCGTGCAGGGCCGGATCCCTGGCAACCACGACTGTGGATTTTGCAGTTTCGGCGTGCTGGTCCAACATGCTGGCCAGCCCCAACTTGCTCTGTGAGCCCAGCAGCACGGCTCCCGTCGCCGCTGCTTGAATGAATTCCCGGCGGCTCTTCATCGCGTCCTCACCTTCTTGCGCGGCCGACCCTCTTGCCGCGATGGTTTACAGTTTCGCTTCTACCCCGTGCGCCAAAGCCAGCAGAGCCTGCGGAGTTTCCGGCGTGGACTCATAGGCGACGATGCGCACCAGATAAGGGCCTTTGCGGAAGATCACGCTCTGCGCGTAAGCCACTCCCGCGTCCCCCAATTGAACGGCCTTGGCGTCTTTGGTCTGCCCTGTTTCCAGAATCTTGCGCGCGCCCGCCGCGCCGCCCATGGTGTACACGTCCACAGTCGCTTCCAACTGGCCCTGGTACTTGTAATCGGAGGTCGAGGTGGTCACTACGCCTGCGGAAATGTACTCCTCGGCGCCGCCGTCGATGTACTCATACAGATCGCTTGCGGCAAACGTGCGTGTCTCGCCGGTTTTTTGCCACCCGGCCACCGCTCCTGACACCGGGAAGGGGCTGGCTTTGGTCTTCTTGACCTCCGGGGCCGGGGCAACGGCGGTGTCGCGCACCGGTTGACTCGCGGCCACTGGAGGCGGCGCCGGAGCTTCGACGCGACTAAGCAAAATCTGGCTGCCGGGAGAACGGCTTTCGCCGATGCTGGTGACATAGACGGCGGGGTGCTCCTGCAGCGGGCAGGCATACTCGCACGCGCCGCAACCCACGCAGCGGCTGGGATCGACGCGCGGCTGCTTGAGCGTCTTGGTGTTGCCGGCCGAGTCGATAACCTGCGCTTCCTGCACATAGATGGCCTTCGGCGAGACCGGGCACCACTCCTCACAGACGATGCAGTCGGTGGCCATGGCCCAGGGCAGGCAGCGGCCGCGATCGTAGAAGGCCGTTCCCAGGCGGATAGGCTGGCTTTGCTGGCCCACTCCAACCACCCAGCCCTTTTCCCTGGGTGTAATCTGCCAGATCGCTCCGGTGGGGCACACCTCGGAGCAGAGCACGCAACTGGGCTCGCAGTAGCCTATGCGCGGAACCAGTGTGGGCGACCAAAGTCCTTCCAAGCCGGCCTCCTCGAACGTCGGATGCAGCGCGGTGTTGGGGCAAACCTTCATGCACTCCCCGCAACGGATACAGCGGGAGAGGAAATCTTGCTCGTCCAGCGAGCCCGGCGGGCGCAGCAGCCTTTCATGACGGCTCTTGCCCAGGCCGGTGTTAGCGCGCATCAGCGGAACCACCGCCGCGCCGGCCATAAGGCCAGTGATGGTTTTGCGCCGGCTCAGATCCGGCGAGGCGACTTCCTTTTCATTGCGGAAGAGGCGGAATTGAAGGCTGTCGTGGGGGCACGAACCGACGCAGTTCATGCACATCAGGCACTCGGCCTTGCGCCACGGCACGCCGCCGATGGGGTCGTCTCCGCCCTGGCAACTGAGCAGGCAGCGGTTGCACTTGTCGCAGGCGGCCGGATCCTTGTGCAGGCCCAGCACCGACCAACGGGAGGCCGCCCCGAGCAGTGCGCCAAGCGGGCAAAGGCCCCGGCACCATAGGCGAGTCACGCGCAGGCTGGCCAGCAGAATGGCCAGAAACAGGACTCCGAGAATCAGGCCCTGGCCAAAGTGCGGCTGGCGGAAGTCGAGCACGGTGAATTGCAGAATCGAGTGCAGGATCTCCCCGGTGTTCTTGATGAATCCAATCGGGCTGTGCTCCAGCGGGAAAAGCGCGGAGCGCACGGCAAAGTTGAAGGCCGGCAGCAAAGACAAACCAAATGAGCGGACCAGCAGGCTGAAGGGATCGAGCCATCCGATCGCCGCGGAACCGAAGAGCGCGGCCACCAGCCCGGCGAGCAAGACAACGTACTTCCCGGTCTGCCAGCGCTTATAGCGGTTGGAATCGATGCGCTGCTTGCCCCGCTTGGCCTCCGAGGGCAGGCTGCCGACAAAGTGCTGTAGCGTGCCCATGGGGCAAATCCAGCCGCAAAAGAAGCGGCCCAGAAAGAGCGTCGGCAACAGGATGAGCAAGCTCCACAGCAGGCCGCGATAAAGGGCGTGGCTGGCCAGCGCATTCACCAGCGCAACCAGCGGGTCCAGTTCGAAAAACAGGCGCACCGGCGCGCGCAGCTTGATTTCTGTCGCCCCGCCGGGAAAGACGCTCAACGTCGTGAAGAGCAGCAGGCCTAGAAAGAGAAGCAGAAAGAAGATCTGCGAGATCCTGCGCAACAGCGGCAATCTGGACCGGGCCACTTCACTCCTCCAAACGCCGCGTCTTCGGGCGCAACCCTACATGGAGAATGATTGGCATTCGGGCGAGGTCGAGGCGGTGACCTGCGTCACCTATTCGCGGATTGGGGCCGCTGAATGTGGCAGGAATCGAAGAAGAGTTGATTTCTGCGACGATGATTCACATCTGTCAGCTGGATGGCAAGAGTCCTTCGATATACCTTTCCGTGTCGGTGGCCATGTGTGGATCTCGATTGGCGAGGACGACGATGACATAAGCCCGCTCAGGAAGAATGCGCAATTCCGCATTCATGCCGGCAGAACCGCCGCCGTGGCCATAGGCGCCGTCCGGCAGGACATAGAACCCGAAGCCATATCCGGTGTGCGTTTGATCGATGGTTGCCTGTTTCAGCAACGCGGGGCCAAGCAGCTTACCGTTCTCAAGGGCATTGGCAAAAAGCAGAAGGTCTCCCACAGTCGAATAGCCGCCGCCCGCTGAGGTACCGCGCCAGGGGAGCCCCGTTGTGTTGGGATGCAATCCGTCCGGACCCTTCGTGTAGCCGACAGCGCGGCCAGGGATGTGGTCGCTCTCCGGACGTGAATCCGTGTGGCTCATCCCCGCAGGCGCGAAAACGTGCTGCCGCACATAGTCCTCATACGAGTCGCGGCTCACAATCTCAATCAGCCGACCAAGCAGGATAAAACCGTAGTTGGAGTACTCCATGCGCGAGCCGGGCTCGAAGGCGACGGGCCGGCCTCCGAATAGCTTTACGTAGTCCGCCAAAGTGCGAGTCTCCAGCCGATGAGCTTCGTACTCAGGGGTGAAGATATCTCCCGTTCCACCAGTGTGACTCAGCAACTGGCGGATCGTCACGCGAGTAGCCAGATCGTGGTTGGGGTAGTCGCCCCAATAATCGGCGATGTGTCCGTCAAGGGATAGTTTGCCTTGCTCGACAAGTTGCAGGATGGCCACAGCGGTGAACATCTTGTTCATCGACCCGAGGCAGAACTGGGTGTCGACGGTATTCTTGATTCCCTTTTCGGTGTCGGCCATTCCCCAGGCCTGATCGACAACCACCTTGCCATGATGCGAAATGAGAATGGCCCCGGAGAACGAATCGGTTGCCGCCGGATCTGTGACGTGGGATTGGACAAGAGCAGTAAGTTCCTGGTCACTTGTCGCGGCGGACGCCTCGCCGGGGGGTGGTCCATTGACGGGATGGCCGAAGATTCCTCGAATCATGGGGGGATCTGACGAGGCCAAATCGACCGTCAGCTCCGAGTATCCGCCTCTGCCTTCCTTGAGCAGAACCTCAAGGTGCGTGCCGTCGTCCTTGATCACTTTGGCTAGCTTGAAACCGCCGGTCATCGACACCAGCCGAAGGTCGTGAGAAACTCGTTCTCCGGCGGGGTCGCGGCTGTGTTTCTGCCAGAACTCTGTTAGTTTCGCAGAGTCTCCGCTGTTGGCTGCCGCGAGCCATTGGTTAAGGACCTGCAAAGTAGGAGTCTCGGCGTTTGCCGCCGCCGAAAAGCCGGCAAGCATTACGAAGAGGAAAAGCGCATTCCTGGCCATCACTCAGGTTTGACTTCTTCCTATTCCTTTTGTAAACGGAAAACAGCAATCCTCCTGAGGTTATAGGCGATTGATGAGCCAAGCACGCGGACCACGCCGTAGGCATTTTCGATGTCGAACTTCGTGCCATCCCGACAGAAGAGAGGAGATGTGCGCTGCAGAGATGGGAGTCTCCTTTTGCGACGGCTAGTCGGCAACCCGCATCCTGCTGCGTTCAATTCGATACAGAATTCTCCGGCCGTTGAGCGCAGTCTGCGGGCAAGTCTGTGTTGGCATGAAAACACAGCGAAAGAGGATCCAACATGTTCAATTCAGGCTTTCTAACCCGAAATGGTCGGGCGCTGACGCTGTTGCTGGCGGCGGGCATACTTTCGGGGTGCGCGTCCAAGCAGGACCAGGCGATCGATCAGGCCAAGAAGCAGGCGGCTGCCACTGGGCAGGCGCAGCAGGTGGTATCCGTGGACAAGAGCGGGACCACGACCACAACGGTCGTGCAGCCGCCGGCGAAGGGCCAGACCAGCCAGGCCATCACCACCACGGCCACTCCGCCCGCGGTTGGGGCGCCCGTTCCAGCCCCCGCGGAACCGAAGGTCTCCGCGGTGCCGCAACCGCCCCCAGTGCCGGTCAATGTCACCATTCCAGCAGGCACAACGCTGACCATCCGGATCGACCAGCGCATCAGTGTAAAAGGCAGCCGCGCGGGCGACAGGTTTACCGGCGAAATCGTGGACCCGGTCCTCACCACCGACAACAATGTCCTGGTCCCGAAGGGCGCGCTGGTGGGCGGGGTGGTGGATGTTTCGCATCGGCGAGGACACTTCAAAGGCAGATCGATGCTGGAACTGCGTTTGACCTCACTGACGCTCGATGGGACGCGGTACCCGCTGACCACGCGAGACTTGACGCAAACCAAGAAAGGCAAGGGCAGACGATCGGCAGCCTTGATCGGCGGAGGTGCGGGGCTGGGCATGCTGGTGGGTGGCGTGGCCAGCGGGGGTGTAGGACTGGTGGTGGGCGGCCTGGTCGGTGGCGGCGCTGGAACAGCCGTCGCGGGCTTGACCGGCAACCGGGACATCGACATCCCGGCCGAGTCGATTGTGCGCTTCAAGCTGGCGGACGATCTGGTGGTGCAGCCGCCGCAGTAGTGTCAACAGGTCTGGGACCTTGCCGGAACTGGGCAGCGCGCCTCGCAAATCAAAGGAGGTCAGGGCCAATTACTTCACGCCACCAGACACAAGATGTGGTGACGGGGACCGCAGCATCCGGCGGCTAGCGAACAGTGCTTTGTATCAGGGCACGACTTCAGTCGTGCCGAAATGCGCCGGAATGACGAGGGGTTTTAACCCCTGAGGGATTCGAGCCATGATACGGTGGCCATTTATGAAACACTCTCTAACCAAATCACAGCCGGTTGATCAGCGAAGCGATGCAGGCGGCGCCAAAGCCATTGTCGATGTTGACGACTGAGACATTCGGGGAGCAGGTGTTCAACATGCCCAGGAGCGCGGCAATGCCGCCGAAGGAAGCTCCGTAGCCAATGCTCGTGGGAACGGCCAGTACCGGCGCGTTGACCAGGCCACCGACGACCGTCGGCAGTGCGCCCTCCATTCCGGCACACACGATCAACACACGCGCGGATTGCAGCAAGTGCTTTTGCGCCAGCAAGCGATGAATGCCGGCCACGCCCACATCGGCGATCAGTTCGACCGTGTTGCCCATCAGGCGCGCGGTCACCACGGCCTCTTCCGCTACCGGCAGGTCGCTGGTGCCTGCGCAAACTACGGCGATGGTCCCCTTGCCCGGAGTGGCCGGAGTCTGGTTCAGCGTAATGGCGCGGGCGGTCTCATGGAACTCGGCTCGGGGCTCTGCTGCGAGAACCGCTTCAAACATATCCCGAGAAACGCGGGTGGCCAACACGTTGCCGCCCGCCTTTGCCATGCGGGCAAAGATCGCGGCCACCTGCGCGGAGGTCTTGCCTGCGGCAAAAATCACCTCGGGCATGCCGGTCCGAAGGGCACGGTGATGGTCGAGTTTGGCAAAGCCGAGGTCCTCGAAGGGCAAGTCGCGTAGGCGGTCAAGCGCTTCGCTGACCGGGGTACGCCCTTCGCGGACTTCGTTGAGCAGCGCTTCTATTCTTGCGCGATCCATCAGTGCTGCTCCTTCAAGTCATGAGGGGCTGCATAAATCCGCATGGCCTCCTGCATAACCTGCTTCAGGGGGATCGAGTGCCGCGTAGCCAGCAGCCGGCAGTCTTCGTACTCAGGCGACGAGTTGGCGGCTTCACCGGAGGACCAGCGGGCGACCTTGATGCGCACTGGACCCCAAGGGGTCTCGACCGCGACAAACTCCCGGGCCAGCGACGCCTTGTTTTCCAGCCTCCAGCGCAGGCCGATGGTGGTGGTTTCGCGGAAGAGAATGTCGCGCAGCGCAGGCACCAGATCGGGACGGCAAAGCACGGTCAGTTGCACCCCGGTGCGGCCTTTCTTCATCTGCACTGAGGCGCGATAGACATCCCATGCGCCGGCGGCCAGCAGCAGTTCGCTCACGTAGGCCAGCAACTGCGGACTCGAGTCGTCGATGACAGTTTCGATGACCGCGATGGCCTCAGCCATACCGTCCTTAGCGTCCTCCCGTTCGCCCACCAGCAGGCGCAGGAGGTTGGGCTCCCCCGGCGTTTCCCGGCCACCGGCGCCATAGCCCGCGGCCGCGATGCGCATGTGCGGCAGCGGCTCGTAGCCCACATTCAGCATGCGCAGCACTGCCGCGCCGGTTGGCGTCACGCGTTCCATGGGTGTGCCTGCGGCATAGACGGGCGCATCGCCGAGCAGGGCCAGCGTGGCCGGGGCTGGGACGGGAAGCCTTCCGTGCTGGCACAGGACGGTTCCGCTGCCCACGTTCAGCGGTGACGAGAGCCAGCGATCGATGCCGAGCGACCCGGCTCCTGCCGCCGCGCAGACGATATCGACGATAGTGTCCACCGCGCCGACCTCGTGGAAATGCACGCTTTCGATGGGGATGGAATGTATGGCTGCCTCGGCCTCGCCCAGCAGTTGAAAGGCGCGGATCGAGCGCTCCTTGACCGCTGCGGCAAGCGGGGCAGAACGAATGATTTCGAGAATTGCCGACAAGGGTCGATGAGGCCCGTGAGTGTGCGCTGGAGGAGCAGACCCCAGTTGAGTTTCCTGGTCTCCCCCAAGAACAAGCGGGAGAGCTGGGGTACCCAGGGTGTGTGTCTGATGCGCATGGTGTTCGTGCGCATGTGCTGAATGGCCATCGTGGGAGTGAGCAGGCTCGCTCGCCGGCTGGTCTGGGGTAATCACGTCCACCTTGGTGGCGGCCAGCCCGCCGCGGCTCACCTTGCGCATCTCAAGCCGCGCACCCACATGCAGCGCGCTGGTCGTTTCTTCCAAAAGAGCGAAGGGAACTCCAGCATCGACAAGGGCGCCCAGCAGCATGTCGCCGCTGATGCCGGAAAAGCACTCAAGGTATCCAATACGCATCGCGTTCTAGATTCTAAACTGCTTGCCTACGCGCCGCGCTTGGCCAGCACTTCCACGGGTAAAACCGCATTCATCGAGCCGGAGCGAAAACCAGAGCAATCGAGCGTGACGTATTGGAAGCCGGCCAGCTTGAGAGCCGCGGAGATGGCGTCGAGCATCTCCATCGCCAGGGCGCGGGGCAGCTCGGCGCGGGCAATCTCCACGCGGGCCAGCTCGCCGTGGTGGCGGACGCGCAATTCGCGAAAGCCCAACTGGCGCAGGCTCTCCTCGGCCTTCTCGACCTGTTCGAGCACCTCGCGGGTCACGGTGCGGCCATACTCGACGCGCGAGGAGAGGCAAGGAGCCGCGGGACGATCCCACACCGGGTAGCCGGCGGCTTTGGCCAGGGCGCGGATCTCGAGCTTCGTCAGGCCGGCCTCCGCCAGGGGCGCCAGCACGGCATGCTCCTCCGCCGCGCGTTTCCCAGGCCGAAAATCGCGTGTGTCGTCGGCGTTCATGCCATAGGCAATGCTGGTAAAGCCCAGCTTCTTGCCCAATGCCTCCATTACCGCAAAGAGTTCGTCCTTGCAGTGGAAGCAGCGGTTGGCGTCGTTGCGCTGGTACTCGGGCCGATCCAGTTCTTCGGTGGCCACAACCTGCAGCGGCATCTCTTGCGCGCGGGCAAAAGCGCAGGCCTGCTCCATGTCGCGCCGGGCCAGGCTGGCGGAGTCGGCCAGCACGGCCAGCATCCGGTCGCCCAGAACCCGATGCGCCGTCGCTGCCAGGAATGCCGAGTCCACGCCGCCGGAGTAAGCCACCATCAGGCTTTCCAACTCCTTCAGCCGCGCTTCGAGGGCGCGCAGCTTCTCAGCCGTCCCGAGCTCGCCGGCCATGCCGCTCACGGGCGCACTTTCAGTAGGTTCAGCCTCAGGGATTTTGGTGTGAGCAACCGCCGCCATACGGCCGATTATACCCTTCAGCCGCGTTCAAAAGGGATTGGCGGGCCCTCGCCGCAAGGGTAATCCCCTTGGATTGGAAACCGATTCCGCGTATACTGAAGATTCGGCAAGCTGGCGGGGTCGTGTGTCTGGATGCGCCCCGATGGCCGTCCCGGCAGAATAGCCCGGCCTGAGCGTACTTCAGTTGGCGCTTGCAGGCGGCAGGTTCCGGCGGCACGAAACACGAGAATAGGGAGCGAAGTCATGGCACAGGTATGCGATATTTGCGGGAAAGGCCCGCAGTTCGGCAATAACATCTCTCATGCGCACAACGTCAGCCGCCGCCGTTGGAGCGTCAATCTGCAGGCTGTCAAGGCGCTCGTCAACGGTGCTTCGAAGCGGATTCGGGTTTGCACCAGCTGCATCAAGAGCGGCAAGATCGCCAAGGCGTAAGATGGGTGGGCTCTTTGCCCGCTGACTTTACCACACGATAAAAGACAGTCTCAGCAAAACCCCGTCCGGTCGGATGGGGTTTTGTTGCGTGTGCGCCAAGCATTGTTTCACAACTTTGGAGTGCAATTCTCCTTCACATTCCGATGGAGTGGAAGCGATAGCGAAGTCCAGATCCATCAAGGCGCTGGTAATGAACTCGGCGGTTGCGCGTCGAAGGCGGTCATTCCTATCGCGGGAATTCTGCCGCACGTCCGGAAACGGAACTGAGGGTGAAGCGATTCACTCTGACCGTGCTGCAGGGGTCAATGAATCGAACCGCCGGATGCGCACCCGCTTGTCCGGCGGTAGTGTGGCAGGAGAGAGGTCGTGAGGATTTCCCTTATTCCGATTTGGCGGAAACTGCCTTCTATTGCTTTTCCGGCCCGGCGGCGCGCACCGCCTCCGGCGCGTCGAATTGCTCAAAGTTGGCTCGGAAGCGGGTGCCCAGATCGGCGGCCTGTTGGTCATAGGCGGCTTTGTCGGGCCAGAGGTTGCGGGGATTCAGGACTTCGGGTGGAACGCCGGGACAACTCACGGGAATGTGCAGTCCGAAGGCTAGTTCCGTGACAAATTCGACGCCCTCCAGGTCGTCATTCAGCGCGGCGTGCACCAATGCGCGGGAGTGCTGGATGCTCATCCGCTTTCCGACCCCGAATCTGCCCCCGCTCCAGCCGGTGTTGACCAGCCAGCACGAGGCCTTGTGCTCCTTGAGACGCTTGCCCAGCATCTCCGCATAAACCCGCTGCGCCAGGGGCAAAAACGGCGCGCCAAAGCAGGCGGAAAACTCGGGCACCGGCTCCCTTCCTAGCCCGGCCTCGGTTCCGGCCAGCTTGGCCGTGTAACCGGACAAAAAGTGATACATTGCCTGCTCCGGTGTGAGGCGCGCGATGGGCGGCAGAACGCCGAAGGCATCGGCGGCCAGAAACATCACATTGCGGGGGTGTCCGCCCATCCCGGAGAGCACGGCATTTTCAATGTGACCCACCGGATAGGCGGCGCGGGTGTTCTCGGTGGCCTGTAAGTTGAAATAATCCGGTTTGCTGGTGGCCGTATCCAGGGGCACATTCTCGAGCACCGTGCCGAAGCGGATGGCGCGGAAGATCTGCGGCTCCTTTTCTTCGCTCAGATCCGCGCACTTGGCATAGCACCCACCTTCAAAATTGAACACCCCGGAGGAACTCCAGCCATGTTCGTCGTCGCCGATCAGGCGGCGGGCCGGGTCGGCGGAGAGCGTGGTCTTGCCGGTGCCGGAGAGGCCGAAGAACAAGGCAGTGACACCATCCGCGCCCACATTTGCGGAGCAGTGCATGGGTAGAACCGCATCTCCGCCGGGGCGCTGGGGAACGAGGAAGTTCATCACGCCGAAGATCGACTTTTTGATCTCGCCGGCATATTTTGTGCCGCCGAT